>ERZ761609.55-NODE-55-length-173669-cov-72.236490_pt1 | contig 173669 bp, 145 predicted proteins | sample MGYA00511163_ERZ761609 | MGnify/ENA primary metagenome ERZ761609 (study PRJEB28899, sample SAMN02445070) | bioreactor sludge metagenome | biome: EBPR sludge | place: Australia: Brisbane, Thorneside Wastewater Treatment Plant | collected 2011-12-16 ... | reverse complement strand
CTGCGCGCGTTTATCCCCCTCCCGCCGACGTGTTTACTGTTGTGCCCTGAATGTTAGCGGTAGTTGTTTTTCTGTCGTTACTGTATTCCATAAGTTGTCCATAAATAATCAATTGCTTTCTCTAATACTTTGTCATTTTGTGCAGTAATATCGGCTTTTGTATTTTTAATATAAACTTGTGGAATATGTCCTACGCCGTCTAAACTTTGCCCATTAGGTAAAAGAAACATTTGTATAGAATATTGATATGTCCATCCGTTGGGAAGAAAGCGATTGTTGCTTGTCGTGGAAAAGTCGCCTGCTGTGATATCGCCTATTTGCGTCACTTGTGCAAATGATTTCATATGCAATAAAAAAACTTCACCTGCACTAATTGTGTATCTGTCCGTAAGTACAATTACGGGTTTTAAAAATTGTTCTGTTCCTTGTGGCTTTGCAAAATGCTTTGAAATTGCATCAAAGTCGGAATGATTTTTCCCATTTCTTGTTTGCACTGTATAAATAAAATGTTCGCTATCTGCAAAAGCACCTGCAATACGGTCTGCAAAAGCATCATCACCACCGCCATTGTTTCGTATGTCCAATATTATTGCTTTGTGGTTTTTTAAAGAAGCAATTACATTGTCAATTTTATTGGGGTCGTTACTATCCATTTTTCCAAGATAGATATACCCTATATTTTTGTTTTTTATTTTAGCAAAACCAAATTCATCATTGTCAGCAACATTTGAATAATTGTCGGTATATTTTGATTTTACCAAACTTAAACTAAATTCATCAATGGCTTGCACATTTAGTGTATTTCCTGAAACGTAATATTGGTTTGTTGCTGGATTGCCAATATAGGTGTGGCTATCATCTAAATATTCTATCATTTGAGAAAAAATATTGAACAGTTGAGCATCCGTTGTGCTGGCTGTAACTTGTGGTTTGAAAACGGTATTGATACTGTCCCAATTTCTATGTCTTGCCGTGAATAAGCCATAATGTTGGTCTATATCTTCCCAAAATATGTTATAATTATTTATGGGATTGTTTGCTTCTTCTGTACCTAAAATCATTTTTTCGCAAGACGAAAAAGTGATGATAAATAGTGTTGCAATAATTAGGTTCTTCATTTTTTAAAATTTAAAATTTAACCCTGTTTGTACTTGGTTTTGCAAATGTATTAGCTTGTTTGCCCCTGTAACTTTTTGCAGATTTAAGTTATAGTTTACTGATAAATCAATGAATTTGTTTACATTAAAATTATATTTGGTTATCCACGAAAAACCGTAGCATTTGTTGAATGTAGCAAGTTTTCCATTGAAGAAAATTTTTGCGGGACTGTTTTGATTTTCAATAATAAATTCATTTCTTCCATTGTAAGGTGGTCTTGCTAATAGTTGAAGAAATGGGATTGAGATTGTTGAAAAAATTTGATTGCGTTTGTTTATTAAGTAATTGGCTTTAAAATTTAAAACTAAACCGTGAGTTGCCCAATAACTAAATGCTTCATTGTCGTCCCATTCAAAATACAATAGATTTGTAGTATAACCTGCACCTGCATAAAAATTATATTTATTGGATTCAGACGTTTTTATTTTACGATAATAAGAAGCATTGATTTTTCCATAAATGAAATTTGAAGTTAAAAAAGTAGAAGCATCGGTTTTTATTTTTCCTGAACTGAAATCTACGGCTACTTCAAAAATATTTTTTCTTCTTGGATTGTGTCGCAAGTATTGCACCGAAAATAAATGTCCGCTTTCTTTGTAATGTAGTGGTGAAAAATTTAGGTCTTTTAGCAAACCACTATTTACACCATAAGATAATGCAATGGTGTTTTTTTTCTGTGCTTTCAATGACAATGAAAACAGTAATAATATGGGTAATATGAATTTGAGTTTAACCATTACTTTTTGATTGCAAAGTACGGTAGCTTTTTGCAGAAAAGAGATACACCCAAGTTAATAAATCAACCTCTTGCCAAACGTTTTCTAATTCTGCTTAAAGATTGTGGTTTTACTCCTACAAAGGAAGAAATATGATATTGCGGAATGCGTTGAAGTAAATTTGGATAAGTTTTTACAAAATGCAGGTAGCGTTGCTCTGAATTGTGTAAATAAATAGAATGTAGTTGACTTGCTAATTCAATAAATCTTTTTTCAATTAGTATTCTGCCTAACTTATCGCCATTGGGAATATTTTGATAGAATCCTTGCAGGTCGTTGTTGTTAATTACAAGCAATGTAGTGTCTTCAATGGCTTGAATACTTTGGGTAGAAATTCCTTTTTGTAAAAAACTTTCAAAAACGGTAATAAATTCGCCTTCTTTGCTAAAATCAATGCTTGATTGTTCGTCACCTTTTTTGGTGATATAAATTCTCACTAAACCATTCACAATAAAACCAAGCAATAAATTGGATTCTCCTTCTTTCAAGAAATGGTCGCCTTTTTTTATTTTTAACTCCTTGAAGGAAGTAGTAATAAATTCTTCGGCTTCTTTGTCAAGGTTTATTATTTGTCTTATTGTGTCAAGTAAAAATTCGTGCATTTTTTCTGTCTGTATTTGCTCATTTGTTGATATTTAAGGTGCTGTAAAATTACCGCTAATCGGGTCAGGCAGAGGAATTTCACCCCTGCCTTCCCTCAGAACCGTGCGTGAAAGTCTCCCTTCACACGGCTCTTCATGTTCTTTGTCGCTGTTACATCACCGGGCACGCCCGGCAAATATAACTATGGCTGCACCAATTTCCAATGCGCAAATAGTCCGGGGGATTCTTTGTACTGCTGTTTGAGCCATTTCACTGACCCATACTTGTACAAACCCTTTTCCCATTTCACCCATTTGAGAAGCCGATGGTTCAGACCGTTCCATACGTCGCGCATACCCGCTTGCCAAAACTTGTGGTAATAGTTGATCAGTCCTCGTATGATTGGATTCAACTTCTGCGCAAGCTCTTTGATCGAGACCCTTCGCTTGTGTATCTCCAACTCCCTGAACTTTTCTCTGATGGCTTTCTTGGACTTTTGACTTACAAAAGTGCCGGGCAATAACAGCCATCTCCCATTTACCTCTCTTCTCACCGGGCGGATGCTGAACCCAAGAAAATCGTATTTTCTCGCATATGGCCTTGTTCCACCTCCTTTCTTCGGTATCAACACCTCTCTGACTGGCTGTGGAAGGTAGCTGCCGGAACTCATGCGATTCCATAGTTTATACAGGTGACCAGGCAGGTCGCTGTCCAGCTTTGCCCAAGTCATCCCGTCCACGCCGGAACTCCCTTTGTTCTGTCTTACCTTCTTGTAAGCCTGCCATACCATCAGTTTGGTTATTGGCTGCGACTTTGTCTCATAATAATCTATCATCCCGCTGCCGGTTGTAGGTTAATAAATGAAACTCAAACATGCCGCCCCCTTCACTCCACAGTCATTACAACTGCTTCGTCGCTACTACGAGGCGGTCTGCCGCCATCGTCTCACCGCTGCCCTTGGTGTCTGCTTCCCCGCATGGGTTTGACAGAGCGACAATGACTTCACTTGTTCCGATTCGCCGCCTGACTAATATTCTTGCCAACTTAACCCCGGAAGCGGTACAACCAGTATTCTGGCAACCGTTGTACTTGGTCTCGGATGCAAACGTAACCATCCGATTTTCACTCCGTCTTGCCCTTTCGAGGCTTCATCATTGGTTCACTCGCGTTCAACTCTATTAGTCTCAACTGCAGAAATCTTTGTTTCCGCTTTTCCTCATCGCTCACTACCACATCGTTTCCTTTGCAGCAGCATGAGGTGTTTTGAAAACTCCCCCAGATGGGCGTCTTCGGGAGGCCTCTCCGGTTCAATACCGGTCTCCCATCAGCGTATCAGCATGCCTCTTGGACTGGTTCAGGTCGGTAAGGCTTCAAGTCACACACGTTTGGCAGCTACCCGAAGGTGGCGATTTCGGAGCACTTCACTGTCAACCAAGCAGAAACTTTGATAGAAGCTCAAAGCTTGACTTAACCACTGAACCGCCACTTTTGGGTAGGTGCTGTTAGCAGTAGGCATTCTTGTCATTTTAATACTGTCTTGAAGAATTTGTCAGTCCAAATATCTGTTATTTCTTCACTTGTAAAAAACTGCGCTTTATATTCCTGATTTCGCCATCCAAATTGTCCGTTGTCGTCATATGAAAAGTCAAGACGAATAATCTCTAAAATCTTTGCAGGGTAGAAAACGTCTGCATAACCATTTTCGTCAAATAGTCCATCAACTACTGCAAATAAAAGGTATGACCCGTCTGCAACATTACTGTATGCTTGATAAAATTGAACAAGAAGAGTGTGTCCTTTAAACCTAATGTCACAAATATGTTGTCGGTTGTCCCTTGCTTGAATATGGTAATTCGGGGCTTTTGAATTTAATTCATCAACCAACTTTTTTACCTTATCTTTAATTTTATAAACTTCTGAAAATGCTATTTGAAGTCCTTCTTGTGATTCAAAAACTTGTCTACTTGATTTAATATTCATTTCAATGTCGTGTTTGCTTGTTATGAAGTCAAGTAATTCTTCTATTTTAGATTTAGCGACAGTCTCTGTCTTGCCGTTAGTTGATTCTAAATTCTCTTTTACCCAACTTTCGTGTTCTTCTTTAATTTGTTTTAGTCGCTCTTCTGGATAGGTTTCAACTTGTTCGTCAATCATTGTATGGTGATTGCAGCATAGTAATAGCAAGTTGTCGCTGCTGTCATAGTCGAAGTCTGGAATCGCCTTATGTCTTGGTCCATTTGGTTGTCTGCTTATTATATGGCATTCTTCGCCAATGTTCAAATGTTTATTATAAGGGTCTTTTTCTAAAACTAATTCTGTCTTACAGATTGCACATCTGTTACCTGAACGACCCCATAAAATTTTTCTGCTTTTTTCTGTTATTGCCATTGTTATCGGTGTCTGTATTTATGCTTACTGCTAACGGTTCGCCGCCACGCGACGTTGCGGAATTTGCGAACCGAGTATTCTCCGCTAAGATAGAATTTCTTCGTGAAAACAAAGCTTCCGGTTAAGAAAAACCAGCAATGATCGCGTGGCGGCTGTTACCTGCTGGCCTTTTGGTTATTGAATTACTAATTTATTCTCCCATGCAGTTTTATTTTCTTGGTTTGGAACTGCTATTACCAATATTTTTCTTGGTCTTGTAATACCAACATATGCAATTCTTAATTCTTCACTATTTGAAATTGAAACATTCTGATTTAGTATTGTTTTATATGCCTTGCCAATACCTTTTGTTTTTAAAATCAAAAGTGTTGCATCAAAAGTTTCCCCTTTTACGCTGTGAACTGTTCCAAGTCGATAATTTCTGTCCGCAACTTTTTCACTTTCATTTAAAAACACTTGTTGAAATGTATAGTTCTTACCTGCATTTGTGATGCTAAGTTGAAATTTTAATTGTTTTTCTGTAAGAATTTGATTTGTTGCATTAACCCAATCACCAAGCGTCGTATCAGTCTTCGGCAAAAGGTTAATAAATCTAAATATTTGTGATTTGAAACTAACGAACCCAATCTTTCTTATCATTTCCTCAACTGTGTCTTCTGAACAAAATGGAAGATTTCGTATTTGCTTCAAAAGAGCTTTTTCAATTGCTTTAAATCCTCCTTTGAAGTCTCCATTGTCATATAAAAATTTTCCTTTAGCAAAATCTTTGGTGTAATTGTCGTGTGTTGTCCAAGGACTTGAACCAAAAGGAACTTCTGGAATTCCTGTAATTTCGTTGATTAAATTTTTGCTTCTATAAATTACTGCAACAGTTTCTTCTGAGACAGCAATTCCACTTTGATTGCATTCTTCAATAAAGTCAGTTACAATTTGAGGAAGGTTATCACTGTATAGAATTACTCTTGGATTATGTTCAAAGTTTTTAACTTCTTCACTAACTGCTGTAGAAACTTCCTCAAGGGAAGAAATATTGAAAGTTGCATTACAAATGAGTTGTGAACTCCTTCTACTTTCATTTAGTACAATTGAGTTTTCCCAATCGTTGAATTTTTGATTCAGTAAATCAGGTCTTGCATCGTTCCATTCAAAGATTGCTTGGTCAGGATCACCAACAAGCATAACTTCATTAAGTCCGTTTGCTATAAGCAAATCAATAATTCGCATTTGAATTTCTGAAGTGTCTTGAGCTTCATCAACAATTAAATAAGGAAATCTAAAAGCGACCGCCTTTGCAATTTGTGGAAATCCTTCAAGAATTTTCATTGCAAAATAGTTAGCATCAGATTGGGTGGCGAAGCCACCCTTGTTGATGTTTTTCTTTGAACGAGTTATGTTCACATTATCCAACCAATTTGGTGGCATGACCCTATCATTGATTGCATAAAAGCTACCGTCAATCTTATAACTTATATTGTCAAAAAGACTGTCGCTAAAATATTTCCCGGTCCAAATACCGTGAGGTTCACCAACTAAAGTTGGTCTGCCTTTACATTTTAAAACTAAATGTCCATACGGAAGAAAGATATATTTATTGATAAAGCTATCAATTGTCCCTAAAAAATGAGGGAAAGAAATTCTATCACCCAATTGAAACTCTTCTGAATATTTTTTTTCAATTTCCTGCCAAGCAACATTTGTAAATGAAACAGCTGCTATTCCTTCATATTCTTTTTGCCAACCTAAGATTAATCGAGCAAGTCTTGCACTTACACAAAATGTTTTACCGCTTCCTGGGCAAGCTCTGACAACAAACTTTCCTGACTTGTCAAAGACAATTTCTCGCTGCTTATCTGATAGTGTCTCAAACATTATTCTCCTTTTACAGCGTATTTAATTGCACTTTGAATGTATGTTGGAACCATAAACGCATTTCTTGCTATTGCATCTGAAGTAAGTTTAACTGCTAATCGGTGCGCTAATTCTGACTTAGCTTTATTCGAAATTACTTTTTGTAAAAATGCGGCTGCATAAATTTTAATATCTGCATTGGCAACAATTTTTGCTGCTGATACCGGATGCATCTCAGAGAATATTTCTAATAAAATATCTTTATTGCCGGCAATGAATAGTTCAAACTCAAAAGTCCGTTCAGCTAAAAATACTTTTAAGTTCTTATTTGCAAGTTCATTTGCAATTTTTGCTCTTGAAGTGATCTCGTCATCTTCGTCTGCTGTGTCATCGTCTGTGAGTAGAGAGCATCTTGTCTTTAGATTTTTACTATCATCCTCGCTGTTAAATAAATTTGCAAAGTGAGAGAAAGCCACACCATTTAAATTTACCAATTCGATACCCGCTTTGTCGATGTCGTATTCTTCGCCAATTATTCGACTGAAAGTAGGCATAAGTAATGCTTCTGAAATTCCTTCAACCAATATTACTCCGTTTGAGAAGAACATTTGAGACTTAGTTACATCTAAGAACTTATGCAAGTATTTTTGATTATCTCCTGTCAGTCCTGATTTTGTTAGGGAAAGTGCATGTATTTTATTCGCTTGGTTCTGCAAAACGATAACTGATTTTAAATCAGCTTTAGCGGTAATAGTAGGAGAGTGTGATGAAATGAATATTTGGAAACCTTGTTCTGTGTCAAGTTTGTTTAAGTAGTTGAAAAATATATTTTGCAATTGAGGATGAAGATGTGCTTCGGGTTCTTCAATCAATAATGCTGCGTAGGTTTCAGTTTGTACTGCTTTTCTTTGTTTTAAATCACCTAAAACCGTTGCTGTATAAATTAGATTATTGTAGCCAAGTCCATTTTGGTATAGTTCAAAGTGTTTTTGTTTTGATGGGTCTCCAGCAAGTAAATCTTCTGAATAAATTGGCATTTGAATTTTCAAATTATCAACTAATTTGTTGAAATCAAAGGGTAGAAATGAAATGTCAACGTGATGTTGCTTGTCTGTAAAACTTGTTTCTTTTAAATGTTCATTTATTTTTTCTTTTCCTTTGGCAACATGCCCAACCCAATCTACATCATTGTCAACTGCTGAACGAACTTTCTTTGCTAATTCTCTTTTCTTTTCTTGGTCTATTTGGCGGTCTGGGTCAATTTGAATGTTAGCATAAAGTTGTCCTAATCTGTTTCCTCTAATTGGCCTTAAGTATTGTTCTGCATCTCTTAGTGGTTCTAAGTATACATGATATATTAAAAACAAAACTTCTGGTGCAATTGCTTGCCCATCATTTGTGCCTCCCCAAACTCTGTATTTTACTCTGTCGTTTTCATCAAGATAGTATTTAAAATGTAATTGCAAATCTTGAGTTCCATCTTCTGCAACACTTAATAGGTCGTTAAACCATCCAACTTCTGCCGCAATATCAATATGAAAATGTAAGTGAAATTCTATGTCATTCAATTCCTTATCTAATGTCGATTTGTCAATATGAAAATCCGATTGTGATATGTAAATTTCCCTTCGCTGATTTCCGTAACCTAAACAAACACGAAGAGCATCAATTATAGCTGACTTACCAGCATTATTTTCGCCAATTAGGACATTGAGACCTTTATTGAAATTTAAGGTGATGTTTTCAATCCCTCTAAAGTTTTTAATAATGAATTTTTCTAAATACATGGTATATCTTTATCTTTTTTATTCATAGGTCTCCTTCAGGCTTGCAGGTAACTCGTTTATAGCACTGAAAAAATCATCCTTATCTACCCAAAACAGCCGGCTAAGGATGTTTTTTGATCTGAAAGCAAAGCTAAAAAGTTTTCAAGTATCAGAGGTCATTAAAGGGGCTTTTTATTTTCTGGATATGCCGGGTACTCACATGCGTGTAGATTTCCGTCGTCTTTGAGCTTTTGTGTCCCAGCAATTCCTGAATGTAGCGAATGTCTGTGCCGCTTTCGTGCAAGTGGGTGGCATAGCTGTGCCGAAGCCAGTGTAGGCTCACGGGCTTTTTGATAGAAGTTTTTGCAAGAGCTTGCTTTAGTACGCTTGCCAGGCTCCTTTCGTCATACGGGGTATCTGGCTTTTGCCCCTCGAACAGCCATGTTTTGGGTCGGTATGCCAAATAGTATTCCCGTAGCAGGGCTAAAATTTTCTCTGACAGGGGGGCTATCCTGTCTTTTTTTCCTTTGCTTTGCCGTATGATGACAATTCCCCTTTTAGCGTCAATGTCGGTAGGTTTGAGGTTAAGAAGCTCGCTTCTTCGCAGGCCACAACTGTAAATCAAAGATAGCATGGCCCTGTGTTTGATATTGACCGGGGCACAGAGTATCATCTTTATTTCCTCCTTGCTCAATACATTGGGAAGCGTTTTCTCTCGCTTGGGGCGGTGAACCAAGTCGGGGTTCAGGCTACAGTTTTTCTGTGTACGGAAAAATAATTTAATCGCGTTCACGACTTGGTTCTGATAAGACGATGACAGCTCGTTTTTTAGAATGTACTCGTTGTTGTAGCGTATCACGTCGCTTTCCTGAATCTGTTCGACGGGCTTGCCTGTACAAAACAACAAGAACGATTTGAGGGCATCGGTATATACTTTTACCGTGTTTTCGCTGTAACGCCGTGAGCGGAGCCACTCCTCAAAAACTTTTATCCTTTCCTTATGAGCTTCGTCAAAGATGATTGTTTGTGGCATACCGAAGCGCTCCCTATAAGCCGGTGTGTCGGGCAAATGCCAAACGCGGGTTGATGAACTCCATTTTGCCCCTTCTAACTTTTTGAACCGGGCGATGAGGTCGGGTTTTTTCTCGAATTCTACGGCAATGCGCGATTCCTTTCCAAGTTTGATGATGTAAGATTTCCAGTTCATGCTTGTTTTTATATCGGATACAATCAAAAGCAGATACAGTAGCCGTAAAGAGGGGAAGCCTTCGCGTTGACACCAATATACCGGGTATTCGTTGTCGGACAATCAGGCTACCGACAGGTTCATTCGGCGGCTATTTTACGGCAAAGGTGGGGCCAAGTCTTTGTCTTATCCGTTGAATAAACGTTTAATGCCGTTTGCAGCCGTTTGTAATCGGATATATACGCCATTCGGACGGGGCTTTTCCGGCGCCTCAACCCGGCGGTACTGCCCTGCGCGCCAGGGACAGAAGTGGAAATGGCCGCCGGAACAGTCATTGCCTGCCCGGCGGCCATTGAAACGGATGGCCCGCCACGCCCGCCTGTAAGCTACCCTCCTTTGGAGGGGCTGGGGGAGGTTGGGGAGTGGCGTGGGGCGCCCTGAAAAAAACTCCTACCTCCTCACTATCGTCGTCACGCGGTCGTAGTTCAGGCCGGTGAAAATGCCGATGGCATTGGCCGTGCCCCGCACATTGGACTGAATGGGGCTGGGCTGCCCGAAGGGGTTGCCGTTGGAGAAGAAGGCCGTTTGCACGCTGTCGAAGTAGTCGTTGTAGGCGCGGCTGATGTGGAAGAGCGTGTTGATGATGGTGTCGCCTTCGGCGAACTCGTAGTTGGTGCCGAACACAAAGCGGGCGGTTTCGGAGAAGCTGTCATCCACCGTGAAATCCTGCAAGGGGATGGAGTCCAGCGTGCTTTTGTGCAACATGCGGCGGTAGTAGTTGGTTTGGCTGCGGTCGTCGGTGAAGTAGGTGAGCACGCGGGCCAGCGTGTCGTTGGGGGCAAACTGCACCACCACGCTGTCTATGGGTACGCGGGGCAGCAGGCGGGTAGTAGCCGTGATGGTTTTGCCCGTTTTGGTGACGACGCTCAGTTCGAAGTCGTGCTCGTAGTCTTCGGGCACGGGCACGGCGGAAAAGTAGTTGTAGAGCTTGCCGGTGAAGGGGTTGAACGAGAGCCGGTTTTGGAGCGGGTATTCCTGCCCGTTGTGGCGAATGACGACGGTGGCGCTGTCTTCGAGGATGTTTTGGAGGAAGCGGTCGTCGAGGGTGGGAAAGTCCTCGAAATACGGCGCGGTTTTGGTCATCAGCAGGAAGAAGGGCTTGCCGGCTTCGAGGTAGCACTCTACCGAGGGGCGCGCATTGTACTCCGGCAGTTCTATGGTGATTTCTTTTTCCAGATTGCAGGCGCTGAGGGCAAGGGCCAAAGGCGCGAGCCAGGCCATGAAACGGGCAGCGATGGAGATATGTGTGCGGTTCATCAGAATTTGAAATTGTAGGTGATGGAAGGAAGGATGGGAAAGAGGGAAACCTGCTTGGCGGCTATGCGCTTGGGCACCTCGAAGGTATTGCCGAAGGCGTCGGTGACGGTGTTGAACTCCGGCTCTAAATAAATGAAGAAGGTATTGCGGCGGTCGTAGGCATTGATGATGTTGAAGGTGAGGTCACTCTCGCCGCGGCGGGGGTAAAACTTGAGCACCATGCCCAGATCGAGGCGGTGGAAAGCGGGCAGCCGGAAGGTGTTGCGGTCTAAGTAGTCGGGCACCACGGCCTGAAAACTGCCGCCCTCCACATCCTGGAAAGTGAAGCGCCCGGAGGGCATCCAGCGGAGGTCGCCGGAGCCATACACCCAGGTGGCCGTGAAAGAAATTTTGCGGCTCAGCTCATAAAATGCGACGATGGACACGTCGTGCCGGCGGTCGTAAATGGGCCTGAAGGGCGTTTGCTGCGCGAAGGGCCGGTCGGGGCTGAGGGTTTTGAAATCGCTGCGGCGGGCAAAGGCGAGGGTGTAGCCGATCCAGCCTTTTAGCTTGCCGGTTTCCTTTTCGATGCTGAATTCGAGGCCGTTGGAGCGGCCGCGCCCGATGGCAAATTCGTCTTCGAGGTTGTTGTTGGCAAAGAGCCGGGCGCCGTCCACAAATTCCAGTTGGTTGTGGAGGTACTTATGGTAGCCTTCGAGGGTGATAAGGTACTGATTGCCCAGCAAATACGACAATCCTACGGCCACCTGATCGGAGCGCTGCGGCGGCACGCGGTCGGTAGAGGGGTACCAGATGTCGGTGGGCAGCGATACGCCGGCGTTGGCCACGAGGTGCAGGTACTGAAACATGCGCGCATAGCTGGCTTTGGCGGTGAGGCGCTCGGAGAGGGTGTGGCGCAGGGCCACGCGCGGCTCTGCATTGGCATAGAAGCGGTCGCCATTGGTGAATCCGCTCAGGCGCAGGCCGGAGTTGAGCTTGGTTTTTTCGCTCAGGTCCAGTTCGTCGGCCACATACAGGGCGCCTTCCAGCCCGTTGAAATCCTGACCGGAAGAGAAGGCGATGGAGCCGTCGCGATTGCCGGCTTTGAGGCGGCCCACCTGGAAATAATGGTGGGTGAGGGCGGCGCCGAAACGGAGGGTGTGGCGGGGATTGACGGCGTAGAAGAAGTCGGTTTTGAGGGCGGCGTCGCGGATGCTGCTGCCGAGGTCGAAGCTGAATCCGGTGAGTTTGTTGCTGATGTTGTAGCGGTAGTCGGAGAAGGTGAAGGTGGTATTGGCAAAGAGGCGGGGATTGAAGACGTGGTTCCAGCGGGCGGTGCCGGTGGCGTTGCCCCAGTTGAAATTGAAATTGAAAAAGTCGCCGTCGAAGCCAAACACGTCCCTGCCGAAATAGCCGCTGAGGTAGAGGTGGTCGCGTTCGCCGAGGTCGTAATTGATTTTGGTGTTGAGGTCGTAAAAATAGTAGTCGGGAATGGGCGAATAGTTGGCGTTGTCTTTGTTGGCCGAGTTGACGCCCCGCGTGATGAGGTCGAAATAAGTGCGCCGCCCGGAAATCATAAAGGAGGCCTTGTCTTTCTCTATCGGCCCTTCCACCGTCAGGCGCGATGCGATGAGGCCGATGCCGCCGGTAGCCGCCCATTTTTTGGAGTTGCCCTCTTTCAGTTTCACGTCTATCACAGAGGAGAGCCTGCCGCCGTACTGCGCCGGAAAGCCGCCTTTGTAGAGCTTGAGGTCTTTGACGGCGTCGGTGTTGAAGGTGCTGAAAAAGCCAAACAGGTGGTTGGCGTTATACACCACCGCCTCGTCCAACAGGATCAGGTTTTGGTCGGCGCCGCCCCCGCGCACAAACAGGCCGGTGGTGCCCTCCGAGCCGGAAGGGATACCGGGTTTCAGTTGCAGCGCCTTCAAAATATCGCTTTCGCCCAGCAGCACGGGCAGCAGTTTCACGTCGGCGGCTTTGATTTCCTCCACGCTCATTTCCACCGAGCGGGCTTTCTCGCGGAAGGAATTGGCCTTCACCACCACCTCCTCCATTTGTATGCCGGAACTGAGTTCTACGTTGATAATCAGCGGCTTTTGCAGCGATACGCTCCGCAGCTCGGTCTGGTAGCCCACATAACTGAACTCCAGCAGCACCGAGTCGGCGGCAGGCAGGGTCAGCGAGTAAAAGCCGTATTCGTTGGTGGTGGCGCCGGTGCCTTGGCCTCTCACGGTCACGGTAGCGCCTATGAGGGTTTCGCCGTTGCCGGCATCTTTGATTTCGCCGCTGATGGTGTAGCGTTGTTGCGCCATGAGCGCGCCGGAGGCCAGCAACAGGGGCAGCAGAATAAGTCGGGTAAGAAATTGCATGTTTTTTTGTCGGTTGATTGTCGCAGCATGAAACGCGGGAAAGCGGATGCTGTTTTCAGCCGGGCTTTAAATTTCTACCAACCGTCGGAATGTTTCAACGAAATGGAGGCGGAATTGAAATGGGGCGTGCCGGCACACTACCACCCTCACGGTGTGCCGTCGGGTGCCTCAGTCGCTCCTCCTATCGTCGTCACTACCTTCGGCCCCCTCACGCGATCTGACAAATACAGCGTCAACCCAAAACAGGCTAATGCTGTTAAATTCATTCAAAGTACAGCTTATGCAACCCGTTCCGCTCAACGAAGCTCAACTCACACTCATTCGCCTCTTTAGTAGAAAGATGGAGCAAGAAGAATTTCAGGCACTACAGAAAATATTGCTGTCTTTTTATGATGATGCTCTCCAAAAAGAGCTTGATCGTGTGATCGCCCAAAAGAATATTCAACCCGAAGACTTTGAAACGAGACTTGAACTCCAACAACGCACATTACCGTGAATGTAGTGATTGACACCAACTGCCTCATTGTTTCAATTCCTCGCAAAAACCCCGAGTATTGGCTGTACGAGGCATTTGTCGCTCAAAAATTTCAATGGGTAATCAGCAATGAAATACTTCATGAATATGAAGAACAACTTGCACAATTCTACTCCCCTCTAACCGCCGACATTGTTTTGAAAATACTAACAACTGCGCCCAACGTTGTATTTCAGGAGCCTTTCTTTAGATGGAATTTGATCGAAGCGGATCCCGAAGACAACAAGTTTGCAGATCTTGCAATCTCTGCCAATGTCCATTATTTGGTTACACATGACAGGCATTTCAAGGTTTTAGAAACCATCCCATTTCCAACAGTTTCTGTATTGAAACTGCCTGAGTTTAAGATAGCTTTAAATTGGTAACCAATCACTTTTTTGTTGTCTCACAGATGGCGATCTTACTGGAAACTCGTACCGAAAACATATCTCGCCATTCCTCAACTGGATGGTATCCCAATCGAATTTAATCGCCCCCTACCCTCTCTTCTTCAACGCATCCGTCGGCGCCGGCACCCAATGGCCCAGCCCGCCGGCCCGCTCGTCGTCAAACGTTTCGGGCGCTTTTCCGGCAACCACAAAGTCTTTCCAGTTTTCATGGCGGCTGCCGTCGTCTTTGCGCACCATCGTGATGCAGTTTTCCACCGGACACACCAGGGAACAGAGGTTGCAGCCCACGCAGTTTTCTTCGATGATTTGAGGAATGCGGCTGCCATCTTCGGGGATCCGTATGGCCTGATGCGCGCCGTCTTCGCAGGCGGTGTAGCACAGCTGGCATTGGATGCACTTATCGGGGTTGATGCTCGCCTTCACATCGTAGTGCAGATTGAGGTCTTCCCAATGCAGCACATTGGGCAGCGCCTTGCCGATGAAGTCGTCCAAGCGCTGGAAACCCTTGTCGCGCATGTAGTTTTCCAATCCGGGAATCATCTCGCGGATGATGCCGAAGCCGTAGTGCATCACCGCCGTACACACCTGCACGTTGGAGGCGCCGAGCAGCAGATATTCCACCGCGTCGCGCCAGTTTTCGATGCCCCCGATGGCCGAAATGGGCAGCCGCACGCCGGGGTGCTGCGCGCAGTTTTTCACCATGTTCAGCGCTATGGGTTTCACCGCCGGGCCACAGTAGCCGCCGTTGGTGCTTTTGCCGTCCACCACAGGGTAAGACACAAAGTTGTCAATGTCCACGCCCACAAGGCTTTGAATGGTATTGATGAGCGAGATGGCATTGGCGCCGCCCTGCGCTGCGGCCTGCGCCGGCTCGGTGATGTCGCTGATGTTGGGCGTCAGTTTCACAATGACGGGCACGGTAGCCACCTCCATCACCCAGGAAGTGATGAGTTTCAGCACCTCCGGCTCCTGCCCTACTGCCGACCCCATACCGCGCTCGCACATGCCGTGCGGACAGCCGAAATTGAGTTCCAGCCCGTCGGCGCCGGCATTTTCAGCGTCCTTCACGATTTGATGCCACTCTGCGCGCGATCCCACCATGAGCGAGGCCACGACGGCGTGGTGCGGAAAGTATTTTTTCACCTCCTCTATTTCGCGGAGGTTGTCGCGCAGGGGGCGGTCCGAGATGAGTTCTATGTTGTTGAAGCCCACCATTCGGTTGCTGCGGTAGTTGATGGCGCCGTAGCGGCTCGATACGTTGACCACCGGCACGCCGAGGGTTTTCCAGACAGCTCCCCCCCAGCCGGCATCGAAGGCTTTCATAATCTGATAGCCTGAATTGGTGGGCGGCGCGGAGGCCAGCCAAAACGGATTGGGGGATTTGATCCCGGCGAGATTGGCAGAAAGATCAGGCATTTTTCGATGGCTTTACAGGGTGGCTGAATGTGTTAAATAGCGCTCTGTCAGTATGTTGCGATGGTGTATCTCGTGGCCGGCAATGACGAAGCCCAACGCGGCCACCGATATTTCGTTGTTGTTGGCAATGCCCTTGCGATCCAACATTTCGGGCGAGAATCCTTCAAACAGGTCAATGGTAGATTGGCGCAGGCGCTTCATTTCTCCGATGATGTGAGACAGGCTCCTTCCCTCGGCGTTGGCTTCCGGCGCGTAGTCGTTTTCCTCCCAGCCGGCTAAGGGCGTTTGGTCCTTGCGTGCAAAACGGAGGGCGCGGTATGCGAAAATCCGCTCGGCATCTATGATGTGGCAAAGCAATTCGCGGATGCTCCACTTCCCCTCGGCATAGCGATGGTCCTGTTGGGCTTCTGTGAGGGAGGCCAATACCTCCATCATGCGCTCGCCCGAAATGCGCAGCGCTTGCAGGATGTCGGTTTCTTCTACCAGCTTTACATAGTTTTTGTAAAAGCGCGGCACGTTTTCAAGGTGTACAAACATGTCGTTTTATTTTGTAATTGTCACTTATCCATTCAACCGCCCCAGGATTCCCCTCGCGGCGGCCTTGCCATGCGCGGCAGCATTCACTACCTCTGCGCCGCCATTGACCGCATCGCCACCGGCAAAATACTTTGGGTGGGAGCTTTGGAAAGTCTCTGGATGTACGACAATGCGCCCCTGCCGGTCCGTCTCGATGCCGCCGATTTGGGCCACGAGGGCGCTTCGTTTTTCCTGTCCGGTGGCTAAGATGACCGCATCGCAGGCGAGATCGAACTCGGAACCATCAACCAACTGTAAGCGCCCTGCCTCCACGCGGGTTGCTGCCAGCCGGATGCCCTCCACTTGCCGATCTCCCAAAATGGCCACCGGCGCCACATTGAACAAACCCTTGACGCCCACCGACTTGGCCAATTCGTATTCAAACTCATAAGCCTTCATTTCCGGCTTGGGGCGGCGGTAGGCCAGCGTGACCTCCTCTGCGCCCAATCGCGCCGATTCGGAGGCGGCATCCATCGCGGTATTGCCCCCGCCGATGACCACCACCTTGCGCCCCACGCGAACGCTCATCGGGTCGAGCTTGATTTGCTCAATGTATTCGGTAGCGCCGCTCACATGTTCGAGGTCTTCGCCTCGCAGCCCGGCAGCCTGCGTAGCGCCCAGCCCTATGCCCAGAAAGATGGCATCGTACTGTTGTTCGAGCGCCTGCCACTGCTCGCGGCTTTCGATGTTGTGGTTGTAATGAATGTTGAACCCGAACTGACTTTGCAGCCAGGCCACCTCGTTGAGGGCGTCCTCATTGGCTATTTTGTAGGGAGCACATCCGTGCAATACCAAACCGGAGGGCTGCTCTTTGGCTTCAAAAACCTCTACTTCGCAGCCGGCCAATCGCAGCTCGCAGGCACAGGCAATGCCCGCAGGTCCCGCGCCTATGACGGCCACTTTTTTGCCGTTGGCCGGAGCCGGACTGAACAGTCTTTTTTGCTCGTTCACCACTTGGGAGGTGGCGTAGCTTTGCAGGCGGCCTATTTCTATGGGCTTCACATGCTGGTGGTTATACACGCAGGCGCCTTCGCAAAGTACCTCAGTGGGGCACACTTTGCCGCAGATATTGCCAAAGTAATTGGAATCGTAAATCGTTCGGGCTGCCCCCTCTGCGTTGTGCGTGTGTATCTGCCTGATGAACAGCGGGATGTCTATGCCGGTGGGACAGGCTTTGACGCAGGGCGCATCGTAGCAAAACAGGCAGCGCGCACTTTCGTAATGCGCCATTGTGGCGTTCATGTACGGCTTGATCTGAGCGAAACGCTGATCCAAGTCTTGCGCGGTGGCGGGTGTTGGGTATTCCGGCATGATCAAAAGCAATTAGGTGATGAAGAAGATCACATCGTGACAAAGGTAATTTTTCGTTAGGATGGTTTTCAGAAAAAAGTCATCTTTGTACAAAACTGAAAGGCATGGACACTGCGAACACATCTGGTCTATCCGATTACGAAATTGAAAGGGGAAAGCCCTTGCCCAGCTTTTTACATGCAGTTACAGAGACCCGGCTGACTGTCTATCTTGTCAAGCATTACAAAGAATTATATGAGGCGTTTCCAGAGCTTACATTAGACACACCGGGCAAAAGCATGACTCCTGACATTTCTGTTTATAGAAAAGAACCCATTGATTTTTCGCAAGATGTAATCAAACGCAAAGACCCTCCTTTGGCCACCATCGAAATCCTCTCCCCTACTCAAGTGTTGCAAACGCTGATAGACAAAACCTACGATTATTTCTCTTTTGGCGTCAAATCCTGTTGGATCGTATTGCCCACGCTGCAAAGCATTTATGTGTTTCGGGCGCCGGGCGTGCATGAAGCCTTCAACCTCGGCGACGTTTTGTCCGATCCCAATCTGGGCATCCAAATACCGATGAATGAACTCTTTGCCCGATAGCCTTTACAATTCCGTCAGTTTCCCATACGTCTCTGGTCGGCGGTCGCGGAAAAACTGCCACACGCTGCGCACCTGGTCAATCATATCCAGATCAAACTCGGCCACCAGCAACTCATCTTTGTCTTCCGAAGCCTGCGCAAAAATCTGCCCGCGCGGGTCCACAAAATAAGACGAGCCGTAAAACTTTCCGATGTTCCAGGGCGCCTCGGTTCCTACCCGGTTGATGCAGCCCATGAAGTAGCCGTTGGCGGCAGCGTGCGCGGGTTGCTCCAATCGCCACAGGTATTGCGACAAGCCGGCCACTGTAGCCGAAGGGTTGTAAACGATTTCGGCGCCGTTGAGGCCGAGGATACGCGCACCGTCGGGGAAGTGGCGGTCGTAGCAGATATAGACACCCACTTTCGCATAGCGGGTTTCAAAAACCGGGTAGCCGAGGTTGCCGGGTTTGAAGAAAAATTTCTCCCAGAAACCGGAAGTGTGCGGAATGTGATTTTTGCGGTACTTGCCGAGGTAAGTTCCGTCGGCATCAATCACCGCAGCCGTATTGTACAGCACACCGGCCTGCTCCTTTTCAAAGATCGGCACAATGATGACCATGCCGTATTTTTTGGCGTACTCGGCCATGCGCTCGGTGGTAGGGCCGGGCACCGATTCTGCGGAAGCGTACCAGGCGGCGTCTTGTCCCGGACAGAAATACGGCGTGTTGAAGATTTCCTGCAAACAAAGAATCTGCACGCCTTGCCGGCCCGCTTCCTCGATGTACGGAATGTGCTTTTGCACCATGGCCTCCATGATTTCCTCGATGCTGCCCTGCCCTTCGGTGAGGGGAAGGCTCATTTGGATGAGGCCGGATTTGATGATTCTTGGCATGTGTTATCGTTTCAAAATGACAAATAAGTCCCTGATTAAAAAAGAGTTAAGTACAAAGCTAAGCCGGCTGAAATGCCCGCCCTGCCAGTTCGGCAGCCATGGCCGGAAGTTTGAGAAAGCATCGGGTGAGTTCTGCTTTCATCAATTGCTGTTCTAACGAAGGCAGTGAAGACATCTCGACTTGGAATTGCTCATTGAGCCGTACTCTCTCGGATGTGGATTCTGCCATCAGATACAACGTAAAAAAAGTGCGCAAGGCTCCGTCATCTGTCAGGCGACTTACCACTTCATGGATGTGAGCATATTTTTTCATAAGCGATCATTTTCTTCTTTTAAAAAATTTTCAAGTTCGTTCAACCGATCTAAAACAGCATTGACGTACTCCTCAAAATCTCTTTCGCCCATAGTTACATAACTCTTATTCTGAACATGAAAGTCTAACAGTACGCGAAGCATAAGAATCTCTTCCTCCAGTTTTTCTTTTTCTTCCTGTTTCATAGAACATAAATTTCATTTCATCGCTTTTCTCTTTACATACTGTCCGTACCCCTTCTCTATCAGCACTTTACCCTCGTCAACAGCTACCTTGCCGCGGAGGATCACGGTTTTGCATTTGCCCTGTACCTCGTGGCCCTCGTAGGCCGAGTAGTCCACGTTCATGTGGTGGGTTTTGGCCGAGAGGGTATGGCGCTCGTTGGGATCGAAGATGACGATGTCGGCATCCGAGCCGGGCGCAATGCAGCCTTTTTTCGGGTACATCCCGAAGATGCGGGCGGCGTTGGCAGAGCTGAGTTCCACATATTTATTGGCGCTGATGCGACCTTTGGCCACGCCTTCCGACCACAGCAGTTCCATGCGGTGTTCGATGGCGGGGTGGCCGTTGGGAATTTTGGAAAAATCGTCTTTGCCCATCATTTTTTGCTCCCAGGTGAAGGGGCAGTGATCGGTAGCTACCAATTGTACCAAGCCCTGATCTATGCCCGCCCAAAGCGCTTCCTGATCTTTTTTCTGCCGCAGCGGCGGACTCATCACCCATTTGGCGCCTTCGGGGTCTTTTTCGTATAGCGATGCATCGAGCACCAAATATTGGATGCAGGTTTCGGCATATACTTTCTGGTTGCGGAAGGTGGCGCGACGCACGGCATCCAGCGCGCCCTGGCAGGTCATGTGTACAATGTAGCCCTGCACGCCGGTGTAATGGGCCATGTCGGCAAAGCGCCCGGAGGCCTCGGCTTCGGTCACTTCGGGCTGCGAGAGGTAGTGGTAGAGCGGAGAGAGCTTGCCCTCGGCGCGGTGTTTGGCAATGAGCTTGTCTATCATATCGCCGTTGGTGGCGTGTACGGTTACCATGCCGCCGTGGCGTTTCACCTCCTGCATGAGGTCCACCATCTGGCCGTCGTCTATCATCAGGGCGCCTTTGTAGGCCATGAAGGTTTTGAAAGAAGTGATGCCTTCATTCTCTACCAAAGAGCCTATTTCCTGTCGGGTGTCGTTGTTGTAATCCGTCACCGCGATGTGGAATGAATAGTCGCCGTAGCAATTGCCGTCGGAACGGCCCCGCCAGGCTTCCAATGCGTGGTACAGCGATTTGCCCTGCGTTTGCAACACAAAATCAATGACCATCGTGGTACCCCCGTGTAGCGCCGCCAGGGTACCGGTTTCGTAGCTGTCGCTCGACCAGGTTCCCATAAAAGGCATCTGGAGGTGAACGTGCGGGTCTATACCGCCGGGCATGACCACCATGCCGCCGGCATCAATGATTTGGTCGGCTTGCATGGGCAGGTTCTTGCCGATGGAATGTACCGTTTCGCCTTCGATATAGATGTCGGCAACATAGTCCTCGGAGGCGGTGACGATCCTGCCGTTGCGAATGAGAATGGACATGGTGAATTATTTTTACCTCATTTTACTGAGCAGCCAATATACAACAAACGACAACAAAAAGGTAACGAACCAGGCATAAGAATACAAATCGGTCCAGAATGCACTCACACTTTGCGCCGGTAAAGCGCCCACCGTAGCCAAAAAACCGGGCAGCACGGGCAGCAATCCCACCGTAAAAGCTACCCAGGCACGGAGGTTCCAGCCCCGGTACCGGCCATCGGGCTTGTACAGTTCGGCCAGATGCAGGCGGGTTTTGTGTACGACGAAATAATCGCAGATCATAATGCCGGCCAGCGAGCCGAGCAGCGCGGAATACGCAATGAGCCACACAAAAATATAGCCTTGCGGGTCGGCCAGTAGTTTCCAGGGGAAGATGAGGATGCCGATGATGCCGGTGATGTAGCCGCCCATGCGGAAGCTGATTTTGTCGGGCATGATGTTGGCAATGCTGTTGGCGGGCGCTACCACATTGGCCGCGATGTTGGTGGTCAGCGTGGCGATGGTCAGTCCGATCATAGAAATGGCCACCGTGCCGGGCGAGTCAAAGCGGGCCATGAGCGCTACGGGGTCCCAGATGGCCTCGCCGTAAATCAGCAGCGTGGCGCTCGTTACCGCAATGCCGATGTACGAAAAGAGTACCATCGTACCCGGCAGACCAATGATTTGCCCAATGATCTGGTCTTTTTGCGACTTGGCATAGCGTGTGAAGTCGGGAATATTGAGCGAAAGCGTGGCCCAAAAACCGACCATGGCGGTGAGGCCGGGCCAGAAGATTTTCCAAAAACTCACCTTCGATTCAGCGCCCAGCATGTAGGAGGCGGCCAGAATATCGCCCATAGAACCGACCCGCATCCAAGCCCACACCAACAGCCCGATTCCGATGAGCAGCAGGAAAGGCGCGGCCCAGGTTTCGAGCATTTTCAGCGATTCGATGCCCCGGTAGATGATGTAAATATTCATCCCCCAAAAGAGCAGGAAGCAGAAAAGTTGCCCCAGATTCAGGCCGATGAAATCGCCCAGCCAAGGGCTGTCGGCCAAGCCGGGCGCCCAGGCCAGCAGCAATTGGTAGATCGCTGCCCCGCCAATCCAGGTTTGAATACCGAACCAGCCGCAAGCTACCAAACCGCGCAACAGGCCGGCCAGCACCGCGCCGTCCACCCCGAAATTCATGCGCATAAAAACGGGCAGCGGGATGCCGTATTTGGTGCCCACATGCGCATTCAATATCATGGGAATGAGCACGATGAGATTGCCAAGCAGGATGGTAAAGAGCGCCTGTTTCCAGTTCATACCCTGCTGAATGAGTCCGGCAGCGAGCATATAGGTAGGAATGCACACGGCCATACCGATCCAGATAGAGGCGATGTGCCAGCGGTTCCAGGTGCGGGCTGCGGCGGGTACGGGCGCAAAGTCTTCGCTGTACAAAGGCGATGCGGAGACGTCTTCGGTGAGTTCTACGATGTCGTTTTTCATGGTGTTTTTTTGAGCTGCGAGCTATGAGCCACGAGCTGGGAGTTGTGGCTATGAGATGCGTGCGAAGGCTTTGTCCAACAGATCGAGTGCGGTGGCAATGTCGTCTTCGCGGGCGGTCATGGGCGGCGCTATGCGAATGACGTTGCCGTAGAGGCCGCCTTTTCCGATGAGGAGGCCGAGTTGGCGGGTGGCTTCGAAGAGTTGTTGGGTGGCCTGCGGAGAGGGTTCTTTGCTCTGGCGATCTTTCACGAGTTCCAAACCCTGCATCAGCCCCATGCCGCGCACATCGCCAATGACGGAGTACTTTTCCTGCAATCGCTCCAGACCACTGCGCAGCATCCTTCCCATAGCGGCCACATGCGCGGGATCGGCTTCTTTTTCCAATACGTCAATAGCAGCCAATGACGCAGCGCAGGAAACGGGATTGCCGCCGAAGGTACTGATGGTGAGGCCGGCGCCGCGGGTGCTTTCGGCTATTTCGGGCCGGGTGATGGTATTGGCTAAGGGGAATCCGTTGGCGATGCTTTTGGCCATCGTCATGATGTCGGGTTCTACATCCCAATGTTCAATGCCGAACCACTTGTCGCCGGTGCGCCCAAAGCCGGTTTGCACCTCGTCGGCGATGAAGAGGCCGCCATAGTGCTCCGCGATTTCTTTTGCCATTTTGAAGTACTCCTTCGGCGGGGTGATGAAGCCGCCTACGCCTTGTATGGGTTCGGCGATGAAGGCGGCGATTTTGCCGGAGGTGGTTGTTTTGATGACTTCCTCTATATCCTGCGCGCAGGCTACGCCACAGCCGGGGTAGGTCATTTTGAGCGGGCAGCGGTAGCAGTAGGGGTTGAGGGCGTGCTTGATGCCGGCTATGTGGGTGCCGCCTATGCGCCAGGAATGTTGTCCGGTGAGGCTCATGCCTATGGCGGAGCGACCGCTGTAGCCGTGCCGGAGGGCCACGATTTCCTGACGACCGGTGTAAGTTTGGGCTAAGAAGACGGCGGTTTCGTCGGCGTCGGTGCCGGAGGGGGTGAAGTAGGACATTTGGAGCCGGCCGGGGGTGATCTCGGCCATTTTTTCGGCGAGGTCAACGTGGGTTTCATTGGGGTAGAGGGTGGAGCTGTGGATGAGCTTTTCTGTTTGCTCTTTCACGGCTTGTACGACTTCTGGGCGGTTGTGTCCCACGCAGGTGGTGAGGATGCCTCCGAAGAAGTCTAAGTATTTGTTGCCTTCTACGTCCCAGACGTGCATGCCGTCGCCGCGCTCTAAGGGGAGCGGCTCGGTGTAGTAGAGGAGGTGGTTGGGCCAGAGGTACTTTTTTTGTCTGGCGGTGATTTCGGTGGTTTTATTCATGATTAGGTTGTTTTTTTTCGATGGACTGCGTCCATCGTTATGAAATGGCGTCCCTTCGGGACTTCGACGTGAGCGGTACATCATTGCTGAGTGGCTTCCCTTCGAGCTTCGACGTGAGCGGTACGGGCAGCCCCATCGTTCGCACGGTATAGCCCTGAAAGGGCGACATCGGCATAGCGACGTGGCGATGCCCGTCGCGAAAATCGGCATAGCGACGTGGCGACGCCCGTCGCGGTGTTCGTGACGCGTAGCGCGGGTGTTCCCACAAATTCAGTCCCACACATAGCGTTCGTCATATTCTATGTTGTACATTTTCAGGAAGGCGCGAAATTCCCTCTTGAAGGTTTTATTGCGATGGTGTTCGTGTTGGTTGGCGATGTAGCGTGTGACGGGATCAACGCCTTTATAGTTGACGGAGAAGGCGCCATAGCCGTCTTGCCAGTAGAACTCCTTTAGTATCTCATCCACAGATTTGAACCACTTGGAGGAGCTTTGCTTGATTTCCTGAACGAGTTTCATGAGGGCTATTTTCTTGGAGAGCATACAAAGGATATGCACATGGTCGTAGTGGCCGCCTACGATGATGGGTTGGCAGTCGAGTTCTTTGCAAATGCCACCGATGTATCCATATAGCTCGTTCTCGAACTTTGGTAGTATGAATGGTTTACGATGCTTCGTGCTGAAGACGATGTGCATGTAGTTTTTTACGAGGGATTGGCCCATGATATTCTGTGTTTTAGTGATTTCTATCTCGATGGACTGCGCCCATCGTTATGAAATGGCGTCCCTCCGGGACTATGACGTGAGTCGCACGGCATAGCCCTGAAAGGGCGGTATCGGCATAGTCGCGGTGTCCCCCCATCAGCTCGCCCAGTCTTTCCAAGCCTTCGGGTCCCATTTGGAGGTGATTTTTTTGAGTTTGGTCCAGAAAGCGATGGAGCTTTTGCCGGTGATGTCGCCCACACCGAAGCGCGACTCGTTCCAGCCGCCGAAAGAGAAGGGTTCCCTCGGTACGGGTACGCCTACGTTCACCCCCGTCATCCCGGCGCTCACTCGCTCAATGACGTAGTTGGCTAAGCCGCCGTTTTCGGTAAAAACGGAAGCCGCATTGCCGTAAGGCGATTTGTTTTCTATTTCGATGGCTTTGTCTATGTCGTCGGTTCGAATGATGACGAGTACCGGGCCGAACACCTCTTCCTGAGCGATGGCCATATCGGGCGTCACATGGTCTATGACGGTGGGGCCTACATAAAAACCGCCCTCTTTGCCGGGAACCACGGCGTTTCTGCCATCCACCAATACTTTAGCACCCGCAGCTTCGGCCTCCGTGATGTAGCGCTCAATGCGTTCTTTGGCCGCGCCGGTAATGACCGCGCCGAGATTTTGGCCGGGTACTATTTTCTGCGATTCTTCGCAAATGCGCTGCACGATGTGCTCCGTATTGCCCACCGCCACCATAGCCGATGCGGCCATACAGCGTTGACCTGCACAACCCGACATGGAGGCGGCGATATTGGCTGCGGAGATTTCAGGATTGGCATCCGGCAGTACAATGAGGTGGTTTTTGGCACCGCCCAGCGCCAGACAGCGTTTGAGGTTAGATGTGGCCCGCCGGTACACGATTTTGGCCACTTTGGTGGAACCGACAAACGACACGGCATCTATATCGGGGTGGTCGCAGATGGCCTCCACCATTTCGCGGTCGCCATTCACGATGTTGAATACGCCGTCGGGCAAGCCGGCTTCGTGCAGCATCTCGGCGATGCGTTGCGCGCTCATGGGCACTAATTCGGAAGGCTTGAGTATCATACAATTACCGAGCGAGATGGCGTTGGGGATCGTCCAAAGCGGCACCATCAGCGGAAAGTTAAACGGCGTGATGGAGGCCACTATGCCCAGCGGAGCATGTGTGGTGCGGCACTCTACCCCCTTGCTCACTTCCTGTATCTCGTCGCTCAATATTTGCGGAAGAGAGCAGGCAAATTCCGACAACTCTATGCCTTTCAGCACCTCGGCTTCGGCCTCTCCATAAGTTTTGCCGTTTTCCAAGCGGATGAGTTCCGTCAGTTCCGACTTATGTTTTTCAAGCAGATTGCGGAAGCGGAAGAACACTTGCACCCGCTCTTTGATGGTGGCCTTTGACCAGGATGTGAAGGCCCTGCGAGCGGCGGCAACGGCTTCATCAAGCGTTTCGCGACCGGAGAGGGGCACCTCGGAAATGGCTTGGCCGTCCAAAGGGCTGATGACCTCCATGGCGCGACCTGCATCGGCTCTAAATTGCCCGCTGATGTAATTGCGGACAGCAGATTGGGAAGAGGGATTGGCACTCATATTTTTTGCATTTATACCTGATTGCATCGCAAACAGCCTGCCAAGTTCGCAATTTCCCCAATATCGTCAATATTTATTTCAAATTTTATGTCGGGCTTAGTATAAAAAAGTCAAACCTGCCTCTTCCATTCCCAAAACAAGCGATCCACCTCCGGGTGCTGTTCCAATTGGCTCTCAATCCCCTCCAATGCTGCAATGCGACCCAGCAACACGGCTTGCTCTTTGCCGGCACGCAGCGCCTCCCGATACGGCACATGACTGAACGACACCATAGAATACATGGGCATAAAATCCTGTGGGTAGCGTTCGGCCAACAGGGCCGCGATTCGTTTTTGAAGCAAGAACTCCGGATCGGCCACCAAATCTCGCATTTCTATGAAGTTTTGCAACGCCAGATCGGCGATGGCATTGGCGTCGGGTACGCGCTGTTGCGCAAAAAGCGGAATCACTTCATCCCAGTTTTCTCCCATCACATCCAACATCCCGTCCAAAATGGTACAGTCTTCAAAGCCTGCGTTCATACCCTGCCCGAAAAACGGCACAATGGCATGTGCGGCGTCGCCCAGCAACAGTACCCGACCGCCCACATTCCAGGGGCTGCATCGCACGGTGGCCAATGCAGAGGTAGGATTTTGAAGAAAATCATGGAGCAAATCAGGCATCAGCGGCACGGCATCAGCAAAGAATTGTTGAAAGAAAGCCGATACCTGAGCTTCCGTTTGCAGCTTTTCGAATGAATATTCCCCCTCGAAAGGCATGAAGAGCGTGCAGGTAAAACTGCCGTCTATGTTGGGCAGCGCAATGAGCATGAAATTGCCGCGGGGCCAGATATGCAGCGCGTGTTTTTCCATCAGGAAGCTGCCGCCGGGGCCGGGTGGAATGGTCAGTTCTTTGTACCCGTAGTCCAAATACGATTGCGAATAATTGAACCTCGGACGGTGCTGAATACTGCCGCGCAAGGCCGAAAACGCGCCGTCAGTACCAAAAATAAGAGGCGCTTCGGCTTCTGTAATCTCGCCACTGAGCGCGTGTTCAAACCTGACTTTGCCCGATTCTACATCGGCATCCACACATTTTTGATGAAAATGAAACCGCACCTGCTCATGCTGATCGGCTATGCGCAACAGCTCCAGGTTCAGCCCGCCCCGCGAAACCGAGTAAATGGCCTCGCCCTCTTTGCCGTAAGGCTGAAACGTGAGTTCGCCCGCAGGGCTGTGCATCATGCGGCCCTGCATCGGAATGGCCACCTGGCGCAGTTCTTCCTGTATGCCTGCTTTTTCTACAGCGCGCCAGCCCCGATGGCTCATGGCTAAGTTGATGGACCTGCCGCCGCTGTAGCCTGCTGTTCGCATGTCGCCACGACGTTCAAATACGTCCACTTTGTAGCCGCGTTTGGCCAAAAATACTGCCCACAACGAACCTACCAATCCGCCGCCGACGATGAGCGCGTGTTTATTTTTCATAATGAATCAGATGAATTTCATTTCAAAACATAATCCTCAACGCAATCAACTGCGACAAAAAGCCCACAAAAAAGCCGCCATACACCTCCGATGGAATGTGCGCTCGGAGCCACAGTCGTGCCGTGCCCGTCAATCCCGCAGCCAGCAATGCCGCCAGCAGCACTACCGTCATGTTGAAATGCAGCATCCCGAACCAGGCCGTTTGCAGACTGAATGTATCATAGCTGAACAAAAACATGGTAATGACCACCATCGCCACCATGCCGCCCATCCCTACTGCGTGCGCGCTGATTTTGGAAAAAATATTGATAAAAAATGCCAAAAAGACCCCAATAACGGCGCCCAGCATGAAGATGGTAAATGCGGTGGGAATCTGCGGGTTGTCTTTTAAATTGCGAAACATCCACAAGTAAAATATGCCGGTGATGATGTACGGCCCGATGCGCTCGCTTTTATCGGGCATCTCCAATGAACTGATGAAACCCACGCCCCGTAGCATACCCACACCCACCGCCGGCAACAGGAAGGTGGAAATGAATACGCGCAACAACAATAACTTACTGATGGGATCGGCCCAACTATTGACGCCAAAAAGATACGGATTCACCAGCAGCAACACGGCCAGCATATAGGTGGGCATCAGCAGGGGATGAAACAGCACGGATACTGCCTGTGCCGGCAAACGGGATATGGAGAAACTTTGACTCATATTGCTGCAAAGATACCAATGTTATCGGATTTCGACGAGGTGGGCGCCGCGCTCCGTGATCTCGCCGATAGCGGTGAGCTGCAAGCCCTGCCCGGCGGCCTGATGCAGGAAGTCTTCAACGGCGGCGGCCTCCACGGCTACCAGCAGGCCTCCGCTGGTTTGAGGATCACAGAGGATATGGCGTTGGCGCTCGCTCAACGGACCTATTTTGTGGCCGTAGCTGTCCCAATTGCGCAGGGTGCCGCCGGGAATGCAGCCCTCGTCCAAGTAGTGGTGAATGATTTCGGGCTGTAACAGCGGAATCTTTTCCCAGTCCAACAGCGCCGAGGCATTGCTGGCCTCACACATCTCGCTGAGGTGGCCCAGCAGCCCGAAGCCGGTCACGTCGGTCATGGCTTTGACGTAAGGCAGGCGGGCAAAAACGGCCCCGGCTTTGTTGAGTTGCACCATGCTGTCGCGGGCCATCGTGGCGTGTTCAGGCAGCAACTTGTCTTTCTTCTGAGCGGTGGTGAGGATGCCTACGCCCAATGGTTTGGTGAGAAACAGATGGCAGCCGGGCGTGGCGCCGCCGTTCTTTTTGAGATGCTCTACCGCTACCATCCCTGTGACTGCGAGGCCGAAAATCGGTTCGGGGCTGTCTATGCTGTGCCCGCCGGCCAAGGGAATACCCGCCTCGGCGCAGGCTTGGCGGCTGCCCTCTACCACGGCGTTGGCCACATCGGGCGGCAACAGGTTGATGGGCCAGCCTAGCACGGCAATGGCCATGACAGGCGTGCCTCCCATAGCATACACATCGCTGATGGCGTTGACGGAGGCAATGCGGCCAAAATCGCGCGGGTCGTCCACAATGGGCATGAAGAAATCGGTGGTGCTTACCACCGCAGTTCCATTGCCAAGATCGAACACGGCGGCGTCGTCGCGCTCTTCGTTGCCCACGAGCAATTGCGGAAAGTGGAATTTTTCGCTCTGGTGGTGAAGAATCTGGTCCAAAACCTTGGGGGCAATTTTGCACCCGCAACCCGCGCCATGACTATACTGCGTGAGTTTGTATTCTTTTATTTCCATAAAATCTCTTGTTGTAAAAATTCGATGAGTTGCCCCGCAATGGCAGCAGGATTCAACTCTGGTGGTGAAATCTGAAAATGCCGGCCTTTGTTCATGGCATCCAATGAGTGGCGGTAGGTTTTGTCGTAATAAGCCAAGGCGACGGCAGCCGCGTCTTCATAGCGATCATCGGCCAAAGCCTCCAGCGCCAGCTTCACATTCAGCCCGCCGATGCGTTTGCCAATACGCTCAAAGGAGGCGGCCAACTGTTCCTGCGGGAACCCGGCATACACCTCCATCAAGTGGCGGATGCGCTGCTCGAACGGCAGTTCCACCTCAATCATGGGCGCAGCACAGATATGTTGCCACAACTCATTGGGAATCTGCACCTTGCCAATGGCCTTGCTCTCGCTTTCCACCCAAACGGGCCGCCCCGCGTCCAATGCGTCAAATGCCTCGAACAGGTCGTTGGAAAACTGCTCAAAGGTCGGTTGCGGCGCTTCTCCAATGGCTCCGAAAGCCGATCCTTTGTGGTGTGCCAGGGCTTCGAGATCGATAATTTGTTCGCCGGCCTGTTGCAATGCGTGCAAAATACGGGTCTTGCCGGAGCCGGTTTTGCCGCCCAGCACCACCATGCGAATAGGGCGCGAGGCCAATTGTTCCAAGGCATAATGGCGCCAGGCTTTGTAGCCGCCCTGTAAAGTTACAACATCGAAACCGGCCGTTTCCAGCAGCCAGGCCATGCTGCCGCTGCGTTGTCCGCCCCGCCAGCAATGTACGGCAATGCGGCGTTCGGGGGCCAATTGCATGGCGGTTTCTACATATTGCCTCATACGGGCGCCGGCAAATTCCAAACCTTTGAGGAATGCCTGTTCGGGACTGACTTGTTTGTAAAGTGTGCCTACCTCGGCGCGTTCGGCATCAGAAAACAGTGGCAGATTGAGCGCTCCGGGGATGTGGCCCTGCTCAAATTCGGACGGTGTACGCACATCCAGCAACGTGCGGGCAGCGCGCATTTCAAAGACTTGTCCGGGCAAAAAACGTTTGGGCATAATACGGTACTCAACTTGCCGGCAAAAGTACCTTTTTTCAGACTACTGGCGCAGGCGTTGCAGTTCTTCTTCGGCGCCTGCCTGCCTTTTGCGAGCCGTTTTGAGGTTTTTGTTTCCAAAATCATTGGTCCAGGTCAGCATCAGGGTGCGTTCTGCAAAGCCGAAACCGGTTCTGACGTATAAGTTGACTTCCGGCTGCTCGGTGAGGCCGTACCAATTGGCCGTCTGAAAAATATCAAGTACATTGAGCCTGAGGCGGCCCCAATGCTTGCCCAGGTCTTTTTGGATACCGGCATTGAGCGAACCGGTCGCTTTCCAAAAGGCGATGCCGGCGTAGTGTGGGGCATCGTAATTGCCCGAAATCTCTATGCGGAATTTGCGCGGCAGGCTGAAGGATTGCGACCCCGAAAAAGTGAAGCCGGTGTTGCGCAATTGCAGCCCTCTGCCTTCGATGCTGAAATCGGTGGTTTGATAAAAAAATCCCAGATTGTACTGCATATCCCACCATTTTTCAGGGGTAAAATGCGCCGACATATCCAAGCCCAAACTTTTGAAATGGTCGAGGTTGCCGTAAGTGTTGTATTGCTCATTTTTTTCGGCATCCACCAATGAAATGGGGCGCAGCGCGTTGGACTCATTGCTGTACGAGACCCCCAATTGAAAGTGCAACATGGTATAAGAAACCTTCCAGGCGTCGGTGATGGAAGGCAGCAGAGCGGGATTGCCGCGTTGGAAAGTGGTGGGGTCGTTGAACATAAGCCAGGGGGCAATCCAGGAGAAGCGCGGGCGGCTGATGCGGCGGCTATAGGAGGCGTTGATCTGGCGGGTATCGTCAAATTTTCGGCTCACAAACAGGCTGGGAAAACAACTGCCGAAACTGCGATCTACTACGAGGGCTTGGCCGGGGGCGCCCAGTTGGGTGGCCGTGTATTCATAGCGAAGCCCTGCTTTGATCTCTGTTTTGGGCACGGGTTGAAAGCTGAATGAGCTGTAGGCTCCGAAGATGTTTTCAGAAAAAACAGACTCCGAACTAAGCGCATCTACCTTGAGCCAATCGGGAAAAGCGGGGGTACGCTGCTCTACTAATGTTTCGTTGTCAAAGCGCATCTGCGACCACTTGGCGCCGGCCTCCCAGGTAAATCCTTTGCCCAATTTCCGTTCCCAGTCGGCTTTGTACACTACGGCACGAATGGGCGTTTGCAGCGCAATGCGCATCTCACTTTCATTTATCAGGGCTTGGTTGTTGTCGTAAGATCGGTTGAGGTATTGCCCCGGCCGGTTAACATTGTAATAAACATAGTCTGCATCCAAAGACAGCCGGTGCGTATCGCTGAATTGGTGTTGGAGGTTGATATTGCCTGTGTAAGAGCGATAGTTGTTGACTTCGGAAATATTGACGACCATATTTTCCGTCAAATTTCCATTGGTGGAAAACAGCACGTCGTTGACGGCATCCATGCGGCGGTCGCGGTCGAAAAAAGTGCCCAAAACGCCCAAGTTGGTTTTGGGGCTGAGTTGCCAGTCGGCGCCGAGGCGTATGTTCTGAACGAAGGTGCGCAAGCCGGGGCGGTGGCTTATCATATCGGTTTCTTCGGTTTTCCCGGCCACATTGACGCGGCGATAATTGCTGAAACGCTGCGGATTGACATCAAAGCCGGCATCATACCGGCCATACGCGCTCACGTTGTTTTCCCTAAGATCGAGCAACAGCCCCATGCCTGCTTTTTCGCGTTTTCCAAATCCTCCGTTGATCGAATAGTTGCCGTTGATGCCTTTGTAGTCGCCTTTCACCTGCTCTTTGAGTATGATGTTGATCAGTCCGGCATTGCCCTCGGCCTCATAATTGGCCGGCGGGGTGTGAATGATCTCGATGCTTTCAATGCTGTTGGCACTGATGCTTTCCAGCATTTGCAGCAATGCGTCGTCGGGTACTCGGCTCAGTTTGCCGTTCACCATCACCATGACGCCCTCTTTGCCTGCCAGCGATATACGCTGCGTTTGCCGGTTGACGCGCACACCCGGCGAGCGTTGTAGTACATCCAGAGCCGTACCTCCGGAGTAAGTGACAGATTGCGCCACATTCACTACCAGGCGGTCTGTTTTTTGCTCCAGCAAGGGCCTGCGCCCTACCAATTCCACGGTGGTCAATTGAGTTGCCTGAGGTTGCAGTTTAAAAACAAAAGGACTTGGAGCCGGGCCATTCTGCATGATCGCAAATGGCGAGGAAACCTCATCGGCATATCCCAGCATAACAATTTTGAGAAAGTAGCGCCCCGGAGCGGGTGTATCAAACTCAAAATCGCCGGTTTCGGAGCTGATCTGTCCACTTATCAGATTGGAGTCGGCTGTATGAAGCAACAACACGTTGGCAAAAGCAATCGGTTGTTGTTGAGCATCAAGCACCCGGCCGCTGATTTGGGCATAACCGCTTTGCAGAATCAGCAGCAACGCCGGCCAAATCCAGAATTGGGGAGTAAATAATTGCATGTAGTTTTTTATTCAATAGTGTGTAAAAGATAACATCAGTTCCACTCGCCGCTATGCGAAAAGCTGCCGGAGAGCTTTCAATATTCGTGGAATGTTACCAAAGTAAGGGAAGCTATTTTCTATATAATAAATAAGGGGAACAGCGTTTTGTCGCTTTCAGAAAGAAGGGAATTAAGAACTAAATTCAGATACAAACACCTGCTTTTCAAGTGTCTGTATCTGAGTTTTGACAAAAATCAAAGCCATTTTTCGGCGTCGGCCTCCACATTTACCTGCACTTCGCGTTTTTTCTCTTTGCGAGGTACGGTGCCAAACACATAGTCCCACAGCGGAGAAGATACGCCAAACATCACCTCGTCTTCGCTGTAATGGTGAATGGCGTGGTTGACCCACAGTGCCTTGAATGAATTGGAAGGCATGCGAAAAATGTGTACCGCATAATGCACCAGCAGGTACAGAGCGTAGCCCACCATAAAACCGGCGAGGAATGAAAAGCCGAAATCGCCCAAAATGAGCCGAAAAAAGCCCAGTAATACAGTGCCGACGACTACGCTCAAGGCCGGCGGCATGGCCAATCGCTGCTTGTCTTTCGGGTAGTCGTGGTGTACGCCGTGCATCGTCCACTGAAATTTCTTGCGGCCTTCCGTTGTAGGTGCGATGTGATAAACATACCTGTGTACGATATATTCGATCAGCGTAAAGAATAAAGTACCGCCGAAGAAAAGCACAACGATCTGGCTGTTGGTAAGTACGGTAGCGGTTTTGGTCCACCAGATCAAGCCGATGGCATACAGGAAAAACATGGTAACAGGAATGGCAACATGCGTGCGGGTGAGGCTGTCTAAAAATTTATTATTGAATAGCCTCACCGAAACATTTTCATTCGATACAAATTGGTGTTGTTTGTTAGTTTTCATTGGTGTAAAAAATTAGTGAGGGCGCAAAGTTACGAGCCATCTCGCTAATCTGCTTCCTATCAGGCGTTAATTTCGACTAAATGCCTAATGTCTGACGCAGGTAGCGCTGGTATTTGATGCGGTAGGTTTTGTAAACCCGTTTGATATTGTCGTATTGCGAAGTGGGGTGCGAAACGCCTATGAAGCCCTGTTGTTTCATCCACTCGTCGTTGTAAACCTTGCCGAGGTAGCGGCTGCCGTGATCGGGGAAGAGTACGGCTACTACATCGGTGGGTTTCAACTGGTCTTTTATCTGGAACACCGCCTGCATGGCAGCCCCGCTGGAATATCCTACAAACAAGCCTTCCAGACGAGCCAATTGCCGGCAACGGTGCGCGCTGGCCCGGTCGGTCACTTTGATGAACTCATCCACCAGATCGAAGGCCATATTGTCGGGTATGATGTTTTTCCCCAAACCTTCCACCTTGTACGGGCGGATTTCATCCCGGTCGTAAATACCTGTTTCCCAGTACTTTTTGAGCACCGATCCGTAGGCGTCCACCCCGATGATTTTAATGTTTGGATTTTTTTCTTTCAAAAAACGCGCAGTGCCGGAGAGGGTACCGCCGGTGCCTGCACAACAAACGTAGTGCGTAATGCGCCCTTCGGATTGCTCCCAAAGTTCGGGGCCGGTAGTATGGTAGTGCGCGCCGGCATTGTCTAAGTTGAAGTTCTGCGCCAGATAAAAAGCGCCCGGCACATCGCGGGCTATTTGTTCGGCACGGGAGTAGTAAGAGCGGGGGTCTTCGGGAGCCACCTCTACCGGGCACACCACTACCTCGGCGCCCATAGAACGGAGCAGCGAGATTTTTTCGGCAGAGGCTTTGCTGGTCACCGTGAGGATGCACTTGTAGCCCTTGATGCCGCAGGCCATCGCAATGCTGTAGCCGGTGTTGCCCGATGTAGCTTCCACCACGGTGGCGCCGGGTTTGAGCTTGCCGGATTTTTCGGCCTGCTCTATCATGTAGCGGGCAATGCGGTCTTTGGCCGACTGGCCGGGATTAAAGGCTTCTACTTTGCCTAAAATGAGACCTGGAAGATCTTGGGCGATCTTGTTGAGTTTGATGAGCGGCGTGTTGCCGATAGTTGCTAAGACGTTTTCGTAGTACATGTCGTTACCATTTTTGCTTTTGCGGCTTATTCACCAAAAGACCAATGGGCTTCAACGTTCAATGAGATATGACGCACAAATAAAGACAGTGGCTATACCTTGCGCTGCCAGGTTTTGTGCATAGCCTTCGGCACAAGTTATTGATTAGCAGCGCCCGGTAGGACAAAAGCGGCTTCGCACCTTGCGGTGCGAGATATTTTTTCTACGGCAAAGGTAGGTAAATTCTTTTTGCGTGTATATCGCCACCCTAAATTGAACCAATTCTTCGGGCAGCGCGTATATTTGCCCGGCAGGCCGCCTGCCCTTACGCTGAAAACGACTTAGTCATGGCTGTTGACAAGGTACTCATCAAAGTGCGCCTCATCCTTTACTACAAAGGACAAATACTGTTGTTGCGCCAAACCAAACCCAACGGAGGCAATTACACGCTGCCGGGCGGCACGGTAGAGAGCAATGAAACTGCCCCACAGGCGCTCGTCAGGGAGGCGCATGAGGAGGCAGGCGTCGTTCTAAAAGAAAAAGACCTGCAATTGGTGCATGTGCTGGAAAAAGTAAAACACGGCGAGCGGCGCCTCACACTGTATTTTAAAACCTATCGCTGGGAAGGCCGCCTCATGGCCCGCGAGGTTCACAAATTCAAGGAGTGCGAGTGGTTTCATTTGGACGAACTGCCCAAAAACCTCACCGAGTCTGTTCGGCATGTACTCGAAAACTACCGAAACGGGGTCATGTTTTCTGTTATCCGGTGAGGGTTATCACTCATTCCGGCCAATGCGGCCGGATATCATAAAAATAGATGGAGTTGTCGAACACGCCGATGGGATGCTTCAGCCATTGATCCATGTCGGGGCGACTCAGGTAGGAGGTGTCGCTCAGCACTAAGGTAGTGGCCCGCCAAAGGGCGTAACGTTCCAGATCGGCATTGCTCAGGTTTTCGTCGGGGCGGGTATTCCAGCCCTTTACATTCAGATAGTACAGGCTCACATTGGGCGTCACATCGGGGGCTACAACGGCCAGCGTGGAGTCGTAAGTAAGGCCCTTTTCTTTCATAAACTCCTGTAATTCTTTTTGTTTGGTAAAGCTCCGGTTGAAGGGCGCTATGTACTGATCGTTGCCGTAGTAGTCGCTCAGATGCTTTTGGCCATACGCCAGCGAAATGAGCGCAAACAAGGCCACGCCTGCCGGTAATACCACCGAGCGCAGCCGCCCGCCGAGCTTTTGATGCAGCCACCATACCGCCATCGAAAACACGAGCATGGCCAAAGGCATGATGTCTATGATGTAATAATGATGTACCAAAATCTGATTGTAAAACAGCACCAAAAAAGCCGCCGACCCCAGCAATACCAACAAATACAGCACATAGACGGGCCGCGCAAACTGCCTCGGCATGGCCAGCAGTATCGGCAGCAATGCCAAAAACGCCCATATCCCATACTTTTGGAAATAGATGGAATGATACCACATATAGATTTCGTAGGCGTAGCGGCGTATTTCCTCCTTCGGCATTTTCCATATCGGCATGATGGTGGTCATCAGCAGGCCGGAGTGGTGGCTTTTGTTGTAATGCGAGGCCCACAGGTACCACAACATGGTAATGCCCACAACGGCGGCGCCTGCCCAAAGCCAGTTCCAAAACGCCTTTTTATCGGGGAAATACTTCTCGCGGTCGCCCACAAAATACAGCCACTTTGCCACCCCTATGGCCGCTATGGGTATGATGAGCAAACTGACCTTGAGCAGCCCACCCAGCAGCAGGAATGCGGCCGCAAACAGCAGCCGGTCGCGGTTGGGGTTTTCCCAATAACGCATCAGGCCGTAGGCGCCCACCAAACCTAAGCCCAACGCCGCCGGATTGGGCAGGAAATTGAACCCGTAAAAGGCCAGCAGCGGCGAACCGTAAAAGGCCAAAGGCAATGCTACCGACAAAAACGGGCTGCCCAACCACCTCAACAACATCTTGGACCATGCCCACAAACCCGCCGTAAAGCAGCCGAAAACCAGCAGGCGCAAAATGACGTCGTGCGGCCCGAAAAAGTGGTACAGGCCCGCCGCTATGTAATACAAAATCGGGAACTCGCCCACCGCTGCATTGTCGCCGCCCAGCACATGATGCACCTTGGGCTGGAAGAAGCGCATGTCATTTTCGTAATAGCAGCGAGCAATGGAGGCGCCGTCGGCTTGCCGCCAATTGTGCAGCGAAAAAGGGCCGTACTGACTAATGTCGGCATAATTGAAATACACCACAATGAGCGTCACGCCTGCAAAAAACGCAGCGCTGTGCAGATAGCCGTAGAGTTTGTTGGTTTCCATGTGCTTTAAATTGGGCGAAAGATAGCGTTTTTTGTGAGTATGCAACGTGTGGCCGCCAAAAGCATAGACCCGACACATGCGCAAATCTATTACTTTTGCAGGCCGTCCGGCACATCAGCTTTTAAAGCCATCGAACCGACATGCTTGTCAAAACCAGCGGCATTGTTTTTAGAGCGGTAAAATACTCTGAAACGAGTATCATCACCGACGTCTATACCCGTGATCTGGGTATGCAGACGTATATCGTCAACGGAGTGCGCAGCGCGCGCAGCAAAACCGGCGCAGCACTGTTTCAGGTCATGTCGCTTCTGGAGGTGGTGGTGTATCACCGCGATGACCGCAAGATGCACCGCGTGAAGGAAATTCGGGCGGCGCATGTGTATCAACGCCTGCCTTTCGATGTGCGCCGCAGCGCAGTGGGCATGTTTATGGCCGAAATAGGGCGCAAAACCATCCGCGAACCGGAGCCTAACGCGCCGCTGTTCGACTTTTTGTTCGATTCTTTTTGCTTTTTAGACAGCACACAGGAGCCGTTTGCCAATCTGCACCTGCATTTCCTGATCGGATTGAGCGCTCATTTAGGGTTCCTGCCCGGCGGCGATTTTACCCCCGAAACGCCTGTTTTCGATATGCAGGAAGGCACTTTCACGCACAGCGCCACCCAGATACACTGCATGGATGAGGAGCAAAGTTGGCTGTTGTACCAGTTGTTGTGCTGCGAGCGCGAGCAGTGTCACATCGTTGTCCTGCAACATGCCCAACGCCGACGCTTACTGCAATCGCTGCTCACGTTCTACCGGTTGCACATCGAAAGCCTGCCGGAAATACGCTCGCACGAGATTTTGCACGAGGTGTTTGAGTAAATACCCTATTTTTTAGGAAGCCCGAAACGCTGCACCACCCACATAGTAATGCCGTGCTGAAAGTTGGTAGAGGTGGTTCCCGGCAATACGCGCAGATGACAGCCGCCCATCACGGTGGTATTAGCTATGCTGACCCCGCCGAGCAGGTAGCTCCGGTTTTGGTCTAAACGCAAACCATCTATGCCCTGCCCGAAATGAAACAAGGTCTCGTTCATTACATTGAAATGCAGCGACTTACCCTCCCCCATCTCTCTGATCTGGAAGCGCAGGCTGTTCATCACCCGCAGTCGGTTTTGGTGAATAAAGTCATCGCCGAAAGCCATGCCTTCGATGCGTTTGCGGAAGCGGCTGTCGTAGCGCAGGCGGAGGCGATAGCGGTTTTTGGGCGAAAGCCGGACAGCCCATTCCACCTGTAACCAGGGCCGGTGTTCCTGCCGGATGAGCCGGTCTGAAAACGAGGTGGCAGTCCTCAACCAGGCATAACCGCCACTGATGCTGAGGTCTTTGCCGAGCTGCCGGGTGAGACCGTGCCGGGAAATAAAAAAGGAATTGGTAACCAAATGAAAATCATTCCATAAGGCGTATTTTTCACTCAACTGAACAGATGAGATATAAGCGCCCCACAATTCGAAGCCGTGCTTGTTGCTTTGCGAAAAGACAGAAGAAAAGCCGCACAAAAGCAGTGCTATTGTAAAATATTTCATAATGAGAGGTAAACGACCAGCCCTTTAGTCTCCATTTTTCTTTTTGAAATCGCCGCGTTTCCAGGCGTCGAAGAAGCGCTTCCAGGCGGCGGCGTTGAAGATGTTCATGGGCGGCGCCTGACCGATGGAGTAGTACTGGCTGGCCTGCTGGCGGAGGTAGTAGCTGCCGGTTTCAGCGGCATCGCGGGGCACTTCGTTGCGCATACGGCTGAGGGCTTCGTTGGCCATATTGGCGGCGGCAATTCTTTGCAATTCCGGGGTGACGTCCATGGCCAGAAATTCAACTTTGAAATGCTCGCGGCTGGGCCAGGGGAATACCACCGTTTCGGGCAGGTTGATGGTATCCTGTGTCATGAGCTGTACGATGGAGTAGCGGTCGTCGGTGAGATCGTGCGGGATGTGGTATTGGGCGTCTTTGTAGCCGATGGCGGAAAAAACGATGACGTCTCCTTTTTGCACCACAATGGAGAAGAAGCCTTTGAGATCGGTGTAAGTGCCTCTGTATTTGTCTTTTACCACAATATTGGCGTAAGGAACAGGGTAGAGTTCGTTGGTGCTTCCGTCAAGTACGATACCGGAAAACTGCACCAATGAGGTGTCTTTGACCACTTTTTGCCCCCAGAGATACAGCGGCATCAGCAAAAAAACAATGGCGACAGCGCGCAAAACAGTGTTTGTCATATTCGGCGTTTTGATACAAAGACCCTTCCGGCGGGGGAAAGGTTTGAATTTTTGTTCAAAATTAACAACTTTTAGGAAAAGTCGGGCGGCCCTTATGCTCCGACCGCCCGACTTCGCGCTGCTACCTGCGTTCCCGCTTCACCGGTATGGCTACCCGGTTGAGCTTGATGATTCTGAGCTTTTCCAGCAGCAGCATGATAACGTAAGTCACGTCTATTTCGTGCCACCGCACGCCGCCGAAATTGGGGCGCCCGCCATGTTTGTGGTGGTTGTTGTGGTAAGCCTCGCCCATCATCAGCCAGTCAAAATGGAATAGATTCTTGGAGGTGTCGTCCACTTTGAAATTGGTGTAGCCGTATTTGTGCGCAAACCAGTTGATAATCATGCCATGAATGGGCGCCATGAGAAAAGCCACCGGCAGCAGCAACCATTGCCACCAGGCCGTAGCCAGAAAATAAAACAGCACCACATAGGCCGCACCCCAGCCGAGGCGCGATCCCCAGGAACTGGCAAACTTGTCGAAGCCCTTCCATTGGGGCACATTTTTCGTGAATTTTTCGTCTATCTGCACTTTGTCGCGCACGATGGCGGCGTATTTTTTCCAGGTGCGCCACATCATGGCTATGGCGTTGGCATCGTATTTCGGCGAGTGCGGGTCTTGCTCGGTATCGGCAAAAGCGTGGTGCATCCTGTGCATGACACCATACGCATAAGCGCTGAGGTAATTGGAACCCTGTGTGACCCAGGTGAGGATGAAGCAGATTTTTTCCGTCACTTTCGACATTTCAAAGCTGCGATGAGCGGCGTATCGGTGGAGGAAAAAGCTTTGAAAAAACAGCCCCGAATACCACAGAATGATGATTAGTACGATAACTCCCATGTTGTTGAAAAATTTAAAAGTGGTTGAAAAATGGTCTTTCGCTTAAAAGTTGTCAATCGGGGCGGCAAGTTAGAACCTGATGGGCCATGCCGCCAACAATCGGGGAGAGTTTTTTTGGTCGCCATACACCCATGCAGGCACAATGATTTAATTAGCAATCAGTTAAACCCTGACTGCCGGGACATCGTTTTTCTGTTAAAACTTCTTTCTTGTTGAGCAATCGCTCAAAAAGCGCTAATTTTGTCCACACTTCGAGAAAGTGAGTGAATGTCGCTCCCGTTCAATTGGCACAACTCCCGCCCATGCAAAAATTCGATTATCCAATCCTCTACTACTCTGTTAACGAAACCACTGTACTGGGCCTGCTGCCGGGCACGGGGCTTCAGGTGGTGGAAAAAGACCTCAAAACCGTCAAAGCGGTACTGGGCGACTACCTGCTGAAACAGTACAAAAAAAGCGGACTGCTGCCGGGGCGGCACCTCAGCAATGCCAAAATCACAGCTTTCGACGTCAATGTGCGGCCTTCCTACAACGACAATTCCGTTCATTACCCCATGGCCGGCTCGCTCCAACTGCGCCTCTACGCCGTCATCGGCAATCATTCCGGCGCCGATCTGGAGTGCTACATTCCTTGGCTCGAAGAGCGCTTTGCCGTCTCGCAGGATATGAGCCGCCAAGTGAATGCCCTGCTGCAATACACCGCCGAAACCGCCCTGCGCCGGCTCAGCCCCGAAGAAATATTTAAACTGAAAAGCTACGACAAACCCGGCCTCGACCGCATCACCATGCGCGTCAATACGCAACGCTCTCGCGGCTGGGGGGGCTTTGGCTACCGGCGCTCGTTTCCCACGCTGGAACAACTGACCGAACAAATGCCCATGCGCCGCCCCAAAGCTGCCCGCAGCGCCGTGATGCCCGAGTCGGCCTGGGAAATGGAAGATGTGGTGAACGATCTGGCCGAACGCATCGCCGTCAGCCGGGCCAACGTCATCATTACGGGCAGCCCCGGATCAGGCAAAAGCACCGTTTTGCTCTCGGCTGTGCGCCACATTACTCGCAACATGAAAAACAGCGGCCTGCAACTCAGCTTCTGGCGCATGTTGGCGCAGCGCATCACCGCAGGCTCCAAATACCTCGGCGAATGGCAGGAAACCTGCGAAACGCTCATCGAGGAATTGCAGGCCTGTTCCGGCGTACTTTGGGTACCCGATGCAGCTCAGCTCCTGCTCACCGGCGGCAGCGGCCCAGAAGACAGCGTGGCGGCTTTCATGCAGCCTTTTTTGCAAAATGGGCGGCTGCAACTCGTGGGAGAGGCTACCCCGCAGGAAGTGGAGAGCATGAAGCGCAAATTGCCCGGCTTCACCGAGTGCTTTCAGGTCATTCGCCTGCCGGAGCTTTCAGAAAAACAGGTACACAGTATTTTGGAGCGGTTTGCGGCCATGGCGCTCCAGCAACAAAACATCGGCATACAACCCGACGCGCTCAAGTTGGCCTGGCGCATTCTGCACCGTTACTATCCCTACGAGCAGTTTCCCGGCAAGGGCATCCGGTTCCTCTCGCGCTGCGTCAGCGATGCGGTCATTGCCGAATCAGAGACCATCACGGCCTCCGATGTCGTCCGACAGTTTGTACAGCAGACCGGTTTCCCGGAAATGTTCCTCCGCGATGATATGCTCATGGAAACCGAAGAACTGGCGCGGTTTTTCCAACAACGCATCAAAGGGCAGGAGGCCGCCATCCAACGCCTGTGCCGCATCATCAAGGTGTTCAAAACGGGCCTCAACAACCCGCACAAACCCATTGCCAACCTGCTCTTTGCCGGCCCCACCGGCGTGGGCAAAACCGCCGCTGCCAAAGCGCTGGCCGATTATTTCTTCGGCAAGGGCCGCAGCCAGACACCCTTGGTGCGCTTAGACATGAGCGAGTTCCAGTCGGCCTGGCAAATCGGGCGGCTCATCGGCGACGGGCGCGAACCCGGCCAGTTGGTGCGCGAAATCCGCGAACGCCCCTTCTCCGTACTCCTGCTCGACGAAGTGGAAAAAGCCGATCCCGCCGTGTTTGACGCGCTCCTCAACGCATTAGACGAGGGCATCCTCACCGATGCTGCCGGCCGGGTGACGAACTTTCGCAACACCATCATCATTATGACCACCAACCTCGGCGCCAACAGCGGGCCGCCCATCGGGTTCGCCGGCGAGCGCTCTGCCGCCGACAGTGCCCGCGCTGCCATTCTTAGGCATTTCAGGCCGGAGTTTGTCAATCGCATAGACGACATCGTGGTGTTCGAGCAGCTTTCCAAAGCGCATATTCAGGCCATTGCCGAAAAGGAATTGGAGGAATTTGCACAGCGCGAGGGCTTCATTTCCAAGTCTTTACACCTTACTTTCTCTGAACGCGTGGCCCTGCACCTCACCGAAACCGGCTTCGACCCCGTGTATGGCGCCCGCCCGCTGCAACGGGCATTGGAACGCGAAGTGGCGGCCCCCCTGGCGGCCTGGCTCCTGAAACGGCCCAAACTGCGCGAGGCCACACTGCGCATTGATTTTGACGGCGGGTTGAAGGTGGATGTGGACCGGCAGTAGGCGGTAGGTGTATGCAGTGACTGCCCGCTGCACACCGCCCACTGGATGCCACATACTAAATTCGCTCCCCCACACAACCCGAACCCACAAAAAAGCATTTATTAAGCTCATTATCAACCTGACAATTATGAAGCACAAATTCATCATCGGCGCCGTAGTGCTGGCTGCCGGCCTGAGCATCGCGGCAAGTCTCTCTCCGGTAAGCGACAAATTCTTCGAAATCTCCCGCAACATCGAGATTTACGCCAATGTCTATCGCGAACTCAACATGAACTATGTGGACGAGGTGGACCCCGGCAAACTCATGCGCACCGGCATTGACGCCATGGTAGGCTCCCTTGATCCCTTCACCAACTACATCTCCGAAGCAGACATTGAGTCTTACCGTCTCACCACGGAAGGCCGTTACAACGGCATCGGCGCTTCCAGCGAAAAAATAGGCGATTACACCACCATCACCGAACTCTACCAGGGCTTTGCCGCCGACAAGGCCGGCCTCAAACCCGGCGACCAGATCATCGCCGTGGACGGCAAAGACGCCAAAGGCAAAGACCCCGAAGCCCTCAACGAGATCATGCGCGGCTTTCCGGGCACCTCCGTCAGCCTCACCATTCGCAGACCGGGCCGCAACGATGATTTCAAAGTCTCCCTGGTCCGCGCCGAAGTGGATGTACCCAATGTGCCGTACAGCGGCATGGTGGGCGACCACATCGGCTACGTCAACCTCACCACCTTCACGCAGGATGCAGGCCGCAATGTAGGCAATGCCGTGCGCGAACTCAAAAACAGCGATCCCAACCTCAAGGGCGTCATCCTCGACCTGCGCGGCAACGGCGGCGGTTTGCTCAACGAAGCCGTCAATGTGTGCAATACCTTCATCGGCAAAGACTTGCTGGTGGCCACCAACCGCGGCAAAATCAAAGAACAGGATCGCGGCTTCAGCACCTTTATGCCCGCCGTGGACGAAGACATTCCGCTCGTCGTGTTGATTGATAAAAAATCGGCCTCAGCCTCCGAAATCGTCAGCGGCACCATGCAGGATTACGACCGCGGCGTGCTGCTCGGCCAGCGTTCCTACGGCAAAGGCTTGGTGCAAAACATCATGGAAGTAGGCTACAATGCCCGCGTAAAAGTGACGACTGCCAAGTACTACATCCCCAGCGGACGCTGCATCCAAAGTGTGGAATACAAAAATGGCGAACCGGTGGACATCCCCGACAGCCGCCGCGCCAAATTCACCACCCGCGCAGGCCGCACCGTACTCGACGGTGGTGGCGTCTCTCCCGACGTCGCACTCAAACAACCCGCCGACGAACCCATCGTCAAGGCGCTTGTGAATCAGCATCTTATCTTCGATTTTGTCACGCAGTACTGCCTTCAGCATCCTTCTGTTGACTCGGTGGACCGTTTTAAATTCACCGACTTCGACGCCTTTTTGAAGTTCGTCGAATCCCGCGATTTCAAATACGAAACCGACAGCGAAAAGCTCCTCCGCGAGTTCAAAGACAAGGCCGCCAAAGATGGTTACAAATTGGACAGCGAAATTGCAGCGCTGGAGCAAAACATCCGCAACGCCAAAAAAACAGCCATCGCCGGCTACCAAACCACCATCCTCGACCTCATCGAGCGCGAAATTGCAGGCCGCTATTATTACAAAACGGGCAAAATCAAAATGACGCTCCGCAACGACTCCGAAGTTACGGAAGCCAAAAAAGTACTCTTGGATACGGCCAGATACAAAAGCATTTTGAAAAAACAGTAGTCAGGCGCGCGCTTGAAGATGATGGCTTGGGGCTTGCAACTTACGGCTGTAGCCCTGAGCCAATCCGTTTATGTCTGACCGCTTTCCAAAACAGTTCCTTACCTTTGCGCCCCAATTTTCAATATCATGGCCGAACAGAACTTTGTTGACTACGTAAAAATATGCTGCCGCTCCGGCGCAGGAGGCGCAGGCTCCGTACATTTCCTGCGAGACAAACACACCGTACGCGGCGGCCCCGACGGCGGCGACGGCGGGCGAGGCGGCCATATCATCCTGCGCGGCAACCGCAACGTCTGGACCCTCCTCTCGCTCAAATACCGCAAGCATGTCATCGCCGGCAAAGGCGTGGACGGCAGCGGCAACAACTCCTCCGGCGCCTACGGCGAAGACATCTGGCTCGACGTACCCCTCGGCACCGTAGCCAAAGACGCCGAAACCGGTGAGATAGAGTTCGAAATCACACAGCACGGCGAGGAGCGCGTACTCCTGTCCGGCGGTCGCGGTGGATGGGGCAATTCCCACTTCAAAACCCCTACCAACCAGGCGCCCCGCTACGCACAGCCCGGCGAGCCCGGCCGCGAAGAGTGGAAAATCCTGGAACTCAAAACATTGGCCGATGTAGGTTTGGTGGGCTTCCCCAATGCCGGCAAATCCACGCTGCTCTCGGTCGTATCAGCCGCCAAACCCGAAATCGCCGCCTATCCTTTCACCACCATCGTGCCCAACCTCGGCATCGTGCAGTACCGCGATTCGCGCTCCTTCGTCATGGCCGACATACCCGGCATCATCGAAAACGCGCACCTCGGCAAGGGCCTCGGCCACCGCTTCTTGCGCCACATCGAGCGCAACTCCGCCCTGCTCTTCATGATCCCCTGCGACACCGAAGACATCTCCAAAGAGTACGACATTTTGGTCAACGAACTGGAAATGTACAACCCCGAACTCTTAGACAAACCCCGCCTGCTCGCCATCACCAAATGCGACCTCATTGACGCAGAAATGCAACAACTCCTGCTGCCCGAACTGCCCGATGTGCCGTACCTCTTCATTTCTGCCGTAGCTCAGCAGGGCATCAACGAACTCAAAGACAAACTTTGGGAAATGGTGTACCGCCCGGAAGACGACGAGGAGGAGATGTAGGGCAAACAAGAGGGGCATATATGTATTTACAAATTTGGAAAAATGGAGAAAAGGGCGTAAACTTGTACGAAATTTTAATTCAACAATATGGAACAACTCGTGCTTCGTCAGTTGCAGCAATTACCACCTAAGCTCCAGCAGGAAGTGTTGGACTTTATTGGATACTTATTGTCAAAACAACCGATGGCTTCGGAGCATACCGCCCCTGCTCTTCGATCAAAAGAATTGGAAGAAGCCATTCGTATCGTCAGAATGGGCTGCGATATGCGTAGTTTTGGCGATGCTTCCAATTATCAAACAGCATCCAGAACCGAACGGTCTTTACCATTTCGCGACTAATTGCCCATGTACCTGATTGATACAAACATTCTGATATATTCCGGGGAGTCCCGTTATGCCTCCTTACTACTCCCCTATGTGACAGATACAGCTAACGGCGTTTCACTGATAAGCCATATCGAGACTTTAGGATTTCATCGAATTACTCCGGCTCAAATCACTTATTTCGGTAGCCTCTTTAAAATACTCCGAGTTCTTCCTATTAATGATGCCATTGCAAAAGAGGCTATCCAAATTCGTCAAAACAGAAAAGTGGCGCTTGGCGACGCCATTATTGCAGCCACTGCTTTAGTTTATGATGTAGAGATCGTAACACGAAATACGGTTGACTTTACAGCAATACCTCATGTAAAAGTGATTAACCCAATTCCTTAAAGTGTTCCCTCGGCCCCCTCACGCAACGCAGACCGCAGACTACAACCACCCAAGCCCATTTTTTTGCGCAAGTACTTGTAAAATAGAAAGATAAATATAACTTTGCGCACGAAGCGACGGACACGGCAGGAAACAAAATGCCCGGCGCAGGAAACAGCAGAAGTAATGGCCAGGATTTTCCCGTTTTACAAACAATTGGACGCCAACGATTGCGGCGCCTCGTGCCTGCGCATGATCGCGCGGTATCACGGGCGTTACTACTCCTTGGACACCCTGCGGGAAATGACCTACATTGACAAACAGGGCGTATCCCTGCTTGGTATCAGCGACGCCGCCGAACGCATTGGTTTCCAAACGCTTGCCGCCAAACTCACCTACTCGCGCCTGTGCAAAGACATCCCGCTACCCTGCGTGGCCCACTGGAATCAGGAGCATTTTGTGGTGGTGCATAAAGTAACCGAACGCCATGCCTGGATAGCCGATCCCGCCGCCGGAAAGTTTAAAATCTCCCGCGAGCAATTCCTCAAAAGCTGGGCCGGCGACCTCGAAAACGGCGAACCCTCCGGCATCCTGCTGCTGCTGCAACCCACCCCCGAATTTTACCAACGCGGAGAAACCAAAGCCGACAAAGGCGGGCTGGGCTATGTGTGGTCGTATTTCAGGCAGTACAGTTCCTACCTGCTCCAGATAGCGGCCGGCCTGCTCATCGGCGTGCTGCTGCAAATTGCCTTCCCCTTCATTTTGCGCGAAGTGGTGGACTCCGGCGTGCAGTCGGAAGACGTCCAACTCATCTACGCCGCCGTGCTGGGGCTGTTCGTACTCTTTGTCTCTCAACTCTTTGTGGAATATGTGCGCGGCTGGATTTTGCTGCATGTGGGCGCGCGGGTAAACATCAACCTCATCTCCGATTTTTTAATCAAACTCACTCGCCTGCCTCTCCGCTATTTCGACACCAAAGTGACCGGCGACCTCCTGCAACGCATCACCGACCACGAGCGGGTGCAGCGCTTTTTGTCTTCCACCTCGCTGTTTTCGGTGTTTTCATTCTTCACTTTCATCTCGTTTTTCATGGTACTGGCCGTTTGGAATACCGGTGTCTTTTTGCTCTTCGCCGGCGGTACCTTGCTCAGCGTGCTTTGGTTTTACCTCTTTTCCACCTATCGCCGCGATCTGGACTACGCACGCTTCGATCAGGCCACCGACAACCAGAACAAACTCATGGAGTTGATCAACGGCATGCCCGACATCAAGCTCCACAACGCCGAAAAGCCCCGTCGCTGGGCTTGGGAACGCGCGCAGGCCAAGCTCTTCCATACCGCTTTGGACACCTTGCGAGTGGATCAGATACAAAAAACCGGCGCCCAGTTTATCAACGAAGCCAAAAACATCATCATCCTGTTTTGGGTGGCGCTGCAAGTGGTAGAAGGCCACATGACACTGGGCATGATGCTGGGCATTCAGTACATCATCGGCCAACTCAACGGCCCGCTCAATCAGTTCGTTGACTTCATCCGCTCCTATCAGGAGGCGCGCATCAGTCTGGAGCGCATGAACGAAATTCATACCAAAGAAGACGAAGAACGCCTCGAAGACAAGATCAGCCTGCTGCCCGACTGGGGCGACCTCATCCTCGACCGCGTCTCTTTTCAATACGCCGGGCCGCACTCGCCCCTGATTCTCAAAAATGTACGCCTCCGTATTCCCAAAGGCAAAACCACCGCCATCGTGGGCGCCAGCGGCAGCGGCAAAACCACCCTGCTCAAACTACTGCTCAACTACTACCAACCCAACGAAGGCGCCGTCCGCATCGGCGACATCAACTTGGCCAATATCCAAAACCGGCTCTGGCGCCAGAAATGCGGCGCTGTGCTTCAGGATGGCTATATTTTCAACGACACCATTGCCCGCAACATCGCGCTGGGCGACGAGGTGATTGACAAATACCGCCTCCTTCAGGCTGTGAAAGCCGCCAACATGCAAACCTATGTGGAATCGTTGCCGCTGGGCTACAACACCCGCATCGGCGCCGACGGGCAGGGCCTGAGTCTGGGCCAAAAACAGCGCATCCTCATTGCCCGCGCCGTGTATAAATCGCCCGATTACCTCATTTTCGACGAAGCCACCTCGGCCTTGGATGCCTACAACGAAATGATCGTGATGGAAAACTTAGCCGAGCATTTCAAAAACCGCACCATGGTCATCGTGGCGCACCGCCTCAGCACCGTCATGCACGCCGATTACATCGTGGTACTCGATTCGGGCGAGGTGGTGGAGCAGGGTACCCACGCACAGTTGGCCTACCAGCGCGGCGCCTATTATCATTTGATTAAGAATCAGTTGGAATTGGGAGCCTGAGATCGGATCGTTCACTAAGCATCCCGACGACCACTAAAAACTCGCACATCACACAATCTGCCGTCTTATGAAATTCCCCATTCCTGCCCTCAGCGACCGCAAGCTCCTGTTTCTCTTTGCCGTAGTACTCGCCTTTCTGGCCTTCCCCATGCGCGAGTGGTACCAAAACGGCGTTATTTGGGCCGATGCAGAGGGCTACTACATGTACCTGCCTGGCGTTTTTATTTACAACGGCTTTGAAAAAATACCCGTACGCGCTGATGGCCAGTTTCCGCATTATCCCGGCACGCAAAAGCGCTTTACCAAATACACCTGTGGCGTAGCCATGATGCAAACGCCCTTTTTTCTGGCTGCGCACGCCCGCGCCCGCGCCGAAGACAAAGCCGACGGATACAGCACTTACTACATATATGGCGTACTCTGGGCAGCCCTGTTTTACGCGGTGGCCGGCGTCTGGATTTTGATCAAAACCCTGCGGCGACACTTCTCACAGACAGTAGCCTGGACAGCGGTGATGGCCGTTTTTTGGGGCAGCAACCTCTACCATTACACCGTACACGAGCCGGGCATGTCGCATGTGTATTCGTTCTTTTTAGTGAGTTGTTTGCTTTGGCTTACGCCGAAATTGTACAAAGAAACCATTCAGCGCAAATGGATTTTTCTCATTGGCCTGGTTGCCGGCCTGATGGTACTCATTCGTCCTACCAACGTGGTGCTGCTCTTATACCCGGGCTTATTTGGCGTCGGTTCCTGGTCGGATTTCAAAGCCCGGCTTCAGTTTTTCGGGCGGCACATCGGGCAATTATGGCCGGCCGCGCTGCTGATTCTGGCCGCCTGGATACCGCAAATGCTGTATTGGCGCTACATGAGCGGCAACTGGATCATGTATTCCTACGGCGATGAGGGCTTCATTTACTGGAACCATGCGCGCATGGCGCAGGTGTTGTTCGACATCAAAAACGGCTGGCTGCTTTTTAGTCCCATGATGGCCATTGCATTGATCGGCATGGTAGCTGGGCTGTGGCGCAACCGCTACAACGAGCGTTGGATCGGCTTGGCCTGGCTCATCAGTTGGTACCTGTTTGCCAGTTGGTGGGCCTGGTGGTTCGGCGGCGCGTTCGGGCATCGCAGTTTTATAGACTTGTACCCGTTGCTGGCCATACCGTTTGCGGCAGTCGTGCAGGCGGTATGGAGTACTCGCAGCATCGTGCTCAAGGGGCTGTTTTTGCTGCTCTTGGGAGCGCTCGCCTACTACGGTCTCGGCCTCACGAGCCACTTTATCAGCCCGCACTACGAGTGGCCTACCTGGCAGGCGGCCATAGAACTGATGCTGAAGGGGAAGTTTTGATGTTTGGAAATTGGCATGAATTCTTAATTTTGATGAAAAATTCATGAGATCAGAAGCCGACCACATAGAACTCCGCAGCGAAGAAGTGCAGGAAATCCTCGGCACCCCCCCGGGTTGGCTGGCACGTTGGGGCACCTTGGCCGCGCTCATCGGCGTAGTAGCTTTAGGATGGCTCGGCTTTTGGTTGGAAATGCCACAAACTTTGGAAGCCGACGTCAAAATTACCTCCAAAGACCCCCCGCGCAGGTTTTACGCACCTTCCACCACCGTGCTCAACGACATCATTTTCGGCAACGAATCCAAAGTGGACAGCGGCGCTACCATCCTGCATTTCAACTCCAAAGCCAGGCTTGCGCATGTGCTGTCTCTCGAAACAGAGCTGCTTCAGGTAGGAAACGATCAACAAATCCTGTCCCTGAACATCCAACGAGACCTCATCCTCGGCGAACTTCAGGAAGACTACTACGACTTTTTGGAAAAATGGGACCAGTATCATTTCGTCTCCAATCGCTCCACCGACAACAGCGGTCGCAGCGAAGTCGCCTCCCGCATCCGGGATTTGGAGTCTGAAATAAGAGAACTTCGCAGCAGATTGGAATCGCTTCAAAACCAATTGGCGGAAGCCCAGGCCCGCTACGATAAAGAGTTGACCTTGCTCAACAGAGGCGTACTCACCCGCGAAGAACTCAACCCAACCCGCATAGAACGAGACAGTTACGAGCGACAAGTACAAGATGTACAGTCTTCCATCCGCAGCAAAAGCAACCAGATTTCCATGCTCCGCGACCGCTCGCGCAGCAACAGCGGCAGGGCCAAAGCATTAGAAGACCAAAGCGCGGCATTCGGCCTGCTCAAAGACAGTTTCGCCCGCCTCAGAAACCGGGTTTCGGAATGGAAACGCGAATACACCGTCGAATCGCCCATCAGCGGCACGGTATTGTTTGCCAAAGACAACCTTGCAAAAGGGCAGTTTGTGCAGCGCGATTCCCTGCTGCTCGTCATTGTGCCCGGCAAAGCATCGGGCACGGTAGCAAAGATGGAAATTGTGCCCGAAGAGGCTGGCCAGATCGTCAGAGGCCAGAAAGTGCAGATCAAATTGTACGATTATCCCTTCCCCGACTATGGCGCCGTGTGGGGGCAGGTGGAGGGCAAGGGCAAACTGCCTTCCGGCGGAAAAATCCCCGTAGAGGTGCGCTTTCCCGGCGACAGCTTAGTGACTACCAAAGCCGGCCTCATTCAGCCCGAAGGCGAAATGCGGGGCAAAGCCACCATCATCCTCTCACGCCGGCGGCTTATTCAGCGCATCTTCGGCATCGGGGAAGGATAGCACCCGAAGATATTCTGCCGGTACTTCATCGGTAAGCCACACGCCGTTTTCGGATATAAAAAACTGGAAACCCGCGTTTTGCATCGCTCCGCCCCGCACTTCCAATATCACCGGACGACCATGCCGACTGCCCACGCTGCGCGCTGTTTCTACATCGCGACTCAGGTGTACGTGGTGGCGTTGCCGCTTTTGCAAACCCGATTCAAGTATAGATTTCAGGAAGCGCTCCGCCGTGCCGTGATACAGGATTTCCGGCGGCTCCTGTGCCGAATACCCGAGTGCTACCTCTACCGAATGCCCCTGCGCAGCCCGGATTCTGCCCTTCGTTTCGTCGAGTACAAAGCGCTTTTTGTTGTTGTTTTCCACCACGAATCGAAGGGTCTCTATATCGAGCGGCGTTCCTGCGGCATTGGCTTTTTGGAGCAATGTGGGCACGTCGGTCCAGCCTTGTTCGTCCAATATGATGCCTATCAATTGGGGTCGGTGCCGCAGCACGAGACTGAGAAATTTGCTGAGCCGGATGAGTTCTTTAGCTTGCATGACTTTTTTTGTTTAAATCGCTCAGGATACGGCGCCCCGAAAGGAAAAGTTTCCGGGTTCAAGGTTTCGGGTTGGAACGGCTGCCGGCTGCCGGCCGCGTTTCGCTCGCGTTTACCGCGCCACGGCGCGGCTACCGGTCCCTCGCGTTCGCGGAATTTCGCGCCCTTCGCTAAGATTCGCGTTAAAAAACTCGCGTTCGACGATAAACTGCCAAACCGCGCCACAGGCGCGGCCCTCTCCGTTGGCAAGATAAACTGCGCAGCAGATTACTACGAAGTGAGATAAACTGCCGAAGGCAGATCACCCACGATAAACTGCGCAGCAGATGACGAAACATTTTACCTTTGCCGCCGATTCAGCGCGGCCCTGCGCCGCCACATATTTTTACATCGTTTAAACCAATAAAACCATGCGATTTGGTACCAAAGCCATACATGCCGGCGTAGAGCCGGACCCCGCCACCGGCGCCGTAATGACGCCCATTTACCAAACCTCCACCTACGCGCAGGAGGCCCCCGGCGTACACAAAGGCTACGAATACGCCCGCACCCAAAACCCCACCCGCCACGCCCTCGAACAAAACCTCGCCGCCATCGAAAACGGCACGGAAGCCTTCTGTTTCGGCAGCGGCATGTCGGCCATGGACGCCGTGATGCGCATGCTCAACCCCGGCGACGAAGTCATTGCCACCAACGACCTCTACGGCGGCTCTTACCGCCTGCTCACCAAAGTGTATGAGCGCTTCGGCGTGCGTTCGCACTTCACCGACATGACCGACCCGGCCAACGTGGAAGCCCTCATCAACAGCAACACCCGCCTGCTCTGGATCGAGACGCCCACCAACCCCATGCTCAACATCATTGACATTGAGGCCGTTTGCAAAATCGCCCGGCAGCACGGCATCCTCACCTGCGTGGACAACACCTTCGCCTCGCCCTTCCTCCAAATGCCGCTCGACCTCGGCGCCGACATCGTGGTACACTCTGCCACCAAGTACCTCGGCGGCCACTCCGATGTCGTCCTCGGCGCCGTCATTGTAAAGGATGAGGCCCTGGCCCAACAACTTCGCTTCCTCCAAAACGCCGTCGGCGCAGTGCCCGGCCCGCACGATTGTTTCCTCGTGCTGCGCGGCATCAAAACCCTGCACCTCCGCGTAGAGCGCGCCTGCAAAAACGCCAAAAAAGTGGCCAAATTCCTCGCCGCCCACCCCAAGGTGCAGCACGTTTATTACCCCGGCCTCAAAGACCACCCGGGCTACATGATCGCCTCGCGCCAAATGCGGTTCTACGGCGCTATGGTCTCGTTCATCCTCCAAAAAGACACCGTGGACGACGCCATGAAAGTACTCAGCGGCACACAGATTTTCACCCTCGCCGAATCGCTCGGCGGCGTCGAATCGCTCATCGGGCACCCCGCCTCCATGACGCACGCCTCCATCCCCCGCGAAGAGCGCCTCAAAACCGGCCTCAGCGATTCGCTCATCCGCCTCAGCATCGGCGTAGAAGATTTTGAAGACCTCATCGAAGACCTCGAACAGGCACTGAGATTGGTATAGTTTTTTTTGGCGCCCGCCGCCACCTGCAACGAAGGGCCGACAGACAACAGCCTCAAAACGGCTCCACCTGTCGGCCCTTCGCACTCATGGCGGCGCCGGGTCATCCGCTCACATGGCCGCCTCCTTTTATTACCCGCCGGCGTCCATTCCCGCTGCTGCCCCTGGCGCAATCCCACCGATTCAAGGTTTCCGGTTGGAACGGCTGCTAGCCGCAAGCCACGCTGAGCGTACAAATCGCGGTTTCCCTCATGTTCGCGGAATTTTGCGATCTTCGCTAAAATTCGCGTTAAAAAAAACGCGTTCCGGGCCTCGCCACGACGAAGGCGTGGTTCAAGGTTTCGGGTTGCTCACTACGCACCCCTCACTACTCACCCCTCACTACTCACCCCTCACCCCTGAAAACCGCCCACCGCCTACTGGTTTCCCTCGCACTTACCGCGCCACAGCGCGGCCACTGCATACTGCACACCGCTTACCGAATCTCCTCCTTCAACAACCGGTCAATATCCTTCATAAACTGATCTACCGACTTGGGGTCCGTGCCGTCGCAAAATGCGCGCACATGGCGCTTTGTGTCCACCAGAATGAGCCGCCCGCTGTGATCGAAGCCGCCCGGCGCTGTAGCATCCTCAATGGCCACGCTGAAATAGTCGTCGGCAATGTCATAAATCGCCGCCCGGTCGCCGGTCACCAAATGCCATCGCGGCGCCGACACCCCCAGTCCCGCAGCGTATTCGCGCAAGCGGCCCACCGTATCGCGGCGCACGTCAATGCTGTGCGAGAGCAATACCAAACGGTCTTCATTTTCGTAGCGCTCATACAGGCGCAACATCTGGCGTTTCACCTTGGGGCAAATCGTGGGGCAGGAAGTGAAGAAAAAATCGGCCACATATATTTTGTCTGCAAAAGTGGCATTCGTCACCTCCTGGCTGTCCTGGTTCACAAAAGAGAAATCCGGCACCTTATGATATAGGGTGTCGCCGTCCACAATGTCTATTTCGCCCAAAATGGGCAGCTTGCCCTCCGGGTGTTGGCAAGAGGCTGCCGCCAGGCCCAGCACCGGCAGCAGCAACAGAAAAAATCTCTTCATCATTGAGCGTTTGTTTCAGATGCGTTTTGCGGGAGTTGTTTCTTCAGCGCCTCAGCCGCCTCGATGCTGCCGAGCATAGCGTTTTTCACTTCCGTTATTTTGCCGATTTCATCCTGAAGGTACTGCATGATGTCTTCGTGCTTTTTGCCGTTGCGCAAATCGGGCAATTGCTGAAGGCCGTACATCCAGTCCCACATGACTTTGTCGGCGGCTTGCAGGTCGTACAGCGCTTTTCTGGTTGCATCGCGCAGTTCGTCCGTCAAAGCAGTATCGGCCGTAGCCGCCTCCATTTGTTTAGACAAGGCATTGATGTCGCTCATTTTCGGCATCACCTCATCATGCACCACCATCATTTCGTCCCAGAGCTTTTGCTGCTCTGCTTCCTGTGCCTGATTGGTGCCGCATGCGCTCAGCCCGGTCAGAAAGGCCAATGCGAGCAGGATCATTTTAAAGTTCATTTTTCAGTATTTTAGGCTGCGAAGGTACGGCTTGAAAATGTATCAACATACTGCAAAAACTTCTTTCCTTTGCGGAATCGGTAATCTGCTGCGCAGTTCATCGTCTGGTGGAATCCGAAATCAGGAATCCGAAATCAGGAATCCGAAATCGGGAATCCGAAATCTTAAAATGCACATACCATGACCCGACTCAGCGTCAACATCAACAAAATTGCGCTCATCCGCAACTCCCGCGGAGGCAACATGCCCGACCTCGTGCAAATAGCCAAAGACTGCGAAGCCTTCGGCGCACAGGGCATCACCGTGCATCCCCGCCCCGACGAGCGGCACATCCGTTTTTCCGACATCCCGCTGCTCAAAGCCGTGACGACCACCGAGTTCAACATCGAGGGCAATCCCACCGAGGCATTTTTGAAGGCCGTTTTGGAACACCGCCCGCACCAATGCACGCTGGTACCCGACGCGCCCTCGGCACTCACCTCCGATGCCGGCTGGGACACCGTGCGGCACGCATCCTTTTTGAAAGAGGTTTGCGACCGCCTGCGCGAGGCCGGAGTGCGCAGTTCTATTTTTATCAATGCCGATGAAAAAATGGTGGAAGGCGCCAAAGCCCTCGGCGCCGACAGGGTAGAATTATACACCGGCCCTTTTGCCGCTCAGTTTCCACAAGATCCCGAAGCTGCCGTAGCCCCGCATCGTCGTTGCGCCCGCATCGCCGCCGAAATCGGCATCGGCCTCAATGCCGGCCACGACCTCAATTTAGACAATCTGCGCTTCTACCAACAACACACCGAAGCCCTGCTGGAAGTCTCCATCGGCCACGCCTTAGTATGTGACGCGCTTTACTACGGCCTCTCTAATACCATACAAATGTATCTCAGGCAGCTTTCCGCGGCATGAAACGTTCTTAACTTTTATTTAAGGAAGCGAAAACATTTTCTTAAACCCTCTTTTCCCAAAAGCCACTGAAAACCAAAGTATAACGACGCGTTTCAGCCGCAATAAATTGGCTTTGCGCTAAAAAAAACGCCGCGAATTGCGCGGTCTTTTACAAAAGGCATATTTTTGGCATCATTTTTCATTTTTTTAATCAAAATTCGGATTAGTATGAAAAAACTCTCACTGGTTCTCGCGCTGGTACTGTTCGCCTTTGGGGCAGCAGTTGCGCAGCGAACCGTCAGCGGCATGGTTTCCGACACAAAAGGAGAACCGCTCATTGGAGCGAGCATCCTTGTGAAAGGAACCGTCACAGGTACGGTAACCGACTTTGATGGAAAGTACTCCATCGCTGTACCTGCCGGCAGCACCACTTTTGTGGTCAGCTACACCGGCTTTTCTACCAAGGAAGTGGAAATCGGCGCTTCCAGTTCTATCAACATTACTTTGGAAGACGCTGCCGAGCAGCTCTCCGAGGTGGTGGTGACAGGTCTCGGTATTCGCAAAGAAAAGAAAGCTTTGGGATACGCCGTGACCACTTTAGGCTCTCGCGACATTGAGCTTCGCCCTGAAGCCGACGTTTCGCGGGTGCTTCGGGGAAAAGTACCTGGCGTGGACATTTCTCAGACCTCCGGTCTGGCCGGCTCAGGTACCAATGTCATCATTCGCGGGTACTCTTCCATTACGGGTACCAACCAGCCGCTTTTCGTGGTGGACGGTATTCCGTTCAACTCCTCCACCAACGCCGACCGCGGTTTTGATTCCGGCTCCGCTTCCGCTTCCAGCCGCTTCCTTGATCTTGATCCCAACAGCATTGCTGAAGTGAGCGTACTGAAGGGGTTGAGCGCCACCGTATTGTATGGCGAGGCTGGCCGCAACGGCGTTATTCTTATCACGACCAAAAACGGCGTTCCGGCCAATTCCAACAAAAAACTGGAAATCACCGTGAACCAGTCTTTGTACGTCAACCAAATTGCTTCCTTGCCGGAAGATCAGGACTTGTACGGCAACGGTTTCGACAACTTTGCCTCTGCGGCTTTCTCCAACTGGGGCGCGCCGTTCGATCAGCCCGGAAGATACGGCGTTGCTGCCGACGGCACCATCCGGCACCCCTATGACCGCGCTGCGCTGAACGCTGTGTTCCCGCAGTATATTGGTGCGCGTTATGCTTACAAAGCGTACGACAACCTTCAGAACTTCTTCACCAAGGGCTTGATCAACAACACGGCTATCAATATTGCCTCTCAGTTGGCCAACAACACCACCTTGAACGTCAGCTATGCTTTCCGCGACGATACCGGTTTTATTCCGCAAGAGTACAACCGCTACACCAAGCATAACTTGGGTCTGGGTTTGCAAACAAAACTCAGCAATGGCTTCAAGATCAGCAGCACGTTCAACTATGTGACTTCTGATCGTATCTCGCCGCCTTCCGACATCAGCTTCAGCTCCGGCTCCGACGGCAGCTTTACTTCGCTTTTCGGCCACATTTTCTACACCCCGCGCAGTGTGGGCTTGTATGAATTGGAGTATGAGAACCCGGTGGACAAGTCCAGTATTTTCTATCGCGGCGGCAACGATATCCAGCACTCGCTCTGGACGCTCAACAACTCCGGCGATTTGGAAGACCTGAGCCGTTTCTTCGGTAATATGCAGGTTTCTTATGAACTGACCGATTGGTTGACGGCTGCTTATCGCGTAGGCGTTGACGGTTATTCTCAGCAGCAGCGCTACTATCTGAACAAAGGCGGTATTGACGTTCCGACCGGTGTTTTGAGAACTTCAAACCGCAGCAATACGATTCTCGACCACTTGTTCAGCCTTGCTTATGACTTCAGATTGGGCGATTCATGGGTATTGGACGGCGTTGCTGGGTTCAACATGCGCCGCGATGTGCTGAACAGAACCTTCCTCAACAGCTCTCAGCAGTTTGTGTATGGCCTTTTCACGCACGATAACTTCATTGACAACACAAGCTCCTCCGATAAGTTTGAGGAAAACCTCATGGGCGCCTTCCTGACGGCTTCTTTGGGGTACAAGAGCTTCCTGTATTTCAACTTCCAGGCACGCAATGACTGGACTTCTACGCTTGAAAAAGAGAACCGCAACGTTTTCTATCCTTCCGGTTCCGTTTCTTTCATTCCTACAGAAGCTTTTGCCGGCCTTCAAAACAGCAACCTCCTCAACTATATGAAGTTGCGTTTTGGCTATGGTACTTCTGCCGGCTATCCCGATCCGTATCAGACGCGTAACATCCTTTCTACCGGTACGCGCATTTTTGTAAACGATGGAGGCACGGTGATCAACACCAACAGCGTTTCCAACGTATTCGGCAATCCGAATCTCCGTCCCGAATTGCACAAGGAATTGGAGTTCGGCCTCGAAGCGCGCATGTTCAAAAACCGGCTCGGCATTGACCTTTCTTTGTACAACAAGACCTCTTCCGACCTCATCATTGATCAGCCTCTGGACCCGTCCACCGGCGGTACATCCACAACGGTAAACGCTGCGTCCATCCAGAATAAAGGCATTGAATTGGGTGTGGACATTACTCCAATCCAGAGCAAGAACTTCACCTGGACTTTGAACGCCAACTTTACCAAGAATCAAGGCATCGTGACGGAATTGCTGGACGGGGTGGATCAGATCGCCTTCTCAGGCTATTCCAACCTCGGCAACTTTGCCATTCCTGGCCGCCCTTACGGCATTATCTTGGGAGATAAAATTTTACGCGATGACAACGGCAACCCGATCGTAACAAGTGCAGGTGTGTATCAATCTTCCGGTGAGATCGGAGAACTCGGCGACCCAAACCCGAATTATCTGCTCAACGGCGGTACTTCCATCAACTTTAAAGGTTTTTCACTGAGCGCTTTGTTGGCGTATGTGGACGGCGGCGTGATTTACGCTACCACGCCTTCTACCTTGATGGGCCGCGGCGTGCTTCAGGAAACCGGCTTCGATCGTTTTGTTCCCTTAATTGCTCCGGGCGTTAAGGCAGACGGTACGCCCAATGACATTATGATCAACGCTTCTTCTCATTACTGGGAAAATGGAGGCGTTTTCCACGATGAAATGCGTACCTATGACGCCTCCTATGTGAAACTCCGCGAGGTATCATTGGGGTATTCATTCCCGAAGAAGATTTTGGAAAAAACTCCATTCGGCAGCATGACGCTGGTATTCTCTGGCCAGAACCTGTGGTTCCGGGCATTGGGCGTTCCCAAGGGCGCCAATTTCGACCCGGAAGTATCCAGCCTTGGCGTAGGCAACGGTCGCGGTTTCGAGTTGATGAACGTTCCGACGTCCAAGCAATTCGGCGGCAGCCTCAAGTTCACATTCTAATTATTCCAAAAGCAAACTTTGAATCATGAAAAGATTGTTTAAAATATCAATTATCGCAAGCTTCCTCATCTTTTTGGGGGCTTGTGAAAGCACGGAATTGGAGGGGCTGCTCAACAACCCCAACGCCGTGACTCCTGAAAACGCAGAGTTAGATCTGGTATTCAACCGGGTCATGCTCGATTTCAAGAGTTTTGTTTACGAAGCGCATGCGCAGACCGCTCCATATACCAGAATGCTGGCCATGACGGGAGGTTATCAGTACAACAGCCAAGATCAGCCGCAGTCTTTTGACTATATATGGGAACTGGCTTATGCAAATTTATTGCCGGACATCGAATTGGTCATTTCATCGGCTACGGAAAAAGGCAGTACGGTGCATGCCGGCATCGCCAAAATCCTGAAAGCTTATGTTTATATGACTTTGGTAGACTTGTTCGGTGATATTCCTTATTCAGAAGCTCTGGGCGGCGCGAGCAATCCCAGCCCCAAGGCTGATGACGACAAGGCCGTTTATGAAGCTGCCGCGGCCGTATTGGCACAAGGTATTGACAACTTGAAAACGCCTGTTGGCTCGCCGGTAAACGACCTGTACTATAACAAAAACGTGGCTCGTTGGATCAAGTTGGGCAAAACCCTGCAACTGCGTTACCACGTCATGACCCGCTTGTCGGGCGGTTCTGCAACCGTTGTTAATGCATTGCTGGCCGAAGGCGACCTGATTAATTCAGCGGACGAGGATTTCCAATTCAAATACAGCAACAACCGCTCCAACCCGGATTCTCGTCATCCGGCCTATAGCGGAGCTTATGAATCGGCTGCCGGTGCTTATCTCTCTAACTATTACATGTGGTTGTTCTTTGCCGATAAAACAACGGAAGACCCGCGTCTGCGCTACTATTTCTACCGCCAGGATTGCGATGAAAGAGAAGAAGACCTCTTCACCCTGGGTTGCCGCACGCAGCCTTATCCTTTCCATTGGGCGGACGGTTACCCGTTCTGTACGGCAGGTCTGATGTTCTCGGGCGCCAACAATCAATATCTGGGCTACTGGGGCCGCGATCATGGCGATGCATCCGGTATTCCGCCAGACAACCAGAAGCGTACAGCTATTGGCGTTTATCCTGCGGGAGGCAAGTTTGATGCCAACAACTGCGCGCATGTGCAACGCTTGGGTGTTGACGGCCTCAAAGGCGCAGGCATCCAGCCCATTATGATGTCTTCCTGGGTGGACTTCCTGAAAGCAGAGGCTGCGCTGACCATGTCGGGCGTAGCCGGCGATCCGCGTAGTTTGCTTGAAAGCGGCGTTCGCAAGTCTATCTCCAAGGTAATGGCATTTGGCGCAGCCGATGCAACCAGCGCTTATGTGCCTTCTACTGCTCAAATTGATGCTTATGTAGCTGAAGTGTTGGCCGACTACGACGCTGCTGCTACTACCGACGCCAAACTCAACGTCATCATCAAGGAATACCACTTGGCATTGTGGGGCAATGGCCTGGAAGCGTACAACAACTATCGCCGCACGGGCAAACCTGCCGGTATGCAACCTACTTTGCAGGCAGATGCAGGTACGTTCCCACGCCTGCTGTGGTATCCGGCCAACTATGCCAACCTGAACGCCAATGCCGATCAGCGCAACCTGGCTCAACAGGTGTTCTGGGATACCAATGCTGCCGGCTTTATCAAGTAATTCAATTTTTTCGGTGAGAACCATTCGCTTCGGCGCGTGTTCTCACCGCAAACTAAAAAATGCGAATGCAATGAAAAAAATATTGATTTCATTTTTCAGCCTGTCTTTGCTGTTCCTGGCCTTTTCCTGCGAACAGGAGCGCGCTTTCCCTGAGTTTGAGGACCTCCAATACGGTTCTTTTCCCCGGCGATTGTCGTTTACAGGCGAATATTTTATCACAAACATTGCCACTTCTAAAATCACCTTCAAGGTTGAATTTTATGATGAAAATCAGGGCAAAAACGTAGAGTCTTATTCTTGGGCCGTCAGCTATATTGACCGCACCAACAACGGCGCCAACAACCGCCCGGCGCAAACGATCCGCACCGTGAATGCTTCTCAGTTCGTTACCAACCCTGACACGGGGCTGCCGTCAACGACGATTGAGATTCCCTTGCAAGACGTTCTCAACCTGTTTGGGTTCTCTGCTAATGACGTCAATGGCGGAGACTCGTTCATTTTTAACGCTACCCTGCGTCGTACAGATGGTAAAGTATTTACGTCGGTCAATACCAACGACCTTCTCGAAGGTCAGCCGGCGTTCAACGCTTTCTTCCAGTTCCGTGCCGACCTGAAATGCACGCCTGCGGCTCTGGCGGGTACTTACAACTACTCCACTGTAGGCTGGTGCGGTACTACTCAAACGGGTACTACCCGCTTGGTGGCTACCAGTGTTTCCGGTGTTTTCAACGTTGTGAGCCCGGACGCTCCGAGCGATCCGGATGCGGCCGACTTCTCGTTTGGCGCTTATGCTGCCTGCTACGGCGCCGGCAGTACGCTTCCCGGCGGCAATCTCCAGATCGTTGAAAACTGCTACGGCCTTCGTCCTATCGGTTTGAGCCGCTGGGGCGAAGACTACTGGTACAACTCAGTGACCGTTGATGGGCCCAACCTCATCATTGACTGGGAAAATAGCTATGCAGAAGGTGGCGTAACCACTCTGACACGTACAGACGGCACCAACTGGCCGCCGCTGAAAAAGGGCTAAAATCATCTTTAGTCTTGAATATGAGTCACTTGGGATTGCCCTGGGTGGCTCATATTTTTTTCAGATCATTTATTGGGAGGTACGGGGCAGGTTCTTGTTTTTTGAGACTACCTTGCGGGCGAATCTCCGCCTTATTTCTTTATCATCTTTGAATTTTAAGTTTCTCATGCGTTCAACTCTACGTCTCCTTTTATTGAGCGTTGTGCTTTTTTGCACGGTATCTGAGCCGGCAGCACAACCCACGACCGGTTTGACTTCTTTCACCGCAGGGGAGCCTTCTCCGGGTTATAACCTGATTTTTCCACATAATCAGCCGCATGTCTATTTGCTCAATAACTGCGGTCAGATTGTTCATCGCTGGAACAGCCCATCAGTGAGAAGGCCGGGCAATACGGCTTATTTATTGCCGGATGGCAACATTGTGATCGCCAGCCGGTATTTTGCCTCGGTGAACGACCCGATCTGGGCGGGCGGCGGCGGCGAATATGTGGAAATCAGAAACTGGGACAATGATACTTTGTGGAGTTTTACGCTCAACGACACACTGCGGCGTTTGCACCACGACATTGCCCCGATGCCCAACGGGAACATACTGATGATTGCCTGGGAACTGAAAACCTTTGAAGAGGCAGTACAAGCAGGACGTAATCCGGCACTCATGCCACAGCATAAATTCTGGCCCGATTATATATTCGAGATCAACCCTGCCACCAACAATATCGTGTGGGAATGGCATGTTTGGGATCATCTCATTCAGGATTTTGACCCTACTAAAGATAATTTTGGCTCGGTGGCAGCACATCCGGAACTGGTAGATTTGAACTACGACGACAACGGCGGCAATCCCGACTGGATGCACTCCAATGCTATTGACTACAACCCGGTGCTGGATCAGATAGCCTTGAGTGTGCCCACTTTTAATGAAATTTGGATCATTGACCACAGCACTACCACAGAAGAAGCAGCGGGCCACACCGGAGGCAGAAGCGGACGGGGAGGCGATTTATTATATCGTTGGGGGAACCCCTCTGTTTACGGAGCTGGAGACTCAACACATCAACGATTGTTTTATCCTCATGATATTCACTGGGCCGACGATTTCCTTGACGCTTCGCATCCACATTACGGCAAATTGGTGGCTTTTAACAATCAGGTAGGCCCCAATTTTTCCTCTGCTGAAATTTTCAACCCGGCGTTCGACACGCTTACTTGGTCATACCCTATGGCAGAGGGAAGATGGTTGCCCGTTCAATCCGATCAGACCGTCACGCATCCTGTGCCCACCCGAATGTATTCCGACGGCACTTCAAGCATACGTTTGCAACCCAATGGCAACATATTATTGTGCTCGGGACGCCAGGGGTACGCATTCGAACTGAATGAGGAGTTGGACATTGTATGGGAATATATTACTCCCTTGGTCGGGGGTGTCCCCATTGCGCAGGGAAGTACGGCTACCAATAATCTGACTTTCAGGATGGAGCGCTACCCTGAAAGTTATCCAGGCTTGGAGGGTAAAGACCTGTCGCCCAAAGGTTATATCGAACTAAATCCTGATACTACGTTCTGTTCCCTGATTTCCAGCATAGGAGAAACCGATACTGAAATGCCTGATTGGAAACTTTACCCCAATCCGGCCGGCGACGAATTATGGATAGAATGGAACGGAGATGCGCCCGCCTTTCTGGAGTTTTTTGATGCTATGGGCCGCCTCCAACATAAGACGAAGCCGGTGGGGAATACACCGACGCGACTATCTGTAACAGATTGGCCTTCAGGAGTATATTATCTTTCAGACAGCAGAGGGAACACCGCCCGGTTCGTTGTCCGGCGATGAAATGAGATGAAGTTGATTCCCAAAGCAGATATCAACGTTTTATCCATTTTTGCATAATCACCTGGCCGTCTTCCTGTAGAAATAGAATGAAGTACAGGCCGGAAGATAGATGCTGGACGGCGATGTTCCATTCGGCAGCGCGAATACGGTCGCTCATAAGCACCCTCCCGTAAGTATCCAATACCGACCAAAACCGAATATCGTTGCCGATGAGTTGTACATGCAATTCATCGGTAGCGGGGTTGGGAAACAGATGAGCGGCTTGGGGTTGATCCGCGGGCAAGTCGGAGGTATGAGAGATGATTTCAGGATCAACGAAAATGTCGCCGCCGGTAGTAGAGCCTTCCACCACAACTAATTTTTGACCGGAAACTACATTCAACAGCCGATCAATATGCCCGGTCGGCCAGGTAATGAGTATAGAATCTGCCTGTGTAGCGCTGCCGATGCCGATGATTTCCGTATCGGAATTTTGCCCCAAAAAGCCAATCCCACAGTGCGTGTATCGCATTTGGTAATGGCTGCCGGTATAAATTTCTATTTTCGCGCCGATGCCGTCCCGGTTGCTAAGAATGCCTTGCAGTTTGATTTTGAGCCAGTTATTGGATGTTGTTCCCTGATGAAGCCACAGTTGAGATGCAAAAGGCGCCGTATTGGCCACCATAATGTCGGGGTAGCCGTTGTTGTCAAAATCGCCGGTCGCATTGCTGAAACTGGTCACCGTATCGCCCACAAACCCCGCATTCGGTTGCAAAAAAGAACCATTGCCCATGTTTTCATAAAAAGCGCTGGATATGACATCGGCCCCGGCCAGCATTCCACTCACATACAGGTCGAGGTCGCCGTCGTTGTCGGCATCCAAAAAAACGGAACCCCAGCCGATGCTGTTGAAAGCGACTCCGGCAGAAGCTGCTACTTCTTCAAACACCACCTGCCCGTCGTCGTCCGGGCCTGAATTTCGCAGCAAAGCGTTGCCTTCTTCCGTATTGGAAATATAAATATCCAGCCAACCATTGTTGTCGTAATCTCCCACCGCAACGCACATGGCGTTCATGGCGAGGTTCGTATTTGTAGCCACACTGACATTGGAGAATGTGCCGTTGCCGTTATTGCGCAACAGCGAATTGATTCTCAGGCGGTCTTGAGCAGTATAAATATCGGGCCATTTATCATTGTTGTAATCCAGAAAAGCCGAGCAAAAAGGCGTCTTGCCACTATCGGCGGCTTGCGCCTGAGGGGTCACCTCTGTAAAAGTGCCGTTGCCGTTGTTCCGAAAAAGTCTGTTTTCATTGGGCAACCCCGATAGCTGCAATTTTCGTTCATTGTAATACAAGTCGAGTAAACCATCCCGATCATAGTCTCCCCACACAGCTCCAAAAGTATGAAAAGCGTCCAAGGGCAGTCCTGCCGATAGAGTAATATCTTCAAAAGTCAGATTGCCCGTGTTTCGGTACAAACGATTGACGCCTTCGTAATTGCAAACAAACAAGTCTTTATCGGCATCATTATCAAAATCTACCCACAGCAATTGTTTTACCTCGTCGAGATGAGGTACTAAGGGTTGCAAAAGCGTGAACTGCCCACCCATATTCAAATAAAAGCGAATAGGTTGCCCAGACTCAGAACCTAATGTAATGTCGTCCAGTCCGTCGTTATTGAAGTCAACGCAGCTCACACCGCAACCGGGCGTTGTTGAGTTGTAAATATGCTGAATGCCTCTGGCTGCGGCTGCATCCTGATAAAGAATTTGAGCATGAAGGGAGATAACAATTCCAAAGCAACATGCAGAAGTGATAAAAAACTGCTTCATGGCAAGCATATTTTTAGGCTGAATGAAAGGATGTCATTGGATGGTAATGGTAAATGAATAGCCTCCTGTCGCCGGCTTTTGTTCTGTTGTATCTTTCTGTGGTTCGGGCGGCGCAGATACATAATTGTACACCACCTGCGGCGACGGGGCGGTAACAACCGGCGCCGGTTCTGCCGCGGCCACATTTTTCTGAATCCTGAAATGCACCTTCAGCGTGTTGTGAAAGGTGACTTTCAGTTTGCGGATGGGCGGCACATCAAATTTAAGCAACTTTGCTAAGCGAACGGCTTCCTCGTCACAGCCATGACCCACGCTGGTCAGAACCTCCACATCGGTCACATTGCCTTTATAATCAATCTCATAGCGAATGGAGACGGTGCCTTCAATGCCTTTTTTGAATGCCTCTGCCGGATAGCGCAAGTTTTGGCGCAAAAACTCCTGCATGGCTTTGGGGCCACCCGGATAGATGGGGCGGCGGATGAAATTTTTTTCTTTTCTGTCCTTTTGCATCTGGCAAAGGTAGTTAAATGTGCTGATGATGGTAGTGTAGTGAAGGGGTGACTTTCGCCCGAAAATCTCTTGTAGTCACCCCTTCACTAAGCCAAGACGGCGCCCAATCGTCACTTTGTACTTAGCTTTGTCGTTCAAATATTTAAAAAGCATCATGAACAACGAGATCACCCATGCGCCGCAAGGCGCCGATCAACAGCCGCCCGCCCCCGGCAGCAACATCTGGGGGCCGAAATTTCCGCTCTTTGGGCTGGCCGTCATCCTCCTGTTCGCCCTACTGATCGGCGCCCGCGCCTGCTACCTCGGCGTACCGCTGGGCGATGTTTTCAAAAATACCGATCCTGCTCCCACCACCATTGACACCACAAGCACTGGCCAATGAAGCGCTCCATTCCTTTCAAAAAATACCAGGGCGCCGGCAACGATTTTGTCATTGTTGATAATCGGGCGGAAACCTTCATCGGGCGCTTCGACACGGAGTTAATACAACGGATGTGCGACCGGCGCTTCGGCATCGGCGCCGACGGGCTGATGTTGCTGCAAAACCATCCCGGATACGATTTTGAAATGGTGTATTTCAACAGCGACGGGCGCGAAAGCACCATGTGCGGCAACGGCGGGCGTTGTCTGGCGGCCTTTGCTGCGTCGCTGGGTTTCTTGAATGAAAACCGTTGTCACTTCATCGCCATTGATGGTCCGCACGACGCCGTGATTGTACGCCCGGACTGGGTAGAGCTGCGCCTCGGCGATGTTCGGGAGATAGAAAAAGGGGCCGGCTTTTTTTGTCTCAATACAGGTTCGCCGCATTATGTGCGATTCGTGGAAGATGCCCGGCACTTAGATGTCAATGCCGAAGGGCGCGCGGTGCGGTACTCGGAGCGCTTTGTCGCCGAGGGCATCAATGTCAATTTTGTAGAAGAAACCGCAGAGGGCTTGCTGGTACTGACTTACGAGCGTGGCGTGGAGGCGGAAACGCTGTCCTGCGGCACAGGCGTGACGGCTTCGGCATTGGCATACAGCCTGAAAATGCAGCAAAAAGGAGCAGTCTCCGTTCCCATCATCACGAAGGGGGGGCGTTTGGAAGTGAAGTTTCAGGCGCAGGACGAGGGATTCAGCGATGTGTGGCTCTGCGGACCGGCGGTGGAGGTGTTTGAAGGTGTGTATTGGCAGCAATAAAAAAGCCGCCTCGAAAAATCTTCCGAAGCGGCTTCCCGGGCTGCTCTCCTCACGCCTCGGCGTGGTCATCGAGACTGCGCTGCGCTTGTATGCCCTACTGATTTATTTCAGCACCACCGAGCCTTTGCCGGCCAAGTAGCCTTTGTTGTACACTTCCACTTCGTATTTGCCTTTGCTGAAGGCCTGCCCCGGCGACCACACCGAGCACATCTTCTGAGGCGTACCACTGTAATTGAACTCTTTGCTCATCGTGTAGCGAATCTGATCGTTGTCGGCAGCCGTGAAAGCGCCGGAACCCAGCCCCTCTACCGCCAGCGTCTCGCCCAGCGGGCTGATGATGCGGATGTAGTAGGTTTCCTTGCCGTTTTCGGCCACATCGTTGGCAGTGGTATTGAAGCACACTTGCAATTGATCAATGTTGTCGGCATAGTTTTTCTTCACCGACTTGCCGCCGTCTCTGGTTTTCAGGCCCGTAACTTCTACGCCCTGCACGGCGATCATGGAGGCGCGGTCCACCTTTTTGGCCAATACGGTGCGCTCCTGTTCTACGCGGGCTTTTTCACCAGCCAGCGCTTCTTTGGCGGAAGCCAATTCCTGATTGGAGGCGCGTTGGGCTTCCAGATCGCCGGTCAGAGTTTGTTTTTCTTCAGACAACTGCCTGTTTTGGTCACCCAAGGCCAGATTCTCCTGGCGCAACTGGTTGATTTCGGCGAGGTATTGTTCTACCTGCCCGTTGAGTTTTTTGATCTCAGAACGCGCCTTGTCCAAGCTGCCTTTGCCGGCGAGTAACTGGTCAATTTTCGCTTTTTGAGAAGACAACTCTTCCATTTGGCTTTCGATACGGGCATTGAGTTCGGAGTTGGAGCCTTTCATTTCTTCCAATTGAGAAAGAGCGTCATAGTACTGCTTTTCCAATTCGGCTTTCAGTGTTTCAGATTCGCTCAGTTGGGTGGTGAGTTCTGTTGACTGACGATCTTGCTTAAATTTGTTGACAAGCAAAAAGGCAATGACGCCCAGTAAGGCAACGATGATGACCGCGGTGACGGCAATCAGACGTTGACGGGAGTTATCGGGACCGGAGCTGCCCATCGGAGCGCCCGGTGTAGAAGAAGAGGTAGGAGGAATCATGGCGTTGGAATTTTATTTGTTAAAAAACGCATACGGAACGCCCCCGGAACTGCGAAAATTGCCCCCGAAGGCGCTGCAAAAGTACTTTTTTTGATGCGTATCTTAACTTTGGGGCTTACTTTTTCGGAATTGCCGTACATTTATACTTCCATTCAACCTCACATTATGATAGAACGCATTGACATTGCCAACGTCTTATTTTTAGACATCGAAACCGTTTCGGCTACGGCCTCTTACGAGGATTTGGACGAAAACTTTCAGGAGCTTTGGTTTCACAAAACTGCCGGTATTTTGCGAAAACCGGAGGATGAGCTCACGGAGGAAGAAGCCGACATTGCCTACCGGCGCAGGGCCGCCATTTATGCTGAATTCGGAAAGATTATCTGTATTTCTGTGGGTTTTGCTTTCCATGACGGCGAAGAAATCAAAGTGCGGCTCAAGTCCTTTGCAGGCCATGACGAAGCTGCCATTTTAAAACAGTTCACCGAGCTGCTCGAAAAATCTTACAACGACACCAACAACAAGTATCTGTGCGGCCACAATATCCGCGAATTCGACATTCCCTACATCTGCCGGCGATTGGTGGTAAATGGCTTGCCCATGCCCGCGCCGCTCCAGCTTTGGGGCAAAAAACCCTGGGAAACCAAACATCTGCTGGATACGATGGAGTTGTGGAAATTTGGCGACAACAAGAGTTTCACTTCCGTCAAATTGCTCTCCGCGCTGCTGGGTTTTCCATCGCCCAAAGACGATATAGACGGCAGCATGGTCGGCTCCGTATATTGGGAAGAGCAGGACGTGGACCGCATCTCTTTATATTGCGAAAAAGACGTGCTGGCTACCATGCAACTCTTCCTCAAGTACCAGCGCAAGCCCATTCTGGAAAGCTCGCAGGTTATGCATGTGAGGTAAACTCAGCCTTCCGTGCGGGTAGCCAGTACCACATGAGCCAGGTGGTGATCGCCGTGCCAGGCATAGAGAGAAACCATTTCCCAAAGAGACACTTCTCGTTGACGCTCAGGGTGATAGAGTGTTTTTTTCCAGTCGGACGGCTGCATGGATTGCAACAAGACGGTCCAGCGCTCGTGCAGGGCGGCAATGAGTTGTGCTGATACCTGTGGCGGAAGTTGGCGCGAGTCGGGCAGTTCGGCCCACTGCTCCTCCAGATACGGCTTGATGGCAGGCGTTGTTTCTGTGAGAGCGAGCTTGAAGCGCACAAATGCGTTGATATGGCTGTCGGCAATATGATGCACCACCTGCCGGGCCGTCCATCCGCCGGGTCTGTAGGGCGTATCCCAGTTGGAGGCGTCCATTTGACTCAGCACTTCGTTGAGACGGATAGGCAGGGTGCGGATGCGTTCGATGTGCGCGGCTAATTCGGAGGGAGAGAAAATGGGATTGAAAGTGAAACGGCCAATGGGATACTGGCGTTTTTCGTTCACAATTGGAGGCATGACCTTGGTTTTATGGTTAAGTTGGTTGGTAAGGCAAGACTATTTGGAAGGCATTTTGTAAGACACGTTGAAGTCGTCCAGCACCATGTCCAGGATGCGATCTTTGCCGGGTATGTAGCCTTCTTTGAGATTGTGGCCAAACATTTTGCCGACAGTTCCCCAGTAGCCGGCTGTCCAATTTCCTCGCAAGTCTTTGATAATAAAATAGGTAGGCGTTTTCAATTCGCGTTCTACCATTTTGATGAGGATCATTCCCTGCGTTTTGGTCAGGTTTTTCAGCGGGTCTTCAAAATTGTCTTTCATGTCTTTGTAGAGATGCTTGGCGTAGCGTTTGGCCTTGCCCCGGCGCATGTCTTCGGTAGCGTCCTGCACCTCGTGAAAAACTTTGATGGCCTCCACCGCATACGGATACACATCGGCGGCATAGCGGCGGTAGCGGCGGTATTTTTTGGCCTCGTCCTCATTGTCGAACATACGCGGTGAAGAAACCGAAATATCCTCCAGATTGGCCACGATGAGCGTGTCGCCGCAATCGTCAATGATGAAAGGATAGGGTTTGCCGTTGAGGGTTACTTTTCCGGTTGGTTGGGCGTAAGTATAGCCAACGAAAAGCAGAAAAGTTATGATGAATAAAGAGCGAATCATTTCAAAATGAGTTTATTGGAATCATAACAAGACCTTGATGCCGGCCTTTTTGGCGGGCGCAGTTCTGGTGTTGCAGTCTATCAACAACAAAAAGCGGTACTGCGTTGAGCGCAAGCCGACGGAATTGTATCTTTACGGCCATCACTTCACCATCATTAACGCCATGAAGCAGTTTTTCTTTTTGACCATCGCTTTTTTACTCGCTTTTCAGTTCAGTTTTGCACAAAAACTCGCCGAAACCAAACCTGAAAAAGCAGGCATGAGCACCGAACGCCTCGACCGCATAGGCCAGGTGGTGCAATCGTATGTGGACAGCAGCTACATTCCCGGCGGCGTGGCCTTGGTGGCGCGGCACGGCAAAATCGTTTATTACAAAGCCTTTGGTTTTGCCGACATCGAAAGCCGCCGCCCGCTCCAAAGAGACGATATTTTTCGCATTGCTTCTCAAACCAAAGCCATTACCAGCGTAGCCGTGATGATGTTGTATGAAGAAGGGCGCTTTTTGTTGGACGACCCCGTTTCCAAATACATCCCTGAGTTTGCCAAGCCCCAGGTCATATCGCAATACGATGCAGCCGACACCACCTATACCACCGTGCCGGCCAAGCGCGAAATCACCATCCGCGATCTGCTCACGCACACTTCCGGCATCGGCTACGCAGGCATCGGCACGCCGGAAGCCAATGCCATTTATGCCAAAAACAATATTCCGTCGGGGATCGGCACGCCCGATCAAAATCTCGGCGAGGCCATGCGAAGACTCGGTGCTCTGCCCCTGTTTCATCAGCCGGGCGAGAAATGGACGTACGGCCTCAATACCGACGTGCTGGGCTATTTGGTAGAGGTGCTGAGCGGTATGCCGCTTGATGAATTCTTTCGCCGCCGCATCTTCCAACCCTTGGGCATGAACGACACCTGGTTTTATCTGCCTGCCGACAAACATGCCCGGCTCACAAAATTGCATACCGAAAACAAGGAAAAGAAGGCCGTTCTGTTCCCCAATAGCACGCTCGATCCTGATTTTCCCAAATTGCAGGGCAAATTTTTCTCCGGCGGCGCAGGGCTGTCTTCCACTGCCTACGACTATGCCGTTTTTTTACAAATGCTGCTCAATGGCGGTACTTACAACGGCGTCCACATTCTCAGCCCGGCCTCCGTGCGCATGATGACCAGCAATCAGATCGGCGACAAGTACATCGGCGCCGTCAAGAAATTCGGCCTCGGTTTCGGCCTCACCACCGAAGCAGAAGCAGCCCGCGTTCCGCCATCTGTCGGCACCTTCGATTGGGGCGGCGCTTTTGCCACCACCTATTGGGCCGACCCTCAGGAGGGCATCGTAGCCATGTTTTTTACACAAAAATATCCGCACTCTTACGGCGAGCTGGCCACCAAATTTCGGGTATTAGTGTATCAGGCAGTCAAGGCTGGTCGGTAAATTACAAGCATACTTCTACGAGCGGATACACGCTGCAACCTTTTCGTCATAACATTGTCATTGTATTGGAAGCAGGATAGAAAAACCGAATGATAATCGGAAATCTTGCGTAATTTTACACCTGATTCAAAATCATTGTTATGAAAACGTCTTTTTTGCCATTGGTACTTTTGTTGTCGTTTTTCGCAACCACCCAAATTCAAGCCACTGCCGACACCGGAAACATGCCGCAAGGCGCCGTACATAAGATGTTGGAGGGCAAATGGCAGGTCACTATAAATGCCGACGAACTGCCGCAGGCCGCCCGCGAAGAAAATGCGGCTCCCGATAATGCCGATTTTGCCGTCATCACTTACCGCTTTGCCGACAACGGCGCCCTCACGCGCAGCGTACAAAGAGGCGCTGCTCGCTGGGAAGAATCGGGAGAATGGCAATTGACCGAGGACGGACGCTACATCTCGTTCCACTTTTCCGGCAAAGCAGCCGTGCAGGCCGAAATCAAATACATCGAAGCCGACGAAATGGTGCTGGCACAGCCCTCAGGCGCAACCGACAGCAATCTGCAAAATGAGGTGCGGCAGTTGTATTTCACCAAAATGTAGGTAAAATGTTTACTTTTACAGCCTTGCCGAAAGGCTTGATAAAGACTGTAAAAGCATGAAACCATTGGCCGAGCGCATGCGTCCGCTCACGCTGGACGACTATCTGGGGCAGCAACACTTGGTGGGACCGGGCGCTGTGCTGAGAAAATCCATCGAAACCAACCGCCTGCCTTCTTTCATCCTGTGGGGGCCGCCGGGCGTAGGCAAAACCACGCTGGCCCGCATTGTGGCGCATCAATTGGACCGGCCTTTTTTTACGTTGAGTGCTGTTCACGCAGGTGTCAAGGACGTGCGCGATGCCATTGAGAAAGCCAAAGGGCAGCGTTTTTTCGACCGCCCCTCGCCGCTGCTGTTCATTGATGAAATTCACCGATTCAGCAAATCGCAGCAAGACTCCCTCCTCGGCGCAGTGGAGGAAGGCGTGGTGACGCTGATTGGAGCCACCACGGAAAACCCCTCATTTGAAGTCATTCCGGCCCTGTTGTCGCGCTGCCAGGTGTATGTTTTGCAACCTTTAGGCAAAGAAGACCTCATTCATCTCGTTGACCAGGCTTTGGAAAAAGACGAGGTGCTGAAAACTAAGCCCATCACCGTAGAAGAATACGATGCTCTGCTGCGCTTCAGCGGCGGCGATGCCCGCAAACTCTACAACGTACTGGAACTCGTCTGCCATTTCCAAACCGGCGAAGAGCCGATGCTCATCACCGATTCATTGGTGGCGCAGCTCATACAGGAAAACTTGGTGATGTACGACAAAGGCGGCGAGCACCACTACGACGTGGCTTCGGCCTTCATCAAGTCCATTCGCGGCAGCGACCCCAACGCGGCGGTCTATTGGCTGGCCCGCATGATAGAGGGCGGCGAGGATGTAAAATTCATAGCCAGGCGTATGATCATTGCCGCTGCAGAAGACATCGGACTGGCCAATCCCAATGCACTCCTCATGGCCACCACCACGCTGCAAGCCGTGCAGGCGGTAGGGCTGCCCGAAGCGCGCATCATTCTGTCCGAGGCGGTGATTTATCTCGCCACTTCGCCCAAGAGCAATTCGGCTTACGCTGCCATCGGAGCGGCGCAGGAAGAAGTGCGACGCAGCGGCCACTTGCCGGTGCCCCTGCATTTGCGCAATGCGCCCACTCATCTGATGAAAAAATTGGACTACGGCAAAAACTACCTCTACGCCCACGACTACCCCGGCAATTTTGTAGAACAGGAATTTCTGCCGGAGGAGATTTCCGGCAAAACGCTTTTCAGTCCACAGTCCAACGCCTCGGAGGAAAAAATCAGGCAGTTTTTGGCGGCGCGGTGGAAGAAAAGGTATGGGTATTGATACTAAATTTTCTCACAAAATCCCAGCAAATCCTCCATTTCCACTGCCGAAGTAAACGGATTTGTCAGCGTCACCCGCAGCCAGGTATGCCCGTTGATGGCGGTTTGGACGATGTAAAAACGCCCGTCTTCGAGGATGCGGCGGCGAATGCGGAGGTTGTGCTCGTCAGTCGCTTCGGCAGAGAGACCGGGCGGTGCATGGCGGAAACAAACGATGTTGCACTGCGGCTGCACGGCCAATTCCCACTGTGGCTGCGCCTCAATCATGGCGGCAAAAATGCGCCCGTTTTCCATCACCTGATCCACATAGTTTTCAAAAAGGGTTTCGCCGTAAGTGTAGAGCAAACTGTACGCTTTGATGCTCATCATCAACTTGGTACACTCAAAACTGCGCTTGGCCACGTTGTACCATTCGCGCTCGGTTTCGCCAAAAAGATACTGCGCCTGCTGACTGAACGTGCCGTAGCTGTCGGCGTCCTGTCGGAACACAACAGCGGTGGTGAGGGCGGGCGTCATCAGCATTTTGTGGTAATCGAGGGCCACGCTGTCGGCGGTTTCGATGCCGGCCAATACGGCGCGGTGCTGCCTGCTGAAAGCCAGTGCCGCGCCATGTGCGCCGTCCACATGAAACCAGAGATTCCGACTGTGGCAAAACCTGCCGATGGCGGCCAAGTCGTCGAAGGAACCGGTGGAGGTAGAACAGGCGCTGCCCACTACGGCAATGACCTCCACGCCCTGCTCAAGGGCTTGCCGGTAAAGCATTTCGAGCAAATCCGTCCGCATCTGGAAGCGCTCATTGACCGGCACTTTGATGATGCCTGCATCGCCCCAGCCCATGATGCGCGCGGCCCGGTCCACACAATAATGCGCCTCGGCGGAGACCATCAGCGCCAGCGGTTTTTGGTGGCCGTCTTTCCAGACATGCGCGCCGGCGTAGCGACTGCGGGCCGCTAAGAGTGCGGTGAGATTAGCTAATGTGCCGCCCGAAGTGAGGAATCCGCCGGCCTGCCGGGCATCGAAGCCTAATACTTGCGCTGTTTTTTCAATGAGCAGCCGCTCGATGGCCGTTGCCGGGCCGCCCATTTCGTACACCGCCATGCCGTTGTTGAGCAGTCCGCCCAGCAATCCTGCCAAAGCGGAAAGCGGCGCGGGCGGGCACACCTGATGCCCCATGAAGCGCGGCTGGTGCAGGTGGATGCTGTCTTTCAATATTTTATGAAAAAAATCTTCTGTGCTGCCGGGTACTGCGAGGAAGTTTTTCCAGTGCTCGTATTGTTCGTCGGGCGCCCGCCAGGGGATGACGGGCAGCGAGGGTCGGCTGCTTTGGGCGTCGGTCAGGTAGTCGGCCAGCAGGTTGATGAGGGCGTGGCCTTGCTCCCGGAAGTGTTCGGGATTGTAGGCGGAGTGGAGGATGTCCATGTGAAATATTTTGGATGGTTGTCATCTGCCTTCGGCAGTTTATCGGCCAACGGAGAGGGAAAATCTGCCTTTGGCAGTTTATCGGCTTCGCCGTAATCTGCTGCGCAGTTTATCTGCTCTTTAAACCCGACGGTAGGCGGTAGGCAGCCTTCGGTGGGCAGTACTCAGCGCGAGGGAACGCGGAACCTTGAACCCAAAACCCGGAACCTGAAACCTGAAACTCTGAACGCGAATCAACGCGAAACACGCGAAATCCCGCGAACGCGAGGAAAACGCGGCTTGCAGCTTGAGGCCAGCAGCCAATAGCCAGCAGCCAATAGCCAGCAGCTTATAGCCAGCAGCCAGTAGCCGTTCCCACCCGAAATACTGACTACCAACTCCCGCCGCCGCCGCCGCCGCTGCCGCCGCCACTGCTGCCGCCGCCACCGCCGGAAGAACTGCTGCTCGGACTGCTGCTGAACACCGAGCCGATCTGGTTGACTTCTTTGGGGAAGCTCTCCGAGAAGTTCGTCCAGGAGTTGGTCGCATTATGGCCGTAAACACCAGAACCACCGTACCAGGAGGGCGGTTGGGAAAGCAGCCCGTCGAAGTGCGCGTTCCACTGTTTGAGATAGCCGAACGCCAGAGCGAAGGGCATGGTTTTGTCGTAATAGAGTGGGTCTTCCTGCATAAGGCGCTCGATGACAGGCCGTTCTGCCTTTTTTACAAACAGGCGAAAACCCTCCATGCGGCGATACGATTCATTGCCGGCAGGCGTGCGTTTGTTGAACTGCGTGGCAAAAATGAACAGTACAATACCCGTAATGATGAGCGCAATACCATCTAAATTCTGGCGGGCAAAAACGGCATACAAGCCCCAGGCCATGGCCGCCGCACCGGCAACACCCACGCCGCAGCCGAGCTTTTCCTGATCGGCTTGGTACCAGCCCTGTGCTTTGATCCAGCTTTTTACCTCGGTCTGTACCGCAGAGATGTGCATGTAAAATTTGTCTTTCAAACTTTCCAGATATACCACATCGCCGGTGGAAAAGAGGGCATTGAAGAACTTTTTTTCAAAGGCAAACAGTTCGTCGCCGGCTTCTTTGAGTTTGTAAAAAGTGATTTTATCTTTTCCAAAAAGGCCGCTCTTTTCTTCCATTTCCAGGCGCAGGTAGCCCTGATTGGCCAAGTGCGGGATGAGGCAAAGCACGTCGCTTTGATCCACGCTGTGGTCCACGAAGCCGCCCACGATTGCAGGAGATACGCCTTCAGGCGGAAAGTATTCCACCATGATGGTTTCCTTGCGGTTGCGCGCCCTGCGAAGCGCCGCCCAGGCTGCCGCGAGGAAAAAGAAAGGAACGAGCAGCAGGCTGTGTTGCAAGCGGAAAGCTGTCCAATCGTCCATTTTTTTAAAGGCATGGCGCGGCAATTTCACGGCGACGGTCACGGCCTCGCCTGCCGAAAACTCCCGGTTGGTCTGGCCCGATATGTAATTGGCCGAAACGTCCACTACGGCATCTTGGCCCTGAGCGCCGTTGTATCCCGTATAGTATTGCACATCGTTTTTGGCAAGGCGGATGCCGCCGGGCAGTTCAATGCTGAACGAAAATTTTCGGGTGACGACGGGCCAGGAAATACCCAGCAAATCCCAATAAAACTCGGCGTGTTCTTCAAAAAAATTGAGCGGATTGAGCACCCGGTAGCGGATGCGATAGGTTTGGCGGCCTTCCACCCAGATGTCTTTGTGACCGATTTTGAGAATGAGATTTCCGTTTTCTTTGGAGGTGGTAAACTTGAATCCGTCCACCTCAATGTCGCGGATGATGCGGGTCACCATTTTGCCGTTGATCTCGCTACGGAGCGGAATCTGGCGAAAAATACCGTGGCGCGAAGTGGTAAATTCCACCTCAATGACCTCTTCGAAATCGGCGTAACCCTCGGAGCTGAGTTTCACATTGACATCGTAGTTGACGATGTTGAAGAACTCTGCCTTGGCCGGCAAAACGAGCAGACACAGGGCCGCTATGAGCAAGCAGTTGCGCAGTCTCATCGGCATCAGAATTGGACGTTGACATTTTTGGTTTCCTCCTGCGCCACCTCGAAGTAATCAAGCGCCCGGAATCCAAAAGCATTGGCAATGAGATTATTGGGAAAGGTTTCCACGGCGTTGTTCATGTCGCGAGCGGAGGCGTTGTAGTAGCGGCGGGCGCGTTGAATGGATTCCTCCAGTTCGCTGAGCTTGTTTTGGAGGTTCAAAAACTCCTGGTTGGCCTTGAGATCAGGGTAATTTTCAGACAGGGCAAAGACCGATTTGAGCGCGCCGGAGAGGGCAGAATCGGCCGCGCCGCCGTCTTTCCCGCCGGCACTCATGGCCGAGTTGCGGAGGGTCACAATTTTCTCTAAGGTGCTGCTTTCGTACTGGGTGTAGCCTTTGATGGTGTTCACTAAGTTGGGAATGAGGTCATAGCGTTGTTTGGTAAAAACGTCTATGGATTTGAAGGCTTCTTCGGCGCCGTTGCGCAAGCGAACGAGTTTGTTGTAAGTTCCTGCCAGGAGAAACGCTGCGAGGAGGAGGATTCCTACAATAATGAGCAAGGTTGACATGGTGAATATGGTTTTGGTAAGTAATAATTTGCTGCGCAGTTTATCTCCTTCGGAGTGATCTGCTGCGCAGTTTATCTTGGTTGTTCGATCATGGTTGGAGATTTTGTACACCTCAGACTGCGATTCAAAAGTGGCGGAGTACAGCAGATCGGACGGCTTTTTTATAGACGAAAGCGCCTCTGAACGCCGTCCAACTCCCGCTCCTACACCCCCGCCGCAAGCCTTGCCGCCTGATCTATGGCGCGTTTGGCATCCAACTCTCCGGCTTCGAGCGCTCCTCCGATGAGGTGTACTTTCACTCCGGCACTTTCTAAGGGCAGTTGCAATTCCCGCAGCGGTTCCTGTCCGGCGCAGACGATGACGTGGTCCACTTCGAGCAGGCGCGGCTGCCCTTTGACGGTGATGTGCAAGCCGGCATCGTCCACTTTAACGTATTGTACCTCACTGATAGACTGCACTTTGTGGCGTTTGAGGTCGCTGCGGTGAATCCAACCGGTGGTTTTGCCGAGCTTCTCGCCGGGCTTGCCTGCCGAGCGCTGAAGCAGGAAAATCTCCCGCTCCGGCTTGGTGGGCGCTGGTTTAGTCAGCGCGCCGCGTTCGGCATACTGCATGTCCACGCCCCAGTATTGCATAAAAAGTTCGGCGCTTTGCGAGGTCTCACTGTGCTCGTGCAACAGGTAAGAAGCCACGTCGTAGCCGATGCCGCCCGCCCCGATGATGGCTACCCGGCGGCCCACTTCGCGGCGGTGTTTCAGCACGTCTATATAACTCAGCACTTTAGGATGCCCGATGCCTTCGATGTTCAGCTTTCGGGGACTGATACCGGTGGCCAGCACCAACTCGTCGAATTGATATTGGCGGTGCATTTCCGCATCGAAGCGGGTTTGCAGGTGCAGTTGCACGCCGGTCAGTTCTATTTGTTTTCTGAAATACCGCAGCGTTTCGTTGAACTCTTCCTTGCCGGGAATGCGCCGCGCCATGTTGAATTGCCCGCCTATATCAGCCTCGTTATCAAACAAATGCACCTCGTGGCCGCGTCCCGCAGCGATGGTACTGAAGGCCAATCCGGCAGGACCCGCGCCCACCACGCCGATGCGTTTGCGTTGGGTAGTAGGGAGGTAGTTGAGTGTGGTTTCGTTGCAGGCGCGCGGATTGACGAGGCAGGAAGCCGTTTTGCGCTTGAAGGTGTGATCCAGACAAGCCTGATTGCAGGCAATGCAGGTGTTGATCTCGTCGGCGCGACTTTGGGCGGCTTTTTTTACAAATTCAGGATCGGCCAAAAACGGGCGCGCCATAGACACCATATCGGCATGACCGGAGGTCAGAATGTGCTCGGCAGTTTCGGGCGTGTTGATGCGGTTGGAGGTGATGAGCGGAATGTTGACCTTGCCCATGAGGCGCTGCGTGACCCAACTGAAGCCGCCGCGCGGCACCATCATGGCGATGGTGGGAATGCGGGCTTCGTGCCAGCCGATGCCGGTGTTGATGATGCTGGCGCCGGCCGCTTCGATCTCGCGGGCCAGCAATTCCACCTCTTCCCAGGTGCTGCCCTCGTCCACCAGATCAAGCATGGACAGGCGGAAAATGATGATGAAATTAGTCCCTACGGCCTCGCGGGTGCGCCGCACAATCTCTACCGCAAAGCGGATGCGATTTTCAAACGGCCCGCCCCAGCGGTCGGTGCGGTGGTTGGTGCGCGCAGCAATGAACTGGTTGATGAGATAGCCTTCCGACCCCATGATTTCGACACCGTCGTAGCCGGCCTCCTGAGCTAGCAGGGCGCAACGCACAAAATGGCGGATTTGCCGCTCCACGCCGCTTGCTGTCAGCGTCCAGGGTTTGAACGGCGAAATGGGCGACTGGATGCCGCTGGGCGCCACGCAAAGCGGATGGTAGCCGTAGCGGCCCGCGTGCAGAATTTGCATACAGATTTTGCCGCCCTTGGCATGTACGGCTTTGGGAATGACGGCGTGATGCCGGGCTTCGGCGCGGGTTGTCAGTTTGCCGGCAAAGGGCGCCACCCAGCCGGCGCGGTTGGGCGCAATGCCTCCCGTGACGATGAGTCCGACGCCGCCGGCGGCGCGTTCGGCGTAAAAAGCGGCCATTTTTTCCATACCGCCGGGGCTTTCTTCCAATCCGGTGTGCATAGACCCCATCAGTACCCGGTTGGGCAGTTGGGTGAAGCCCAAATCCAAGGGCTGCAGGAGGTGTGGGTATTTCGTGTCCATCATGGCCGAAAGGTAAGGAAAATCTGCCGAAGGCGGTTTATCATAAGTAATCTGCTGCGCAGTTTATCGGCCTCACTGTACCCGCTGCACCGACTTCGCCTTCGGCCCCACAAACACAATCGCATACGCCGCCAGATTCGGGATGCGACGCAGGTCGTCGGTTTGCAGGTAGGCTTCCAATTGCGCGCGCGCTTCTTCGGCCTTGGCGGTGAGTTGTTTAGACTCTGATTTTTTCAGATATTTCAGTTCAAAAGCAAAACTCCAGTTCACCGGAATCTGCGGCAACTTGGCACACAGTATGTCCACGAAACGGCGCTCGGTTTCGTGTTCGGTTCTTACCAAATACGCTTGTGAGGTATTGAGCAGCGCCGCCCAGATGACTTGCAGGTGGCTTTCGCTGAAGTGCTGCACATCGCGGCCCGACAGCCGGGAGAGAATGCGCTCCACAATTTCGATCATGGGCTGCAATTCGTTGTCCATGCTCAGTGTGTAAAACGCGTCGTTGATGTCGGTGAAAACCGTCTCTTTCAGTTCGGCCCGGCGGCGCAGTGTATCCAAAAAGTAGCTGTAATACAGCCCTTTAATGACAAAATTGGGAATGGTAAAATTCCAAAACGAACCCGCCCGATTGCGCACCGTCAGCACGCCGAGGTAAAAAAGCAGGCTGGTATAATCGTCTCGCACCCAATCCCGGTCGAAGCTGAACATGCCCGTCAGGTTGGCCCGCACGAAGTCTTTTTCTAATGCGTCTTCCAGAATGGAGAGGCTCATTTCCTCGCCGCCCACGCCCAGCAGACGCCGGATTTTGCCGTAGTCGCTGGCGATGTTGTCGTCCAAGAGTTTTTCGGGGTATTTTTTGTGGCGTTGCCAGGCGTTGGCAAAGTAAATGAGCATGTTGGGATTGTACAGGTGCGTTTCGGCGTCGGGGTGGAAGAGGTAGCCGTCGTACCAGTTGCGGAGGTCGGCGATCATAGCGGATATTTCAGATTGCGACACTCCGGCAAATGCCAGCAAATCCACGGCTTCCTCCTCTGTGAATCCCATCATGTTGTGGAGTTCCAACTCCGTCCCTATTTTTTCAGCAATATTAAACCCGCTGGTGAGGCTGTCCAAAGTAATTGGGCTTACGCCTGTGGCAAACATGCGCTCTACCAAACCGTTGCGACTTTCTTTTTTAATAGTCTCAAAAAACTTGCGTACGAAGCCGTTGCGTCCCACAATTTCTTTAAAATCCTCCAGATGAAAGGCAATCAGTTCGTTGGCAAAGTGGTCGTATTCGTCTATGAGGATGAGGAGCTTACGGTCGGGCCAAAGGCGGTAAGCGAAGTTGAAACAGCGCTGGATAATATCTGCCGGCAAATTCTCTTCCTCTACCTGTCGGCGATCTTCGGCAGTGATTTGTCCCTTGCCGTAATTGACCATAAAGCGCTCTACCCCTGTTTTTACCGCCAGATTAAAGCCGTCAAGCACCAGTTCCCGGTTATCGGTAGATATCCCGCTGAAATCTAATGTCAGTACCAAATAACTGTTCGCCAGCGGCGTGGGATGTTGGCCAATGTAATACTTGCCGAAAATGCGGCCGAAATCATCTTTGTGCTGTAATCCGTAGTAGTACTCCAGCATGGAAATGAAGAGGCTCTTGCCGAATTTGCGGGGCCGCAGGAAAAAGAGGTAGCGATTAGCTTGTTGCTCCAACGTTTCGATGTACTGCGTGCGGTCCACATAGTAAAACTCGGTGGCCACATTGAGGAAGTTGCTCTGTCCGTACGGTAGTTTCATGGGGCGAAGATAGGGAAAAATCTGCCGAAGGCGGTTTATCATAAGTAATCTGCTTCGCAGTTCATCGCTAATGGAGAGGGCAAATCTGTCTGCGGCAGTTTATCATAAGTAATCTGCTGCCCGCGCCTTGCGCGGTGCGCAGTTTATCTTGCTAATGGAGAGGGGCCTCGGTACGCATGTATTTTTTTGAGGCTCCGGACAATGAAATAAAAATCACCTCAGCCTGCCCCGCCGGCCTTCAAGCGCTCGCGCATATCCGCCACGAGGCGTTTGGCGGCCTCCTCGCGTTCTGCTTCGCTCCAGGCGGTATTGGTGCGAATCAGTTCCAGCTCTTCGGTCAGTTGGCGGGTAGCAATTTCTGTATCCTGAAGCCATGAGCTGAATTGCTCTTCGTTGCCGCTGCCCCAATAACCCGACTCGTCCTGTACTTCAAAGACCAAAAAGTATTTGTCGGCCAAATAATGGAAAAGTTTGCACAGTGCGATATGTGTTTCGGGGCCATCGTTGCCGGTTTTGACGCGCTGCCAGGGGAAGTCTTCATCGTTTCCGATAAATAGCGGATTGACGAGTGTAAAAAAAGACTGGAGCGTGCCGTCGGGCTGGAACGTAAGCCATGCCGTCTCTGTGTCGCCGATGTTGAGCGTGATGCCCTTGAGTGGAGCATTGCCGGTAAAGTTCATGGCCGTTCCAGTGAAAGCCATATCTAATGTGGAAGGCAGGGACCAGTCTTCATCCCACACTTTGTAATTCCAGGCATTGGCTGTGCAGATGTCCTGCACTTCCTGAATCAGTTGATATACTTCTGAGGGCTGCCTGAGCCTGCCCCGGTAGCGGAGTTTGATGTACATATTGGCAATCCCTTTACTTCGGAATCCTCACCTCATAAGTCTTCCCGGCCTTATTGGTCAGTTTCGGAGCGATGATCCAGGGGTTGTAGAGGCGCAACATGCGGTACGAGATGCCCTGTTCCTGCGCGAAATCGGGCCAGTGAGCCACCGGGCCTTTCACATCCACCACTTTGTATTCGTCGAGCGGCGAGTACTTGTCTTTTTCTTCCAACACAAAACCGAAAGCCTGCGGATTGGCCAATATTTCCTTGATGGCCACGAGGCGGAACACATAGCGGCTGGTTTCTTCGTTGAGCTGGAGGTCGTAGAAAGTTTTGCCGCGTTGGGCTTCTTTTTCGCGGCCGAGGCGTGGCCCGCCGATGTTGTAGGCGGCGGCGGTCAGGGTCCAGTTGCCGAATTGGCGGTGGTAGTCGCGTAGCAGTTTGCAGGCCGCTGCGGTAGCTTTTTCGGGATGGTAGCGCTCGTCCACTTCGTCGTTCACTTCCAGTCCGTATTGTTGGGCGGTGGGCGCCATGAACTGCCAGATGCCGCGCGCGCCGGCAGGAGAGACGGCGTTGCGGAGGTTGCTTTCCGCCACAGCGGTATATTTAAAATCGTCGGGAATGCCGTTTTCTTTCAGCACCCTTTCAAACATGGGGAAGTAACGGTACATTGCCTTGATATTCAGCAGTGTAGTGCCGTGCGTATAGGCATTGACGGTCAGTTCGCGATCCAAGCGTTCGCGCACGTCGAAGTTGTTCATCGGCAGGGCTTCGCCGGCAAAATCGAAATCTCGGTCCAATGAAACCGGCTGTATGTTTTGGGGCAGTTCTTTGAAAGCGCTGACCAATTTTTTTACGCCGTCCGGAGCATTTTCACCGCCGGAATAGGCCACCAACAAGACCGCCGCCAACAGCAGGGTGACGGCAAGGGAATAAACATAGAGCATTTTTTGCATGGCTGTCCTTTTACTTTTGTAGCGGGGCAAAAATAGAAAAACCGGCGTAAGCGCTCGCTTTTTTGTACCTTTGTCCACCTTAAAGTCAACAATCATGACAGCAGACAATCTTTTGCAGTTTCTCCGGCAGCCGCAAGACTTGCAGCGGGTTTCGTATCAGGAGTTGAAAACTCTGGCATTGGAGTACCCCTTTTGCCCGCATGTACACCAGTTGTTGCTGTTCAAAAGCAGGCTTTCGGGTCACAAGGATTACGCCGCCGATCTGAGCCGCACCGCCGCTCACAGCGTTGACCGCCGCTACCTGCGCAGCCGTTTGGAGGAGTTGGATGCAGCATTGGCCGCCGTTCAGGAGGAGGTTTTTGAACTGAAACCCGTGGCGGAAATTGAGCAGCAATTGGCCGTAAGAAAAGAACCCAACGCTGTGGAACTCAGCCCGTCTGCGCTGCGCCCCCCGCGCCACAGCGCGGCTGCCGACGACCGTCCCGATCAGGCCGCCGCCCCCGAAGCCATACCCGCTCCGTCGCCGGTGCCGCGCCCCAAACGCCGCATGCCCGCTGGCCATACTACCGACGACCTGCCGGGCGATGTGCCGCAGCCTTTGCAAAAAGATGCTTTCCGCACCTGGAGCCGCCGGCAAACTTTCCTGCATCATTCCGTGCCGGTTTCGGCGTTGAACGAAGAAAGCACGCGCACTGAAACCATCGAAACGGGAGTTCCAACTATTCTGGAAGCTCCTGTCATTCAGCCTGATGCGCCCGACGTGAATGAATTGGCTCACAAAAGTGTGGAAGAAAATCAAAGCGTAGCCTCCGAAACACTGGCCATTTTGCTGGCCCGGCAGGGGCACGCCGACAAGGCCATAGAAATGTATGAAAGATTGCGCTTGCTTTTTCCAGAGAAAAGCGCGTACTTTGCGGCCCGAATCGAAAATTTGAAAAAATAAAAGGTATCTGATATGTCCATCCTGACTGTTTTCATCGCATTTATAGGCATTTTGCTCATGATCGCCGTGTTGATCCAAAACCCCAAAGGCGGGGGCGTGGACTCTACGTTCGGCGGCGCGCAGGCCAACCAGATGTTTGGTGCTGCCAAATCCAGCGATTTTATTGAAAAAGCAACCTGGGGCCTCGCCGCAGCATTGCTGGTATTGTGCCTCGTTGCTGCTGTGCTCGTAGGCGATGGAGCCGCTGCCAGCGAGCAACTGCTTACTCAGTAAACCAGCCAAAACGGGGTTCTCAATCACCCTTTAGCAGGCGAGGGCGTCATCATCTGATACCCTCGCCTTTCGTGTTTATATGTATTGCTTTGACGACATTGCCTATCTGCAACAAGGCTCCGACAAGCAGCGCCGCGTATGGGAATTGCTTACCCGGCATTGTATTTTTGAAAAATTAGCCCTTTTCGACCCGCTTCTCACCGGTACGATTCCCATTGGAATAGACACGCCCGACAGCGACTTAGACATCATCTGCCATTGCCCCGATGTCCCGCACTTTGAATCCGTTTTGCGGAGTCTTTTCGGTACGGAGCAACACTTTCGATTGCACTGTAAAGTCATCGGAGGCCGTACTTCTGTGGTGTGTTCCTTTGAAAAAGAGGGTTTTATGATAGAAATTTTCGGCCAAGACCAGCCCTCCCGGCTTCAAAACGCCTATCGCCATTTGCTCATTGAGGCGCGGCTCCTGGAAGAACGCGGCCCGGAATTCCGGCAGCAAATCATTGAACTCAAACAGCAGGGCGTCAAAACGGAGCCGGCTTTCGCCCGATTGCTGGGCTTGGAGGGCGATGCTTATGAGGCGCTGTTGAGGTTAGAATCTTAAATCAACCCCTCCCGAATCAAATCGTGCAGATGCACCATGCCGAGGTAGCGCTTGTTTTCGGCTACGATCAGCTGAGTGATACTGCGCAGGCGCATCAACTCGAAAGCCTCGGTAGCCTGCATATCGGGGGAAACCGAGATGGGCGAAGGCGTCATGATGTCGGCAGCCAGTATGTGGTCGAGGCCGTTGGTGCTGCGTTCGATCATGCGGCGCAGGTCGCCGTCGGTGATGATGCCCAGCAATTGGTCGTTTTCGTCGGTGACGGCAGTGGCGCCGAGGCGTTTGGAGGTCATTTCGATGATGACGGCGCGGATGGAGTCAGCGGGTCTGACGGCGGGTTTTTCGTTGGCAGGGTAGAGATCGCTCATGCGCAGGTAGAGTTGTTTGCCCAGCGCGCCGCCGGGGTGGAACAAGGCGAAGTCGTCGGGGCTGAAGCCGCGCAGAGCCAGCAGTGCGGTGGCCAGAGCGTCGCCCAGCGCCATTTGAGCGGTGGTGCTGGCGGTGGGCGCCAGGTTGTTGGGATCGGCTTCGCGCGAGACGGGCGTGTGCAGCACATATTGCGATTGTTGGCCCAGAAAGGAATGCCGTTGGGCCGTCATGCCGAGCAGGAGGTTGCCGCGGCGTTTGACCAAAGGCACCAGCGCTTTGATTTCGGGGGTTTCGCCGCTTTTCGAGAGGCAAAGCACCACGTCGTCGGGCAGCATCATCCCCAGATCGCCGTGGATGGCGTCGGCGCCGTGCATGAAAATGGCCGGCGTGCCTGTGGAGTTGAGGGTGGCCACTATTTTTTGCGCTACGATGGCGCTCTTGCCGATGCCGGTGACGATGAGCCGCCCCCGCGATGCAAAAACAGCCTCGACGGCAGCTACAAAATCTTCATCCACCGAGGGCAACAACTGTTGCAGCGTCTCAATTTCTATGGAAATCGTCCGCCTGGCAATTTCTTCAATACGGGTGTGCAGTTTGGCCATTTTTGGTTATCTTTGGCCGCTTTTCGGGCGACCTGCTTCCAAGTTGATAAAAAAATAGGTCGCAAGGGATATGAAAATTCAAAATTATCGTATTTTCAAACCCTGATTCCGGCCCGCAAATGTCGGCTATTCCACATCGGCGGGCAAATCCGGGTGCGCTTATTTTTTTTTCGCAGGGAACTGCCAAACGGAACATATCAAAACAGATAGAAGAACCATGACACTGACCAATGAATTAACATTGCACGACGCTTTGCAGCGGTATTTCGGCTTCGACAACTTCAAAGGCATGCAGGAGCAGATTATCGAAAGCCTTCTTCGCGGTGAAGATACGTTTGTCATTATGCCCACCGGCGGCGGAAAATCGCTTTGCTACCAGTTGCCCGCCCTGATGCTCGACGGCACCGCCATCATCATCTCGCCGCTCATCGCGCTGATGAAAAATCAGGTGGACTCCATACGGGGCTACAGCCAAAGCGACGACGTGGCGCACTTCCTCAACTCCTCGCTGACCAAAGCCCAGATGAAATTGGTAAAACAAGACATCAGCGACGGCAAAACCAAGCTGCTCTTCATAGCGCCCGAAACCCTCACCAAAGACGAAAATATTGAGTTTTTCCAACAGGTGGATGTCAGCTTTGTGGCCGTGGACGAAGCGCACTGTATCTCCGAATGGGGCCACGATTTCAGGCCGGAATACCGCCGCATCCGCTCCATGCTCGACGCCATCGGCAAAGAAATCCCCATCATAGCGCTCACCGCCACCGCCACCCCGAAGGTGCAGTCCGACATCGTGAAGAACCTCAATATGAGGACGCACAACACCTTCATTTCTTCGTTCAACCGCGAAAACCTGTACTACGAAGTGCGGCCCAAGGGCAAACCCGAACAGACCCTCAAACAGATTGTGCAGGTCATCAAAACCATGCCGGGGCAGTCGGGCATCATTTATGTTCAAAGCCGAAAAGCAGCCGAAGACATTGCTAAAACATTGGTGGTCAATGGCATAAAAGCCGCGCCCTATCACGCCGGCCTCGACGCCAAAACCCGCACCCAAACGCAGGACGACTTCCTGATGGAGGAAATTGACGTCATCGTGGCCACCATCGCCTTCGGCATGGGCATTGACAAGCCGGACGTGCGCTTCGTCATCCACTTCGATATTCCCAAAAGCATCGAAAATTACTATCAGGAAACGGGCCGCGCCGGCCGCGACGGACTCGAAGGGCGCTGCATCGCGTTTTATGCTTACAAAGACATCCTCAAACTCGAAAAATTTCTGCGCGACAAGCCCGTTGCCGAACGCGAAATGGGCGCTCAACTCATGCAGGAAGTCATGGCCTACTCCGAAACCACCGCCTGCCGCCGCCGATTCCTGCTGCACTACTTCGGCGAGGAATACGACGACGCGCAATGCAACGACATGTGCGACAACTGCCGCCACCCCAAGGCCCGCATCGAGGTGAAAAAAGAAATGGTGATGGCCCTGCGTTCGGTGAAGGAATTGGACGAAAACTTCGCCATCAAGCCCATCATTGACTTTGTGATCGGACACGAAACCAAGGAAATCAAGGACTTTGGGTTTGATAAAAAAGAACTCTTTGGCGCCGGCAAAGACCATGATGACAACTTCTGGAGTTCGGTGCTGCGCCAGGCCATGCTCAACGGCTTCATCAACAAAGACATCGAAAGCTACGGCCTGCTGAAAATGACCGAAAAAGGCCATCATTTTATTAAAAACCCGCAGCCTTTCCAGATTCCGCTCAACCACGACTACGACAAAGAGCTGCCCGAAAGCGACGAGCCGGCAGGACGCACCAGCGTACTCGACGAGGGGCTGTTCAACATGCTCAAAGACCTGCGCCGCCGCGAGGCCAAACGCCTCAACGTGCCGCCTTACGTCATCTTCCAGGACCCCTCGCTCGAAGACATGGCCATTCAGTACCCGGTCTCGATGGAAGACATGGCCAAGGTGAGCGGCGTGAGCATCGGCAAGGCTACGCGCTACGGCAAAGCTTTTGTAGAACTGATTCGCAAGTATGTGGAGGAGAACGAGATAGAGCGGCCCAGCGAGGTGGTGGTCAAACAAATGGCCAATAAATCGAAGGCCAAAGTCAACATCATTCAAAACATAGACCGCAAAATCAGCCTCGACGACGTGGCCCGCGCTACCGGCCTGAACATGGACGAACTGATGGACGAACTCGACGCCATCGTGGAGTCGGGTACCAAGGTCAATATTGACTACTATCTGGAAGACGCCTTGGACGAAGCCGTGCGGGAAGACATCTACGATTACTTCATGCAATCCGATACCGACGACATCAAAGCGGCCTACAAAGACCTGCGCGAAGACGAGGTGACGATGGAGGAAATCCGGTTGGTGCGCATCAAGTTTTTGTCGGAGATGGCGAATTGAAGCGGGGCAGGGCAACCATTTTTACTTTGCAAATGTACAATAGGTGTAAATTCATCCGACATGAATCCGCTTTTAGAGAGAATATCCGTCAATCCGCAGGTGTGTTTCGGCAAACCCTGCATCAAGGGCACTCGTATTTGGGTGTCTTTGATCTTGGATTTTTTGGCAACAGGTACTGGAATTGAGGAGATTTTGCAACATTACCCCCAATTGCAACGAGAAGACGTGCTGGCTTGCATCGCTTATGGCGCGGCCATGTCGCACGAACATTTCGTAGCCATTGACATCGCTGCGGCTTGATATGCTTAGGTTTAAACTTGACGAAAATTTCAGTCCCTCATTAACTGAATTATTCAAGGCACACAACTACGATGCCGAATCAGTCTTAGACGAACAACTATCAGGTGCTCCAGATTCAGATATATATGAGGTTTGCAGGCAGGAAAATCGCTGCCTGATAACATTTGACTTAGATTTCGCCAATATACTCCGCTTTCCCGCTGAATCAACTCAAGGAATTGTTGTTATTCGCACGAACCAGATCATCACGCTGGAAGTCATGAAACAAATGCTGGAGATACTCCTCCAACTTTTTGAATCATCTTCCCCCACGGGCTGCCTGTGGATATTGGAACCCCATCAACTCAGAATAAGAAAGCCAAAAGAGTGAAAGTCGGCCTCGCTCACCTTGCATCTCTCCAGTTGAGGTACTTTTACCGAATACAGACCGTAGTTATGATACAGCTATACCGGAAAATTTCGGAGTTTTATCAAAATTTCAACCGTCACGCTACCTCAACATGAAATACCTCCTCCTCCTCTCCCTCCTCCCGCTGCTCCTTTCCGCGCAGCCGGCTACCCGGAAACAACAGCCGCCTTTTCAGGAATTCCGCTTGGACAATGGCCTCAGAGTCATGGTGGTACAAAACAAAAAGCTGCCCGATCTGCACTTTCACTTTTTCACCCAACTGCCCGTAGCCCCCGAAGAAAACTTAGTCGGATACGAGGAACTCACCGCCGTCATGCAGGCCATAGGGCCGGCGTCCAAAGCAATGTGGGACGAGCAGGTTGCCCACTGGGGCGCTCTGTTTACTGCCGGCCCCGATGGCATCATGGCAGTTTGCCAAGCCCGGTATCGGGAACAGATGATGGCGTTTATGGCCGACATGGTGCTGCGGCCCGCCTTTGATCCTGTTGATTTTGAACAACTTAAAATCCGTCGTCTCGCCAAACTGAACACTGAAATAAACACACCCGCCACCGTAGCCGCCAATGTGGCCGCCGTGCTCGCCTTCGGAAAAACACACCCTTACGGAGAATTGCCCACGCCGCAAACCATCCGCAACATAGAGCTGAAGCACTGCCGCACATACTACCACGCTTTTTATCGCCCCGAAATGTCCTGTTTGGTCATCATGGGCGATGTTCGGCTGCCCGATGCCCGGAAATTAGTGGAGTCACATTTTTCCAATTGGCAACAGGGCGGCATTCTCACCCAGTCTTTCGAGCTGCCTCCCCTACCCCGCTCCACACAAATAGCCTACGTTGCGCTCCCCGATGCCGATACTGCCGCCGTCCGCATGGCGTACCCCGTGCAACTCCGGCCCGGCGATCCCGATTTTTGGAAAACCTTGCTGCTCAATACCGTTCTGCTCCAGCGTCTCAACGACAAGGCCGGAAAGTTTGCCACCGATTTTCAATTCGGTATCACACCCGACCGAGAAATGGCGCTCTTCGTAGCAGCGGCCAAAGTCCCCTCCCGGCATAGCGACAGCCTCGTAGGCCTGCTTTTGAACGAAATAGAAGTCTTGCGCCGCGAACCGCTTTCTGAAACTGAGATGGAGCGAGCCAGACAACTGCTACACGATACTTGGAAATGGACTTGGGGACGGCCATTCCGCGTCAGTCGTTTCGCCATAGACGTGGCGCGGTATCGCCTTCCGGCAGATTTTTTTCATCGTTGGAGGGAGCAGATTTCTAAAACAACGCCGCAGCAACTCCATGCCGCCGCCCGAAAATACCTGCCCGAAGAACAGGCGCACATCCTGGTGGCAGGCCAACGGGAAGACGCCGCCGCCCTCACCCGTTTCGATGGAGACGGCAGGGTAGTTTTTTATGATGTGTACGGTACCCCCATAGACGACAACAACCTCCTGATGCCGGAGGGCTTAGACGCAAAGGGCATCATTGAGGGGTACATACAGGCCGTAGGCGGGCAGGAACGCTTGGCCTCCATTTCCGACCTGACGCTGCACATGAGCGCGCAGGTGCAAGGGCAGGAAGTGAAAATGACGATACAAAAAAAGGGCCCCGGCAAGGCGCTTGTCGTCTCCTCGGTGCAGGGCAACGTGCTGACAAAGATTGCCTTCGACGGAGCGCAGGCCTCGGTGTATGCGATGGGCGAAAAACAAGCATTGGACGATCAGGCAACGGCTTCCATCCAACGGCAGGCTTGGCTGTTCCCGGAAATCGAGTACCTTCGCAGCGGTTCTTTGTCGTTTGGAGGCTTGGAGGATATAAATGGCCGAAAAGCCTGGCGCGTGGATGTAGTGACGCAAAAAGGGTACGCCTGTTCAGAGTATTACGATGTGGAGACGGCGCTGAAGTTGCGTTCGGTGACCATCGAGGCCGGCATGAGGGTGGTGAATAACTACTCCGATTACCGGGAGCAGCAGGGTATTTTGCTTCCTTTTGAAATTTTGACGACTTTTGCCGGCGAACAGCAGCCGCCCATGTTGATGCGGGTGAGTGAGGCAAAGTTGAACACGGGATTGAGCGACAGTATTTTTTTCATCAGATAACCTTTTTAAAATCAAAACCTTATGCAAGAAGATGATCTGATTCTGGACGAACCTTTGTTTGAAGACCAGGAGTGGAAACCCGCTCACGCTTCCAAAGGCCAACGCTTTGTCAACTACCTGCTCGATCAGGTGGCCATGACAGGCATGATGAGTGCTTTTTTTATTTTCAGCGGCCTTGTAGAGGTCTTTGAAGATAGTAAATTAGGCAATTGGATCATTGGAGCCATCTCTGCGCTCATTTATTACACCCTCATGGAGAGCTTTCTGCAAGGCAAATCACTCGGCAAATACGTCACCAAAACGCGGGTCGTTACGCACGAGGGCTACCAGCCGGAACTTTCCACCATTTTGGTCAGATCGCTGAGCCGCGTAGTGCCTTTTGATGCGCTGTCGTTTTTGTTCAAAGAACCCGGCGGCTGGCACGATGAGTGGTCCAAAACTTATGTGGTAGAAGATCGCTGCCTGCGGGTCAACCGCTCTCCTGTCGAAACTGTATAAAGTATCATGATACAAGTTTTTGTAACCGGCGGTACTTTTGACAAAGAGTACAACTATATTAACGGAGCGCTCTTTTTCAAAGACACCCACCTGCCGGAGATGTTTTCCCGTGGGCGTTGCACCGTAGAGGTGGATGTCAAAACGCTCATGATGGTGGACAGCTTGGAAATGACCGACGCCGACCGCGACATCATCATCCACAATTGCCGCCGCTGCACGCACCAACGCATCATCCTCACGCACGGCACCGATCGCATGGTGGAAACTGCCCGGCACCTGGCTCAGGCGGGCATCGAAGACAAAACCATTGTACTCACCGGGGCCATGATTCCTTACGCTTTCGGCACTTCTTCCGACGGTTTTTTCAATCTCGGCAGCGCGCTGGCTTTTGCGCAAACACTGCCGCCGGGCGTGTATGTGGTGATGAACGGGCGCTATTTCGAGTGGGATCATGTGCGCAAAAACCTGAACACCGGCAATTTTGAGGAGGTGTCCTAACGAATGAAAGTAAGTTAAACCTCTTCTTCCGCCCAATCCGACACGGCCTTTTTCACACTATCGAAATTGATGCCTATACCAATTACGGGTTTATTTTCTAATCGTAGGGCAGCGGCATAGTCCTTGCGCCGAATTTGCGAGAGGGCTGCCTCAGCGCTCTGGTCTATTTTGAACTCCAGCAAATAAATATGCGTGGGGGTTTGCACCACAGCATCCATTCTGCCGTCGGAGGTATGCACCTCGCTTTGAATGAACAGGCCGAGGTAGCGAAAATGCAAGTGTACCAAGGCATGATAAAAATGCTCGCCTTTTTCATCCAACAAATGGCTGGGTACTCCTTTGAGCATGGAGTTGATGACGGTGACTACCCGCGCAATGTCATTGGCGAAAAAAGCCTCCTCCAATTGCTGTACAGGAACTACCGTTTCCGGCGCGGCGCGATGAAGTAGTACCGATAGCAGATGCCCGGTCAGGGCTTGCTCCACTTCCCGGTTGGGGTAGTCAAGGGTATAAATACCGCGAATATGGTCTATATTTTTGATGGTCAGGTAGCCGGTTTGGAAGAGCAGAGAACGCGTTTCGAGGTTGTCTAAAGAATAACTTTCAAAAATCAGACCACTGACTTTCAGGTCATTAAGATTAAAATAACCCGATTCTTTGATTTTCTGAATAAGGAACGTCGGCGTACCGGTTTTGAACCAGTAGTCTTGAAAAGACCCGGACGCAAAGAAGTTGAGCACCGAAAAGGGGTTATATACATGGTCTCGTCCGTTCCAGGTGTAGCCGTCGTACCATGTCTTGATTTGAGCCAGCAACTCTTCCGTCGTAACGCCCGGCATTTCCTCCAAGGTGTATTGCAGCCACTCCTGAAAAGTATTTTCCAATTCCGGCTGCGTATAACCCGTCAGAGTGGCATGGCGCGGGTTGAGCGTGATGTCGTTTAAATTGTTGAGATCGCTGAAAATACTGACCTTGCTGAATTTCGACACGCCGGTAATGAGCAAAAACTCCAGATACGGGTCGGCGCTTTTGATGATGCTGTAAAAACTCTTCAAAATGCGCTGATGCTCAAAGGCGGTGGGCAACTGGTCTTTTTCTAAATAATCAATCAGTGGCTTGTCGTACTCGTCTATGAGCAATACGACTTTGCCTTTTTTTTCGGACAGTTCGCGTATCAACTCCCTGAACTTCTGGTCGTAGGTCGCCTCCTTGAGCGAAAGGCCATACATCGCCGCCTGCTCCTCTAATGTTTTGTGCAAAGCAGACTCCAAACCGCCCGTATTGTACCCGATCTCGTTGAACTGAATATGCACTACGGGGTGTACTTTCGTCCAATTCCATTGATTTTCAATCCAAAGCCCCTCAAACAAGTCCCGGCTGCCACTGTAAATTTCCCGAATGGTGGACAGCGTGAGCGACTTGCCGAAACGCCGCGGGCGAGAGAGGAAAAAGTATTGCCCCGAGGAAATAAGCTGGTATATATGCCGGGTCTTGTCCACATAGAGGCAGTCGTCCTCTCTGATCTTGCGGAAAGTCTGTATGCCGATGGGTAAATTTTTCATAGCGCGGTAATGGAATATGGGCAAAGATACGAAAAGAAAAAACTTGCGCGAAACCCAACTACTTAGGCCCCCTCTCGCTGCCCCCGGAAAAACGCCCGCACTTCTTCCCAGTTGTTCACGCGTATGAAATCGGTCTCTAAGGCATTGTGCGAAGCCGTGAACAAAAGCGGAGTGCCCTCAAACGAGCGCAGGTTTTTGACGTGGTCGTCTATCATGTAATCGCCGCGAAGTGCGCGTTTGTCGCCACAAAAAATGACGTTCTTCCAGGGGATAAAAGAAAAATGCTCCTCCAGCCAGTCGTACTTCTCGGTCAGCGAGTGCCTGAATTCCATAGCCGCCGAATTGATGAATACTTCGTAATGGTCCATCAACTCCCGAATGACCTCCTGGCTGCCCGGCATTACAGGTAAATCGGAGAAAAAGCCTTTGTCGTGTAAATACCCCCGAACGCGATCTGCGCCCGGCAATTCGTAAATCTTTTTGCCCCAAAACTCCATCCGGTCGGGGCGGCGACCGAACTCGCGTTCAAAAATGTCCAAAAACTTGGGATAGACGTCGGCGATGACCTCGTCCATGTCAATCAATATTCTTTTCATATAATATGGTTATTTATACAGCTTCAAGCTGTTAGCTTCGAGCTACGAGCTTATTTCTCCAAAATTGAAATAAAATTCTTCTTCAAAGTACATTTTGGAATTTACCTAAATGGACAATGATTCTTTTTCATTAAGTTATCAAGCTCGTGGCTCGCAGCTCGTGGCTTTTGGAACGATGCTGACATTCTGAGCTATTACTTCCCTTTACCCTGCAACAACACCAGCAAGGTGTAAAACATGATCTTGAAATCGAGTGCCAGCGACATGTTTTCGATGTAGAGAATGTCGAATTTCATGCGCTGCACCATTTGGTCCACGTTCGATGCGTAGCCGTATTTCACCATGCCCCAGGAGGTGATGCCGGGGCGCACCTTGAGCAAATGCTTGTAATGCGGTGCTTTTTGCAAAATCAGATCAATGTAATATTGGCGTTCGGGGCGCGGCCCCACCAGCGACATATCGCCGATGAGTACATTGAAAAATTGCGGCAGTTCGTCTAATCTCCATTTGCGCATCACGGCGCCCCAGGGCGTGCAGCGCGGGTCGCCGTCGTGAGACAGCCTCGGCCCCTCGGCTTCGGCGTCCAATGACATGGAGCGGAATTTGAAAATCAGGAAAGGCTTTCCGTTGATGCCCACGCGTTCCTGTTTGAAAAAAATAGGGCCGGGCGAAGACCAGCGCACCCGCAGGGCAATGTAGAGGTAGAGCGGAGAGAGTAAGAGCAAAAACACAGATGAGGCCGCCACGTCAATCAGGCGCTTGATAAGACGCTGCCAGCGAGCCATCAGTCCGCGCTTGATCTCGATGAGTACGGCGCCGTACAAGTGGTTCATTTTCACCGTTCCCAACAGAATGTCGTACATGTCGGGAATGATTTTTACCAAAATGCGCTCGTCAAAATCAAAGAGGATGTTGAGGATTTCACTGAGCCGGTTGTGCTCCGAGGTCTCTATGGCGATAATGACTTCCTCTACGTTATGCTCCGGGATGATCCGCGGCAAGTCTTCGATGCGGCCCAGCCGAGGCAGACAACTTGCCAGCTCGTTTTTGCTTTTGCCGTTGGTATCAATGAATCCGATGAATTTGTAGCCTAATCCTTTTTCCCTTCCGGTAATGTCTTCAAAGAGGTCAAGTGCATTTTGATTGCCTCCGATGAGGAGTGTGTTGTAAGTGATTTCACCCGACTTGAGACGGCGGCTGGCGCGCGTGAGCAGGATCATACGCACCGTGCCTGTGAGGCTGAAATGCAGCAGAAAAAGGGTAAAAAATGAGTTGTAGTAGGTAGTATAGTTGGTAACGAAATCGTCTAAAATGAGGGTAAAGAACAAAAACAAAACCCCAAAAAAACTGAGAAAAAGCGTACGGGTAAGCGTCGCGAGCCTTGACATTCGGTAGATGTCGTTGTACTGATCGAAAATACCGTAAAACAGCAGCCAGCCCAATGGAATGATGAGGATGCCGTACAGGAAATTGGGGTCATTCAGGGTAGCCGTTCCTAAAGAAGCGCCCTCCAAATGTTTGCGATACATAAAGAAGCAAGCCCATGACAGCATGGCGGTCACAAAGTCGGCAGCCTGGTACATCAAGGTGTGCCGTTGTCGTTTGCGTGTCATATCATGTCGTTGTCCCATCATACGCGGGCGAGATAGTTGCGGTGCGGAAGCTCGGTTTTGCCTTGCTGAACGAAGGGTTGGCTTTCGGAGTCCTCCTTCTCTCAGGCAATCGCTTTACCTCCTTGTCAAAAATGCACCAGTTTCACATTGTCAATCCACACTTTGGCCACTTTTTTCTCCGGCACGCCGTTTTGCACGGGAATGGCCGCCTGCAAAACGATTTGATATTGCGGAAAGCGGCTATTGAATATCGTCTGGCTGAGATTGAAATAAATTTTGTTCCAGTCTGCTCTGGCCCTGAACCCGGACTCATACAAGGTAGTGCCGGCGATGGGGCCTCCTGTTTCAAAGCCTACCAGGCCCACCAGTACATCCACATCCGATTTGTAATTCATCTCCAGATACACATAGGGAGAGCTACTGTTCAGCCCGCTCAGCAGCGGGAGCGCCACCACTTCGGCCACCGTATTCATCGAGTCCAGCACAAACACACCGGAAGCCTCGCCTTCAAAAGGCATTTCGGCACTCCTTTGTACTGCCTGCGCTGTAGTTCCAGTGCGTACCGTGCGAAAAATGTGTTGTGGCCCTTCAAAATTTTCAATGAAGGCAAACTTCGTTTCGGGCAGATAGCTCGTCATTGGACGAATGATCTGCGTTTCATTGGCGCCCAGATTCACGGTTACCGTCACCGGAGCGTAAAATGGATAAATTTCGGGCAGTTCTCCAATACCGTTGTCTTTGATGCCTGCCTGCAAAGTCAAAGGTTGAGGGCCTGTTCCCAAAACGGGGAAAGCTGTGCCAAACCGATAGGCGCCTAAAAAATCGTTGCCGGCAGATACCCACACCTCGCTGATCTTGGACGAAGCGCTGCCCTGGTTGGCCGTCGTAGTGATCTGAAAAGGCTCTATGGAAACGTATCCGGGAATCGGCTCTTCCGGATTGATGAGATCGCACCCTGTAAGAGTGGCCAGTCCCCATATCAGCAAACTTGTTTGCAAAAAAAACCTCATACTGCGATTTGTGTTATGAAAACCAGATCAGGAAGTAATTCTGATATCGCCTCCCGATTTATCAATATTTAATCCTGCCGCTGCCTGCCTTCGCTCCATATCGGCAATGATGCGCCAGGCCAAGCGGAGCGCATCGTACCCGTCTTCAATGCTCACTTTGGGGCGGCTCTGTTGCAGGATGCTCTCTGCAAAACTTTCGAGTTCCAACTTGATGGCGTTCACTGGTTCAATGGGGGGCGTTTGTATATGCACCACCTTTGTACCTGTGGCTGTCGGCATTTCCATCACAGGAATGCCCTGTGCCGGCGAGGCGTCGTCTTTATCGCGGAGTTGGATAACTTGTGCTTGTTTTTCCAACAAATCAAGGCTGATGTAGGCATCGCGCTGGAAGAGCCGTACCTTTCTCATTTGTTTCAAAGATATGCGGCTGGCTGTGAGATTGGCCACGCAGCCGTTGCCAAACTCTATGCGTGCGTTGGCTATGTCGGGCGTATCGCTCACCACGGCTACTCCGCCCGCACTCACGGCTGTTACCGGCGCTTGTACCAAGCTGAGAATGATGTCAATATCATGGATCATCAGGTCCAACACTACCGACACATCAGCGCCGCGCGGATTGAACTGCGCCAAACGATGGGCCTCAATAAACATGGGATGCAATGGCACGTCTCCCAAAGCCAGCAATGCCGGATTGAAACGCTCTACATGCCCCACCTGTACCTTCAGCCCTGCCGCCTGGCTCAGGCGAACCAATTCTTCCGCTTCTGCCAAAGTGTGGGTCAGCGGTTTTTCTATAAAAATATGGCGTCCTTTGGCAATGGCGGCTTTCGCCAAAGCAAAATGAGTGGGCGTGGGCGTCACGATGTCCACCACATCCACCGCATCCAGCAATGCCTCTATGGTTTCAAAGCGATGTGCGCCGTAAGTTTCCTGTGCTTGAAGAGCTGTTGCGTCGTCGGGGTCGTAAAAACCAGCCAACTCCCATACGTCCGATGCCAAACCGATACATTTGAGGTGAATTTTGCCCAGATACCCGGCGCCGAAAACCCCGATTTTTAACATAACGTCTGTTTTACCCGGTAAAGGTAAGCCAAAATGGTTACACCCAAATACCAACGCGGGTCTTTACTTTGTGGTATTCTTACAGAGCTGGTTGGTCGTACCCGCGACGGAAACAATGAATCAGGGAATATAAGCAGGGCGAACAAACTGAATCTCAACGATAATACATCAGCACACCGCCCAACAGGGTAATCAGTGCAATGAGCACCGAAGCCATGCGCACCGAAAAGCGAATGTATTTCACAAAGTTGAGAATATCGGTTTTAGCTTCAGGATACAAGGGCAGGATTTCTTCCTCTAAGCGGCGGGCATTGAAAAAGTGCGCCGCGCCAAAGCGGACGTTCTGCCGAGCCAAGCGCTGGTAAGTTCTCAGCACCCGAATTCTGAAATAGAAATTGAGCACTACCATGGCAGCAAACAAGGCCATCAGGCTAAAAATCAGAGCTATTTGCATGGAAAAACGGGATATGAAACGTCCTAAAAATGAAAAGTGCGAAAGCCGGGCGGCTTTGCACTTTTCGGAAAAAAACTAAACCCCAGTTATAGATCTTTCAGAGTCGAAACTCTTTACATTTTTATTTTTTAAAACTTCCGATCATCAAGATGATCTTTCAGTTGCTGTTTTTTGCAATCACGATGCAAAGATAAGCGGCCTTTGATAAATGTCAAGCTTTTCGCTGATTTTTTTTGAGGCCTCCTGCTTTTTTTCGTGTGGGCAAAAATTTCTGTTTTGATGTTGGTTAAAATTGATGTATCAACATTTAACGATACAAAGTTAAGCCTCTTTATTCTGAAATGCAAGTTTTTTGCACAAAAAAATGTCTCAAAAAATACGGTGTGGGCATTTTTGCAATCCAGCGGTAGCAAACCAAAAGTAAACGGCGTATTGAATGCCTTGACAATCAATACGCCGCGTTCACATCAATAAGCAGCCGCCATGGCGTCGTCTATGATCTCTTGTGGAATGGTAGTAGGACAAACAAAATCTGTTTTCGGCACCTGCGACTCTTCCACCGCCCGCCAGCCACCGTAAACATCAACGACATTCTGGAAGCCACGCGCTTTGAGGATCGAAGCCATAATCATGGAGCGATACCCTCCGAGGCACTGTACATAGTACTTTTGGCGTGCGTCCAATTTGTACATGTTGTTGTTGATGTAGTCCAATGGGAAATTTTGGGCGCTGAGGGCATGATGAGACAAGTACTCGGAGGGCTTGCGCACATCTAAGTAATTGTCAACAACGCCAACCTTGAGGCGAAGCGCGAGTTCATCGGCAGTAACCGACTCTATGGTGTCCACTGCGCGTCCCGTGGCAGTCCAGGCTTCAATACCGCCTTTCAGATAGCCAAGCGTATTATCGTAACCCACGCGAGCCAGGCGGGTGACCACCTCTTCCTCCCGACCTTCGGGGGTAAGGAGTACGATGGGCTGATGCAAATCCACAATCAAAGCGCCGACCCAGGGCGCAAAGGCGCCGTCAATCCCTATAAATATGGAACCGGGGATGAAACCCTCCCGGAAAACATCTTCATGGCGGGTATCCAATATGAGCGCGCCCTCGCTCTCCGTGAGCAATTCGATCTCGGCCGGGCTGAGTGGTACTGCGCCGCGTTTGAGCACCGCATCGAAACTGCCGTAGCCCTTTTTATTGAGCATGGCATTTTTTGCAAAATATTGCGGCGGCGGCGCCAAACCTGCTGTCACCTCGGCAATGAACTCATCTTTGGTCATATCGGCGCGCAGGGCATAGTTGGTTTCCTTCTGATGGCCCAAGGTATCCCAGGTGTCGCTGCTCATGTTTTTGCCGCAGGCCGAACCGGCGCCGTGAGCAGGATACACAATGACATCATCTGCCAAAGTCATGATCTTGTTGCGGAGGCTGTCGTACAGCCACCCGGCCAGGTCTTCTTTTGTAACGGAGCCGGCCTTCTGAGCCAGGTCGGGTCGGCCTACGTCGCCGATGAAGAGCGTATCGCCGGTGAAGATGGCGTAATCCTTCCCATTTTCATCCTTCAGTAGAAAAGTGGTGGATTCGGGCGTGTGGCCGGGGGTGTGCAAAATTTTGAACGTAAGACGTCCTACTTTCAGTTCCTCGCCGTCTTGGGCCTCGTGCTTGTCAAATTCGGTGGCGGCGCCGGGACCATATACGATGGCAGCGCCGGTCTTTTTGGCCAGGTCTAAGTGCCCCGACACAAAATCGGCATGGAAGTGCGTCTCGAAGATATACTTCAGCGTAGCGCCTTCTTTTTCCAATTTCTCCATATAAGGCTGGGTCTCGCGCAGGGGGTCAATGATGACAGCCTCGCCGTCGCTCTCGATGTAGTAGGCTGCTTCCGCCAGACATCCGGTATAGATTTGTTCAACTTTCATGGTCAATACTTTGATTTTAGATTGGTGTGGTGTTCAAAACGGCCATGTAAAAATGGCATCGCAAAGATGAATGATTTTTAACAGCTCAGTTTGTGATGGCGTTCACAAAAGAAATTTTTAAAAAAAACAGACTTTTTTGTTTACCCCGCCTCCCCTGCATTCATTAACAGGCAAATCAAACAAAACAGACTTGCCATGAAAAAGAAATCCATCTTCCACCTCTTCCTTTTCCTGTGGATACTGACTGCGTCTTTCGGCTGCTTTGAAGAAAAGGACTTCCCGCCAGGCTCACAGAAATTTTGCAAGCCCTGTTTTGAAGACTCTGACTGCTGTTGTGGATTGAGTTGTCTGCCCTTCCGAACCAATCTCACATTTGTACACAGGTGCGCAACGACAAGCACACAAACCTGTCCGGAATAATGCTTCATATTACAATACCGTCAACGATGAAAAAGCTACTTTTTTCCGCCTGTATTTGCCTGTCGGCAGCCGGTATGCTCTGCGCTCAGAAAATGTCAATATCCAATCCGACTCCTTTCGAGTTAAGCCGTGAACTGACCATTGCTATTGCTCCGGCGAGTATTCGATACATGGACTTAAATACCGATGCACTGCTGCCCAAAGAGCGCTATAACGGCGAAGCTGTTGCCGCCTTTTTTGACCGCCGATTGGAGGCCTTGCTGCTACAACAACAGTTGCCGCTCTGTGCCGGGCCAGACAGCCTGTTCATAGGAGGGCAGCAACGCCTGCTTGCCCAAGGCTATGCTTTGGTACGGGCTTTACAGGACGAAAAAACGGCTTCGGAGTTGAAAAGCAATTTTGCAGATGCAGGGTGCCGGTTGATAATGGTTGCCGACATCAGAGTGAAAGTGGGCGACGATGCGGAGTGGGAAGGCGCCAATCCATTATATATATCCCTGGTAGTACACCCGCAAACGCACACAACCCGGATAAAAACGGCCTTGATTGATACGGCTTCCGCAAGCGTACTCTGGAAAAATGAGCTTGAAACCAAGGGCATTCCAGATGTAGCAAAGCCTCGTTGGGCGGAAGTATTCGAGACGATTTTTTCAAACATCAAAACAAAATAGCCATGAAAAACAACTTAGTACAACTTCTGAGATACAGCGTTGTCCTGTTTGGACTTGCACTCGTCGGCTCCTGCATTCCGGCAGCAAAGCCTCTGTTTTTGGATTCAAGCTTCCACTCGGTCAAGATAGACACCATCGCCGTTTTGCCGGTAGCAGATATGCGTACCGACAAAAGTCTGGAGATCAGCAAGGTGGACCAATGGAGGGTAAGACCTTTTAGAAATGCGCTGACAAGAGCTCGATATGCATCCGTATATATAGAAAATCGGGCACTTGTTGACAACATCGCCGAAGAAGACCTTGAAGAACTTGACCCAAGTTGGATCAAAAGGCTAAACCCCGGTCAGCACAGATGGGTGCTGTTGCCTATTATCTACGGCTCTCACAAACAAGTGGATATTGGGAAAAAAGTACAGTTGGAAATAGCCGCAGCCTTATTTGATGTGCAAACCGGCAAGCGCATCTGGTTTCATAAAGACGCGCCCAAATGCAGCGGCGGCTTGCTCATGCCCGGCGTAATGCAAGACTGTATTCAAACGAGCTATTGGGCGCTCGCCATGAACCTGCCCAAGCAGTAAACTACCTGTTCCCGTTTCCAAGGGCTTTCGCCTTGACCCAAACGCACTCATTTCTTCCTGCCTGCGAGATACACTTCACAGGCCGGCCCGCTGCTGCTTTGCCTGTCCATTTCACCATCTTTTCAAACTGATTTAAAAAAACATGCCATGAAAAATTCAATGTATTTCCTTTTTACCACGCTGTTCTTGGTCTTCACATTATCCGCAAATGCCCTCCCGAATTGCAACTCATCCAACAACGCGGATACTCCCGAATGGAGCCGGGGCATCCCGGAGTTGTGGCAGAGCGATACCCTGCCCTCCCTGAAACCTGAAAATGGGGAATGGGGCTTTGGTATTCGGGCAGAAGGACTGCAAGGGCTTATTTGGAACAACAACTTCGACTCGCTGAGCTTGCAACTGAGATACGCCCTTCGCCCATCTGCCGTTTTCAGGGTTGATGCGGGAATAGCGCTGTACAAAGAAAAAACCTCGTTGAAAGATGTATTCAGCAATGGTGGACATCAATATAATGAAGATGCTGAAACCCTTTCTTCTTTTAGCATTTCCCCGGCAATGGAATGGCATTTCAATGGGACTCGCCGGCTTGACCCTTATCTCGGCCTTGCTTTACCGCTGGTTTTTGTGGGTAAGCGCCATATTACTGAAATAGACGAAACCATCAACAGCAACGGCACCTTCTTCAAACGTGAAATCCTGAGAGAACTACCCGGCGGCCTTGGCTTCGGAATTAATGGCATCGCCGGAATCAACTACTTCGTTTCCAATAGATTAGCTCTGGGGCTGGAGTATTCCATCGGCGCCTCGTTGGTGAATGTCAGCGGCAAAATAAAAATGAAAACAACCACCAGAAGCAAACCAAGCCCTACAGGCTCGGAAACCATCACCATCACGGAGAGCGGCGACGACGAAATCAGCCAAAGAGACATCTTTTTCGGCAATAAAGGCGTAGCCGGCATCAACCTCATTTTTTACCTCGGACGCTGATATGCCATACCTCCTGCCATATAAATAACATCAAAACATCTCGCCATGAAAAATCATCCGCTTTCTCTTTCGGCCAGGGTACTCTTCGCATTTGCCTTTTCCCTGTTTTCGATGGTGCTGTATGCCCAAAGCACGATTTCCTGCTCTCAGTCCACCTCCGCCAACCTGACGAACTCCAGCCCGGTCAACACTTTCCTCCTCTCTGCCAACAACAACGACCGGGTGCGCATACGAGCCTATTCTTTCGTTGCCGGCCTCAACCTGAGGATAGAGGTAAGAAGCCCCGACAACAGTGTTTCGCTGGGGGTCTTTTTTGCCAACAATGGATTGGTTGACATTCAGGAACTCACGCTTGGGGCGGGGAATGGCCAGTATCGAATCTTGGTATCTGATGCAGAATCCAATACCACCGGAACCTATAACATCTCGGTACAGGGGCTGAACAAAACCACCTGCGCCTCTTTAGTTTCGTGCAGTGCCAGTAGTTCCGGCAGCTACTTTTACAGCGCCGCCATCGAAGGTAAATACCTTGTAGCCTCGGCCGGCGATGTGCTGCGCCTGCGCTTTTATTTCAATGACCCCAACCCTGAATGGCGGCTCGAAGTGCGCCGACCCGATGGTACGCTGCACGCGCTGTTGGCCAAAAACGGCAGCGGATTGATAGATACCACCATGCTCTTGCCCGCCGCCGGCAACTGGTTTTTTTACCTATACGACGAGGATGGAGACGAGGCCAATACTACGCACAACTACAACTACGCGTTTCAGATTATGAACAAAACCACCTGCGCCTCACAGGTCTCGTGCAGTGCCAGTAGTTCCGGCAGTTACTATTACAGCGCCGCTATCGAAGGTAAATACCTTGCCGCTACAGCCGGCGATGTGCTGCGCCTGCGCTTTTATTTCAATGACCCCAACCCTGAATGGCGGCTCGAAGTGCGCCGACCCGATGGTACGCTGCACGCGCTGTTGGCCAAAAACGGCAGCGGATTGATAGATACCACCATGCTCTTGCCCGCCGCCGGCAACTGGTTTTTTTACCTATACGACGAGGATGGAGACGAGGCCAATACTACGCACAACTACAACTACGCGTTTCAGATTCTGAACAAAACCACCTGCGCCTCCCAGGTCTCGTGCAATGAGAGCAGTTCCGACAGTTACTATTACAGCGCCGCCATCGAAGGTAAATACCTTGCCGCTACAGCCGGCGATGTGCTGCGCCTGCGCTACTTTTTTGTTGACCCCAACCCTGAATGGCGGCTCGAAGTGCGCCGACCCGACGGCACGCTGCACGCGCTGTTGGCCAAAAACGGCAGCGGATTGATAGATACCACCATGCTCTTGCCCGTCGGCGGCAACTGGTTCTTCTACCTCTACGACGAGGATGGAGACGAGGCCAATACCACGCACAACTACAACTACGCGTTTCAGATTCTGAACAAAACCACCTGCGCCTCTTTAGTTTCGTGCAGTGCCAGTAGTTCCGGCAGCTACTTTTACAGCGCCGCCATCGAAGGTAAATACCTTGTAGCCTCGGCCGGCGATGTGCTGCGCCTGCGCTTTTATTTCAATGACCCCAACCCTGAATGGCGGCTCGAAGTGCGCCGACCCGATGGTACGCTGCACGCGCTGTTGGCCAAAAACGGCAGCGGATTGATAGATACCACCATGCTCTTGCCCGCCGCCGGCAACTGGTTCTTCTACCTCTACGACAAGGATGGAGACGAGGCCAATACCACGCACAACTACAACTACGCGTTTCAGATTCTGAACAAAACCACCTGCGCCTCTTTAGTTTCGTGCAGTGCCAGTAGTTCCGGCAGCTACTTTTACAGCGCCGCCATCGAAGGTAAATACCTTGTAGCCTCGGCCGGCGATGTTCTGCGCCTGCGCTACTTTTTTGTTGACCCCAACCCTGAATGGCGGCTCGAAGTGCGCCGACCCGACGGCACGCTGCACGCGCTGTTGGCCCAAAACGGCAGCGGATTGATAGATGCCACCATGCTCTTGCCCGTCGGCGGCAACTGGTTCTTCTACCTCTACGACGAGGATGGAGACGAGGCCAATAGCACGCACAACTACAACTACGCGTTTCAGATTCTGAACAAAACCACCTGCGCCTCCCAGGTCTCGTGCAATGAGAGCAGTTCCGACAGTTACTATTACAGCGCCGCCATCGAAGGTAAATACCTTGCCGCTACAGCCGGCGATGTGCTGCGCCTGCGCTACTTTTTTGTTGACCCCAACCCTGAATGGCGGCTCGAAGTGCGCCGACCCGACGGCACGCTGCACGCGCTGTTGGCCCAAAACGGCAGCGGATTGATAGATACCACCATGCTCTTGCCCGCCGCCGGCAACTGGTTCTTCTACCTCTACGACAAGGATGGAGACGAGGCCAATACCACGCACAACTACAACTACGCGTTTCAGATTCTGAACAAAACCACCTGCTCCTCACAGGTCTCGTGCAATGAGAGCAGTTCCGACAGTTACTATTACAGCGCCGCCATCGAAGGTAAATACCTTGCCGCTACAGCCGGCGATGTGCTGCGCCTGCGCTACTTTTTTGTTGACCCCAACCCTGAATGGCGGCTCGAAGTGCGCCGACCCGACGGCACGCTGCACGCGCTGTTGGCCAAAAACGGCAGCGGATTGATAGATACCACCATGCTCTTGCCCGCCGCCGGCAACTGGTTTTTTTACCTATACGACGAGGATGGAGACGAGGCCAATACCACGCGTACTTATCACTATTCATTCCGATTATTGAAAACATCCTGTGCAACTGCATTAAATTGCGGGGGAAGCGTGTCGGGTTCTATATTGTACAGACCGGAAATAGACTTACACTATTTCTACGCAGAACCATGTGACACAGCACGCCTGTTGTTTTCGGCAGTTGATCCCTCCTTTTACGAAGCCATCAGCCTGTATGCTCCCAACGGCGCCTTGATAGGTCAGTATGAGGCCGTCAATAGCAGCGACCCGGCCATATTGCAAGTACCTTTGTCGGCGTATGGTTATGGGTACTACCTTGTGGCTGTGTATGAAAAAGAAGGCAATAGCCTTACCTTTACCAATTACACCCTATCGTTGTCCTGCCTGCGCAGCTCATTGAACGTCGCTCCTGCGAGCATGAATATCAATGCATTAGGAGGGAACCAGACATTGAATGTATCGGGCCCCTGCCCCAGTTGGTCTATTGCCGGTTCTGCCAATTGGGCGACGGCCAATCCGAATACCGGTTCGGGCAGCGGCCCGGTTGTTGTGACGTTCGGCCCCAATCAGACGACGGCCTCTCGTTCTGCTCAATTGTTATTAGTGGGGTGTTGTGATTCTACGTTTGTCAACCTGTTTCAATCAGGCGCCACACTTTCGGTAAGCCCCTCCTCCATCAATGCAGGAATAGCTGGAGGAGCTTATTCGGTGAATGTGACAAGTACTTGTATTCAATGGACGGTGAGCAGTTCTCAAGACTGGGCCACGCCGTCGGTCAGTGCCGGCAGTGGCTCCCAAAGCCTGAGCATAATGTGCAGCGCCAACACAACGGGCTTGGGCCGAAATGCAGTAATCACCTTCAGCGGCTGCGGTATCAACGTGACCATAAACGTAGTGCAACCGGCAGCTACCCTGGCATGTACTCCCGGCAATATCAACCCAACCGGGGCCGGCGGCGATTATAATGTAACACTGAGTACCAATTGCCCATTGAATTGGATTTCGTCCGTTGCGCCATCTGCCGGCATTTGGATAGAAGTGCTCCCCGTATTCGGCAATGGCAGCGGCAATGTAGTGATACGGGTATCCCCCAATGACGCGCCGATAGCCCGTTCCGGAACAGTAGAATTTTCAGCTTGCGACCTGACCCGGAGTATCTCCGTCGTTCAATCAGGAGCTACTTTGAACGCTACTCCGTTCAACTTCACCATATCAGGCAGCGCGGCCGGGTCAGTCGTTTGCAATCTCAGCGGCACCTGCCACAACTGGAACATCACGGGCGCTCCAGACTGGCTTACGGTAAGTTTGTCGGGCAACGCACTGCCGGCAACAGCCACGTTGCTCTATACTGCCAACAACAGCGGGGTGACCCGCACGGCTACTTTGACGTTAAGCGGCTGCGGAATAACCCGGAGCATTACAGTAACGCAACCCGGTGTCCTGATCATCAGCGGCAGCACGAGTTATTGTCAGGGCAGCAGCACCCAGCTTTGCGCTCCGACGGCAGATGCCTACCTGTGGTCCAACGGCGCCACCACCAGATGTATAACCGTTTCGACGCCGGGCCTTTACAATGTAGTCATTACACAAGGCGGCACACAACAAAGCGGGTCGGTAACAATACTGGAACTGCCGGCTCCTTTCCCGCCTTTTATTGTCCAATTTGATGCCAATGTGCTGCTCGCAGTAGGCGATGCTTCTTCGTGGAGATGGTATCTGAACGGGCAACTCATTGCGGGCGCCAACGGAAACTCGCTACCATTCACGGCGGGAGGCAGCTATACCGTGACTGCGGTGGGCGCCAACGGCTGTGAAAGCCAGCCGTCTGTTCCGTTCCTGATAACATCTGTGCATGAGCCGGCGAAAGCAGGCAGACTCAAAGTGACACCCAACCCCTGCTCGGAATGGTTTGAGGCGGAGATTCCCGACCGCGTCATTTCTGCCCGCTGTTTGGTGTTCGACGCATACGGCCGGCTTTGTTTCGATAAAAAAGAGGTGACGGGACAGGTAGTCAGAGTGCCAAGAAACGGGCTGCCGGCGGGTTGGTACTTGATTCGGATTATAGACAACCGCGGGACTGTTTCTGCAACAGGCAAGGTTCTCTTTGTGGATTACTGAAACCGCCGGAACAACCACACATAATCAGTAACTTATGTCAAATACAATTCTCGCAGAATAATTTACTTTCCTTACCTTCGTGCAAATTAATCTGATTTGTCTGAATCTTATTTCAGGCAAACGCATCAGAGCCGACGAGGTATGGAAAAACAAGACTTGAGCTTTACCGACGAGCAGATTCTGGAATTTGTAAAAAACAGAAAAATGCATCAACGGGTCTTCCAATGGGCCGACTCTAAAGTGTTGCCCGGCATCCAGACGATGATGAAACACAGAGGCAACCCGTCGGAAAATGACATACGCACTTTTTTCCTGACGGCACTGACCGACTTCTTCCACATACTCGAAGCGCCGGAGTATCAACTGCGCGAAAACAGCAATCTCAACGGGCTGCTTTTCACCATTTGCGAGCGCATGTGGATACGAGAGTGCAAAATCAGAGGGCGTTTTTCCGGCGGAGATATGCCCGACCCTCCTGCATCATCGTCCTCCGACCACGATCTGATTCATCGCGAAAAACTGGCGATGGTCAGCGCGGCCGTTTCCCGCTTGGAGCAGCCTTACCGGGGAGTATTGGTACTGCACGAATACGGCGAACTCAGCCATGCCGAAATTGCGCTGGCAGCCGGGTACGCTTCGCCGGACGTGTCTAAGGAGATCAAGTCGAGAGCCATAAAAAAGCTGCGCGAGATTTATAAAAACATAAGCTGAAAGGGATGGACAGTCAGAATAAAGATTTCGACCTGCTGTGCGATGATTACCTGCACGGAGCCATGTCGGAGGCCGACAAGTCTGAGTTTGAAGCCCTGCTGCAAAGCCACCCCGAACATGCGGCTCAGTGGCAGGAGTTTTGCATCCTCACGCAGGGCGTACGCGAGTATGGGCGCCGACAAATGCTTGAAACCTGGTACAACGAGGCGCATGGCAAAGCCGATGATGAAAAACCGGCAGCCGGGAAACAGCCAACGCTGATGGACATCTGGAAAGCGCAACAAAAAGCCGCTGCCGGAGAGTCGGGCGCCTCTTCCGGCAAGCGCGCGCTCCCGATATTCCGATACATTTCGGCAGCCGCAATAATGGTCATCGTCTTTTTTCTAGGTTGGAGATTGGGAAACAACACCGACCCAGAGACAGGCCGGGGAGATGATGTCATCTTGCTCCGTCAAATGGAGCTGCCGGTGGTGTCCATTCAGACAAGACAGGAGTACCGTCCTGATACCAATGCTGAAATCTGGCTGGTGAGGGTGGAGAAAAACCTCCGCCCCGAATCTGTCGCCATCCTTTCCGGCCGGCAACTAACGCTGGTACTCCCGACTTCGGAAGCTCCCGACGACATCCGCTTGCGCAGGCTGGACGGGCGCGTCTATATCGGTATGGGAGGCGGGTGGTACCCACTCCGCACGGATGAGCAACGCGAGCAAATTTTGCTACCTGTTGAGGATGTCTCTATTCTCTCACAACTAAAATAAAGCCAGATGTTTCGATACGTCGGTCTTTTGATGTTCTTGGCAATATTTATGAGCTTCCTTGTCCCCGCCGGCGCGCAGGATGATTCGGGCGTTTTACCCGAAGACGAACGCGAAATGAAATCAGTGCGGCAGTTCCGCGCCACTGAACGTTCTGGACAGTATCCTTCTTTTTTTTTGTTCGACAAATTAGCCATCTCTCCTGAGAAGTTTTTTTGCAACGGCTTTCCTCTCGATCAGGGGCGCTGCGCCTCTTGTGCAGGCTGCGCCATTGCACAGGCATACTCTATACACTATGCCTTTTGGACTAAACAGAAAAACAGGAAGCCGAGCTGGCTCAAATTTTCAGGCTCCTTTGTATATAACCAGATCAAACAACCCGGAGACTGTCGCCAGGGTGCCCGCATCAGCAGCGGACTGAAACTATTGACCGCCAAAGGTATTTGCCCCGCCGACACATTCCCGCATTCCCCCTACACTTGCGGCGATCTGCCCCAAAAACAACACTGGAAAGTTGCTGCCGGCTACAAAATTGCCGGCTTCGAGAAGGTGACAACGCCCGATATGAAGGCCAAACCCGACTCGGTCATTATTAATGCACTGAAAAATGCCATAGTTTACTCCAACCCCGTCATAGCCTGTATCCAGATACCCAAAAGCCTGGCGGAATTGCCGGAGGGCGAGTGCAGGTGGCAGGCACAGGGCAAGGAAAGTACTTATTGGCACGCCGTTGTCATTACCGGCTACGACGAGCATCATTTTCAGATACTCAACAGCAAAGGTTGTCGCTGGGGCTGCAACGGACTGGCGCTGGTGCCTCATGCTCAGTTGGCCTCCATGCTGGAATGGTCTTTTGTGATGACTTATTTACCACGTTAAATCACACCGCTATGATTACCCAAATATGCCGCCCACTGATGTTCGCGCTTTGCCTCGCGACGATTCAGGCCGCCGCACAGCCCAATTGTTATGCGCTGTTGCTGAAAAGCGATACGCTCATGGGACGCTCCAAGTGGAAAGAAGCCGCCCCTCTTTTGGAGGAGGCGTATCGGGTTTGCATGGAGGAACATGGCTTTGAAAGCGATGAAAGTGCATGGATTCACAATAATTTGTATATATCCCGCTACGTCGCGTTAGACAAAAAGCAAGGAGATTCTTTAAGAATAATTGCCGAAGAACTCTATCGCCGGCACTGTGGGGAAAACAGTATAGAGTACGGCCTTTTGGTGATGGCCAAAGCGCAGAATTCTTATTACCTGGGGCATTTCGTTGACGTATTGGAGTATCTTCATCAGGTCGAAAATATTTTTCAATCAACATTAGACCCCCGGCATCCTTACTATGGAACTCTTTTTAATTCCTTGGGCATTGCTTACGGCTCCATTGGATATTTTGACAAATCAATTGAAGCGACAACAGCCGCATTGGAACTGGAAGGAAAGATCAATAATAAACTGTCTTCCATTTATGCCAACCGACTCCACAATATCAGCACAATTTATTTGCTGAAGGGTGAACAGGAAAGGGCAATCCCTCTGCTCCATCAGTCAATTGCTCTGTTCCGGCAACAAGGAGATACGCTCTCTTTGCAATACCTCACTACCATGCAAACGCTTGGTTTATTCTATCACATAAGCGGGCAGTATGAAGCAGCGCTGAAGCATTGCGACAATTATCTTTCTTTTTTAGAAAATCGAAAATTAACCCAACATCCTCTTTATCAATACTTTTTAAACACAAAATTGACGATGCTGGTACTTACAGGCCAATTTGAAGAGGTGGAGAAGTTATACGGACGCCATCTGAATGAACTAACGTCTTCTGATGGTGATAACTTGACCAAGGCTTTGCTGATGGAGAAATTGGCCAGCGCTTATTTATTCTCCAACCGACCGGAAAAAGCGATTCCCCTCATAGAAAAGGCCATTGAAATTGTCCAAAAAAACACTGGTGAAAGTTCCTATTACAGTCTGGGGCTGAAGTCAGTATATGCTCAATTACTTTTCCTCAGTGGGCGTACAGAGGAGGCCATTGCCGTAGGAGAACCCAACCTGTTAAATGTTATCTCTGCGCTCGGAGATCTCGCTCCGCTATCTGCCGGGCAGGAAGCGGTTTTGGCGAAATGCTATGCTTCAACCGCTCAATTAGACAAAGCCCTGACTTCAGCGCGAAACAGCCTCCGCCGTGCCGATGCCATTTTCGGAGAGCAGCATCCGCAGTACCTGGCTTATCTCGCTTTATTTGTCAATACACTCTACTTGTCGGGTGAAACTGCCGAAGCCGACGCACATTTTGTTCGCCTCACCGCTCTGATACAATCCAACCTGCTCAGATTTTACAGTTTTTTTGCACCCAAAGAACAGCTCAATTACCTTGCACTCTCCCAGACTAATTTAGAATTTATTGAACAGTACGTCTATTTGAATTCGAACCGCAATCCGGAGCTTGCTACAACCTTGTTCAACAGCAACTCCTCGCTCAAAGGCGCCCTCCTCGACGACTCCAAAGCCCGCCGGGCCTGGCTGCTCCAAAACTCGGACAGCGCCACCGTCGTATTGCAAAAGGAATGGACCAACATCGGGCAAGCCTTGGCCAAACAATACGCCTTGCCTATCGACCAACGCACCATCAAAGATGCCCAAATATTAGACAGCCTCCAAAATCGCTTCCAAAAATTGGAACAACAGCTTTCCGATGCCTCCGCAGCCTTCAGAAAAGCATTTGCCGGTAAATCATCCGACTGGAATACCATAAAAAACAAACTCCGCCCCAACGAAGTCCTCATAGACTTTTTCAGTTTCCGGCTGTATGATGCGAGCTCAGACACGCAGGCCGATTCTGTGCTGTATTGCGCCTTAGTGGGAAGACGCGATTGGGCCGCGCCCCGGCTGGTGCCGCTGTTTGAAGAAAAGCAATTGTTGCAACGCCTCGCCTTGGCCGACGAACCGCTGGGTTCGGCTCAAAACGTCATTTCCAGCATATATGATCGCCATTTGTACCAAATACTCTGGCAGCCTTTGGAACCGTATTTGCAAGGCGCCTCCACCCTATGGCTGTGCCCGGAAGGCGCCCTGCACAAGATCGCTTTTGCCGGTATTCCCCTTCCCAATGGGCGTTTTGCAGGGCAAAAGTACAGGTTGCAAATGCTGGGCAGCCCGCGAGACATCCTCCATTACGAGCTTTTGGAGCTGGACCGCATCAACGACGCCCTGGTATATGGCGCCATCCAATACGATGTGAGCGAGGAATTGTCTGATTGTATGGAGTCAAAAATTCCAAAAAACGATGCGCGCCAACTCGCCTCCGCTCTCCGCAACAGCGGTTGCGGCACTCGACTGCCTTATCTTGCCGGAACAGATGCAGAGAGCGATTTCATCAACTCATTATTGAAAAACAATCGCATTGAGACGGTTTCCCAAAAGGGCTGCGAAGCCTCCGAAGACTACTTTAAGTACGCTTGCCGAAACAAAAAAGGCGGGTTTTCTTTGATTCACCTCCCTACACATGGCCTGTTCTGTCGTCCGCCGGTACTCGCCGTTCCCGAACTCAATAAAAACTCAGACATTGCGCCCAATCCTTTGTTGTACTCAAGTCTGGCCCTGGCAGCCTACAACCGAAAAGCAAGCAACCGGCCATTGCCTCCGCATCAGGAAGACGGCGAATTGACGGCTTATGAGGTTTCCCAACTTTTTTTACCCCAAACCCAACTCGTCGTACTCAGCGCCTGTGTGAGCGGATTGGGCGAGACCCAAAGCACCGAGGGCGTTTTCGGACTTCAACGCGCTTTTCGCATGGCCGGCGCGCGCCATGTTTTAGTGAGCCTCTGGCAAGTGGACGACCAGGCCACCAACCAACTGATGCAATTGTTTTATCACTTCTGGCTTGTCAAAAAAATGGATGCAGCGCAGGCACTGCGGGCAGCACAAGAGAAAATGCGCAAGTCAAAAGAGTTTCAGCATCCATATTTCTGGGCAGGATTTGTTTTCATCTGAAACGGGAAGTTCCCTACCTTCACCCCTTCATTCACCTCCCGCATCATGAGCAAATTCCTCGTCCTCCTCTCTGCCTTCGCACTGTATAGCTGCGCCGGCGCCGCCCAGATGGCACAGCCCGCCGGCGCCACGCGCACCCTCATTGCCTTCGGTTCCTGCGCTCAGGAAGCCAAACCGCAGCCCATCCTCCAACAGGTAGCCGATCTGCGCCCCGATTTCTTCGTCTATCTCGGCGATAATATATATGGCGACACCTACGACATGAACGTGCTCCGCGCCAAGTATGCCCAATTGGCTGCCAAGCCCGAATACCAAGCCCTCCGCCGCGCCACCACCGTACTCGCCACCTGGGACGACCACGACTTCGGCTGGAACGACGCAGGCCGCCACTACCCTTTCGCCAAAGCATCCAAAGAAATCTTCCTCGACTTCTTCGAGGAACCTGCCGATTCCGACCGGAGAAAACGGGAGGGCATCTACACCTCCTACCTATATCATTATGGCGGCAAAAAACTCCAGATCATCCTCCTCGATACCCGCACTTTTCGCGACAACCTCCGCAACTACCGCGGCGAACTGCACAACCAGAGCCGCTACTTCTACCCGCTCGACTACTTCCCCCACCAAACCTCCGATTCCACCCTCCTCGGCGAACAACAATGGCGCTGGCTCGAAACCGAACTGCGCCGCCCCGCCGATCTGCGCATCATCGGCTCCAGCACGCAGTTTGGCATCGAATTCAATGGCTACGAAGCCTGGGCCAATTTCCCGCACGAACAGCAGCGCATGATGGACCTCATCCAAAAAACCCGCGCCGAGGGCGTCCTCTTCATCAGCGGCGACGTACACTACGCCGAAATCTCCAAAATACAGCCCTCCGGCGCCTACCCCATCTACGACGTCACCTCCAGCGGCATCACCTCCACCTGGCATTTCCCCACCCCCAACGCCCACCGCATTGAGGGGCCGGTGATGGAAAATCACTTCGGCCTGCTCAGCATTGACTGGAAACCCGCCGACCCGCTCATCCGCATGGAAATCATAGACATAAGCGGCAATTCCCGCATAGAATATACAGTGCCGCTCAGTCAATTGAGGTTCTGATCTGATACTGATTTCGGGGCGCCCCGGCCTCTCTCCAACCTCCCCCAGCCCCTCCAAAGGAGGGTAGCCACAGGCGGGCCGTCGGGTCATTCGCTACATGCCTGCAGTCCCGGCTGTTGCAAGCCCTCTGCCGGCATCCGCTACTGCCCCTGGCGCACAAGTTGTTACCCTCCCCGACTCCAAGATATTACCAAAGCCGGCACATCGGCCATACTTTGCCGAAACATCTTCGGCAGGACTACCATTTTGGCGCCGTTCAGCTCCTGCACCTTCAACTTCCCGGCATGGCCCAGCAATGTCACCTGTTGGGCCGCGCCCACAAAATCGGCCGGCAGTTCCAGGCGCTCCGGCATGGCCTCGTCTTCGGCCCGCAGGTAGATGGCGTAGCGCGTGCTGCCGTCTTTCGATTGCGTGAAGCAAAATTTGTCCGATTGATAGGGCGCCAGCGGGCGGGTATTGTAAATGGCAGCGGAGTTCACGTCCATCCAGCGGCCAATGGCCTCCAAACGCTCATACACTGCGGGCGGCAGTTCGCCGGTTTTGTCGGGTCCCACTCCCAAGAGAAAATTGCCCCCTTTGGCCACAATCTTAGCCAAGGTATGTATCGCCCAGGTACTCGATTTGTAGCGCTCGCCGGGGCCGGTGTGGTACCAACTGTCGCCCAGCGTGATGCAACTCTCCCAGGGGTAGTCGGGTACATCGGCGGGGATTTGCTGTTCAGGGGTGCGGTAGTTTTCGAAGTCTCCATGCACCGTGCGGTCCACCATCAGCAGGCCGGGCTGTTTGCGGCGCGCCATCGCAGCTATGGCGGGCATGTTCACGTCCTGCGTCCATTGGTTTTTGCCCAACCAGGGCCGGGTTTCCGCCGTCAGCGAGCCGGCCGGGCGCACCCATCCGCCGTCGAGCCAGAGCAGGTCGAGCTTGCCGTAGTCGCTCATCAGTTCTTCAATCTGGTTGTAGGTGAATTCCTGAAATCGCTTCCAGCGCTCCGGGTATTTGGTCGGGTCGTAATTCACATTCCTGTCAAATACAGGGAAATACGGCCACCAGTAGTCGTCGCTGTGCCAGTCGGGCTTGCTGAAGTACGCCCCGATGCCCATGTTTTGCCGGCGGAATGCGTCAAACACCTCGCGCACCACATTGCTGCGCGGATCGGAGGCAAAAACGCTGCCCGCGCCCGTGATTTTATAATCGGTGTACCGGCTGTCGTACATGCAAAAACCATCGTGGTGTTTGGTGGTAAATACGAGGTATTTCATGCCCGCGCGCCGGCAGGCTTCGGCCCAGCGCTGCGGGTTGAACTGCTGCGGATTGAACACCTTCCCGATTTGCTCGTATTCTCTCGTGTATGCGGCGTAGTCGTCTGCAAAAGGTCCGCGCCGCTCGCACCAGGGTTCATCTTCGGGGCAGAGGCTCCAACTTTCCACCACGCCCCACTGACTGTACGGCCCCCAGTGCATGAGCACCCCGAATTTCCAGTCTTGCCAGCGGTGCAACTGCTCGCTCACAGCCGGGTCGGAGGGCCAGATATAGGGCGCTTCGGGTTCGTGTGTTTCGGAGGGGGCATCGGTCAGTCCGCCCTCGCCGCGATACAGTTTCAGCGGTTGTTTGAGCTCCACTTCCAACACGGTGAGGTACTTGTCGTGCAAATGCGCGGGCACCTTGGCATACACCAAACCCGGCACGCTGCTCCAGGATATTTTGCCTACTATTTTCCAGTCCAAAGGCGCCTCGCTGCCCACTACCGAGATGCGTTCAATGTCGGAAGCCAGCCCTTTGAGGATGATGTCCTGGCCCGGATTGCCCGTCAGGAACAGGTACAGGCGGGTACTGTCTTTGGAGAGGGTGCTGGGGCCGTAAAAATGACCTTGCGGCAAGCCTGCCACCGTACTGAAGACAGCCCGCTCGTGCTTGCGATTCCAATCGCCTAAGGCTTCCAACACCTGCACCTGTTGTGGCGGGATGGTTCCGTCCTCCATCGGCCCGATGTCGAGCAGGAGGTTGCCGCCGTTGGCTATGGCATCTGCAAAAATGGTGATGATTTGATAAGGCGATTTCCATGCGGTGTCGCGGTGCTGAAAACCCCAGTTGTTGTTGATGGTCATGCACAATTCCCACCATTGGTGAGGGGGGCGTGTCACGGGAAAATTCTGCTCCGGCGTGGCGTAGTCTCCGTAGCCCCGCAGCCGCCCGTTGATTATGGCGTCAGGATTGCGAGCCAGAATGGAGCGGCGAATTTTGGAGGCTTCCCATTCCTGCGCGCTGTGTTCCCAGTCGCCGTCGAACCACCAGAGATCGGGTTGAAAACGCTCGCCGATTTCGTCAATTTGCCCCTGAAAAAAGCGCCGGAAGCGGTTCCAGCGGGCCGGGTCGTTTTTGATTTCGTAGCGGTTGCTGTCTTTGAGAAAGCCCGGATAATCGGGGTGCGTCCAGTCAATGAGCGAGTAGTACGCGCCGGTTTTGATGCTGCGGCGGCGGAGTTCGTCAAACAGGGGCGCTATCATATCTCGGCGGGCGGGCGTAGCATGTACACTGCTGAGGCGGTTCATGCGGGTGTCGTACATGGCCACGCCATCGTGGTGTTTGGTGGTGATGATGGCATAGCGGGCGCCCGATTGCTGAATGAGATCGGCCCAGGCGGCGGGGTCGTACTTACTGAGGGTGAAGCCATTGAGTTGCTGCATGTACTCGGCATGGCTGATTTTTTTGTTGTAAAAACTCCATGATTCATCCACGCCTTTGACAGAATAAATGCCGGCATGGATGAAAATACCGAGTTTGGCATCGGCGAACCATTGCATTTTGCGGTCGTCGGAGGGCTGTTGGGCGCTCGCAGGCAGGGCGGCGGCGAGGAGGAGGGCGAAGAGGATGTGTCGCATGTTGGTAGTGTTTACAGAGGGCCAAGATAGGAAAAAACCTTACCTCGGCGGCCCCAGCGGCTTCAAATCCTTGAGGCGTTTTCTCAGTTGGCGCATGAATTTTTTGCCGGGGTCCACCTTATTGGTAAAATAATTCGGATCGGTTTCTTTCCACAAGTCGGTGGTTTTGAAACGCAGGTACTCGTGGTGACCGATGAGGTACTCGATGGGATATCGCCCAAACAACTGCCTGATGAGCAGCACATTGGCTTCAAGCTGAGCCTTCGTGAGTTTGTGTTTGCGGCCGTCGCCCACGTTTTCGATGCCGATGGACATGTAGTTCAGCCCGATGCAATGCCTGCCGAACAGCGAGTCGGGCATGAGGCGATACACCGTGCCGTCGCGGTCAACGAGGTAAGGCACCGAGACATTGAGCGTACTGGCATTGACGAGTTCGGGGCGAGCGCGCAGTTCCACCGGATCGAACGCGCGGAAGGAGCCTTCCAGCGTAGGGATGGCCGTCCAATGCACCACTACCATGCGCGGCGCGATGACCGGTTCGGGCTGAACGATGCCGTGCCGTTTTTCCAAATATTCCAACGACAGTCGGGCGCGGGTGCTGTCCCAGACAATGGGGCGGTCCACGATGCGAAGTTCCTGGCCGAGGAGCGGCCCTGCGACGATCAAAAACAGGGTAAAAAGAAAAAGTGCGCGCATATCTCGAATTTTTGAAGGATATTACCGGCAAATTTGGCAAAAACATCCATGAGTTTCCTCAAACGCCTGTTCAAAAGTACCGATTCGCAGCCCGCCGTACCCGAAGTGCGTTTCGGCCGCTATTCCGATTCTTACAAAGAAACCGAAAACTACAAGGCTTGGGACCAGTCGGTAGAAGCCTTTGAAGAAAAGCAGTACTTAGATTCACTGCGGGCTTTCCTGCGCTATCTCCGCGACGAACACCAGGACAATGTGCATTGGCAAGATCATGGCGACCGCATTGAGTTTGAAATCTGCCAAGGATCGAAACTCATTTCGGGACTGGCAGATGCGTTGCACTTTAAAGCCGAATCCAAGGTGGCAAAGGCCAAAGATTTGGACGTGGCCTTCATGCGTCGTCTGGTGGAGCAGAATTTCGACAACCTTTACTCCCGATACGCGCTGGACCCCGACAACAACATCACCGTAGTGTTCGACACTTTTACGCTCGACGGGTCGCCGTACAAAATTTACCACGCACTGAAGGAAATGGCCACCCATGCCGACAAACAGGACGACCTCCTGCTGGATGAGTTCGACAGCTTGGAGCCGATTTCCTCCCCTGCGCTCATGCCTGTGCCGGACGCGGAAAAACAGACCAAGTACGACTACATTTGCCGGGAAATTGACGCGGCCCTGCGCGTGATGGAAGATGGCCGTTTAGACAAAAACCAGTATCCCGGCGGCGTGGGCTACCTGCTGTTGTGTTTGGTTTATAAATTGGACTACCTCACACAGCCTCAAGGCTTTATGATGGAAACATTGGAGCGGGCGCACCGGCTGTATTTCACCAACGACGGCAAAACTACCGCACAGAAGAACCTGGCTTTGGCCAAAGAATTGCAAACCCTCCGGCAGCGCTCTCAGACCCTGTTTTACAAAGAAATGTACCGCGCATCGGCCACTTTCGGGATTACATCGCCGGTCAATCACCGCCACATCGCGGGCTTCATCGAGTCGGAATTGCCCAATATGGACTGGTACTGTGAGAACGGGCATACCGAAGTGGCTTTGTCGGTGCCGGGCTACATTGCGGGGTATTGTTTGTTCAATTATGCTCCGCCCAGGCCAGTGAAAGACCTGCTTCATTTGTACTTTCAGATCACGGAGGCGGGCTTTTTCAAACATCTGGGTTTTCCGGCTGCCATGTTTGAGCCTGAAACGGGCGTATTTCACAAAAAAGCCATCCGCCAGGCCATTGAGGGCATTGTGGAAAAAAACCGGGAGCGCTTTCATTTGCAACCCGACCTGTCGCTGCTGCAATGGAACGACCTGCCCACTTTCGCGCGCTCTTTACTGGCTATGCTGGCACGCATGGAGGTGGAAACGCGGTTTTGAGCGGTGGGCGGTGGGCTGTTGGCGGCGTCTCACGAGAAGCAACCGCCTACCGGACACCTCGCGCTTACCGCGCCACGGCGCAGTACCGCCCACTGCCTATCTTAAATCCGATTCTGATTGATCAAATCCAGCAGCTCGTCGCGGTAGTTTTTGCCGATGGGCAAGTGCTTGGCCTGGCCTTTTTCCATCACCTCTACCATATTGCCTACGATGGCGTGTACCTTGTTCAGGTTGACGATGAAGGAGCGGTGAATGCGTTTAAAAATAGCTGTCGGCAGCTTGTCTTCCAAACTTTTCATGGTCTGGAGCGTGATGACGCGGCTGGCATCGAGCTTGATGATGACGTAATCTTTCAGCCCTTCGATATAGACCACATCGTCGAAATTGATCTTTACCAATTTTTTGTCGGCCTTTACAAAAATGAACTCATGCGCGGGATCGTGCGCGGCCTCGGTGAGCGCCGTTGCGGGCGATTCGCGGCGTTTGGGGGCCAATTGTTCGGAGGCTTTGTTGACGGCCTTCATGAAGCGTTCCAGCGAGATGGGTTTGAGCAGGTAATCCAGCGCATTCAGCTCGAATCCCTCCACCGCGAAGTTGGGGTACGCCGTTGTAAACACCACCAATGGCGGGTCGGAGAGGGTTTTCAAAAAATCAATCCCCGTGAGTTGTGGCATCTGAATATCGAGGAACATCAGGTCAATCTCGTGGTTTTTGAGCGCTTCGTTGGCTTCAAAAGCGTTGTTGCACTTTTGCACGAGATGCAGGCCGGGCACTCTGCCGATGTAGGTTTCGAGCACGTCCTGCGCCAGCGGTTCGTCGTCAACAATGATTACGTTTATCATGACTTTTCGATTTTATGAATGTAAAATAAGTATTTTCAGTTCAGGTCCATTTCCAAAGAAACGGCATAAGTGTTCGGATTGTCTTTGACGCTGAGTTCGTACTTGCCCGGATAGAGCAGTTGCAGCCTGCGCCGCACGTTCACCAACCCGATGCCGCCGCTGCGTTTGCGGTCTTGTACGGGCTTGGTGTCTGGTTTGGTGTTTTCGATAAAAAAGGAAATATGCCGCCCTTCCACCTGCAAATAAATGTGTACAAAGCCCTGTGCCAGCGCGTTGGTAAGGCCGTGTTTGAAGCTGTTTTCCAAAAACGGAATGAACATCAGCGGCGCAATTTGCTGATCGGCCACCATGCCCGACACCTCGAAGCGAATGTCGGCATTTTTGCTTTGCCGCAGCTTTTCCAGATCGAGATAATTGTGAATGTAGCTGATTTCCTTGCTCAGCGGCACCTGCTTTTCATTGCAATCGTAGAGCATGTAGCGCATCATTTCGGAGAGCTTGATGACGATTTCGGGCGCGTCGTCCGATTTTTTGAGCGTGAGCGCGTAGAGGTTGTTCAGCGTATTGAACAAAAAATGCGGGTTGATCTGGCTTTTGAGAAAACGAAGCTCCGACTGCATCGTCTGGTTTTCCAATTCCTGCCGTTCGCGGAGTTGCTTGGCCCAGTCGGCTACGATTTTTACAATAGAAGAAGCCCCGGCCACGAAGAAATGCACCAGAAAATACCAGTTGAGATTTTCGATCAGTTCGCCGCGGGTGAGCGGGTGAGCGGCAAACTTGACATAAAAAACGATGGCCTTGATGGGCGTAATGATGACGGCAGCCAGGATGAGCAGGGCCGCGTAGGTGAGGAATTTGTTTTTGGTTAAATAATTGGGGATGAGATAGTTGAAATTGAAATAAACCAAAATACCGTAGAAAAAAACATTGATGGACTCGTTGGTAAAAGCAAACCAAAAGCCATTGTGCGCCCCCTCCAGCAAAGTGAGTAAAATGGCCACAAACAGCCAAAACAGGATGTGCCGACTCGAAGTACGGTACAATACCCTGTTGAACGATGCTCGCCAATGTGCCGGCAGTGGATTTTGCATGGCGCAAATGTGTTGATTCAACGGTTGAGTGTCGAAAAATTTTAGACCAAAAGCGGATTGAACCCCGATAATACACAAAACTTGCCGCAAGTGCCTTAGTTTTGCACATCCGGCAGAGCGGCCATCCCTGTCAACCCGGTAGTTCTGTTTTTTACAAACAAGATAAAGCGCTATGGATCAACAGGAAAGCCCTGAATTCGACAGTAAAGTTACCCAAAACCTGATGAATGCATACACACAAATTTTGGGACAACTCAATGATGACGCCCAACGCGAAGGACTGCTCAAAACGCCGGAGCGCGCCGCCAAGGCCATGCAATACCTCACCAAAGGCTATGAGGAAGACGGCGAGGCCATTTTGCGCTCGGCTATGTTTAAGGAATCTTACAGCGAAATGGTCATCGTGAAGGACATAGAATTGTACTCGCTGTGCGAACACCACCTGCTGCCGTTTTTCGGCAAGGCGCACATTGCGTACATCCCCGACGGCTATATTGTGGGACTGAGCAAAATCCCTCGCATTGTGGAGGTGTATGCCCGCCGCCTGCAAGTACAGGAACGCCTCACCGACGAGATTTTACACTGCATCCAAAACACCCTGAAACCCATGGGCGTGGCCATCGTCATCGAGGCGCAGCACATGTGCATGATGATGCGCGGCGTGCAAAAGCAAAGCTCGCTCACCACCACCTCGGCCTTCACCGGCGCATTCCGGCGCGTAGAAACCCGCACCGAATTTCTCAACCTGATCGGCAACAGATTGCATTAGTTTACACATTACCATGATCTTCTCCATACAACCCTACGAACGCGAAATCTTCCGCATCATCAGCCAGACGGCGGCCCGCCTCGGCTATCCGGCTTATGTGGTGGGCGGCTATGTGCGCGACCGGCTTCTGGCCCGCCCCTCCAAAGACATGGACATCGTGTGCGTGGGCAGCGGTATCCAGCTGGCCGAAGAAGTGGCCGGGCAATTGCGCCCCATCCCAAGAGTAGCTGTGTATCAACGCTTTGGAACAGCCATGCTGCGGCACGGCGACCTGGAAATTGAGTTTGTGGGCGCCCGCAAGGAATCCTACCGGCACGATTCGCGCAAGCCCAGCGTGGAAGAAGGCAGCCTGGAAGACGATCAGAATCGCCGCGATTTTACTATCAACGCCCTCGCCGTGAGCCTGAACGAAGTGGATTTCGGTACGATCATTGACCCCTTCAACGGGCTGCAACACCTCGAACTCAAAAGCATACAAACGCCCCTGGAGCCGGGCCGCACCTTCTCCGACGATCCGCTCCGCATGATGCGCGCCATCCGTTTTGCCACACAGTTGGATTTCAACATTGAGGAGCAAACGCTGCAAGCCATCGGCCGCTACAAAGACCGCATCAAAATTGTGAGCATGGAGCGCATCGCCATCGAACTCAATAAAATCATTGATTCTAAAGTGCCCTCGGTGGGTTTCAAACTGCTGTTCGACACCGGGCTGCTGCACCTCATCTTCCCGGAAATGACGGCCCTGCACGGCGTGGAAAAACGGCAGGGCAAGTCGCACAAAGACAATTTTTACCACACCCTCGAAGTGCTCGACAATCTGGCCCGCAGCACCGACTCGCTCTGGCTGCGCTGGGCTGCCGTGCTGCACGACATCGCCAAGCCTCCCACCAAGCGCTTCGAACCCGAACACGGCTGGACCTTCCACGGGCACGAGGTGCTGGGGGCCAACATGGTGCCGCGCATTTTCGGCCGCCTCAAACTGCCTTTGGACCAAAAAATGAAGTATGTGCAGAAGCTCGTCCTGCTGCACCTGCGCCCCATCAGCCTCACCAAAGAAAACATCACCGACTCGGCCATCCGCCGCCTGTTGGTGGACGCCGGCGACGATCTGGAAGACCTCATGCTGCTGTGCCGCGCCGACATCACTTCTAAAAATCCGGCCAAGGTGCAGCGCTACTTGGAAAACTACGAATTGGTGCAGCAGCGCCTGGCCGAGGTGGAAGCCAAAGACCACCTGCGCAACTGGCAGCCGCCCATCACCGGCGAGATCATCATGGAAACCTTCGGGCTGGAGCCTTCGCGCGAGGTGGGCGCCATCAAAAACGCGGTGCGCGAGGCCATCCTCGACGGCATTGTCGCCAATGACTACGAGGCGGCTTTTGAATACATGCTGGAACGCGGAAAGGAGATGGGGCTGGAGCGGGTGTGACCAATGGAATTTCACGACTCCCTCGCGCCAAGTTTTATGAGCTGCCCGCGACATCCTCTGCATCCCGTGAATCCTGTCTAAAAAATAAAGAGGCCGGATTTCGTACAGGCCTTAATTTGACAAATCTCGAAGATTTGTCAAATTTCTCCTCCACCTCGGAGGGTAGTGAAGGGGGTGACTGGGCGAGTTTCAGCGGGGGTAGTCACCCCTTCACTAAACTGGAGAGCCGTACCATTGCTTTTGCCGAAATCATTCGTACTTTTGCAACGCATCGCGCCAGGGACGGACGCGGATGCAGCCCTCCTGCCATAGCGCTGCGGGCTGCATGGAGCAGACGGCCCGACCCGCCGCCCTGATGGTGCAGAGGCTATCGAGGGAGGTGGCCTGTGGCGGGGGGCGCCCAAAAAGAAAAAAAGACTCAAAATATGCGCATTTCATCTTACTTCGTGTTGACGATCCTGCTGACCATCGCCGCTGTTGCGAATGTGTCGGCTCAGAAGAAAACTTTTACGCCGGAAGCCCTGTGGAAACTGGGGCGCGTGTCGCTGCAAGATGTTTCGCCCGACGGCGCGACGGCGCTCTATACCGTGACCTACTACGATATGGCGGCCAACAAAGGCAATACCGATATCTATGCCGTAGCCACCGACGGCAGCCGCCCGGCGCGCAAACTCACGGCTTTTCCCGGCAGCGAAAACAATGCCCGGTTCCGCCCAGACGGCCAACGCATCGGTTTTCTGGCGGGCGGCATCCTGTGGGAAATGAATCCCGACGGCTCCGATCAGATGCAGGTGGGCAGCAGCCCCATCGGCGGCTTTTGTTACAGCCCGAAAGGCGACTACATTGCCTTCATTCAGGATGTGAAGTACCGGAAATCGGTGCAGGACATCTACCCCGATCTCCCTCATGCCAAGGGCCGCATCATAGACCAACTGATGTACCGGCACTGGAACTACTGGGATGACTACAGCGATCCCAATGTGTTCATTCAGGCGTACGGCAACGGCCAACTGAAGGGCGAGGCGATGAACATAGTGGGCCAGGCCATAGAGGCGCCGGTGGAGCCTTTTGACGGCATTGAGGAGGTGGTGTGGCATCCGGGCGGGCGCAAATTGGCCTACAGCGCCAAACGCCAAACAGGTACCGAGTATGCCAAAGGCACGAATACGGATGTGTTTTTGTACGACTTAGACGCCAAAACGACGACCAACCTGACGGAGGGCATGCCTGGCTACGACAAGCATCACGCGTTTTCACCCGATGGCCGCTACTTAGCCTGGCTGAGCATGGCGACGCCCGGCTACGAGGCCGACAAAAACCGCTTGTTTGTGCTTGATTTTCAGACGGGTAAAAAAGAAGACCTGACGGAAAAATGGGACGAGAGCATAGACGCCATGCAGTGGGCGCCCGACGGGCAGAGCCTCTATTTCGGTGCGGGTGTGAACGCTACGAAGCAGTTGTTTCAGATAGACATGGCAAAAAAACGCGTGCGCCAGGTGACCAAAGGCCAGTGGGATGTGGGCGCTTTTGTGGCAGGAAAGCGCCACATCATAGCCGCCAGAAACGACATGAACACGCCGGCGGAACTATTCCGCATAGACCCGGCTACCGGCGATATGCAGCCGCTGACCTTCACCAACCGCGATATGCTGGCGCAGTTTGACGACATCAGCGTGCGCAAGCGCATGGTGAAAACTACCGACAAAAAAGACATGCACGTTTGGGTGGCGTATCCGCCGAATTTTGATCCCAATAAAAAGTACCCGGCGCTGCTCTTGTGTCAGGGCGGGCCGCAGAGCTTGGTGAGCCAATTTTTCTCTTACCGCTGGAACGTGAAACTGATGGCCTCGCAGGGCTACATCGTGGTGGCGCCCTGCCGGCGGGGTATGCCGGGATTTGGTACGGAGTGGAATCGCCAGATCAGCGGCGACTGGGGCGGGCAGGCCATGCAGGACCTGCTGTCGGCCATAGACGACGTGAAAAAAGAACCGTATGTGGATGCGGAAAGATTGGGCGCAGTAGGCGCCAGCTACGGCGGCTTCTCTGTGTATTGGCTGGCCGGCAATCACCAGAAACGCTTCAAAACCTTCATTTCGCACTGCGGCACCTTCAATTTTGAGAGTTGGTACGGCGCTACAGAGGAGGTGTTTTTTGCCAATTTCGATCTGGGCGGGGCGTACTGGCAGGAACCGAAGCCGGTGTCTTATGACAAATTTTCACCGCATTTGTTTGTCAAAAACTGGGACACGCCCATCCTCGTTATTCACGACGAAAAGGACTTCCGGGTGCCGATCGGCGAAGGTTTGCAGGCATTTCAGGCGGCGCAGTTGAGGGGCATTCCGAGCCGGTTTTTGTACCTGCCGGAGGAGGGTCACTGGGTGTTGACGCCACAAACGAGCCTGCTGTGGCAGCGGGTGTATTTTGAATGGTTGGAGCAGTGGTTGAAGGGTTAGATCACCCCTTCCTTCCAAAATCCGCCGGAATTTCGCCCCAACGGTCGGTTTCCCATTTCAGCAGCGGATTGCTCCAACTGTGCTGATGGAGCCAGCTTTCGGCGCGGCGGATGACCTCGTATAGTTCTTCGGTTTGGGCGTTGTGATCGAGTTGGGTTTTGCAATGCTTTTTGCGTACCCAGCCCATCGCGGTTTGCGAGTCGCTGTAAATGGGCGTGTTCAGTCCTTGTTTTTTGGTGAGGGCCAGCGCGTGTACGATGGCTAAGAACTCGCCGATGTTGTTGGTACCCAGCGGAAATTTTTTGTAAAACAACTGCTCGCCGGTACGGGTATTCACGCCCTGATATTCCATGACGCCGGGGTTGCCGCTACAGGCCGCATCCACCGAAAGGCTGTCCCAGATAACGGAGGCGTTGGAAGGCATGCCGGCGGGCTTGGGCGAGGACTTGGACTTTGCACCTGCGGGGCTTCCGCCAATGTGCCGGGCCGGACCATCAAGGAAGGCTTTGCGGGCTTCGGCTTCGGAGTCGAAAGATTTGTACAATGCTTTGGCGAATCCCATGGTCTGAGCCTGACATTCGTTCCAAGAACCATATACGCCGGGCTGGTGTCCTTTCCAGACAACGTAGAACTTCTGCTTTTTAGCCATTCAGATGAATTGGTATAGTTTATTTTAAGTTTCTGTGAGTAGCGAAGAGATGACTAAAGGTGTAAATCCTTGCAGAGTCACCCCTTCGCTCATCTTCACCATGCCCTCAATTCCAGTTGGCGGTATCCGGCATGGTAGCGATGACGGAATACACATCGCCTTTGTTGTGCATCACCTGCTGCCAAAGCTCGTCCGCCTGGGTTTTGAACACATAGTTGGGGTGCATATCGGCGGTGACCCAGGAACCGGTGGCCATTTCGTCCATGAGTTGGCCCTCGTCCCAGCCGGAGTATCCCACAAAAAAGCGGATGTTGTCGGGTGTGACCAATCCTGAATTTATGAGGAATTTGAGCTTATCAAAATCTCCGCCCCAATACACGCCTTCCGTTACCTTGACGCAATCTTCCAGCAGATCGCCCAGATTGTGGAGGTAGTGAATGGTGTTCATTTCCACCGGCCCACCCTGATAAACGATGCTGTTGAATTCGGGAAAATCCTCCAGTAATTCATCAATTCTATACTCTGTAGGCCGATTGATGACGAATCCCACGCTGCCTTCCGGGCTGTGTTCGCATAGGAGTACGGTTGCTCTGCGGAAGTTGGGGTCCAACATGAAAGGCTCTGCCAGTAGTATGATGCCGTTTTTGATTTCGTAATTTACCATTGATCGGATGCTTTGCTCCAAAAGTGCAGTATTTTTCTCATACCGCGCAAGTTTTTGTATATAAATTTCTTCCTGCCGCAGCGCTGTCGGCTTGGGCTTTGAATGACAGCCGTAAAGCCGACAGCTCCGCGACTTACAGCGCGGAAGTGGCAAAGGCCCTGTCCAAGCGCTTCATCATCCCTTGCAGGACTTTGCCCGTACCGCCCGATTCGATCATTTCGGTGAAGCCGTGGCGGATGAAGTGCTGCATGGTTTGCGTCCAGCGCACAGGGGCGGTCAGTTGGTTGATGAGATTGGCTTTGATGACCTCCGGATCGGTGGCAGGCAATGCGTTTACATTTTGATACACCGGGCAACGGGGCGCCTGAAAAGGCGTGGCGGCAATAGCGGCCTCCAACTCCTCCTGCGCGGGCTGCATGAGGGGCGAGTGGAAAGCGCCGCCTACGGCCAACATGGTTACTTTTCCGCCGGCTTCCTTGCACTTTTCGGCGGCAGCCTCTACGCCGGCCTGGCTGCCCGAAATGACCAATTGGCCGGGGCAGTTGTAGTTGGCCGGCACCACGATGTCGCTCACCGAGGCGCAAATTTCCTCCACTGCGTCGTCGCTCAGCATCAGTACCGCCGCCATTGTTCCGGGCACGGCTTCGCAGGCTTTTTGCATGGCAAATGCGCGCTGCTGCACCAAACGCAAACCATCGGCAAACGACAAAGCGCCGGCTGCCGTGAGCGCCGAAAACTCGCCCAGAGAGTGCCCGGCTACTGCGTCGGGTTGGAAATTGTCTCCCAATATGAGCGCTTTCACCACGCCGTGAACGAACAGTGCCGGCTGCGTGATTTTAGTCTGGCGCAAGTCTTCGCTCGTGCCTTCAAACATCACATCGGTGAGGCGATAGCCCAGCACCTCGTTGGCCTGTTCCATCAGTTCGCGGGCCTGGGCCGAGCTTTCATAGAGGTCTTTCCCCATGCCTTCAAATTGGGCGCCTTGCCCTGCAAAAACATACGCTTTCATGTTGTAGATTTTTTTTGTTTCGTGTTTCGGGTCTCATCCGCCGAAGCCTTGGCGAAGGCGGGTCTCGGGTTCCGCGTTTCCTCGCGCTTACCGCGCCACGGCCCGCGCAAGGCGCGGCTACCGCCTACTGGCTCTTGGTTGGAAGCTGTTTTGTGGTTATTCCGTGAAATCGAAATACTCGATTTTTTTGACAATGGTGTTGTAAATTTTCCAAAGACCGCCGGCCTTTCTGAACAGATAAATCTGCGTGGTTTCGTTCTCGCGGAACGGCACCCCTTCGATGGCGTTGCGGGTAAACTGCACGACCTCCGCGCCGGCCATCTCGTCGGTTTTTGACAGCAGACGAATGGAGCGGACTTCGGGCAGGGCGTCAATTTGCTGAAAAATTTGCAGGTAGGTTTCCTGCGTTTGCTCCCGGCCCGGCATATCGGGATGGAAGGTCTTCATAATGCCGTCAATGTCTTTTTCCAGCATGGCGTGCATGTGTGCATACACCAAACTCTCTATGGCCGGATCGCGCATATTGGCCTGCTGTTGCTGCCACTCTTTTTCTAAAGCTTTCACCTCTTTGGTGATGTTGAGCAGGGAAAATCCGAGTTCGTTGTGCGTTTTGCGAGCGTCCTCTTCGCTCAGAATTTGCAGCACATAGTAGTCGTTGGCCAGCTTGTTCAACTGCATGATGACCATCGTGATCTGGTCGTCCAGATCGGGACGATTTTTGTCTTTTAGAAACTCCTGAATGGTAGCGGCGGCCTCCTGCAACTGTGCCTTGGCCAGCAAATCGGAAATGATGAATGAGATGCCCTGCGTCATAATAATATGGATTGTTTAGACCAATATTTCCTGGCCTGCATAGCTGTGTTCAATTTCATCCAAAACAGCCATCAGTTCTGCCGGATCGGAGATGGAAACGAGCCGGGTGCGAAACGGTTTGATTCCGTGAAAACCATGAAAATAAGGACTGTAATGGCGCCGCATTTCCAATACGCCGAGTTTGACGCCTTTCCAGGCAATGCTGTCGCGGAGGTGTTGGCGCACGGCCTCCACGCGCTCGGCAATATCGGGGGCGGGCAGCAGTTCGCCGGTGGCAAAATAATGCTTGATTTGCTGAAAAACCCAGGGACTCCCGATGGCGCCCCTGCCGATCATAATGCCGTCGGCGCCATAGCGGTTGCGGTATTCGAGGGCGCGTTGCGGGGTATCCACGTCGCCGTTGCCGAAGATGGGAATGTGCATGCGCGGATTGTCTTTTACTTTGGCAATCCAGGTCCAGTCGGCCTCGCCCTTGTACATCTGCTTGCGGGTGCGGGCGTGTATGGTGAGAGCCTGAATGCCGGCATCCTGCAAGCGCTCGGCCACATCGAGGATGTTGATGCTTTTTTCATCCCAGCCGAGGCGGGTTTTGACGGTTACTGGCTTGGAGGTGCTTTTTACGACGGCGGAGGTGAGTTCTATCATTTTGGGCACGTCTTGCAGCAGACCCGCGCCCGCCATTTTGCAGGCTACTTTGGCCACCGGACAACCGAAATTGATGTCTATCACATCGGGGTTGGCTGCTTCCACGAAGTGTGCAGCGCGGATCATGCTGTCCAACTGCCCGCCGAAGTATTGTATGCCGATGGGGCGCTCGTAGTCAAAGATTTCGAGCTTTTGGAAGCTCTTGTCCGATTCATACACCAGGCCGTCGGCGCTGATGAACTCGGTGTACATCATATCGGCGCCGTAACGCTTGCACAAAGCGCGGAAAGGCGGATCGCTGACGTCTTCCATAGGCGCCAGCAGCAGCGGATATTCGCCGAGTTCTACGTTTCCAATTTTAACCATGCCGCAAAGGTACGCTGAAAGTCACAACTCCAAAAGCCCCAGTGGCAAATCCATGACCAACTCGCCGACGTCTTCCCGGATGTCCACGATGAGGTGATGGTGTAGGGGGACTAGTACTTCCCGGTCCTGATAACGCACGCCGGCCAGCGATTGAGTGCCGAGGTCGTAAACAGCCTCAATGGGGCCGATGGGACCGGCTTCGTTGTCTATGAGATGGTATCCTACAAAGAGTTCGTAGTCGGGTTCGGCGTCAGGGTCGGCGGCTTCGGGAGGCAGCAGGTCGGACTGTCGCAGGAAAATGCCCTTGCCGGAAATGCTGAGGGCGTGTTCGCGGGAGTCCACGTCTTCCAATTTGACGATCCAGGCATTGCCGATGCTGAGGTCTTCCACAAAAAAAGGCACCGGACTGCCTTTGAGGTCTAAAAAAAGGACATTGGCCTGCAGTGCGTCGCGCTCGTAGCGTTCTTTGACGACGATTTTCAATTCGCCGGCAATGCCGTGCGGTTTGCCGGTATGGCCTATTTGGATGTAGCTGTCGTTCATATCGGGCCTTATTGCCAATGAATCAATCGTTGTTTGATAATGAAGCCCTTTTCGGCTTTTTGAGTCCAGGGCAGGCTGCTGCACCGTGCAAAGTCGGCATTGCAACAAGCCTGGCATTGGGTATCAAGGATGCGCATTTCGTTGTATATCAATCCGATATTGCGGGCGTAAGCCTCTTGCACAAATCGGTACTCGATGAGGTTTTCGCTGTCGGCATGGACAATCATCGCCACATCGTCAAAAGAAAGGACGCCGTTCGACCATGCGCCGGATTGATCTAACACTTCCGATTGCCAATCCTTAAAAATGTGTATCACCTCGCCGGCTACCGTTATCCGCAGCGCGTCGTCAATGTATTGATTGCCGTTCCAGCGGGCGCCTGTTTTCAGCGGGAAGACCATTTTCACAAAACGCAGGTTGTCCTCCGTCCGGGTGGCCTGCCGGGTGTTTTGACTCAGGGCTAATACTTTGGAAATCTGCCAGTTGTGTGTGGTATCGCTGCGCACATATCGCTCGGTTTGAAAAACGGTATCTCCGGCGGCGTCCACATACAGAGCGATGATTTCTTCCCGCAGCCAGGAACGCGTGCTGTCCACCGCTACGCTGTTGCCCACCGGATCGAAGATGATAGAGTCCACCTGATATTCCCAAACCCGGCCCACCTGCAAGGGAAAATACTCCCGACCGAGGTCGGTTTCAATGGTTTCCGTCTCGCGGGTGCAGGCGAGGATCGCGGAAAGCAGGATCAGGAGGAAAAAAAATCGCGTCATGGCATCCGCTTAATCATTCCACTTATAACTCTCGCCGGCCACTTTGGCCTTTTCCAGCATACCGGCTGCTTTCACCACGCGGGTACGGGCGCCTTTGGCATCAAGAGTGAAGGCTTCGCCGGCCATTTTGACGAGGCCGAAATCGCGGGCATACCACTCTTTGATCTCGTAGCCCCTGCGCACGCCGTCGGTATCGGTTCGGGTGGAAGTAGTGATGATGACCAAGCACTCGCCGAAATTGCGCAGCGGCGTGCGGCTCGTGTCGTGGCCTTGTACTTTAATCTCGTAGTTTTGAATTCCCGCGCCGAGTTTGCGCCCCGAAGAAAAAACGGAAAACGGCGAAGACGAGCGATATACAGCGCCGTGCTCTACCTCGGCGGGTAACAAGAGCAGCGGTTTTTCAAAAATCATGTCCATGCCTTTCTGAAATCCGACGAGGAACAACTTCCAACCCTCCGCAGGGTCCAGCAGTTCCAATCGCCGGCCACCGGTGCTTTCGGTGCGCTCCAATACGGTTTGTCCTTTAAAAGTGGCCGTATCGGGCCAGGCAATGAGGATCGGCTCCTTGACGGCGGGATTGAGGTTTTGGAACAACAGGCTGTCACCGGCGTGATTGGGCATGTAGTCGGCGAGACGATATTTGGCTTGCGCCTGCGCGGCTGTTGTCAGTAAGCCGAACGCGATGCAGAAAAAGCAACGGATAAAAATGTTCATGGAATCAGAAATTGACCAACTCGATATCGAATACGAGCACGGAGTTTTTGGGGATGCCCGGCAACGCCGCGTCTCCGTATCCTAACGCAGAAGGAATCCAGAACGTGCCTTTGCCGCCTTTTTTAAGCAGCGGAATGGCAATTTGCCAGCCTTCGATGAGGTTTTGAAGCGGGAAGGTAGCTGTGTTGGGATCCACCGTTTGGTCAAAAACGTTTCCATTGAGCAAAGTACCGCGGTATTTTACCGTCACAGTAGAGGCGAGACTCGGGTGGCCGCCTGTTCCCTCTGTGGTGATGACGTAAAAAATGCCGGATTCGTGTTCCTCCGCCGTGATGCCTTTTTCGGCTAAGTTTTCGAGGATCAGTTCGCGATCAATCTTGAGTTGATCTTTTTCGCAATGGGAAAAGAGCAATACAGCGACGGCCATTGCGGCCATTGTCCATAGTTTTTTCATGTTTGAGTATTTTTTTGAGGGGCAAAGGTAATGGTTTTTTATTGGGCGTCGTCGGGGGTACACAAGGATCGTTTCGACAGTACCTTGCATCGCTCCCTGTTCTGCCCCCAAAAATAAAAAGAGGCAGCACTCCAAGAGTACTACCTCAGCCCTAACCAAATAAAACCAAATTATTTCAAACCCTTTCGGGTAATTGTATTGAAACGGTCGTTGACTTGCTTATTTCGATCCTCGTTTGGATGCTTTAGCAAAAGCGACGCTGCAAAGATACGCACTTTGTGTACAACATACAATTACAAAGGCCAAAAAAAATTTCACTTTTTTTTAGAAACCTGTCGAAATACCCCCATGATTGTTAAAATGTATCAAATTGGATGAGCCGCAAGTGCCATGAAATCGCCGCCGGATTCTGCTGTGTGCGAGCCGTATCCATACGCCGTCAGATGTTTATGTCGCCCAAGCCGCGCTTCGCATCCTGATAATATCGTATCTTTGCATGCTTTTTTTCACGGCAAACAAAGTTTCGGCATGAGCAGAACATACAACATCGGCGATAAAGCCTCTTTTTCCCGGCAGTTTGACGCGCAGGACGTAGAAACCTTCGCCCGCATCAGCGCCGATGACAATCCCATCCACACAGATGAGGACTTTGCCGCCGCTTCCATTTTCGGCAAGCGAGTGGTGCATGGCATTTTTACGGTGTCTATGTTTTCCAAAATATTCGGCACCATTTATCCCGGCAACGGAGGCATCTATCTGAGCCAAAACACCCGGTTTCTGCGGCCCGTTTTTGTGGGTGACAGCGTGACGGCAGAAGTGGAATTAATTGATTTTCAAGAAGAAAAGAGAATTGGCACGTTCAGTACCCGCTGCATCAACGGAGAAGGCAAGATCGTTGCCGACGGTGAGGCCAAAATAAAAATGCCATGATGCAAGGGAAAGTATGCGTCGTCACCGGGGCTACGGCGGGCATCGGCTATGAAACGGCGCTGGCCCTGGCAGGCAAAGGTGCTCAGGTGGTAGTCGTGGGACGAAGTGCCGAAAAAGGCGCTGCGACAGTGGCACAAATACAGCAAGCGACCGGCAATACCAGCGTACATTTTGTCAAAGCTGACATGGCCTCGCAAGCCTCCATCCGCGAAGCTGCCGCCGACATTTTGCGCCGCTTCCCTGTGGTGGATGTGCTGGTGAACAACGCCGGCACCTGGGTATCTGATTTCACTACTACATCGGACGGCGTGGAAACGGTTTTTGCCGTCAATCATCTGGCGTATTTTTTGTTCACACACTTGTTATATCCGGCTTTGCGCCAAGCCCCCGACGCCCGCGTGGTGAATGTAGCTTCTGATTCTCATTTTCAAACCGACCTGCATTTAGACGACTTGAACCTGAGCAAAAACTACTCCGGGCTTCGCTCGTATGCGCAATCCAAGCTGGCCAATGTGATGTTTACTTACGAGTTTGAGCGGCGCAAATCCGATGCACAGGTTTCGATCTATGCCGTTCAGCCCGGTTTGGTACACACCGACATCGGACTGAAACACACCACCTGGCTGCATGCGCTGGCTTGGAAAGTGCGCCGTACTTTCTGGAAAAGCAAAACGCCGGCCGAGGGCGCCGAGACTTCCGTTTTTCTGGCTTCCTCGGATGAAGCGCGCGGACAGAGCGGCCTTTACTGGGACTTGTGCCGCCCGAAACGGTCTTCAGACGCCTCTTACAACGAAGCCAATGCCGCCCGTTTGTGGGACATCAGCTTAGAGTGGTCAGGAATCGGGAAGTATTTTGGGAGGTAGTTTTTGTTTTTCTATTGGTTAGTGAAGGGGTGACTACGGGCTTATGATCGCGGCGGAGTCACCCCTTCACTAACCGCCAAATATTTCAGGTTTTATGAACACACCAACCATCACAGACATCATCCGCCGTCGCCGCTCGGTTTATCCAAAGATGTACGCAGATCGGCCCCTTTCGGAAGACATCATCCGGGAGGTATTGGAAAACGCCAACTGGGCGCCTACGCACCGCCTCACCCAACCCTGGAGGTTTCGCGTGTTTCGCGGGGATGCGCTCCGTCGTCTCGGCGAGTTTTTATCGGGGCAGTACCGGGCCGGCACGTCCGAAGCCGAGTTTTCTGACCTGAAATATAAAAAAATGCTGGATGCGCCACAACGTTCGGGCGCCGTCATCGCTGTTTGTATGCAGCGCGACCCCGAAAACAGGGTGCGTGAGTGGGAAGAAATAGCCGCCGTAGCCTGTGCCGTGCAAAATATGTGGCTCACCTGTACGTCTTATGGCATAGGTTCGTATTGGAGTACGCCGGGATACATTCTGCAAGCAGACGAATGGCTCGGCCTTCAACCGGGCGAACGTTGCCTGGGCCTGTTTTATATGGGCTGGTACGATGAGGTGGAACTGCCGGCCAAGCGTGGCAGTATAGAAGATAAAACATTGTGGATCAACGAATAAAATTAAAATAATGATACCTGTAGATCGTCAGGCCCTGTATTTGGCGCCCAAAAAACCACTCACGGATTGGGTCAACTACGTCTTTCCCGATGAAGAAAAAGTCAGCCCCGAAGAGCCATTAGCCAATGACTGGGGCACGGTGTATCTCGTTCCGATATTCAATTCCGAAGAGGAGTATGAAGCCTGGATGCAGGAAAATTTTCAGGCGTTTTTTGAAACGGAGCTATACGACTGGTGCGAAGACGAAACGCAGTGGCCCAGCCCGCTGACGATGGAGCTTTTTCAGGAATGGTTTCACGTCTCGTTTCAGTCGGTGGTGTTGGATACCATTGATTTGCCCATTACCAAAGACGACGACGAAGAGGACGACTGGGATTTTTGAGATAAAAGTCAATCCTTACGGTGATTTATATCACCATAGCGGGTTCTGCGCAAGTATTAGTTTTGCCCAAACAACAAAAAACAGCAATTATGTATCTGGTTGACTGGCTGCAAGCTAATTTATTGATGGTATTCACCACGCTGGTATTGATTGGCATACCCGCCATCATCGGTATCGTTGTATTCAACAACATGTCTAAGAAAAAAGGTGGAGACACCGACGCGACTGAGTAATTCCTGCAATGGCATTCTGCTAAGTAGTGGGGCAAAATAAATATTCATTTTCTTTAGGCCAAAGGATTCTCTAAGACACTTAAAATGAAGCGTTTACTTAGCGAATCCTTTGGCGAAAATGAAGATTTATTTTTTCTCGCCCCTTATGCTCTTTGATTCCGCATGTTTCATCAGGTTGCATCGTGGAGGGAAGGGTGTTTTTGTGCAAAGTTTCCTACCTTTGTCTAAAATTCCCAAAACATGAAGCGTCTGTTGCTGATGATCTTTTTGTGGCTGACGACCCTCGCCGCCGCTCATGCCCAGTGCAAAGTTGCCGTAGAAACCATTGATGAATTTGACAGCACCCGCTTGGTCGTTTCCCAACCGGTGAATATCGGCAATATGATTCCCAGCAACCATCGCAATGCCGACGGGATGTTGATGGTGGAGGAAGCTAAAGTGCTGTTTAGCTTTACTGAAAACGACACCCTCGGCGCGTTTTTCCTCACCATAGCCGCCGCAGAACGCGAATATTACACCACTGAAGAAGGCTATAATATTTATCTCATCATGGCCGACGGCACCTTGTTGGAAATGATGAACTACCCCGACAAAGGAGCCATGGACGACAAGACGCTCATGCGCATCTATACGCATACCTGCGTGGCGCCTGTGCAATACTTTTTCATCATGGCCGATACCTATATAGACCGCATCCGAATACTCTATAAAGGGCACAAACGCACCATCAAACTCACGCCGGAACAGCAGGAGGAAGCGCGCAAAGCCATTCGATGCGTAGGGGAAAAGCTGTATTTTTATCCAATAAAGCCCTGATCATAATTATTCTTAAAACTCCTGCACAATCATTCCATTTTTCATGCGAGGTTCAAACCAGGTGGACTTGGGCGGCAGCATTTGTTCCGCATCTGCCAGGCGAAACAGGTCGGGCATTTGAATGGGAAACAGACAAAACGCTACCGTCTGCTCGTTTTTCATGGCCTTTTTGCGCAAGCCATCCAGTCCTTTCGGCCCCTCTACATACTCTACCCGGAGGTCGTGCCGTACATCTGTAATGCCGACTATCTCTTTCAAAACCAGTTCGTTCAGCAATGCGGCATCTAAGCAATCGGCGCCCTGCCGGGTTAAAATTTCAGGTCTCCAACGCAGCCTGTACCACTCGCGGCGCAGGTACATGGTCAGTTCGTGTTTTTGACTGGGCTTTTCGGGGGCGCTCATCAGTTCTATTTCGCATATCTGCGACAAGCGGGCCATGAACTGCGTAGGCGAAATGTCTTCAAATGCCTCTATCACCCGGTTGAAGTCCAATATTTCCAGCTCTTCCGACGAAAAAAAGGCCGACAACAAAGTGCCGTAGTGGCGTTGGCCTTCGGGCGTTTCCAATTTTTCGTGCATCAGAGCTGTGGTGGCAATGCGGTGGTGCCCGTCGGCAATGTAAGAGCAGCACACTTTTTCCAAAAAAAGTTGCCTGATGGACTCCATGTCATCGGCTTCGCTCACAGCCCACAAGCGGTGATGCTGGGCGTCTTCTTCAAAATGCACTGCCAGAGCCGGTTCGCGGTCGAGGGTGTGTTGCCGAAGCCAGTTCTGAATATCGGGCACCTCCGGGTAGGTGAGCAATACCGGTTTTACACCCGCTTTGCGCTTGAGGGCCAACTGCATCTGCTTCTGCTCATTTTCGGCAATCGTTTGCTCGTGCTTTTTGATGGCGCCCTCCCGGTAATCGCGCAAGTCCACACAAGCGGCCAATCCGAGGTAGTTTCGCCGGGGTGTTTGGATTTCATACACAAAAAAGGCCTCCTTTTCGATGCTCCAAAAAAAGCCGTTGTCGTAGTATTGAGGAAATTCTTCGCGCACGGTGGCAAAAAAATAATCGGGCGAAGGAATGTATTCCATGTTGGGAAACAGCGCTTTAAAGGGAAGTATGTGCATGGCCGGCATTTTTATTTTAAAAAAGGGAACTCAAAAACTTGCATAAGTCATTTAAGTCGTCGTACATTTGTGCCGCTTTCAAAAAAAGCGATCAATTCTTTGAATGGTGCGGTAGCTCAGTCGGTAGAGCAAAGGACTGAAAATCCTTGTGTCGGCGGTTCGATTCCGTCTCGCACCACTCTTTTTTCTTCACCCCGTTTCCCTTTCATTCATTATCTCAAGTTCACTTTAGATTGCCCGAAGCGATCTAACCTGTTGATGGCTTCGGGCAGTCTCGAAATGTCATTAAACTGCTTTATTGCGTTTGGCTTGCCTCCAGGTCACAATGCCCAGCGTTAGTATGGTAATTGGTACGGCAAACCAAAGAATGGCGTGGCTGTACGCCTCCAAAGACGAGCTGTTTTGGCTGGCTAAGATGAGGTAAGCTGTGTAGGCAATGTAATACAACAAGAATACAGCGCCCTCCCATCTGTCGAGCTTACTTCCTGTGAAAAAGATGGGCAAACAGGCAAACGCTACCACCGTCATCACCGGCAGATCGAAACGAATGGCCGAGTCTGCTACGCCGATGCCGCCGCCGCTTACGGCAGCTATTCCCAAAATAAAGAAGATATTAAACAGGTTGCTGCCTACCACATTGCCCACTGCAATATCGCGCTCGCCGCGCAAGGCTGCGATGATGGAGGTGGCCACTTCAGGCAAGGATGTACCTGCTGCGATGATCGTAAGGCCGATAACCAAATCACTGACGCCGAGGCTTTTGGCAATATAAACGGCTCCGTCCACCAACCATCTGGAGCCTAATACCAGCAAAGCCAGGCCGGCGAGTACAAAAAGTGCCGACATCCAGATTTTGCCGGATTTGCCCTTTTGCTCTCCGAAGGCTTCGTCGTACTCCTGTTCTATCGCTTTTTTTTCCTTTTTACTCATGCGGATGAGCAGGAGCATGTAAGCGATTCCCAGCAAAATCAATATACTGCCTTCCCAAACCTGAATATTGCCGTCGGAGGCCATCCACCAAGTCAGCAGCGAAAGGCCGATGAGAATGGGTACATCCATTTTGATGATTTGCTGGTGCACAGCCAATGGAATGATGAGCGCAGAGATGCCCAGAATAAACAATACATTGAAAATATTACTGCCCACCACATTGCCCAAAGCAATATCGGAAGCACCTGACAAGGAAGACATTACACTCACGGCCAGCTCCGGCGAACTCGTACCGAATGCTACCACAGTGAGGCCGATAACAAGCGGGGTAATTCCAAATGATGCGGCTATTCTGGAGGCGCCCCTGACTAACGCTTCCGCGCCGACAACGAGCAAAATTAAACCTACAATGAGTTTAAGTACGATCATAATATCAATGAATTGGCAATGACAAAATGTTGAAGATCAATTGTTGCGTCGTTTGATGGAATCCGGCAGCAAGGGTTTTACCTCCAATGAATCCACAGAGGCGCCCGGCCCCGGGTTGTCCGGCCTGAACGGCTTGTAAGGCCTGCCGCGAAGGGTATCCAAGGCCCATCGGGCTTCTTCTAAGCGAATGGAATCAACGATGACCAGAGCGGAATCGGCCAATTGCCGCATGCACTCTTCCCGACGCGTGACGCGCCCCATTTCCAAGCGTTCCAGCAGTCGGCTTTGCAGGAGCGCTTCCTCCTGGGCTTTTTGTTTGGCCGAGTCATCACAGGAGACGGCAACAACCGACAGTGCGGCAAAGAGGAGGAAGATGTAACTATACCGGCTCATTGTTTGGGCATTCTTTGACGCAGGCGGGCTTCTTCTTCGCGGCGAATGACGAGCATGGAATCCACCATACGGCGCAGTTTTTTATCAAAATCCGCCTTGCAGATGCTGTCTTCCTCCTGCCGTACCAATGGCATTTGCACCGTGACCAAGGAATCGAGCAATTGCAGTTGATCAGAACTGAGCCGGGTGGGAGCGTCGTCGGTGCAGCCTCCGTACAGGAGAGCGGCACACACAAAAATCGGCAGCAGATATGGTCGCGAGCGCATTATACATGTATGACTTTACGGCGCAATTCGAAATGCTGGCCGAGATACACCTTGCGCACCATTTCGTCTTCGGCCAATTCTTCGGCGGTGCCGGCACGCAGGATTCCGCCTTCAAACATGAGGTAGGCCCGGTCGGTGATGGAGAGGGTTTCCTGCACGTTGTGGTCGGTGATGAGAATCCCGATGTTTTTGGTTTTCAGTTTGGCCACGATGTACTGAATGTCTTCTACTGCAATGGGGTCAATACCGGCGAAAGGCTCGTCCAACAGAATGAAACTGGGATCGGTGGCCAATGCGCGGGCTATTTCGGTACGTCTTCGCTCGCCGCCGGAGAGGGTATCGCCCCGGCTGCGGCGCACTTTTTCGAGGCCGAACTCTTCGATGAGCGATTCCAACTTTTCTTTTTGCTGACTTTTATTCAGATGAGTCATTTCCAAAACAGCCCGCACGTTGTCTTCCACGCTCAGTTTTCTAAAAACAGAAGCTTCCTGCGGCAGATAACCAATGCCGTGTTGTGCGCGGCGATACATGGGCATATCGGTAATATCTTGATTATCAAGAAAGACACGCCCCTCATTGGGTTTAATAAATCCTACCGTCATATAAAAGGTAGTGGTTTTGCCTGCGCCGTTGGGCCCCAGCAAACCAACGATTTCGCCTTTGTTGACATGCAGAGAAACATCATGCACCACCTGCCGGCGTCCGTACAATTTTTTCAGATTTTCGCAACGTAGGATCATACTTGTAGGCGGGTCGTTTTAGTCAATGTATTCAATTTTGCGCAAGAACCGGAAGGCGGCGGTAACCTCCAGCGTGAGGTTGCGGATGCGGCGTTCGGGCAGGCTGCGCAGTTCGCCCGTCCAGGGATCGCGTACGTTGGGAATGGCCGGCTGTGTGTATTGATTGGAAAAATCGGGGTTGATGGTAAATTCCAACGAAGCGCCGAGAAACTCCGAGAACTGCCACTCCAAACCCGCGCCGCCTGAAAAACCATAATTGATGCGCCGGATACCCAACAGGCCATTGTCTTCAAAATAGGCATTGATAGGATAAACCGCAGCAATACTTGGATTGAGTTCCAAAAAAGCATCGTACCTGTCCAAATTCGTATCTATGGTATATTCACCGCGCACGCCGAAGGTGTAAAACCATTTGCTGCTCAGACCCAGATCGAATTTTTGCTTGGCGCCCAGCACAATGGCTGCATTGTGAAAGAGAAACACATCGGCCGGCGGGCGGAAGAAATTGCCGTTGAGAGGGTTGATGAAATTGCGATTTCTGATGGCGCTGCCCCGCGCATGGTAGCCTGCCTGCGCAAACAAAGACCATTGGTTGCTTTCGGGCAGAGACTCGATGAATACGTCTCCGTGGTAGCGAATCAAGGGATCTCGCTGGAATGAATTGCCCCAGTTTTGAAGCCCGAAAGTAGGCCCGCCTTTAATACCGAACACATAGCCCTGCGCCCACAGCCCCTGAGCGGCCATGATGATTGCGACAAATACGAGAAGTTTTTTCATGCCGAACGTATTGAGCGCATCAGCGCTGCGATGAAAATGGAGCGCCGATACTGAGCGGCAAAGATAGCGAACAAATTCTACTTCACACGCAGGCGCTGGCCCAATTGAATACTATCGTTGGTCATGTTGTTCAGTTGCCGGATGGCGGCCACGGTGGTCTGGTAGCGCTGCGAGATGTTCCACAACGTATCGCCCTTTTCTACCGTGTGATATACCGGCGCAGTGGCCGGCGGCGGCGTTGTGACTGGGGTAGAGGGCGCAGGCTGTACAACGGGCGTACTTGGGCGCGGCTCTTCCGGTTTCACAGGGGCCAGCGGCGGTGTGTCGGCAGGCTGAGTATTGGCGGGTGTTGTGGGCGTAGGAGCCGGCGTCACCGGTCGGATGCCGGATTCCCGTTCGGGCTGTACGGTGGGGGGCGGTGTGGGGGCGGCAGGAGGCGGTGCGGGCGCTTCCTCCATTTCTATGCGCACTCCGTTGACGGGCTTGTCCAGGGTGGCTTCCCCGCGAAGGGCAGGGCGTTGTTTTACTTTGCCGCCGCGCAGTTTAATATTCTGACCGACAGCGGGTTCCATGCCTTTTTCCATACGGTTGCGTTGGAGGAGTTTGGCCAATTTGATGCCGTAGGTTTGAGAAATATCAAACATGGTTTCGCCTTCTTTTACCAAATGGCTTTCTGCGCGCCCCCGGAAGGCGTTGCGTTTGGGTTGCAGATATACCATGGTGCCCTCGGCCAAACGCTGCTCGCCGTCGTTGAGTTGCTCGTTGTACTTAATGAGCTGTCCCAGAGACACATCGGTGCGGCGAGAAATAGTAGAGACGGTTTCGTTGTTGGCCGAAAGGACGAACCGAACGTCGTTGTTGTAACCAAATGCGGGGGCGCCGGGCTGATTGGGCACAGTGACATCCACAACGGGCGCCTGGCCGAGGCGGTCGTACTCATGCAATTTGTAGGTTTCGATGAGGTTGATGAGGCGCTCATGGTAGTTGGCGGCAGTAGCGTATCCGGCGCGTTTGAGTCCATTGGCCCAACTCCGATAGTCGGTAGGATCGAGCCGGAACAGGAAGCCGTAGCGAAAATCTTTGGCCGGGTCGCGCAGGAATTCAGAGTGTGCAATGAACGAGGCTTCGGGGCTGCGATATACTCTAAAACAGGATTTGACGAGCTTGCCGTTGTCATCGTAGTCATCGTCTTCTTTGTAAAATTCGCGGCCATCCCAATTCACGCCGCATTTGATACCGAAATGGTTGTTGGCACGGCGGGCCAGATCGCTGCGGCCGAAATCGGATTCCAGAATGGCCTGCGCCAGCTTGATACTGGCCGGCACGCCGGCGCGCTCCATTTCCTGTATGGCAATACTCTTATATTGCTCAATGTAGGCGAGGCGGAAGTCTTGTGCGGTCAATATGTAGCCCACAGTGATGAGCAGCGCCAAAACAATAGAGAAACGGACTTTCATCGGATGAAAATACAACATGATATTGGGAGTGATTTTGGTATAATTGCCAAACGACCGGCCACCGGAAAATACGCTGCAACGGAGGTTTTTTTTATGCTTTTATTAACGAAGCCCCAACCTCCCGCCGTAGCCGGGTTAAACTTATCTTAATCGTCGGCGCCCTCGTTGACTTATCGAACACAGACCTGTTATTTTGTCTGCATAAGCTATGCAAACTGTCGTTGCCGCGTACGGGCAACGGAAAGCAGTACCGCCGGCGGCAACCGCTCATTATGGTTTCACCCGTAATTACCCAAGGCTCAGGGAGGCTGCCCCGGCGGATACGGCTTTGTCGGAATTTATCTCATCTTCGGGCGGCGGCGTTTGCCTCCCGGCTGCATCATGCCCGCTGCGCCGGGATTGCCCATGCGCATGGCCGCTTTCATCTGACCCCGGCTTTCTAATGCTTTTTCAAACTGCTTCACCTGATCCTTGATGGCTGTTTCGGTGATTTTAAGGTCTTTGAGATTCCTGAAGTGCAATTGTGCCTGGCTCCACTTGCCTTTGGAGGCAGCAATATTGGCCAACTGCAATTCCAGCATGGCTTTTTCATTGTCGGAAGGCAGTTTGACCTCCTGCGCTTTGCGGAGCCACATTTCGCCGGCCTCGGTATCCTTTTTGCTCAATGCAATATTGCCTTTAATCATGTAATAGTACGAGCGGTTGGCGACATACAGCAATTGGGGCCAGAAGGTAAGCGCTAAGCGTTTTTCCGCCTCGTCTATTTTACCTTGTTGCAGCAAGAGCGCCGTAGAATTGATGGTGCCCAACAGGAAATAACCTGCCAGCAAGATCAAACCGACCAGAATAAACGGAAATCCCCACCAAAAACTAAGCCCGTTGATAAAGGCCGGAACGATACCGCCGATGAGAAACAGCGCGATCAATGCGAAACGCAGATAGATATTGATTTGAAACATGGTTTACTTTACTTGATTTTGGCGCAAAAGTAGGAAATAAGGATGATAATTCAGTGTATGTATAGGCTACGAGCGGCGGGCCTCTTTTTTTTGATAGAAAAAATTCCTTTTTGCGATTTGCAAAACAAAAAATTTATCTTTGCGGCTGTTTGTAACGAAGACCTGTCAAAGGAATCAAAAGAAGCGCCCGGTCAACTTTCTCTGCGGAAGCGGTAATAATGAACACCCGCTCCATAGACCCAGCCGACCTGCCCGCGCTTATTTTTGACTTTGATCCAGGGTTCATTGTAAGTAACGCCGCCCAGGTTGACTTCCTGTTTGAATTCAGTGACCTCGTTGAGATACACCAGTTCGTCATAAAGTTTGAGGCGAGCTACGAGGCGCCCATCGAGTTTGGGTTCGCCGCGCATGTTCAGTTCGTCGAGAACAACATATAAAGGCGTCACTTGCTCTTTGATGACCTGCGGCGCGGCAGGGGTGGCTGATGCCGCCGGCGTGGTATCTTTGGGTGGCAACATGCGGGCCATGGCAGCGGCGCGGTCAATAGAATCCTGACGGCGTTCGTCCATAGCTTCGGCCTCCATTTGGCGGCGCATTTCAGCTCGTTTGTTGTTACAACGGGACAGCGCCCAAAAGCTGAATAAAATGAAGAATACGCTGATGACGACTAATTCGAGACGAGAGTTTTTTCTGCCGGTACTCATTATCTTGGGTAAGGTTGTTGAAAAATTAATGCAAAAATAGCACCATTTGCCATGACGGGAACAAAAAGTCCGCGCTCATTTGCGCAAAACCATGCAAAAAGCAGTGAACAGTACCTTCACGGGAAAGACCCCGAGTTGTTGTACAAGGTAGCCATCACACAGATTCCGATGGTGGGCGCCGTTACGGCCCGAACGCTCATCAGCTATTGCGGCGGTGTGGAGGCAGTGTTTCGCGCCAAAAAAAAGGAACTGTGCAAGATTCCCGGCGTTGGCGATCTCGTAGCCGATTACGTCATCAACCAGGACGTATTGGGCCATGCCGAGCAGGAGTTGGAATTTATGGAACAGCACGGCATCCGGCCTTTATTTTATTTGGACAAGGACTACCCGGCCCGCCTCAAACCTTTTCGAGACAGCCCGGTAATGCTTTACTACCGCGGCAATGCCGACCTCAACGCAGCGCGCACCGTGGGCATCGTAGGCACCCGCACCCCGACTCATTATGGAACGGCGTTTTGTGAAGAATTGGTGGACGGGCTGAAGGCTTATGATGCGACCATCATCAGCGGCCTGGCATTCGGCATTGATGTGACGGCCCATCGCAGGTGTTTGGAAAACGGCATGCCCACCATTGCTGCATTGGGGCATGGCCTCGACCGGATATACCCGCCTCAGCACCGCCACACGGCCCTGCGCATGACGGAAAACGGCGGCTTGCTGGCAGAGTATCCCAGCCGCACCCAACCCGACCGCGAGCACTTTCCCATGCGCAACCGCATCATTGCCGGCCTCAGCGATGCGGTGGTGGTAGTAGAATCCGGCATCAGCGGAGGCTCCATCATCACGGCGAAAATAGCCAATGGTTACAACAAAGACGTGTTTGCCCTGCCGGGCCGCCTCCACGATAAAATGTCTTTAGGGTGCAATCATCTCATCAAAACCAATCAGGCCAATTTGCTGGAAAGCGCCGCCGATCTGGGCTACATCATGCAATGGGAAGAGCGTAGTAAAAGCCGCAATATACAGCCGCAGCTCTTTGTAGAACTCAGCGATCAGGAACAAATTATTGTTAATTTGCTCCGCGAGCGCTCCGAACTGAGCATTGATGCGCTTACCTTTGAAGCCGGCATCACCCATAGCGAGATGGCTGCGCTGCTGCTTGATCTGGAGTTTAAAGGCGTCATTCGTTCTCTACCCGGCAAGCGCTATGTGCCTGCCCGGTGAGCCGAAAGACTGCTCATAATACATTGAAAAACAAAAGTTTGCCATGCGCATTTACCGCCTGTTCGTTTTTGCATTATTCTCATTGGCAGCCTGCTCGGCGCCCAAGCCTGCTTCCGAAACTGCCCCTTCCGGCGCGGGAAGTATAGAGCTTCAAAAACGCCCCCAAAACATCATCCTGCTCATCGGCGACGGCATGGGGTTGGGGCAAATCAGCGCCGGCTTGTATGCCAATGGCAATCAACTGAACTTAGAGCGCTGCACGGTCACGGGCTTGCACAAGTCTTATGCTTCCAACGACCTCATCACCGATTCTGCTGCCGGCGCTACGGCCTTTGCCTGCGGCGTAAAAACCTACAACGGCGCCATAGGCGTGGACGCCGCCGGAAAGCCCGCAAAAACCATCCTCGAAGAAGCGCAGCAACGGGGCTTGGCCACGGGGCTTATTGCCACCTCCAGTATCACCCATGCAACGCCGGCCTCTTTCATTGCCCATGTTGCCAACAGAGGCGAAGAGGAAGCCATTGCCACCTTTTTCCCCGATTCCGGCATTGACCTGTTCATCGGCGGGGGTAAAAAATTCTTTGACCGCCGGGAAACCGACGAGCGCGACCTGTTGCAGCAACTTCGCAAAAAAGGCTACGTCATCTCGCATTATGCAGAAAAAGACCTGGCGCAAATCACCCCTGACCCCGCGCATCCGTTCGGATACCTGAGTGCCGATAACAGCCCGCTCACCGCCGAAAGCGGACGCGACTATCTGGAACCTGCGGCACGCATGGCGCCGCCTTTTTTGGCAAAACGGAGCAACAAAGGCTTCTTTTTGATGATTGAAGGCTCTCAGATAGATTGGGGCGGTCATGCCAAAGACGCACAGTACATCGTCAATGAAATGCTCGATTTTGATAAGGCAATAGGCGTCGCCCTCGATTTTGCCAAGGCCGACGGCCGCACGCTCGTTATCATCACTGCCGACCACGAAACCGGCGGTTTTTCCATCAACCCCGGCTCGGTTATGGGTTCTATCAAAGGAGCATTTACCACCGACCAGCACACGGGTACGCTGATTCCTGTGTTTGCGTATGGGCCGGGCGCGGAATTGTTCGGGGGCGTTTATGAAAATACGGCCATTTATCACAAAATGCGCCGGGCGTTGGGTTTCGACAAATAAAATTCCCGGTTTACTTTTCTTTTTGGCAGCATTTATAGTTTTTTGTGCGCCGGTTTGAAACACAGGCAGCACCCTGACATTTTTATGCGTCTATGTGCGCACAAGAATGATAGACAAAATGCCCTTATTCATTTTGTCTCCCGCACCTGAAAGCCAGTCCACACGAAACTTTGCTCCCCAAAGCCGATGAAAACCATGCTTTGCTGCCGAAAGAGGCCGCCAAAGAAGCCATTTTTGTTTCATTAAGAAAGACAACCGATTGAAAATGATGAGAATTCTACTTGCGACGATCTTGCTGTTTGCCACAGCGACCATCTCACACGCACAATTGCCGGATTTGTGCCCGCCCAACACCATTGCACTATCCAACACTTGTGCGCTTTCCTGTGTGCTGTGCGACTTTACCACTTTTTCCAGTTCGAACAATACAACGACGGCCGGCCAGCAGGTGCCGCCCACTTTTTGCCCAGGACAGGCCATTTTGCCACACAACGTGCAATGGATTGGTTTTGTAGCGGGAAGTTCCAATATTACCATGAGCATTACTCCGGTCAATTGCAACTTAGGCAACAACAACGGCCTTCAGGTGGGGATATGGGGCACCACCGATTGCAGCAGCTTCTCGTTGGTTTCCAACTGCGTGTATCAGGCGCCCCCCAACCAGGCTACAACGCTGACTATGACCGGTCTCACCGTTGGCGGTACTTACTTTTTTGTGGTGGACGGGCACAGCAACGACGTGTGCCAGTTTACGGTGAATGTGACTTCGGGCAGTACCGTGGCTCCGCCGGTAACGGCAGCACCCACTATTGCAGCCCCTCCAACCCCGTACTGCCCTGGAGCCATGTACACTTTTTCGACTCCCGGAGTACCCAATGCCGGTGTTTACAACTGGACAGTTAACGGCAGTCCGGCGGGCAGCTCACAGACCGCAGAAATCACGTTTCCTACAAACGGGACATATACTATCTGCGTAACGCCGTCTAATGTATGCCACGGAGATGGCCCTCAAACATGCACTACTGTCAATGTTGGCAATTTGGCTTTGATTACAGACCCCGCAGTCAATATTTGTGAAGGCGAGTCTTATTCTGCCGGAGGTATGGTGTTCACATCGCCGGGGACTTATGACTACAACGATGTCTCACCGCAAGGATGTGTTCAACCTCGTCGTTTTACGCTGAATGTTCGCCCGCACAAAGTCACCAACCTGCCTACCTATGAGTTTTGCAGCAACGTACCCCAACTCGTAACGGTCGGCGGGCAGATATTCAGCGCTCCCGGCAGCTACAGTGTGCCCTTACAAACTTCATTCGGCTGCGACAGCATCGTCAACTTCCAAATAAATGTCAACAACCCCGACCTTACCCTTCTGAACGAAGAAATTTGTAGTCCGGCAGGATTCACTATTGGCAATCAGACTTTTTTTTCCAGCAGTCCGCCCGGTAATCCCCACATGGTAACCTTACCTAATCAGTATGGCTGCGACAGCCTCGTCGTTCTCAATCTCACCGTGTACAGCCCGCAAAACATCACCGTCCGCGACACCATTTGTCAGGGGCAATTTTATCAATTGGGCAATGTTTTTTACAATGCCACCGGCGTATATCAACAGAATATAACGGGGCCGGGGGGCTGCACGAACAACACCACGCTGTACCTCACGGTATCCAACCCCATGCGAACCCTGAGAGATACCATCTGCAACGGGCAGTCGGTGACGGTAGGAGGTACAAGCTACAACACCACAGGTACTTACACCCGCGTGCTGCCGGGGGCTTCCTCGCTGGGCTGCGACAGTACCGTGATACTGCATCTGACGGTGCGCGCCGCCATCACCAGAACGCTGAATCAAAGTGTTTGTGCCGGCGACGGGTTTTCGGTGGGATCCAACACCTATTTCAATGCGGGTACTTATGTCAATGTGTTGACGGCTTCCAATGGCTGCGACAGTACCGTGACCCTCAACCTGACCGTCTTGCCGGAACCGGTGACCAACCTGAATGTGTCTATTTGCGCGGAAGACACTTATACTTTTGGCGGCACTAATTATAATACATCGGGTGCGTATCAACGCGTTTTCAGCGCCGCCAACGGTTGCGACAGTACGGTGAATCTCAACCTGACGGTGCGCCCGGCCATTACCACTACCCTTAACCGAAGCATCTGCGACGGTGAATCGTTCAGCGTAGGCGGCAATTCATATTCCACCGCAGGCACTTATACCAATGTGCTGACGGCGGCCAATGGCTGCGACAGTACCGTGACCTTGAACCTGAATATTCTGAACGTACCGGTAACCAACCTGAACATCACCCGCTGTTTCGGCCAATCCTATACCGTTGGAACGAACACCTACACCGCTACCGGCATGTACAGCGACACCCTGACGGCGGTCAACGGCTGCGACAGCATCATCAATCTGAACCTTACCATCAGAGACAGAATAGAAACCACTCTGAACGTGGAAATTTGTACCGGCCAGACTTACACGCTGGGCAGCAATACTTATGATGCGGAGGGCAGCTATCAGGCGGTGTTTACTTCAGTGGCCACTGGCTGCGACAGTACGGTTTATCTCAATCTCAGCCTGACCGACCTGCTGACAAGCTCTCTCGATGTATCTATTTGCAATGGCGAAAGCTATACGGTAGGAACCAACACCTACACGGCTACGGGTTCTTACGACAACTTTTTTGTGACGCCGGCCGGCTGCGACAGCCTCCTGACGCTGAACCTGACGGTGCTGCCCACGCCGCAAACCACACTCACACAGAACATTTGCAACGGCGAGAGCTTTACGGTAGGAACCTCTACCTACTCCGCAACGGGCATTTACACCGATGTACTCACGGCGGCCAACGGCTGCGACAGCACCGTGACCCTGAACCTGACGGTATTGCCCACGCCGCAAACCACACTTACTATTTCCATCTGTGACAACGAGACGTATTCCGTCGGCACATCCACATACAACTTGTCCGGCACATACACAGACGTGTTGACAGCCTCCAATGGTTGCGACAGCACCGTGACACTGAATCTGACCGTATTGCCCACGTTCCAAACCACCCTCACCGAGAGCATTTGCAACGGCGAGAGCTTTACGGTAGGAACTTCTGCCTACTCGGCAACAGGCGTTTATACCGACCTTCTCACCGCCTCCAACGGCTGCGACAGCACCGTGACCCTGAACCTGACCGTGCTGCCTACTCCTCAGGTTACGCTCACCGAGGCGATATGCGCCGGCGAGACTTTCAGCGTGGGAAGCTCCAACTACACCACATCAGGCGTTTATACCAATGTGCTGACGGCGACCAACGGCTGCGACAGCACCGTGACCCTGAACCTGACGGTGCATCCCATTCCGGTGACGAATATTGTGACGAGCGTCTGTACCGGGGCTTCTTACACTGTCGGCACCTCCGTTTACACCGTTGGCGGCAGCTACCGCGATACCCTTGTGGCCGTCACCGGCTGCGACAGTATCGTGAACCTCACGCTTACAATCACTTCGTTTTATGAAACCAACCTGACGCGCAGCATCTGCGAGGGCGAAAGTGTAACAATAGGCAGTTCAACTTACACAATTTCAGGCAGTTATCAGGATGTATTTATTGCACAGGACGGCTGCGACAGCCTTGTCAATCTGGCTCTGACAGTGTTCCCCATTCCGGTGACAAACTTGGTGCAGGTGATCTGCCAGGGCGAATCGTTCTCGGTGGGAAGTTCCACTTATACCACCAGCGGCATGTATCAGGATGTGTTGACCGCCGTGACCGGTTGCGACAGCATTGTGAATCTGAACCTGACCGTGAATCCCACCTTCACCACCACCCTCACTGAGGCGATCTGCGACGGCGAGAGTTTCACGGTGGGCACTTCCACTTACACCACATCAGGTACCTACACCGATGTACTCACCGCTTCCAACGGCTGCGACAGTACGGTGACGTTGAACCTGACGGTGCATCCCATCCCGATGACCAACTTGGTGCGCACCATCTGCGCGGGCGAGTCCTTTACGGTGGGAAGCTCCTCATTCAACACCAGCGGTACCTTCCAGACCATCCTCACGGCGGCTACCGGCTGCGACAGTATTGTGAATCTGAACCTGACCGTGCGCGCTCCGATTGCCACCACGCTCACCCGCGCGATCTGCGACGGTGAGAATTTCACGGTAGGAACATCCTCTTACACAACGTCCGGCACCTTCACCGACGTGCTTACCTCCGTGACCGGCTGCGACAGCACCGTGACGCTGAACCTGACGGTGCATCCCATTCCGATGACCAACCTGGTGCGCACCATCTGCGCGGGCGAGTCCTTTACGGTGGGCAGCTCTACATTCAACACCAGCGGTACCTTCCAGACCATCCTCACGGCGGCTACCGGCTGCGACAGTATTGTGAATCTGAACCTGACCGTGCGCGCTCCGATTGCCACCACGCTCACTCGCGCGATCTGCAACGGCGAGAGCTTCACGGTGGGAACCTCCTCTTACACCACTTCCGGCACCTTCAGCAATGTGCTTACTTCTGTGACCGGCTGCGACAGTACGGTGACGCTGAACCTGACCGTGCATCCCATCCCGATGACCAACTTGGTGCGCACCATCTGCGCGGGCGAGTCCTTTACGGTGGGAAGCTCCTCATTCAACACCAGCGGTACCTTCCAGACCATCCTCACGGCGGCTACCGGCTGCGACAGTATTGTGAATCTGAACCTAACCGTGCGCGCTCCCATTGCCACCACTTTGAACCGGGCGATCTGTCAGGGGCAGAGTTTCAGCGTGGGCAGCTCCGTTTATACCACAGCCGGCAGCTTCACAGATGTACTCACTTCCGTGACCGGCTGCGACAGTACCGTGACTTTGAATTTGGTGGTCAATCCGGTGTATGAGATCACCCTCACGGAGCGTATATGCGATGACCAGACTTTCCGCGTGGGCAATATGAACTTCTCAGCCACAGGTACTTACCAAGTGCGGCTTACCTCCGTGGCCGGCTGTGACAGCATCGTCAATCTCATTTTGACCGCCCACCCGTGTACGCTGCAATTCAGTTCCAGTTCCGGCGCAGCCAACTGTTTCGGCGCTTCTACCGGCTCCGTTCAGTTCTCTATGACGGTGGGAACGCCTCCATACAGCTACCAATGGCAGGCGGTGGGCGGCGCCCTGAACGGCATGGGCAACGTAGCAACCAATAACTCGTCCGTGAACATTCCCAACCTCCCGGCAGGCAGCTATCGCATCGTAGTCACTGATTTCTACGGCATTGTGCAAACCATCAACGTTGCAGTGACGCAGCCCACGCCGGTAACGGTGTCGTTGGCCGGCTCCAACTACAATGGTTTTAACGTCAGTTGCCCCGGCGCCGACGACGGCGAAGTAACGGTGACAGTGGCTGGCGGCAATGCTCCTTATTCGTACCAATGGAGCACGGGTAGCGCTCAGGCTACCTTGCGCAACGTACCCGCCGGACAATATCAACTCACGCTCACCGATGCCAACGGCTGCACTTCTACGCCTGCCGTGCCGAGCATTACCCTCAACGGTCCGCCGCCCATCGTAGTAAGTGCAACGGCTACCGATCCGCCGTGTTTCGGGCAGGTGCAGGGCAGCATTTCTATAGGCGAAGTATCGGGTGGCGTGGGGCCGTATTTGTACGCCTTAGACAATGATCCGTTCAGCAGTCGCTCTTTGTTTGGAGGGCTGCCGGTAGGGCCATACATCGTGCGGGTGCAGGATGCCAATGGTTGTACCCAACAAACCAGCGTGACGGTGAACCAGCCGCAGGAATTGATTGTGGATTTGGGTACAGACCTGAGTATCAAGCTCGGAGAAGACGTTCAGTTGGAAGCGCTGGCCTCTTATCCGGTGGAAATGTTCAGTTGGCAGGGAGATTCGCTGTCGTGCTACGATTGTTTCAATCCGATGGCCCGCCCGCTCTCCACCACCACTTACAGCGTGACGGTGACCGACCGCAACGGCTGCAAAGACAGCGACATCATTACCGTGTTTGTGGACAAAGCCCGCGACGTATATTTCCCGACGGCTTTCTCGCCCAACGACGACGGGGTGAACGACCGTTTCTATCCGTTCTCCGGCAGCAATGTGGCCATGGTGAAGTCATTTTATGTGTTCAACCGTTGGGGCGAATCCATGTTTGAACTCTTCAATTTCCAGTCCAACAACCCCTCTTACGGTTGGGACGGCACGCACCGCGCCCAAAGGCTCAATACCGGGGTGTATGTGTATGTAGCCGAGGTGGAATTTATTGATGGAGAGGTTGTTATCTTCAAAGGAGATGTGACCTTGATTCGATGAGCATCGTTCGGCTATTGGCGGAATATTATCAGGAATTGGACCGGGGCTTCCACCTGTACTGGATGGAGGTGCTGCGCGATTACGGACCGGAAACGGTGCATGGCCTGCGGGTCAATCTCAAGCAGCAGCGCGCTTTCTTCTACATGTTGGAAGCCCTGGCTCCTTCATTTTCTGCCGGCGAAGCAATGGATGTTTTTGAAGGCGTGTATCGCAAAGCCGGCAAAGTGCGCGACCGGCAAGTGGAACGCGCCCTGTTGGAAAAAAACGAACGCAGGCTGCACATAGAGCACCGGTTTTCGGCCTGGCTGGAAGAACAGGAAGGACGTCGGGCCTTGCTGTTGCAGCAATACGAAAGCGGGCATTCCATGTTGCCGGTGAGGAAATTGTCGGAGCAGGTTTTCCAAATCATCAGGGAACTGCCGGAGCAAGGAGCAGAAGCGCGTTTGCAGGCGTATTATGTAAAAATCATTCGGGGCGTCATTGCCTTTATACGCGGCGACAAAGCTGCCGGCGACGACCTGCACGATTTGCGCAAATTCATCAAAGAACTCTTTTACAACCTCCGTTTCCTACAGCGGCATACCGGCCCGGAAGCCTTGCAGTGCGGGGCTTTGGCACGTTTAGACGACTTACAGCGTGCCCTCGGCAAGTGGCATGATTTCGACTTTACGGTGGTTCATTTGCAAGAAAAGAAAAAAGCCCTGAATGCCGGTCTTCTCGCTCATTTGGAAGCAGAGCGACAGGCTTCGAAGGCGGAGGCCCGCGCCATGTTTGAGGGCTTGGAGGCAGCTTTGGAGGAGTTGGAGCGGAGGGTAGAAAGGCAGTTGGGGGTGTCCGCAGCGTAGTAAAGGGATGACAGGCCAAGACCACCGCCCCGGATTCAGGTCTTCACTATGTACATACTACAATTAGCGCTTCTTCAGTCTTTCCCACATTTCTACATCCGTTTTGGTGACGATGCCCGTGAGTTTGCGCCCATGCACCACCAACACACTGCCCACCCCGTGTTGTATCATCAAATCTTTCATGGCATCCAGCGGAGCGTCTTCGGCTACCGTGAGCAGTTCGCACACCATGAAATTTTTGATGGGCTGTTGTTCCCAGCCATCGCCGGAGTTTTCAAATTCGCTCAAATTGGTGGCCGTCACCAGGCCCGTGAGATCGCCCTCGGCATTTTCTACCGGCAGGTGGCGAATGTTTTTCCACTCCATAATAGATTTGACGAGGCAAAGCGGCTCTTCTTCCTGCACAGTATAGACATCCGTAATCATCATTTTACCGACCGGGCAGCGCTCGCAATCAAAAATATAGGTACTCCCCCACTCCATGTCGGGCCATTCATGCACAGGTTGTTCGGTTTGCTGATGCTCGTACATCATTTTGGTCAGTTCGGTGAGCGCGACGGCTGATCCGAAATGGTCCTGCAATTTTCTGAAATTCCTGATTTGCCACCTCGCGCCGGTTTGGCATTTGTGAATACGTTGCGCCACGACGCCCAGCAGGCGGTCTGCATCCTGGTCATTTACGCCCGATCTGGAAAGCCCCTCGCGAGCCGCCGGCAACAGTTCTTTTTCAAACAGCCGGGCGGGCGAAACAGCCTCACCAAACCAATCCATCATGGCGTTGATGCCGATGCGGGCAGCGCGCATGAAGTTGTCTTTGGCGGAGCGGAACGACACCCGCCGGTGGAAGTCTTTATACTTTTCGGGCATGCCCTGCATGAGGCCCAGCCAGAGGGCAAAGTTGGCCATTTCGTCGAGGGCGGTGGGGCCGGAGGGGATGTAGCGGCACTCGATGCGGAGGTGTGCCTGGCCGTCGAGGATGCCGTAGCAGGGGCGGTTCCAGTTGTAAACGGTGCTGTTGTGAAGTCGGAGGGCTGCCAGCGAGGGCGCCTGTCCGCTGAGAAACTGGGCCATGCTGCTGTCGGGTACCTCTTTGGTGAGGATGACCGGGAAGCGGGCGATGTTGTCTTTAAAAAGCTCGGCGATGGAGTGCTGAATCCAGCGATTGCCGAAGAAGACGCGCGGCTGTTGGTTGCGGAGTTGGTTGGCGCTGGTGCGGGTTTCGACGGCCTGCTGAAACAGGGCAATGCGGGTTTCACTCCAGAGTTCTCGCCCGAAGAGCAGCGGCGAGTTGGCGCAGATGGCCAGCATCGGCCCGGAGATCATTTGCGCCCAGTTGTAGCGCTCGGTAAACTCCTCCGTGGGAATTTGCAAATGCGTTTGAAAACTGGTGTTGCAAGACTCGAACACGAGGCTGTCCATCGCCGTAATCATGTCGTCCACACCGGTGAGAAACACCTCGAAATCGCGGCCCCGCATGGCGTGTATGGCATCGCTGAGGGCGTAGTAGCGGGGATTGGGCGTCATGGCGTCGCGGCCGAGGTGCCTGTAGGTGAGCGTGGGCATGATGCCGCAGAGGAGGATGCGTGCATCGAGGGCGTGTGCAGCCGCATTGCCGGTGCGCAGCATTTCGGCGAGTTGTTGCTCCATGCGGTGCAGACAATCGTGGCTCAGCGGAAAGGGATCGAGATTGATTTCGAGATTGAAGCGCCCGATTTCGGTGGTGAAATGCGGGTCGGTCATCGTCTCCAATATTTGCGGCCCCAGAAAAGCGGGGTCGCAATCGGGGTTGAGCAACGCCAGTTCCTGCTCGGCGCCGATGCGTTGTATTTTCTGTTCAAATGCTGATTCCTGCAGCATGGCCTCCAGCGTGGCCACGTCTTCAATGAGGCGGGGCATGAATCGCGCCCTGTCTTCAAAATGTTGAACATGCCTGACTTTGTGCTCTCCCATGACAAAACCGGTTTTGGGTGAAAGCCTCAAATTGCAGGCCTTTGGGCTTGTATGTCAATGAGGTATATCAACAAAGGAGGTGATTTTTGTGGAAACGAAAATGAAGCGGCCACTTCGGCTTGTGTGGCAAAATTTGACTTCCATAAGCCAAAAGTTCGCATCTTGCAGAAAGAAAACGAGCGCTGCATGGAACCGCTGCAATTTTATCTCACCGTTTGCCTCATGCTGGGACTGTACTGGATGGCCCGGCATCCGGCATGGCTGGCGGGCTGCACCGACACCTTGCTCACCGATCCTATATCGGGAACGATCCTGGCCACTTTGCGAAGACCCTGCTTTGTCGAACCAAACATACCAACTCAATGAGCAGCAATTCCCAATCCCTCTACCGCCAACACGCCGCGCAACTCCGCCTGCCGCTCTATTTCCAGCCTTTCTGGCTCGACGCAGTCGCCGGCTCCGACGGCTGGGATGCAGCCTTAGCCTTCGACCGCGGAGGGCACGTTACCGGGCTGTGGGTGTATTGTCTGTCAAGGTATTATGGCTTTCAGGTAGTCAAAATGCCGCCCCTTACGGCCTACTCCGGGCCGCTGCTGTTTTATCCGGCCAACATGACGGCGCAGGAAAGCCGCTATGCTTTTGACAAAAAAGTACTCGGCGAACTCATCGAACAACTGCCGCCCACTGCTTTTTTTTATCAGGAATGGCACCCCGATCTGCGCAACTGGCTGCCGGCACACTGGAAAGGCTTTCGCCAAACCACCCGCTACACCTACCTGCTGCCCGATTTGCAGGACTGGAACGCCGTGTTCGACGGCTTCCGCAGCAATGTACGCACCCACATCCGCAAAGCCGAAGACCTCCGTGTTTTTGAATCGGACGATGTGGAAGCCGTCTTTCGATTATACGCCTTATCGCTTGAAAAACAAGGACTTTCCGCCCCCGCCACGCTGCCGGTACTGCAACGCATAGACGAGGTGCTGCACGCCCGCCATCAACGCCTCCTCCTGCTGGCCGAAGACGAGCAGGGCCGCCGCCACGCCGGTATCTATGTGGTATGGGACGAGCAAAGTGCGTACTATCTCCTCAGCGGCGCCGATCCCGGCCTGCGCAGCAGCGGCGCACTGTACCGCTTGGTGTGGGAGGCGCTGCAATGGGCAGGCCGCAAGCGCCTCTCCTTCGATTTTGAAGGCTCCATGCTCGAACCCGTGGAGGAGGTTTTCCGGGGCTTCGGGGCGCAACTGACGCCGCACCACAAGGTGTTCCGGCCCGGCAACCGGCTGTTTGGGCTGCTGTGGGAGTGGAAGGGCTGGGGGCGGTGAGGAAAAAATTCCTATCTTTACCCCGCCACAAAGCCATTTCTACTGATAATGAACACGTTGGACAACCCGATAGAATACCTCAAAGGCGTAGGCCCGCTGCGGGGAGATATGCTGAAAAAAGAACTTCAGATTTTCACCCAGGGCGACCTGCTTTTCCAATTCCCCTACCGGTATGTGGACAAAACCCAGTTTCACCGCATCGCCGACCTTGACGACAACAGCGGATATGTGCAACTCCGAGGCATACTCCGCAGCTTGGACACCCTGGGCGAGGGCCGCAAAAAACGCATGACCGGCCGCTTTCGCGATGAATCGGGCGTCATCGAATTGGTGTGGTTCACCGGCATTCAATGGTTGCAAAATCACTTGGTCGTCGGTACGGAATACGTCGTGTATGGCCGCGTGAATGCGTTCCGGGATCAGCTCAACATCCCGCATCCGGAGATGGAGGCCGTCGGCGCCGATCAGAGTCAGCCCGCCGTCAGTTTCGACCCCGTGTATGCCTCCACCGAAAAGCTCAACAACAAAGGCTTGGACGTGAAGGCACGCCGCCGTTTGGTGAAAGCCGTTTTGGAAAAAATCAGCGAGCGCGACCTGCCCGAAAACCTGCCGCCCGACTGGATGCAGAAGTTCCGCTTCCCCAGTCGCTACGACGCCGTGCGGCAAATTCATTTTCCCGCCAATCAGCAGGAACTCGACGCGGCCCGCAATCGCCTCAAATTCGAGGAGTTGTTCTTCCTCCAACTGCGCATCCTCCAGCTCAAGCGCCGCCGCCACATTGCCTCGCGGGGTTTTGTTTTTGATAAAATCGGCGATTATTTCAACACTTTTTATCACCAGCACCTGCCCTTTCAACTCACCGGCGCACAAAAGCGCGTCATCAAAGAAATCCGCCACGACCTCGGCACCGGCAAACAAATGAACCGCCTGTTGCAAGGCGATGTGGGCAGCGGAAAAACCATGGCAGCACTGCTGTGTATGCTCATGGCCTTAGACAACGGCTTCCAGGCCTGCATGATGGCGCCCACCGAAATCCTGGCGCAGCAGCATTACAGTTCGCTCAGCGGCTCACTGCAAAATATGGACGTGGAAGTGGCCCTGCTCACCGGTACCGTCAAGGGCAAAAAGCGCGAGGCCATCCTCGAACGGCTCCGCAACGGCGACATTCACATCCTCGTGGGCACCCACGCCATCCTCGAAGACCCCGTGGTGTTTCAGCGCCTCGGCCTCGCCATCACCGACGAGCAGCACCGCTTCGGGGTGGCCCAACGCGCCAAACTCTGGGCCAAAAGCAACCCACACCCACCGCACATCCTCGTGATGACCGCCACGCCCATTCCGCGCACCTTGGCCATGACCCTCTACGGCGACCTCGACGTGTCGGTGATAGACGAACTGCCACCGGGCCGCAAACCCATCCAAACCATCCACCGCACCGAGGGACACCGCCTGCGGGTGTTTGGCTTTATCAAGGAGGAAATAGCCAAAGGCAGACAAATATACATCGTGTATCCGCTCATTGAGGAATCGGAAACGCTTGATTTACAAAACCTTCAGGAAGGATACGAGGCCGTGAGCCGCGAGTTTCCGCCGCCGCAATACCAGATCAGCATCGTGCATGGCCGCATGAAACCCGCCGACAAAGACTTTGAAATGCAGCGCTTTCTCAAAGGCGAAACGCAGATCATGGTGGCCACCACCGTCATTGAAGTGGGGGTGAACGTGCCTAATGCCAGCGTGATGATTGTAGAAAACACCGACCGTTTCGGCTTGTCGCAATTGCATCAGTTGCGGGGCCGGGTAGGGCGCGGCGCCGAGCAATCGTACTGCATCCTGATGACGAATTACAACCTCACCAACGAGGCCCGCGAACGCATCCAAACAATGGTGCGCACCAACGATGGTTTTGAAATTGCGGAAGCCGACCTCAAACTGCGCGGCCCCGGCGACATAGAAGGCACGCGCCAAAGCGGCATTCTCAACCTCCGCATCGCCGACCTGGCCCGCGACGGCCGCATCCTGCAAACCGCCCGCGAAGTAGCCGCTCAAGTCTTGGACAAAGACCCCGACCTGACCCTGCCCGAACACCTGCCGCTGCGCCTGCAATTGGAGGCCGACCGACAGGGAGCGAAACAATGGGTGAAGATCAGTTGAAGGAGGGCTTAGCAGATTCTTTTTCAGAGTAATAGGAGTGTATGTCACAGGCAGCCGGCTATTAGCTGCCAACTGTTAGCTTCTGGCTTCAGTTTCCCAAACTATAAGCTAACGGCTAAAAGCTAATAGCCTCTGTCTGCTGGCTGTTGGCTTGATGTTCCGTAAAGAAATCAGGTTTCCCATTGGGGGCGATTTTAAAAAAAGGTTTATGTAAATTTAAAATAGCGCCTATGCAAATTTCAAAAATGGTTCATGTAAATTTCAAAAATAACTCATGCAAATTTCAAATCATACACTACCTCCCCACTCCCGCCTGCCGCTCCTGCTTCATGGCCCATTGCAAAACGGCCTCTAAGCGATCCTCCAAATCCCAGGTATTGCCAGCGATGTACTCGGCGATGTACCCTTCTTTGTCAATGACCACTGTGGTGGGATAGGCCCTCACCCGGTAGCTGCCTGCGATGTCGTAGCCGTACGGAAGGATGCTGTACTGAAGTTTCAATCTATATAAAAGTCTCGAAATCAGGTAGTCCGATTCAGGCATCACCGCCAGAAATACAAAGTTGTCGCGCCCGGCATAACGTGCGGCCATGCGTTCCATGATCGGAATTTGTTCCAAACAGGCCATACTTTCGGAGTACCAAAAACTCAGCACCACCACCTTGCCGGCCAGCATTTTGGGCTTGATGGGCGATCTATTGACGGGCGTACCGGAAATGGAGGCGGCCCTTCGTCCCGACATTTTCTGTTCGAGGGCATCCAGATCAAGCGGGCGGCCCGGCCTGAACCGTTTAATATTTAGTTTGGACAGATCAAACCACTCGGACGGCAGGGTACAGGCCTGAAATCGCTGCGCCTGATACAATACCGGAATGCCCTGAATGACGCGGGTAAACAGCATGGCAAAGCCCCGGATTTCGGCAGTGGGGCAGAAGTCCACGCCAAAAGAAGTGGTATAATATATATCGCTGGTATCTTTTCCGATGATGGATACTGCCCGCCGGCAAAGCAAACCCGCAATTTGCACCGGCGGATCATCAGGGTAGAAGACCTGTGTGGCCCGGCTGTAGGGCTGCTGAATGGCCCGATTGCCTTCGCATTGGTACCAATATGGTTTTCCAACCGGATACAAATTGTACGAATGGGCGTCCTCAGATGGCTTTTCGCCGCGAACCACTACGTCCCCGCGGGTGTTGATGCCCACAAGAATGCGTTGCGGCAATAAGAAGTGCAATACCTGCGGAAGCTGTTTGTCTGGAACGACGGCGTATTCGATTTCTACGTCGGCGCGGCCCGGAAATGCGAGCGCAAGCAAGAGAAAAAGTACAAAAACAGTGCGCATGAGGATTTTTTTTTCAAAAATAAAATTCATATTCATTTGAAAAACAATTTTTTATAAATATCAGCCATTTTTTTTTGAATTTTCAAATGTTAAAATGTTGCCACCATTACACAAATGTATTTAGATTTGCCGGCACAAAGGCTACACTACTTATACCAAGTGTTCGTTTCCGGTTTTATGTTGCTTGTTTTGAAACCATACAAAAATAAAACAAAAGGAGTTCTTTGAAATCTGGAAAGAAAAAGGCAGGTGATATTTGTGTTGCGAAACAACAAATATTAACAAACACCTGCCAAACTGAAAAATCTTTATACTCAACTGCAACAGAAGCTGTGTAGCGTTTATGAGCAAACTCCCCAAGGGCATGCCTTAAAACGCATTAACACCTTGAGTGGGCTAATTTCGGGAATGATCCGCAAAAATAGCTGCCATATGGCAGATATTGGTAGTGGGCTGCCTGAAAATATTGATGCTTTTAGCAAAGAAACAGCAGCGAAGCGTTTTGTCGAGAACAAATGGGTGGACTATGAGACCCATTATTTGCCCTTTTTGACTAAATTTCTCGGCGCTGTACTTTCCCTGTTTGCCTTTCAATCCGAAATACGCATAGTTATTGATGGGAGCCAGACAGGCAAAGACCATGCAACGCTGATGTTCAGTCTGGTATGTTTCGGACGTGGCGTTCCCCTGTGTTGGTTCACCAAAAAGGGAGCGAAAGGGCATTTTTCAGAACAAGACCACCTCGATCTTTTTGAGCGTGTCCGGCAATTGTTACAGCCTTTATTGCCACAGGGCATGGCCGTCACCCTGCTTGGTGATGGGGAATTTGACGGTATTGCCTTGCAAAAAAACTGCCTTGCCTGCGGTTGGAACTATGTACTGCGGACGGCCTGCGATACTATCCTGCATGAGGACGGTGAACGCTTTCAGCCTAAAGAGGTTACCCCGCCCTGCGGCGAGAACTGCCTGTTCATAGAGCAGGTAGAGTTTACTGCTCAGCGTTTCCGCTATGTCAATTTTGTTTGCTGGCACGACAGGCAAAAGCATCAGGAGCCGATTTATTTGGTGAGCAACTTCGATGAGCCGGGGGATATTATTGAACGCTACGCTCAGCGCTTTTCCATCGAATGCCTGTTTAAGGATTTGAAATCCGGTAGTTTCAACCTGCACAAGACCCGGCTCAAGTCTGCTTTTTCCATCTCCAATTTGATCATAGTCGCAGCCTTGGCTTTTATCATGTTGCTGTGTCTGGGCCTGGAGTTCGAACACTCCCCTCTAAGAAAAAAGGTGCAAAGGCTCAGGAAGGATCACAAAGTACTTTCAATTTTCGCTTTCGCTTGTAAATTGATCGGTTATCTGATAGACCATGACATTGCCTTCGGTTTTTCTTTCCAATTTTCAAAGAACAATGGGTACTCTTTTTACGATACCGCCTGATTATTTTTGTATGGTTTCAAAGTTGCTTGTCGGCATAGGCACTTCTTTTAGGAGCGATCAAAGCCTTTTTGATTCCCATTCCTATTTTGTGTCTGATTACTGTTGGCGGCGTCTCAACTTGGAGACCATTACATTTGTATCCATCAAACCAATCTTTCTTTCACTAACAAATTGTACCAACCATGAGCAGGATGTTACTCCGCTACAAAGCGCTGGGAATGATGTTGGCTGTTTTGCTCGTCGTTTCCTCTTGCCGCAAAGACGACAACAACGTCGTTGACACCACCAACCAACTCAGCAAATTTCAGGCAAGCTCTGCCTGGGTCTGGAATGAAATGTTCCTCGAAGTAGAGCGCTACGCCGACGGCTACCGTCCCGGCCCTGCGCCACGCGCATTGGGCTATATGGGGCTTTCGGCCTTCGAAGCCTGCCAGCCCGGCATGGCCGATGACTACAATTCCATTGCTGAATTGTATCCGGGTTTGCGTCTTCCCACTTTTGATGCAAGTCAGGAATACCACTGGCCGACCGTTGTCAATGGTTCTTACGCTTACCTGATGAAGCGCTTTTTCCCGCACGTTGCCGCCGATCTGAAATTTAAAATCCATCAGTTGGAGTCTCGCCTTGACGAGGAAGCGCTCAACCGCATTTCCCGCGAGGTATTCACCCGCTCCAAGCAGCATGGTGAAGCTGTCGCCCGCGCTGTATATGAGTGGTCCGGCACCGATCCCATCGGGCACAATGCCTTCCTCAATGCCCGCCCGATCAGCTACGTTCCGCCCACCGGCACCGGTTTGTGGCAGCCTACCTATCCTGACTACGGCAGAGGTATGTTCCCATATTGGGGCAATGCGCGCACATTTGCCATTTCGGAGTCCGACAAGCTTTGCCGTCCGCCGGTACCCATCAGCGAGGCGCCGGGTTCAGCTCTTTGGAACCAGGCCAAGCAGGTACACGACCTGAACACGCCTACGCTGGCGTTTGAAGAGCAGTGGATTGCCGAGTTTTGGAGCGACGACGACCTCAACCTGACATTCAGCCCGCCGAGCCGCTGGATTGCAGTTGCCGATCAGGTCATTGACCACGAAGATGCCAGCCTTGATCTTGCACTTTACACTTATCTCAAGGTGGGTCTTGCCATCAACGATGCCGGCGTGGCAGCTTGGCACTCCAAGTATCACTACAACATTGAGCGTCCGGTGAGTTATATCCGCCGCGTGATGGACCCCAACTGGGACACACATCACCCGTACACGCCCAGCTTCCCAGCCTATCCTTCCGGCCACGCTACCTTTGGTGCTGCTGCTGCTGAAGTGCTGAGCGACATCTATGGCAACAATTACGCCATGATTGACCGCTGCCACGAAGGCCGCACCGACTTCCTCGGTATGCCGCGCAGTTTCAATTCTTTCAAAGAAATGGCTGAGGAAAACGGATACAGCCGCCTCCCGCTTGGCGTACACTTCCTCATGGATGCTACATCGGGTGTGGAACTCGGCTACAGCGTGGGTGCTAAAGTCAACCAACTCAGAATCAAGAAGTAATTCTTTTTTTACCCGGAAGGGGCCATATTTTAGTCCTTCTTATGAGCCATTCCTGCACCGGGGATGGCTCATTTTTTTGTACAACCAACTCAAAAAACCATGAAATACTTGTATCTATCTTTGGCTTTCGGCATGCTTCTTTTCTCTTCTGTCGGCGCCCAAAATGATTCTGTCAGGATAGTTGATCTGAAAGCTGTACAGGTCAAATCCAAGCCGGCCGCCTCTCCTTTAATAAAAAGCCTGCCCACGCTTCACGGCACGAGCATTACCTCCGGACGCCGCAACGCCATTTTGCAAGTGGCCGACATGCCGCTCAACTATGCCCAGAAAAACGCCCAACAGGTGTTTGCCAAAGTGCCGGGCGCCATGGTGTATGATATGGACGGCGCCGGCAATCAGATCAACATTGCGCTGCGCGGCCTCGATCCACACCGTTCCTGGGAAATGAATGTACGCCACGATGGAGTGCTCACCAATTCCGACATGTACGGCTATCCGGCCAGCCATTATAGTGTGCCGTTGGAAGCCATTGAGCGGGTAGAGATCATCAGCGGAACGGCGGCGCTGGGCTACGGAGCGCAGTTTGGCGGATTGGTGAATTATGTAACCAAAGCCCCCGATACCACGCGCAGGATTTCGTTTCAAAACATTGCCACTGCGGGTTCTTACGGGCTGTTGAGCAACTACACATCGCTGGGCGGCAAATCCGGCGCGCTCACCTATCAGGCCTACTACCATCGCAGAAAAGTGGACGGTTTCAGGCAGGATGCACAGTCTTCTTCTGAAGCGTTTTTGGTCAAAACAGGCTTCGACGTCAGCAAAAAACTCCATGCCGAAGCATCTCTGGGTCGGTCCACTTATTTGTACCGGATGCCCGGCCCGCTTACCGATGCGATGTTCCAGGCCGATCCCCGGCAGTCCACCCGTTCGCGCAACTGGTACAGCCCCGATATTTACCTGCCGGCGCTGAAATTGGAATGGAAGCTCAATGAGGAAACCCAGGTATCCTGGCTGTCTTCGGCGGTGCTCGGCACGCGCAACAGCGTTATGATTGTCGGCTTTGCCAATGTGCCCGATGCCATTGACCCGGCCCTCAATCAGTACAAAAACAGGCAGGTGGACATTGATCGCTTCAACAGTTATACCCACGAACTGCGGCTGCGGCACGATTATTCGCTGGCCGGCAAATGGAAATCGGCTTTCGTGGGAGGCGTGCAAATCATGGACAACGATCTGCACCGGCGGCAATTGGGCAAGGGTACTACCGGAAGCGACTACGACCTCACCGTAATAGACAACGACTGGGGCCGGGATATGCACTTCCGCACCAAGAACCTGGCCGTTTTTGCCGAAAATCTCATTTATCTGTTTCCCAAACTTTCCATCACATTCGGCGCCCGGTACGAATCGGGGGCATCGGAGCGGAGCGGGTACGTCAGATACCTGAACCCCAACGACGTGCCTTTGACACTGCAACGCAATTTCGTTTTGGCGGGCGCTTCCGCGCAATATCAAATACAGCCGGGACATCGCCTTTTCGGCGGATTTTCTCAATCGTACCGGCCCTTCATTTTTGCAGATGTCATTCCCGCCAATGCGCTGGAACGCACCGACCCCGACCTACAGGACGCATCGGGCTACAATGCCGAAATTGGTTGGGAAAACTTTGCCGTGCCGGGGCTGCGCTATTCCGTCACTTTGTTTCAACTGAGATACAACAATCGCATCGGCAGCGTGTATCAAACTGACAATCAAGGCAGTGCGTACCTACTGAAAACCAACATCGGCAACTCCGTCACGCGCGGCGCCGAGTTGTACGCAGAGTACCAGAGCGCCCTCGGCAATCATGGTCTTTGGTCGGTTTTCAGCTCCACCGCATACATGAAGGGGCATTACCTGAACGGCACCTTGAGTTTGAACAATGAAAACATCAACATCGCAGGCAATGCACTGGAAACCACACCGGTATGGGCCAGCCGCAACGGTCTTCGACTGGGGTACAGAGGTTTTACCGCATTGGTACAATACAGCGTGGTGAGCGGGCATTATTCGGACGCCTTTAATACCGTGGAACCCAGCGCCAACGGCGCGCGCGGCTGGACACCAGGCTACCAACTGTGGGATGTGAATACTTCGTTGCGCATCAGCCCTCAAGTAAAAATTATCGGCGGCGTCAACAATCTGCTCAACACGATGTACTTTACCAAGCGCCCCGCCGGATATCCCGGGCCGGGCATTTGGAGCAGCGACGGCAGAAATTACTTCGTTACTTTGGAGACTGCTTTTTGAATATCTGAGCAAGGTCAGGATGTACCTTGCTCAGACTTTTCCGTACTGTCTGTTTCTCCAAAATGCCAGCAGGCTGATGACCGTTAAGGTGATGATGGCATAAAAAATGGATGGCGGTATGGGAGCAGGGTCACCGGTTGCGTAAGAGTGCAGCCCCGACAAGTAGTAATTGACGCCAAAGTAGGTCATGATAACCGTTGCCCATCCGAAAAGAGAAGCCACATTGAACGCGTATTCGCTCTTCAGGCCGGGAATGAAACGCATGTGCAGTATAAATGCATAGACCAAGATGGTAACCAGCGCCCAGGTTTCTTTGGCATCCCAGCCCCAGTAGCGCCCCCAGGATTCATTGGCCCAAACCCCACCCAGATAAGTACCCACACTGACCATCACCAGCCCGCCGATGAGTGTCATTTCGCTGATCATGGTCATTTCGCGGATGATGCGGTTCACATTGTCGGCATTGGATCGGGTTCTGAAAACCATAAAAATCAGATTGATGGCACCGATAAGCGCTCCGAGCATGAGGAAGCCGTAGCTGCCGGCCTCCAACGAAACGTGAATGGTGAGCCAGTAGGATTTCAGTACGGGCACCAGCGGAGTGATTTCGGGATCGAGCCAGCTCAAACCCGCTACCATGAGGATAGTGGCTGCCAGGATGTTTGTTGCGGCTAAACTTCCCACCGATTTGCGTCCGAATATGATGCCCGCCAATGTAGTGGTGAAACCAATGTAAATCATAGACTCGTAGCCGTTGCTCCAGGGCGCACGACCGGAAACATACCAGCGAAGCCCCAAACCCAGCAGATGAAAGGCAAAAGCTGTAAAAAATATACCCGTCAGGATCTTACCCGGCCAAACCGACTGAAAGCCGGGCTTGAAAACACCCCAAAATAACAAGCCCAGAAAAGCCAAGCCCAGCAGCCCGTAAATTTTCCCCAGCCGACTAAAAATATTGAGTTGGTTGAGCCATATCTCTGCTTTGATTTTGACATTGGAGGGCATTACCGCTCTACCGTTTTTGATCTGATAGCGGCTCAATTCGTCCACCAGAAGATCGGCTTTCGACCAGTCGCCGGAGGTCATACCGTTTTGCAGCGCCGAGCGATATACTTCGAAAAATTGCTGTGCAGGTGTGGCCGCCTCGTTTTGTTCGTGCTGGTGGTTTTGTTGAGGGCCTTCCCACAGGTTTTCAGAGTGGCCGGGAACCGGGAATGCTTTGAAAAATGTACCCGAAAAGACCATATTGCATATATTGATCTTCTCGTCTAATTTGATCATTTCTTTTTCAAAAACGCCCCGGTCTTTTTCGGGCGTGTTGTAAGCGAGTCTCACCTGATCGCCGAGTATGTATTGGCCTTCTTTATCAAAGAAATCGGCATACGATGCCAGAGGGCCGGAGGCCGGAATGAGGGCTTTCGTCTTTTCGTGTTTGCCCATCTTAATGAGCGGGCGTTGGTACCAATCGTTTGGAGCCGCTACCATGCTCAGGATGATTTGCTCGGCATTGAGGCCAAACAGCGATTCTTTGCGGGATAGTTTGCGCACTATTTCACCGGCGTAAGTATTCATGGGCTTCATGCGCCCGCGATGATCTTGCATGACCAGCAAGCCGAAGCGTTGGGCGTGCTCGATGGAAACCGAAGGAATAGCGGCCGGGCTGTCTGCGCGAACGGCGGAAGGCCAGGCAGATGCGGCAGCGAATATACACATAATCAGCACCTTATTCAGTTGCTTCATGGCTTTTAGATTTTCGGATAATTGCCGAAAACGGCTTTTTTTATGAAAAAAAGTAAGCGCCATACCGATGGTGAGGATGGCATAGCCGAGATAGGAAATCCAGGTGCCCCACCAGTCATGGTTGACGCTGAGGTAAGTGCCCAATTCGTCCTGATCGAAAGAAGACTGAAAAAATCGGTAGCCTCCGTAATTGAGGATGTGGTTCATATAGATGCGCTGATCCCTTACCAGCCCGGAGCGCGGGTCTTGCAGGGTCACTTCGCTGGCATAGGAAGAGGCGCTGTTGGTGCCGGGGTACTTTTCGAGAATGAAATCGCGGAGGCGGAGCGAAAACGGTAATTTGATGCGCCGCGCCCCATAAGCTATGGCTAATTGTACATTGCCGGCGGTAAAAACGCGCTGTTGGCCTTCTACGCCCGGCATGCCGTAAACATATTCTTCTGATGTCTGACCACCTGAACTCACCCGGACTTTTATGCCAGCCATGCTGGAGCTTTCCATTTTCACGCCGGATGATTGTATGTCCACGCGTGCTTTGTCTGTAAATTGAGCAAACACAAAACTCTGATTACCACTGCTATACAGGCTTCTCAAACGCAGTGGGTGATACATGCCCGGCGCCAGAGTATCGGTTTGTTGGGTGGCCATTTGTGTCTGAACAAAAACAGTGGGCGCTGTAAAATAGGGTTTGCCTTCCTGCAAACGAATGTTGAAAGCCTGGGGGGATTCCTGTGGTGTGAAGTTGAAAATCGTACCCCGGATATTGCTTCGCTGCCCCTCTTGAAGGTAATACTCCTCCCGCCCATTCGCGCCGCCGATCACGATCTGAAGCACTGCGCCGCCCTGAGGATCCGCCATCAGCGTTTCTTCCGGGTTGGGCATAAAGTCGGTCACTTCTACAGCAATTTCCTTGCCGCCCAACAAATACTCTCCTTCAAAATGATTATTGCCCAGCGTCGCAAAATATACGGGTTCAACAAATCGGAACGTCCGGTCATTCACTTTCGCCTCAAAGTTCAGATACGTTTCAGAAGACAGAAAAAAGTCGGCTTGCCCTCCCTCCCGAATGTGCATCATGCCTTCAAACCCAAAATACCGTGTCACTGCTGCCCCCGTCAAAATGACCAATATGGCTGCATGAAAGGACAGCACTGCCCATTTTTTTTGTTGCACCATCCTGAATCTGAATATATTGACCAAAATAGCGCCACCAAACAAGGCCATGAGCAGTTCCATCCACCAGGCATTAAAAACCAGCTTTCGGGCCGAACTGGTGCCAAAGTCGTTTTCAATAAAAGTGGCTGCGCCAATGGCTAAGGCAAACAACAACATGTACAGACCGGCAGCCGAAGTGGAAAACAGGCGGTCGGAAATGAGTTTGAGAGTTTTCATTGCAAAGTAGGTTATTGAACAACAACAGCTCCTTCCATGATGATATCATACTTGTAGCCGGCGCCGAAGTCCTTGTCTAATGCAATGATGCCTTTGAGGGTGACCACGCTGCCTGGCTGTATGTTTTCAGTGGTCGTTATGGTCAAATCTGTTTGTTGGCCGGTACCGTCCTGAATATGCACCCAGTTGCGGTTCATGATCATGGGGTTGATTTTGACACACTTACCGGTTATCAAAATTTCTTTACCTGCATATTTGCTTTTGTTGGCAAACAATTCGGCCAATTTGACAGCACCAGCAGCATGAGTGATCTCGCCGGACTTAACAGTCGGAGAGGCCATCTGAGCGAATCCCGCATCCAATTCGGCTTCGCTGCCATCTCCGCCTTTTTTCTGGAATTCCGAAACGAGGTACAGTGTCTCAAACTGTCGGTTGAATTCCTGGCTGTAAAAATTTTTCTTCAGCAAGCCGCCCTTGAAAACGTAAGTCTGCCCTACTTCCACCTCTCTTTTTAAAATGGCGATCCAGAACTCGGAAGTGCCTTCTTTTACTCTCAGGTATGTGTAACGCTCCGTGTCAAGTTTTTCTGCTACTGTGACTTCACGCATTTGTACGGCATCACTGGCCTGTGCTGTCGGGGCGTTCTGAAATGAAAAATCTCCGCCTGCACTCTGCCCTTCCGCCGTCTCCTCCGCCGGTTCACTCTCAATTACTTTTGGTCCCGAGTTGCAGCCTGTAGTCACCAGCATTACAAACACTACTACTGCACTTACAAGGTTTTTCATGATCTGAATTTTTATTTTGAAACGAAAACAAAGGTACATACTCAGCAACTAAAAACGATACATGAAACGGGTATTGAACCGGTGTACGGTTTGCGAAGGCTCATCGAGCGTGCCTTCGTAAAACAGGGACAAGCTGAGGTGTTGCATCAAATTGGCCGAAATGCTCAGGCCAAGAATGTTCTGTTGGCGCTGCGTAGCCAAAGTGCCGAGGCGGAGATGGGCATTGCGGTAGGATACTTCAATCTCAGCTTTGTTTTTCAACACCCGCATGGATGATCGCACGCCTACAATTCGACTTTCCAGATAGTTGGTTTTCAGATAGTTGGCCGTCAGTGAAGTCCTGATGGGCAGCGAACCTATCTTTGAAAGGTTGATATAGGCGTTGTAGTTGGCACTGGAATTGATATTCGACTGTTGGAAACGATACCCAGCATTAAAGCCCACACTCAGCGTTTTGAAGGGTTGACTACTGATGCCCACCCGAACACCCTGGCGACTTTCGTCCTCTACCAATTGGTCCAGTATGTTTTTGTAGGTTTCATAATAAATGATGTTGCGGCGGGCATCATAAGACAATGATAACTCCAGCTTTTTCGAAAAACGATACCTCAATGATGCGAAGACGTTGGTCAGTCGCAGCACGTTTTTTTTCACTTCGTTGATGTTTTCAAATAGGTCAGCCTCCATAGAGGTAAATATGCTCAGTTGGCCTATGGGACGACTGCTGTGTTGCAAATACAAAAACCTTCGGTCGGCCCTGAATCCGTTGAGTTGTTCCATAAATCCCAGGGTGGATTGGTGATACCTTCCTCCCTGCTTTGATCCCCATCCGAGGTAGGCGCCTGCTTCCAACAAGTTGAGATTCAGACCATAATTGACAAAATCCGGTCTGGACCCCACCACAGCCCCCAATAGCATCCTGCCCATACGTTTCTCAGCCTGTAGGCCATCTATGGCGCCGATATTGCTCATGCGCGGGTTGATGCGACGGCCCAAGCTGAGCGAGGTTGTAGAATCTATGTCGTATCGCACCGAAAAGGCGTATACTTTCAGTGCCTGAGCCAGACTGTTCTGAGGGCTGCCGGGTTCATTGAGCGTATGGCGATAGGTGATGTAATTTTCTATGGAAAACTTAGAGCCGCCGATGTTTTGCCCGCTCAGGTTCCAGGCGTAACGCATGCGGTGCAAGTCTTTGAAGTCGGCGAAATTGCTGTAACTGGCCACAGACAAGCGCGCAGAAATTTTACTTTTGGTACGAGACGCCGGCCCGGCATCCTCACTGGGCGTAAGGACGTTGCCGGCCGCAGGAGGTGTCTGCTCGGAAACAGGCCGCTCGACTGGTGGGGTAGTCGGAGTCGGTATCTGCGGTTGTGTAACAATCGGAGCGAGCGCCCAAATCGGAGTTCCTATCGAAAAGGTCTGCTCCGTCAGCGGTTTGCACACCGTCGAAGTGGAAGATTTATTTTCTACCTGCAATGCCGGGCGCAAAGCCCCATTGTTATCCAAAAACAAGGTGTCGTTGATGGAAATCCCTTCGGTGGTAGCAAATTTGACATATACATTCCGGGAGGATACAAAACTGACGGTACCCTGTATGCGGGCAGGCACTTGCTGCGCTGAGGAGTTCGTTACCCAACCCAGCAGGAACAACAGGTATGTCCAGTATGACTTCATCATATTCGTTTAATCCTCTCCGTCGGGATGGCAGGCAAAACATGCACTGCTTTGATAAATGTATCCGTTTACGTCTTCGTGGTCATTGGCCAGTTCTGCAGGATTATTGTGTTCGTGGCAGTCAATACAACTGAATGCACTAAAGTTACCCGGCGTCAAATGGCAGTCGGTGCAACTGTTCCACTCGCCATCATGCTTACCACTGTAAATGGGGAAGTACATGCCGTCATGATTAAATGTAGATGGCGTCCAGGCATTCACCGAATGACAGGTTTGACAGTCCGTCGGGAAGCCTGCGCTGAGGTGATTGGGATCATTGGCGCTGTTGTATTCCTGTTGGTGGCAGCCGAAACAGGTATTGGGTGTATTGTTGTAATTGCCCCCTATATGACAGGCCGTGCAGTTATTGGCAATGGCGGCATGCGCACCGAGCAAGGGATAAAAATCATTGTGATCGAAGAACGATGGAACCCAGCTGTTCTGCGAATGGCAACTCACACAATTGGTAGAAAACTGTGCTGCTAAGTGGTTGGGATTTGTCGTGTTGTTGTAATCGGCCAAATGGCATCCCACACAAGTGTTGGGCGTGTTGTTGTAATCGCCGTTGTGACAGGCCGCGCAGTCGTTGGCGATGGCTGCGTGCACGCCTTCCAGTACATAATAATCATTGTGGTTGGCAAAAGTCGCCGGGTACCAGTCGGGCTGCGTGGTGTGACAACTCGCACAATCGGTGCTCAGCCCCAGTGCAACGTGGTTGGGGTTGCTCGCCTGATTGAAGTCGTTGGTATGGCAGCCCGCGCAGGTGTTGGGCGTATTGGCATAATTCCCACCAATATGACAGGCCGCGCAATCATTGGCAATCAGCGCATGGCCACCCGTGAGCGGAAAGAAATTGTCGTGATTGAAACTCGACGGCGTCCAAGTGCTTTCACTGTGGCAACTCTGACAATCGGTGGGGAATTGAGCAGCCTCGTGGTTGGGGTCGGTAGTGTTGTTGAAATCCGCCAAATGGCATCCCACACAAGTGTTGGGCGTGTTGTTGTAATCGCCGTTGTGACAGGCCGCGCAGTCGTTGGCAATGGCAGCGTGCGCTCCATTCAATTCGTAGAAATCATTGTGGTTGGCAAAAGTCGCCGGCGTCCAGCCGGGCTGGGTGGTATGGCAACTCGCACAATCGGTGCTCAGCCCCAGTGCAACGTGGTTGGGGTTGCTCGCCTGATTGAAGTCGTTGGTATGGCAGCCCGCGCAGGTGTTGGGCGTATTGGCATAATTCCCACCAATATGACAGGCCGCGCAATCATTGGCAATCAGCGCATGGCCACCCGTGAGCGGAAAGAAATTGTCGTGATTGAAACTCGACGGCGTCCAAGTGCTTTCACTGTGGCAACTCTGACAATCGGTGGGGAATTGAGCAGCCTCGTGGTTGGGATTGG
>ERZ761609.54-NODE-54-length-173916-cov-73.801928_pt1 | contig 173916 bp, 137 predicted proteins | sample MGYA00511163_ERZ761609 | MGnify/ENA primary metagenome ERZ761609 (study PRJEB28899, sample SAMN02445070) | bioreactor sludge metagenome | biome: EBPR sludge | place: Australia: Brisbane, Thorneside Wastewater Treatment Plant | collected 2011-12-16 ... | reverse complement strand
TCACCGAAACAGCTGCCGCTCCCAAAGGCAAGCGCGGTCGTCCGGCACAACCGAAAGCAGAAGCGCCTGTTGTCACCGAAACAGCTGCCGCTCCCAAAGGCAAGCGCGGTCGTCCGGCACAACCGAAGGCAGAAGCGCCGGAGGCCTTGCCTGAAATCAAGCCGATTGAACCTTTGGTAACAGAGGCCGCTTACGCAGAGGCATCTGCCACTGAGCAAGATGCCGCTTACGATCAGGTACATTTGGAGCGGATGGAGGATAAAATTGCCAAATTGGAACGGCAAATTCTCAAAATCCAGAAGAAATTGCTGAAAATGAAAAAGCGCGTGAAATACGCAGGGAAGTAATTGATGAATTAAATATAAAATAAAAGCCGCTTCGATGGGTCATTGAAGCGGCTTTTTCTATTGGAATCAAGGTTATATTTTAACATTTTTCCATTTGCCCCTTTTGAACAATAAAATAGAAAATACGGCCAATAAAGCCTCACTGCCGGCTACGGCCCAGCACACGCCGGGAAGCCCCATATCAAAAACCACCGCCAGTAAATAGCCTGTGGGAATTTCGATGGCCCAAAAACAAAGCAAATTGAGCAGGGTGGGCGTGCGGGTATCGCCGGCGCCGTTGAATGCCTGCGTAACGACCATGCCGAAGCCAAAAAATAAATACCCCGTGCAAATAATGCGCAAACTGAGTACGCCGGCGCGTACCACCTCCGGGTCTTGATTGAACAAACGAATGAGCCAGGGTGCAAAAGCAATAAATATGACGGATACACTGAGCAAAAACGCTGTATTGTACCAGGCTGCTTTCCATACGGAGGCTTCTGCGCGCTCAGGATGGCCCGCGCCGAGGTTTTGGCCCACCAGAGTGGCGGCCGCATTGGCCAGACCCCAGGACGGCAAAATGGTAAAAACAATGATGCGAATCGCAATGGTGTAGCCGGCTACCGCGTCAGAGCCGGACAGCGAAATGATGCGCATGAGGAAAATCCAACTGGCCGACCCTATGATGAACTGTCCCGCTCCGGTGGCAGATACATTGATGAGGCGCTTGATGGTGGCCCAGTGCAGCCGCAGATGTCGCATGGCGATGGGCACCACGCTTTTGCCTTTAAACAGAATATAAAGCTGAAAAGCAATGCCCACACTTCGCCCAATGGTAGTAGCTACTGCCGCACCTGCCACGCCCATTTCAGGAAACGGCCCTATGCCGAAAATAAAAAGCGGATCGAGTATGATGTTGATGGCATTGGCTATCCAGAGTGAATACATGGCAATGGCGGCATCTCCGGCGCCCCGGAAAATGCCGTTGAGCAAAAAGAGCAATAAAATAATGACGTTGGAAGCAAAGGAAATCCGCGTATATAAAACGCCGCTGCGCACCACTTCTTCTTCCGCGCCCATGAGCCGCAAAACATCATCGGCAAAAATAAAACCGGATATGCCCAACACCAAACCCAGGCTCAGCGCCAGTATAATGGACTGAACGGCGGCCCTGGCGGCTTCCTCAGGCTTGTCTTCTCCGATCCTGCGCGCCACCATCGCAGTAGCGGCCATCGCCACACCCCATGCCAGCGAATAAACAATGGTAATAACCGACTCGGTGAGGCCGACGGTCGTCACGGCATCTACGCCGATTCGGGAGACAAAAAACACGTCCACCACCGCAAAAAGCGACTCCATTGCCATTTCCAAAATCATAGGAATGGACAACAGTACTATGGCACGCCGGATACTGCCGGTAGTATATTGCTTCTCTTCCCCCCGGATGGCCTCCCATAATACTTCCCGGATACTCGACATAATGAATACGTTTTCAGGTAATTACCAATAGAAGTGCGGCCTTCGCATTTCGGCAAACCACTATTAAGTCGGGTTCGACGGGCTGCCGGGCATCCTCCACCGGATGATGAGCGACGAAATGATCGTCAGTATTCCAATCAATAATATGGCATATTCCAAACCGAACACATCTGCTGTAAAGCCCGAAAGAACAGCCCCGAAAGCATAACCCAGATCGCGCCAAAGCCTGAAAGTACCTATGCTCTCTGCTCTTTGTTGCGGATTTGTGGCCTGTGCAATGGCCGACAAAAAAGTGGGATAAACCAGCGCCGTTCCAAACCCTATACACGTTGAAATAGTTGCATACGTCCAAAATTTATTGGCGAACGGCAAAAACAGGATGGCAATGCCCTGCATCATCATTCCGATCACCAGCATATTTTTTTTGGAATATATATCCGACATTTTGCCTGTAAAAAGCTGCCCCAGGCCCCACACTGCGGGATAGATGGCAGTAATAATTCCGGCCTGTGCCGCATCAAATTGCCGCGACAACAGCAGTACCGGCAGCAAGCCCCAGATCATGCCGTCGTTGAGGTTGTTGACCATGCCTGCCTGTGTAACGGCGCTGAGGGTTTTATTTGTAAAAGTCGTTTCAAAAAATACATTATTCATCGGCACAGCAGTGCTGGAAAGGCTCTCTTTTGTTACAAAAACAGAGGTGTCGCGAATAAAAAAAATGGATATCAGAAGACCTGTAACGGCGATAAAAATGCCCAAATAAAAAGGATATGGTGTAATACCGTACCGAGCAGCCACATATCCGCTCAGAAATGCCAGCAACCCCACCGCGATATAACCCGCAAATTCATTCAAACCCATGGCCAGCCCCCGATTTTTTTCGCCCACCAGGTCTATTTTCATCACCACCGTGCTGCTCCATGTCAAGCCCTGGCTCATGCCCAGCAATACATTGGCAAAAACTACCTGATGCCAATGCGTTGCATAAATGAGTAAAAACGGAACGGGCAGCGCCAATATCCAGCCGCCGACCAACAGTTTTTTGCGCCCAAACCGGCCCGCCAGTCGCCCGGTGAAATAATTGGTCAGCGCTTTGGTGAGGCCGAATGCCGTGATAAACGAGAGGATGGCCATGTTGGAAGACACTCCGAAAACCTTTTCTGCAAATTCGGGGAAAATGGTGCGCTCCAGCCCGATCATACCGCCCACAAAGGCATTTACGATGACCAATAAAATAAACTGCCGCATATTTTCGCGGAGTCCCAGTTCTACATTTTTCATTTTTCGGCGCCTCTTATATTTCAGCGCTGCAAAGGTTCGTCTTCGGGCGGAGGCAGTCTTTTACATTTGTTAAATAATCAGCGGATGGAAGCGCGAATACGACTCAAAGTCACTTGCGAGATGCCCAAGTACGAGGCGATGTGCTTGAGCGAGACCCGCTGCAGAAGCTTGGGCTGTTCATTCAGTAAAGCGATGTATCGTTCTTTAGCCGTGTGAAACTGAATGCTTTCCAGCCGATTGATGGTATCCACATAGCAGTCTTCAAATATTTTCCTAAACAAACGCTCCACGCCGGGTTGGCGGTCGTAAAGTTGAAATAACCGAGCGGCATCGGTGGCTACCAATTGTGCATTTTCAATTATTTCTATGGCTTTTTGGGAAGGTTGATTTTTGAACAGACTTTCAGCCCGAACCACTATATCCGGCCCAAAAGCAAAATACTCTGTGATGTCGGTACCGTTTTTGTAATAATGAATGCGCGCTATGCCTTCAATGATGAAATAAATGGTTTTGCAGGTGCGCCCGACAGGCTGAATCTCGGTATTCTTTTTCACCCAAAAAGGCTCTGAAATATCGGCTATTGCAGCCAGCGCTTCGCCGGAAACAGCATGGTATTGCTCAAAAAAGCGAATCAGCGCGGGCGGTAAAGTATCCAAAGCTATTTATGTCAGATGATTAAAAAAATGCAAACTCTCCAACAGTAAATCCTCCTCCACAAAACCATCTATCCGCGCCTGTCCGGCGCTTTCCAGCAGCGTACAATTGATTTTTCCGCCGGTATTTTTTTTGTCGTTGCGCATCAGCGCTATTAATTCAGGAAAAACCTCCACCGGCAATTTCGGCAACGCATACATCCGGTCTACCCAATGCGCTATATCATTCAAATCCTGCTCCGGCAGGCCCGCCAATTGCCGTGACAACCAGGCCTCGCAAATCATACCCACCGCAACGGCTTCTCCATGCAACAGCGGAGCATCGGTACCCAAACTCCAGGACTCCACCGCATGGCCCACCGTGTGCCCGAAATTGAGCGCTTTGCGGATGCCTTTTTCATACGGATCGGCCTGTACCACAGCGCGTTTGATGCGCAGCGAATGCAGGATGGTAGCGGCATTTTTGAAGTGAGATTTCGGCTCGCTTTGCAGCAGCATTTGCCATTGCGGGCCGTCGGCGATGAGCGCGTGTTTGATGATTTCGGCAAAGCCGCTTCGCAGTTCCCGCTCCGAAAGCGTGTCTAAAAAAGCGGGATCAACAAAAACTGCCAGCGGATTTTGAAACACGCCGATGCTGTTTTTTACCTCGCCGAAATCTATACCGAGCTTGCCGCCGATGGAGGCGTCCACCTGTGAGAGCAGGGTGCCGGGCATTTGTACAAACCGGATGCCGCGCTTAAACGTAGCCGCACAAAAACCGCCCATATCGCCGATGACGCCGCCGCCGAGATTGAGCATCAAGGCCTGTCGGTCGGCGCCGGCCCGCAGCAGCATCTCCCAGATGTTTTGGCAGGTGGCTATGTTTTTGTGTATTTCGCCGGAAGGAATTTCCAGTATTTCCAATGGTATGCCAGCGGGCAAGAGCGGCAAAACGCGCGGCAGGCAATGGCGGCGGGTATTTTCGTCAACGAGGACGAAGAGCGCCGAAAAAGAGACCTTGTCCAACAAAGCGGGCAGGCTTTCGCCTATATCGCCGACGTAGATTGGATAGTCTTCCAAATCCAGAATTTCCATGCGGGTGATTTTGGGCAAAGGTATGGATTTTATAAAAATCGCTCCAAAACCCCTATCTTGCACACCTCAAACCAAACGCCATGTCGGAACTCGCTCAACAACTCATCGCCGAAAACAAAGCCAAACACGCCCGCGGGGAGGATGCCTCGTACTTGGACCTCGGCAATTGCGGATTGACGGAACTGCCGGATTTGTCGGGGATGGAGTGGCTGGAGACGTTGATTTTAAGCAGCGATTGGTCTGAATTTGATGTTAAAAAAAAGGATTGGATCGAAGTCAGTAGTCAAAACAACGAAGTCGGCAACAAAATCGAAAAACCCCCTCTCACCCACATACATTTACCTCTGTTGAAAAAATTGGTTGCCAATGGGTTGGGCATCAGCGATTGGAGCTTTTTGGGAAATTTCATAAATCTAACGTCGCTCCACCTCCGTTTCAATCAAATCAGCGACGGGCGATTTTTGGAAAAATTGACCAGACTCAGTTTACTCGACCTCAGCTTCAATAAAATGAGTGATGTGAGATTTTTGGAAAAATTGACCAAGCTCCGCTCGCTCAACCTTCGAGGAAATCGAGTCAGCGATGTTCGATTTTTGCAAAAATTGACCAACCTCACCTCGCTCTATCTCGGTGGAAATCAAATTAGCGATGTGCGATTTTTGGAAAAATTGACCAATATCACAACGCTTGACCTTACGAACAATCAAATCAGTGATGTACAATTTTTCGGGGAATTAACCAAGCTCCGCTCGCTCTACCTCGGCGGCAATCAAATCAGCGATCTGCAATTTTTAGAAAACCTGACCAAGCTAACGATGCTCCACCTCAGCGGCAATCAAATCAGCGATGTGCAATTTTTGCAAAAATTGACCAAGCTAACGATGCTCCACCTCAGCGGCAATCAAATCAGCGATGTGCAATTTTTGCAAAAATTGACCAAGCTTATAACGATCGACCTGAGTGGAAATAAAATTAGCGATGTGCGATTTTTGGAAAAATTGACCAATATCATGTGGCTTGACCTAAGCGACAATCAAATCAACGACGGACGTTTTTTGGAAAAATTGATAAAGCTTAGCTCGCTTAATCTCTGGGGCAATCAAATCAGCGATGTGCGATTTTTAGAAAAATTGACCAACCTCACAACACTCGACCTCAGTAACAATAAAATCAGCGACCTCGAACCTTTTTTGCCTTTAATAAAAAAAGGGATTCCGGTAAACTTACAGAGATATAAGGCTGGTATAACGCTCTATGAAAATCCGCTTACAACTCCACCCCCAGAAATCGTCCAACAAGGCAACGCCGCCATCCTCCAATACTTCGAGGAGCGCGAAAAAAAACAACAATTCCAAAACACCGAAATCAAGCTCATCCTCATCGGCAACAGCACGGCGGGCAAGACCTCCTTGAGCCGCTATCTGAGGGAGCGGGTATATGAGCACGGGCAGCCTACCACCCACGGCATCCGGCGGGAACGCTGGCCGGCAGCAGACGACTTACAGGTCAACATCTGGGATTTTGGCGGGCAGGAATACTACCATGCCACGCACCGTTTGTTTTTAAGTCGCAATTCCGTCTATGTTTTGGTCTGGGATGCCTGTACCGACAAAGGCGGCACGGAACTGACCGAAATCTGGTATCCCGAAGAAGGTCATTCCAGTATGGCGCCTTTGGAGCATTTTCCGCATCTCTGGTGGCTCAAGAACATCCGGCATTTCACATCAGGGAGCAATCCGCCGGTGTCTGTGCTGTTGGTGCAAAACAAAAGTGCGCGGGACGGCATCAAGCGCTTGTCTTCCGAATTGGAAAAACCGCCTTTCGAGCTGCTACCAGAATGGATAGACAACCATATTGACATCGCAGCTTCTGCGCAGCACCAGCATGATCCACAGCCCGATACGCGCAAGTGGCAACGCAGTTTCGAGGAGTTTGAAGAAAGGCTTTTCGATAAGTTGAAATCTCAACTAACGCACTACGAATTCGCCGTCTATCACCGCGACATCCGCGACCGCGTGCGGGCATTGGCTTCGGGCGACAACCCGGTCAATGAAATGTCATGGTCGGAGTTCGAGGAGATGTGCCGCGACATCGAGCCGGATGCCAAAATGGATTTGGTGCAGATTTATCTCCGCGACATCACGGGCGACATCCTCTATTTCGACAAAAACGAAAGACTGCGCCACCGCGTATTCCTGCGCCCCGACTGGGTCTGCAACCGCATCTACGCCATCCTCAGCCGCAAAGTGCTGGAACGCCAGGGGCTTTTCGATCTGGCTTGGGTGCAGGAAGCCTTGCAATGCGAGGAATCGGAAGCCCTCGATTTTGTGGAATTGATGCGCGAGTTCCAGTTGGTTTTTGCAGAAAACGACGAAAACGGCGCACCGACGGGCAACTACGTCGCGCCGCAATATCTGCCCGATACCTGCACCAATTCCGGCGAATTGGAAGGCGCGAAAAAGTATGCCAATCTTGCCCACGCCTTTACGCTTTGGTTCCCGGAGTTCTTGCCAAAGAGCCAAATCGCCCGCTTTGTGGCGCACTGGGGCGGCAATGCCAAACAGCGGTTGTTCTGGAAAAACGGGCTGTTGTTTCAAACGGCCGGCTGCACGGCTTTGGTGGAGCGCAGCGAGGAATTCAAAATTCGGGTGGACATTCAACAGGGCGACACCGCAAAAGGGGCCGCCGCGATGCAGCGCATTTTTCAGTCGTTTTTGGATTTGGAGGACGGACAGGCGGGTTTTGCCGTATCTTTGAACGCCAATGATTTTGTCCTGTGGCAGGATGCGCAGGAAGCAATGCGCACCCGTGCGCGGCAGGTGAAAACGTTTCCTCCCGAATCTGCAAAATACACAGATGTTCAACCCTTTATGACTTTTCAAAAACCCGTTACAATGGCAAAAAAGGTTTTCATTTCCTACTCGCACAGAGACGAGGACGCCATGAAGGAACTCGATAAGTTCCTCGGCCCATTAGAACGCAAAGGCGATATCGAAATCTGGACGGACCGCAACATCCTGCCCGGCCAAAACTGGAAAGACGAGATCATGGGCGCGATCAACAGCGCCGACCTGACGCTGCTGCTCGTGAGCGCCAACTTTTTAGATTCCAATTTCATCAACGATGAGGAAATCCCGCGAGCCTTCCAGCGGCGGGAGGCCGAAGGCAAACATGTGGTACCCATCATCCTGAATTACTGTTTGTGGGACATTACTGACTTGAAAAACCTCCAGGCCCTTCCCAAAGATGGCCGCCCCATTGCCGATTATCCCAACGCTGCTCAGGGCTGGAGCGAGGTGGCGCGAGCGCTGATAGACCTGCTGAAGTGAACAGGATTAGTTGCTCAACCTGAGATTTGCCGCCTGAGATTTGACAAATTTTTGAAATTTGTCAAATCTTGCCTGGCTTGCCGACTTGCCTCACCGCCACATAATCCGTATATTTGCAATTGTTTATAACCCAATGTCAAACCATGACAGAACAACTCATCATAAAGCAGCTTGAGCAATTGCGCCGAACATCTCCAGCGCGAGGTGTTGGATTTTGCAGATTTTTTATTGGATAAGTACCGGGCTGCCCCCGCAGAAGAAGTACCGGCTATGCCTGCATCTGCGGGTCATCTGCCGGGCGACTATCTCCAAGCACAGGAAATTACCCGCCGATACCCTGATGAATGGATATTGCTGGCCGATTACAAAATAGAAGGCACGGAAATCATGGGAGGCCGGGTGCTGGCCCATGATGCAGATAAACGCAATTTGGCGATGCGCGCCAAGGACTTGGCTTTGCCGGAATGCCCCAAAACGATATTTTTTACGGGCAAATGGCCTCGCCGGGCCAAAGTGGGGTTGATGCAAAAAACAAACTCATGAAGTTTCATTTTTCCTTACGAGGTATTGGCCTATGATTTCTTGCTGGCCGGTATCGCCAGCCCTTATGATGGATTGTTAGGCCTGGACTTTTTTCAAGGTACGGTGCTTACTATTGATTTCCGCCGACAGGAAATTTGGGTTGAATGAGATGCCCGGCCTGAGATTTGACAAATTTCAAAAATTTGTCAAATCTTGCCTGCCAAATCTTGCCTGACCGACACCGGCAACATTCCTCAATGGCGGAAATAACACACTTTAACACCCCGCACTCCCTCCCATCCCGCCCAAAACCCTACATTTATCCCCTAAAATCACTCCGACATGAAATCTTATTCCATCGCAGCCGTCCTGCTGCTCTCACTCAGCCTGCTTCAGGCACAGGACAACGCCGTTTATTTTGCAGAACATCCGGCGCTCAGCCCCGACGGGCAAACCATCTATTTCAGCTACGATTCCGACATCTGGCGCGTGCCCGCTGCCGGCGGTCTCGCTGCCCGCCTCACGGCCATGAACGGCCAGGAAACCCGGCCCCGCGTTTCGCCCGATGGCCAATGGCTGGCTTTCAGCAGCAATCAGTTTGGCGGCAGCGACGTGTTTGTCATGCCCGTTGGCGGCGGCGACATCCAACGCCTCACCTGGCACGAAGCCGCCGACGATGTGGAATGCTGGAGCTGGGATTCGCAGCGCATTTATTTCACCTCTCCGCGCTACAATCGCGTCAGCACCTACTCGGTAGCGGTGGGCGGCGGCACGCCGGAGCGCCTGTTTGGGCACTATTTCAACAATGTACACAATCCGGCCATACACCCCAAAACGGGCGAGGTGTTTTTCAACGATAGCTGGGAGAGCTACAATTTTGTACATCGCAAAGGCTACAAAGGCGCTTTCAATCCCGATATCAAGTCTTACAACCCTCAAACCCGCGAGTTCAAGGTGCTGACCGACTACATCGGCAAGGATTTCAACCCCGTCACCGACCGGCAGGGCAACCTCTACTTCCTCTCCGATGAGCACAACGGCGAGTACAATCTCTACGCCTTCCGGCAAAACAAAAAGACGCGACTCACCAATTTCAAAACCTCCATCCGCCAACTCAGCGCCGCCGCCGACGGGTCGAGCCTCGTGTTTCAGCGCGACTACCAGATTTATCGCTACGATGTAAAAGCCGATAAGGCCGCGCCGGTGGACATTCGCGTGCCCCGCAACCTCACGCTGGCACAGCCGCAGGATTTCAAAACTGCCGGCAACATCTCGGCGTTCGACATCTCGCCCGACGGGAAAAAAATGGCCTTCGTGTCTCGCGGCGAACTCTTTGTGTCCGACATCAAGGGCAAATTTGTACAACAATTGCCCACCCGCGCCGATGGCCGCGTGCTGGAAACGTACTGGCTGAAAGACAACAAAACCATCCTCTTCAACCAGACGGTGAACGGCTACCAAAACTGGTTCAGCATCGCCGCCGATGGTTCCGCTCCCGAAAAGCAACACACCAGCGACCTGCGCAACAACCGCCAGCTCGGCCTCAACAGCGACCGAACCCAGGCCGTGTATCTGAGTGGCAGAGACGAACTGCGGCTGATGGATTTGGCCACATTCCAAAGTTCGCTGTTGCTGAAAGACGAATTTTGGGCATTCCAAAGCGACAGTCCTCAGTTTGGCCCCGACGACAAGCATGTCCTCGTTTCCGCTTATCGCAATTTTGAGCGCGATCTGATGGTCGTCCATACAGAAACCAAACAGGTGCGCAACCTCACCAACACCGCAGTGACGGAATCCGGCGGCATCTGGTCGCCCGACGGCAAGGCGGTTTATTTTACCTCCAATCGCACCCAGCCAGGCTATCCTTACGGACTTCAGCGCCCGGATGTGTTCAAAATGCCCTTGAGTTTAATGGACGAGGAGCCGCTGCGTTCCGACAAGTTCGCCGAGATGTTTGCCGAGCCGGATACCAGCAAAGCCGCCAAAGACAAGAAGTCTGAAAAGCCGGTCGTTGCCATTGCCGACGCCAATTTGATGGAGCACATTGAGGCCACCGGGCCGGTCTTTGGCGCCCAATTTGTCGTACACTGCTCGCAAAAGGACAGTAAAACCACCCTGCTCCTGCTGTCCGACCACGATGAAGGACGCATGGCGCTGTGGAAGGTGCTGACGGAGCCATTTGAAAAATCCAAAACGGAAAAAATTGCCGGCGCTGAGGGCTTCATCAGCAGCATCGTGTATGTGGACGGCAAATATTACGCCCTCATCGGCGGCAATGTACACAGCTTGGACATGGGCGGCAACAAAGCTGAAAAAATCGAGATCAACCACACCTTCCGCCGCAATCTCCGCGACGAGTTCCAGCAGATGTTTTACGAAACCTGGGCCAACATGGAAGAAAACTTCTACTCCGAAGACTTCCACGGCGTGAACTGGCCCGCCATGCGCGACCGCTACGCCGCCTGGCTGCCATATGTGAACACCCGCGCCGACCTGCGCCGCCTCACCAACGATTTGCTCGGCGAACTCAATACGTCGCACTTCGGCTTCAGTTCCGGCGGCAGTGAAGAAACTGTTTTTTACAAAAACCGCACGCTCTCTACGGGCATCGTTTTTGAGGAATCCAAGCCCTGGCAGGTGCAACGCGTAGTGGCCAACAGCGTCGCCGCCCGCTCACAAACCGCCATCCGGCCCGGCGATGTCCTCACGCAAGTGAACGGCAGGGATGTGGACGCCAGGGCCAACCGGGAAATGTACTTCTCGCGCCCGTCTTTGGATGAAGAAATGAGCCTCACGTTCCGCCGCGGCACGGAAACGGTGCAGGTGAAACTGAAACCGCAATCGGTTTTTGACGTCCGCGATCTGATGTACGACGAGTGGGTGGCCGATTGCCAGCGCCGCGTGGACGAGCGTAGCAACAAACGCATTGCCTACATTCACATGAAAGACATGGGCGGCGATGAATTGGAGCGCTTCCTCACCGAGATGGTTTCGGAGGGCGCCTACCGCGACGGTCTCATTCTCGACCTGCGCTGGAACACCGGCGGCAACGTACACGATGAGGTGCTGCGTTTCCTCTCGCAGCGGCCTTATCTGCAATGGAAATACCGCGAGGGCCAACTCACGCAGCAGAGCAATTTCGGGCCGGCGGTGAAGCCCATCGTGCTGCTCATCAACGAGCAAAGCCTCAGCGATGCAGAAATGACGGCGCAGGGTTTCAAACACCTGAAATTGGGCAAGATTGTCGGCACGGAAACCTACCGCTGGATCATCTTCACTTCCGGCAAGGGGCTGGTGGACGGCTCGTTTTACCGCCTGCCTTCCTGGGGTTGCTACACTTTGGACGGCAAGAACTTGGAAAAAACAGGCGTTGCTCCCGATATTCAGATTCACAACACCTTCCAGGATAGGCTCGAAGGCAAAGACCCGCAATTGGATCGCGCCATTGAGGAGGTGATGAAGGGGATGAAGTAGGATTTCACAAAGTCCTCGGATTATAAATAATGCGGGGTAGTCGGGCTTGCACCAAGGGCCGGTTGAGGTTGTATTGAAGCATGATTTCGTGCGAGCCGTTGTTGGCGTTCCGCAAGCCGGAAACAGTGGCATCGTAGGCGTAGGCCAGCAGCAGGTTTTCACTCAGTTGGAAGCCCGCCATACCGATGACCGCATCGCCGGTGTCATTGCTGTATCCTCTGAATCCGATGCCGGCCAGCAGGTTTTGTTGAATGCGAAACAGGGCCGCCACGTCGGTTTGGGTTTCCACCATATCGCTGCGCACGAGCAGGGCCGGATGCACGGATAGCTTGTCGCCGAGATCGAAATGGCCGCCGAGTTGGAGGAAAAAGCTGCGTTCCAACTGAAAATTGAAAGAAGGCAGTTCTACTTCCGGGCGGGTAAGATGGCGCAGCCCCAAACCTGCCTCGAAGCGCTCAGACTGGAAATAAACGCCGGCGTGAAAAGTAGGCGTCATGCCCGATTCGAGGCCGACCGGCAGCAGCGGGTCGTTGTGATTGGGGCCGGAGCCGGGTTCGTACACGCCGTCGGGGGTGCGAATGAGAGAGCCGTCTAAGCTGCGCTGCGTGATGCCGGCGCCGAAGCCAACGGCGAGCAGGGCATTTCCGAGCGGGCGATGGAAGCTGTAGTTGAGCTGGGCCGAACTGAATCGCCCGGCGCCGAGGCGATCATTTTCGACTTGCAGGCCCAGTCCGCCGCCGATGAAATACAGCGGCAGGTGCGTGGCGATGTATTGCCCGGCAGGGCTTCCCGGCAGTTGCGTCCATTGCTTGCGATAACCGGCGCTGATGGAGAGCGAATGATCGAGGCCCGCGTAAGCCGGGTTCCATTGCATCGGATTGAGCATGAACAGGGAATACTGCGCGGGTTGTTGCGCACAGAGCGACATGCTTGCGGCAAGAAACAACGGAAGAATAAAATATCGCATTGGCCGGCCTGATGTTGGTACTCTTCTGAAACACGCGGCGGCCTCAAGAGTTTTCCACGAGAGGCCGCCGCGGGAAATCATTCCAGCGTCAACTGCCGTTTGCCGGGATACCTCACCGAATAGCGGAAGTTGAGTTTTTCGGTTTTGCCCGGCGCTATGTTGAGTTTCCACAGGGGTTGGCCGGTGGCCGGATTGACGACGGCGCCTTTGGATTGCTCCAATTTCACCTCTATTTCTTCGCTCGTCGAAAGCGGGTACTGGTCTTCGATCACGATGCTGACGGCCTGCTTTTTGCTGTTGCGCAACTCGATGTTCCAGCCCGTGGTTTGGGTGATTTTGCCTCCCAGAAACTGCTTGTCTGCAAATTCCTTTTCGCGCTTGCGTTCTACCACAATGCTCTCATCGCGGCCCAGCGACAGGCGCAGGGTATCGCCGGTTTCGGCTGTGTTCAGGTAGGTTTTGCCCACATACGATCCCTCAAAAAACAGCAGTGCCTCTCCACTCAGCAGGCGGTAGCTGTTCCAGTCGGCGATGCCCGCAGTGAGGTAAGCGGTTTTGTCCAATTTCGGCACGCAGTAGTACTCATAAAAAGCAGGCACTTCTTCCTGTGCAATCACCACCGTCACCGGCTTGGTACCGCCGGCAATGCTGTACGGCTGGGCAATGCGAAACTCCTGTGTGGTGGTGCGTTCTACCTGCTCCACCGCCGGGCCGGACGCGGCCTTGTCCTCATCTCTTGACATGACGCTTTCCTTTGCCATCGTCGCCGGGCTGTCCATCGTTTGCATGCGCTCGCGGCGACCGTAGTAGGCCACCGGCTCGTAGAAGCGCAGCCACCAGGCTTGCAGTTCGGGGCGGGTATTGTTCAGCGAAGGATTGCCGGTAGAGAGCGTGAGCTGCACATTGGACCAGTTTTCGCCGGTATTTTGCACGACCTGCGCCTTGTAAGTCAGCGCCAGAGGTTTGGTAATATCCTGAACACGAACGTCGTAGCTGGGCGTCCAGCTTGCATTGGGCGCTAAATAGCTCAGCGCGAACTCGGCAGATACCGCCGCCGGAGCGGAGACGTTGACCACAATTTCGCTGGTGGCCACATTGCGCTGCCGGGCATTGAGTTCGTTGATCTGGTTTTGGAAGCGCTTTTTGTCTTCGTTCAGTTTTTGAACGACTAAGCTGATGTCCAATTTGCGCAGGCGCAGTTCGGTGAGGCGGCTTCTGTAAAAATCAGCGCCGGCCTTGAGGTCTTCAGCCGTCCAGCCTTTTTCGCCGCCGAGGGTTTTGTTGGCCAAAATAAACCGTTCCTCTTCCTCCAATGCAGAGAGCGCGGCCTGTTCGCGGTCGGTTTTGATTTGAAGTTGCTGAATTTCCGTCTGCAATTTTTTCACCTCCGCATCCGGTTCGTTTTCTTTCATGTAGTTGATCTGGTGTTGCACCGAAAGGATGGTAAAATTCCCCAAAGCGCTCACCTGAATGCTTTCGGGATCGAGCATCGGAGAGAGGCCGGTGAATTTTAATGCCGTCGGGCCGGCGGGCAATGCCACCGCTGCCGTTCGGGATACTTGGGCGCCTTGCAGGTAAACGGTCACTTTGCGAATGGTGGAAAGTGCTTCTTTTTCAGTGGGTTGTGCGCTCAGCGCCAAAGAAAAGAGCAGCCATGCTGCGATGAAAAACGGTCTCATGTTCATGTTTTTTTATAGAAAGATGCAGTGGTGGGGGAAATTGCATAAAGATATCCCCAAAAATTATTGCTCTTTAAAAAGAGCGTTCTCATTAACAGGCATAAAAATAAATATTGTAAAAAAAAATATATTTATACTGATATACTTAGACAAGGCTTTTTATTTGTTATATTAACAAGTTTTTTAGAGTTTTTTCAAAACGAAATACTGAATTACACATGAAAGAGCTTATCTCATACGCTTTGTTGTTCGCCATGCTTTACGCGGTGCCTGTAAACGCTCAAACCGTTATCAATGAGATATCGGCAACCCCACTTAGGGGAGATACTATTCCCACGGAAAGCGAGAAAGAGTTATTTCACGTTACTTTTCATTACAAACCTAAGCATCGTAATGAGAACATTATTGCACTCAACCTCTTGGATGCAAACAAGAAGAACCTAGCAGTATTGGAATGGCATCGCAACGAGTTTGAATATAGTATTGACTCAGAAGTTATGACTGTCAGATTTAAAATAGATAAAGAATTGGCATCAAAAGTAGCTATGGTCGAGCCTCATTTTTGGATAAAGAAAGGGGGCAGCTCACAATCCTTGGGAAACGAATATTTACTTGAACCCGTATTCTTGCATACCCTTGAAATCAAGGCTGATGCAGAGCAGTGTTACTATATTATGGTTCCTATCAGGGATTATGAACAGGGAGCGGAGGAGTTCAAAAAACTCTTAAAGGACTATGCCGCTTCCGGTAAAAAACCCAGTAAAATCCCCAAATACTGTGACATGAATCCGGTTCCCTATAAAATAACAATATCTAAAGTCATTAGGTATAAATTTTTATGCGTGAGGCGTGCGGAAAATGAGATAAGAGAAGACGTTTTCACCTTTGGCGAACCCTTGAGAGATACGATAATATTTAAATTTAAATGAATATGAGCATAGAAAAAATGTTTCTATCCGTATCGGTATTACTTACAATGTTGTTGATGTACAACTTTGTTCCTCCGTGTAGAGACCCGAATCTATTTTTCTGGATTCTTATAGCTTGTATCGTCCCGATAGTATTTTACTGTTGGGCGCAAAGGAGTAAATTATCATCCCTCAATAAGTCCGCAAAAAAGTGGTTTATAGCAATTTTGCTTTTTTTATTCACGGGGGTATCTATTGGCTATTCTTTCTTGTATCAAACGCGTGTCATATCTGATCATATAAATGTAGAAGGATATCATGAGGAAATCTTTTTTATTATTCCCTTCAATTATCCTCAAAACACACAAGCCAAATTCCCTGAGTTGGAAAAAGTGGGGTGGACAAAAATTGCCGAAGGTGATATAGGCTACGTCCAAGGCTGGTTTGCCGATAGCGAGGATAATAACTATAACTATCCGCTTAATGCCTTACTCGTTGAAACTGCTTTTGGCGTACTCCTGCTGATCGGTTTTGTTTCATTATTGCTTCTATACATATTGGTGTATTTGAAAAAGACAACCAATGCTAAGTCTTTGAAAAACGAAAGCGGTCTGAGCAGGGAGGTGAGCGAGTTAATCGCTAAGGATGAACTTATTGAGGCTTGCAATATGATTCTACAGGATCCCGGTATTGACGTAGATTCGATTTTACACATAGAAAATCTGAGGGCGCAAATCGGTGATACTGAAAAAAAATATCTGGGAAGTTTGATTACTTTAGACGATTATTCTCATCATAGAAGTAAACAAAGAATGGCCTTATTAAAAATCAAGAGTTAAAACACCACTTAGCACCTTGAAAAATCCTTCAGTCTGAGAACCTGAAAATCTATTTTTCCCTCAACAAGACCATCCCCCCTCACGGCATCTTCACCACGTTCAGCAAGTCCCGGATGATGTCTTCCGTGCTGATGTTTTCGGCCTCGGCCTCATAACTCAGACCGATGCGGTGGCGCAACACGTCGGGGCACAATTCGAGAATGTCTTCGGGCACCACATAGCCGCGCCTGCGCAAAAAGGCCAGGGCTTTGGCTGCCAGCGCCAGATTGATGCCCGCGCGGGGCGAGGCGCCATATTGAATCAGGGGTTTGAGCCGGGCAAGTCCGGCCTTATCCGGCTCGCGGGTAGCCGACACAATGTCCAATATGTAGCGTTCTATTTTTTCATCCATGTACACCAATCGCACCGATTCGCGCGCCCGCAAAATGGCCTGCGGATGCACCACCGGCCGCAGGGCCTCGCCTATGGCGCCCGACACATTTCGGCGTATGATTTCGCGCTCCTCCTCGCGGCCCGGATAGCCCACCTTCACCTTCAGCATGAAGCGGTCCACCTGTGCTTCCGGCAGCGGGTAGGTGCCTTCCTGCTCGATGGGGTTTTGGGTGGCCAACACCAGAAAAGGCTCCTCCAGCACAAAAGTCTCGTGGCCTATCGTCACCTGCCGCTCCTGCATGGCCTCCAGCAGCGCGCTTTGCACCTTGGCCGGGGCGCGGTTGATCTCGTCGGCGAGCACAAAATTGGCGAATACGGGGCCTTTGCGGGCGCTGAACTCGTGCGTGGCGGGGTTGTAAATCATGGTGCCCACGATGTCGGCAGGCAGCAGGTCGGGCGTGAATTGTATGCGGCTGAACCGGGCGTCAATGGCTTGTGCCAATGTTTTGATGGCCAATGTTTTGGCCAATCCCGGCAGCCCTTCCAGCAACACATGCCCCCGGCTGAGCAGCCCGATGAGCAATCGCTCCATCATCCGTTCCTGCCCCACAATGATGCGGCCGGTTTCGTTGCTCAGTTGTTCTACAAAAGCGCTTTCCTCGTGTATGCGCCGGTTGAGCGCTTCAATGTCGGTTCCGTACATCATTGGCCATCAGTTGTGGGCGTAAAAATAGGCGATCTGATCGTGGTAAACATGAAGATGGAGTAGGAATAGAGATTAAACAGGGCTTTCCTCCAGCACCACTTTCATGTGTAACGGGTGCAGGAGCACATTTAGCTCAGCTACAAATTCATATCGCCGGTCTAAGTACTGTTGAATCTCAAGCGCATGAGCATGGTGCGATTGATGTAATTCAATAAGTTCATCCAATTGGGCGATTTCCTCAATCAAATCGCTGAGTCTGGCGCTTCTTTCCGACACTTCTGCGAATTTATTCTTGTTCATGCCCTGACTGTTTCTGATGAGTAATCTGAACATAACCTCGTGAAAATCTATTCCCGACCCTGTTCTTTTTTGTTTTTGAGAATTGATGATCCCAATATATGACGTTTCCCTGGTATAAGGAGTGCTTTTCATGCCCTTCATGGTAAACGACGACAAAGTAAGCGTCAATTCCATATTTTAGGTTGCAATCTTTGCGAAATTCCTCATCAATCAACTCTGATTTCCGCTCAAAGGTTTCAGGGGAAATGAAAGTCACCATATCTATGTCTTTGGGATTGAGTTTACGCGTAGTGAAACTTCCGCCAACCCATTGAATGAAATCCTTGGTTATTTCAGACCTGAATCTATCCGTATATTGCATGAACTTCTGAAACAAATCAGGTCTGGTAGTGCTTTCTGGAAAGTCAAGGACAAATATCCTTCGAAACTCCTCTAAGCTCAGCTCATGCCTTTGGGGAGGCTCGATATATCCTCTCAGTCCAAATTTAAAGGGCATTTGATTTCATTGTTTGATTGAAATACTGTTCTTCAGGAGCAACTCTGCCTGCTATGAAGGTTTTACGCACCAGCCGGTTGAGCGCTTCAATATCGGTTCCGTACATCATTGGCCATCAGTTGTGGGCGTAAAAATAGGCGATCAGGGTGGTAATACGGGCGTTTTCAAAACTCCGGCTAAACTTTTTCTTGATTGGAAAGTCATATGGCCACAAAATCCGCCGGATATGAAAAATACCTTGCCTGTTCTCCTGTTTGCGCTGTTTTCTGTCTGCTTCTCAGATAGTGTACTGTCTCAAACGCCTTACTATCCACCCCTGACCGGCACTACCTGGCAAACCGTATCGCCTGCTGAACTGGGCTGGTGCGAGAATCAGCTGGATTCCGTTTATCAATATCTCGCTGAAAAAGACACCAAAGCCTTTATCATACTCAAGGGCGGGCGCATTGCCGCGGAGCGCTACTTCGGCACCTTCACCCGCGACAGCCTTTGGTATTGGGCCTCCGCAGGAAAAGTACTCACTGCGTTTATGGTGGGACAAGCGCAGGAAGACGGGCTGTTGGATATTCTACAACCTACTTCCACCTACCTTGGCACGGGCTGGACAAGCCTGCCGCCTGATAAAGAGGCGCTCATCACCGTGCGCCACCAACTGACCATGAGCAGCGGACTGGATGACGGCGTGCCGGATGATTTTTGCACCTTGCCTGCCTGCCTGCTCTACGAGGCCGATGCCGGACAGCGCTGGGCCTATCACAATGCGCCCTACACGCTGCTCACCAATGTGCTCAACAGCGCCACCGGGCAGGGATTGAACGTGTACTTCAACGCCAAAATCCGCAATCGCATCGGCATGAAAGGCTTGTGGCTGCCCCAGGGCTACAATCAGATTTATTACAGCGATGCGCGCAGCATGGCCCGCTTTGGCCTGCTCATCCTGCGGCACGGAGTTTGGGCCTCCGACACGCTGATGCGGGACACCGCCTATTTCAGCGCCATGGTCAACACCTCTCAAAACCTCAATCCGTCGTATGGCTATCTCTGGTGGCTCAACGGCAAAAGCAGCTATAAACTGCCCGGCTTGCAATTCAATTTTCCAGGTTCCATCATACAGACAGCCCCCGCCGACCTCTTTGCCGGCTTAGGCAAAAACGACCAAAAACTCTATGTCATTCCCTCGCTCGATATGGTGGTGGTGCGACTGGGCGAAACGGCAGGAGGGGCGAATCCTGCGTTGTCGGGTTTTGACAATACCTTGTGGGCCAAGCTGATGGAGGTCTTTTGCAATGTGAGCGCCCAGAGCGAAGCATCGGTTGCTCCCTCTTTCCAAATGTCGCCCAACCCCGCCGGAGACTTGGTGCGCATCCAGATACCCGACCCGACGCAAGATTTCAGCATAGCCGTTCGCGACGCACAGGGGCGACTCCTGCTCCGGCAGTCCAACGACCCCGAACTCCGGTTGGAGCAGTTTCCTTCAGGCGTATATTTCGTCACGGTTCGGCAGGGGCAAAGGATACAAACGCAAAGATTGCTACATTTGCGTCCATGAATTTTTCTTCCAAACTCTTAGAAGAAGCCGTGCAGGCTTTTGCCGGCCTGCCGGGCCTCGGGCGCAAAACGGCCCTGCGCCTGGCGCTGTATTTGGTAAATCAGGAGGCCGCCTACACAGATCATTTCACCGATGCGTTGCTGCGCATGCGCCGGGGCATTCGACCCTGCCAAACCTGCCACAATCTGGCCGACGACCATCTCTGCGCCGTATGCGCCGATACCCGCCGCGACCGCTCGGTCATCTGTGTGGTGGAGAACATCCGCGATGTGATGGCCATTGAGGACACGCAGCAATACCGGGGATTGTATCATGTATTGGGCGGTGTCATCTCGCCCATTGAGGGCATCGGGCCGGAACAACTGCACATTGACGATCTGATACAGCGCGTAGCCGGCGGCGAGGTCAAAGAGGTCATCATGGCCATCAGCCCTACCATTGAGGGCGATACGACCATTTTTTATTTGTCCAAAAAAATGCGGGAACTACCCGTGCGCATCAGCACCATAGCGCGCGGAGTGTCGTTTGGGGGGGAGTTGGAATACGCCGACGAACTCACGCTGGGGCGCTCCATTGCTGCGCGTCGCCCCTATTCGCTGGATGATTCCGGGCAGTGAAGGCATATAAAAAAAGCGGGGCTTTTTTGCGAAAAGCCCCGCCATAGCCGGTGGGTATTAAGTCACTCACATGAAACACTTCCCACCCAGAATGCTTCACTGTTTTTTGTACCGACAGCGCTCTCAGTTCATTGTTTTTCTCATGGCCTCATAGTGTTTCAATAGTCCGTCAGGATGTGTTTTTCAATAAGATTCACATCACGGATAATTGTAATACAAAAAATCGTGCCAAAAAAAAAGCCCCCCTCCCGTTACGGGGAGAGAGGCCATCCCAAAAACCGATTTAAACTTGCGCTCAGAAGCGGTCTTTGTGAATTACATACAATCCAATCGCCATATAAAAAACTAACAATGAGTCGGTTAGCATTGCCCAGAAGCGATGTGCTTCGGATGCAACGACAGCAAAGCACACCCATGTAGGGCAGTTGCAAAGCTGAACCAATAAAAGCCTCTCGATGAAATGAATGCAGGAACCGGGGGTAAATACTCCGGCTGCAAAAAAAGATTTGGAATGTAGAGTTGCAAAGGTAAACCAAAAAAGAATAACATTTTATACTTAAGCTGTAAATTTAACTTTTTTGTACTCCCTGCGACTTTCCTCCGGGGCAATGTTCAACATAAAAGCGCCCTGTGCCGTTATGTAACTTTGCTTTTCAAGCACTCAATTGTATCAACACATATTTCATCATCAAAACCAAGAACCATCATGCCGATGAGAAAATTTTCCCTGTTCCTCGTTGCCTTGTTTACGCTTACGTTGGCCCTGTCGGCTTCCGCACAACAAGACAAAACGCAGCGCCCCAGCCCGCCGATGACGGCAAGCAGCAGCTTTGGCGACACAAAATTGGTCATCAATTACGGCAGCCCTGCCGTGAAAGGCCGCGAAATCTGGGGCAAATTGGTACCTTACGGGAAGGTCTGGCGCACCGGAGCCAACGAAGCCACCACTTTTGACGTGAGTACCGATGTGATGATCGAAGGCAAAAAGCTGGCTGCCGGTCGTTATGCGCTGTTCACCATTCCCGGCGAAGACGAGTGGACCATCATTTTCAACAAAACAGCCGATCAGTGGGGCGCTTATGGCTACAAGGCCGAAGATGATGCACTCCGCGTGGTCGTCAAGCCGGCTTCGCATGGAGAAACCGCCGAACGCTTGGTTTTTCATGTCATTCCTGACGGTAATACCAAAGCTACCGTCACCCTGTATTGGGAAAAAGTGGCCGTTGGGTTTAATATGACGAATGTCAAGTAGGCGCTGATTTTCTGATATTGTCACCGCAGCGAAATGGCCGACATGGGGAGTAGAATAGGTTCGTTTTCAGAATCTAAGCTGCCTGCGTCGGCTTTTTCGTGTGCGGCGCGCAGAAAAAATTCCCATCTTTGCCCCTGTTTTTACACCATCTAAACGGATTGAAAGTGAGCTTTTTCAGCAAATTCTTCAACAAGGAGAAAAAAGAGGACTTGGACAAGGGCCTCGAAAAAACAAAAACCAACTTCCTCGGCAAATTGGCCAAAGCCGTAGCAGGCAAGTCCACCGTGGACGAGGAAGTCCTCGACGAAGTGGAAAACATCCTCATCTCCTCCGATGTAGGATTGGACACTACCGTGAAAATCATCGAACGCATAGAGGCCCGTGTGGCTCGCGACAAATACCTGAACGCAAGCGAACTCAGCGAAATCCTCCGCGACGAGATCGTGCAACTCCTCAGCGACAACAATACGCAAGACCTGGAGGACTTCCTGCCATCCGTGCAGGCCAAGCCATTGATTTTGATGGTAGTAGGTGTGAACGGCGTGGGCAAAACCACCACCATCGGCAAGTTGGCATGGCAGTTCAAACAACAGGGCAAAAAGGTGGTCATGGGCGCCGCCGATACCTTCCGCGCCGCCGCCGTTGACCAGCTTAAAATCTGGTCGGAGCGCGTGGGCTGCGATTTTTTCAGCAAAGGCATGAATACCGACCCCGCCGCCGTAGCGTACGAAACCGTGCAATACGCCATCCAGAACAACTGCGATGTGGCCATCATTGACACCGCAGGCCGCCTGCACACCAAGATCAACCTGATGAAGGAGCTGGGCAAAATCAAAAGCTCCATCACCAAACGCATGGACGGCGCTCCGCACGAGGTTTTGCTCGTACTCGATGCCACCACCGGTCAAAATGCCATTGAGCAGGCCAAGCATTTCACCCAGGCAACGGAGGTCACTGCGCTGGCACTCACCAAGTTGGACGGCACGGCCAAAGGCGGCGTAGCCATCGGCATCTCCGATCAGTTCAAAATTCCCATCAAATACATCGGCGTAGGCGAGGCCATTGATAAATTGCAGATTTTCAACAAACGCGCCTTTGTGGATTCCCTCTTTGAAAAGTAAACACAGCAATCATTTTGCTAAAAAGCCGTTCATTCGGCGGAAAGTTATATCTTCGCAAAGTGAATGTGGCTGCCTGAGTCTTTGTTTGCAAATACTCGCAGCCTCCGCTAAAAACAACGCTTATGTTTGGCAACAGTAAAAAAGATACCGGTAAGCCGGGCGCTCCCGGCACTGCGCCCTCCAATTCGCTCAACAGCCTCACGCAAGGCGCCGTAGTAGAGGGTACCGTTAAAGCCGACAGCGACATCCGCGTGGACGGTAAGATAAAAGGCAAATTGCACTGCGCCGCCAAAGTCATCATTGGGCCAAGCGGACATATTGAAGGAGAAATCCGTTGCAAAAATGCCGTCATCGAGGGCAAATTCATCGGCAATATTGACGTAGAAGAACTGCTCAATGTGCGCGAAACCGCCCATATAGACGGCGAGGTCAATGTGGGCAAGCTGATTGTACAATCGGGGGCCACCTTCAATGTCACCTGCAACATGGGCGGCGTCAAAAAATCGGATCAGGGCGCTGCCGGTTCCAGCAAAGCCAATACTGCCCATGCCTCCGCAGGAAAACCACAGCAAGCCTGAGCCGGAAAAGCCCGATGAGCAACGTGCTTCCCGCGCCCGCAACTACATGAAGTATTCGGGCATGGCCTTCCAAATGGGCGGCATCATCCTCTTCGGCGTTTGGGTGGGCAAAAAATTGGATGAGCGCTTTTCCACCTCTACACCTTGGTTCACCGTCGGGTTGGCGCTTTTTTCCGTCTTTGCTGCTTTGTATATTGTTCTAAAAGATTTTATGAAAACGCCCTCATGACGCACCGATCCTTTCTCCTTCAATTGACATTGCTTACAGCCGCCTCCGCCGCAGGATTGTGGCTGATGCTGGGAATGCCGCAGTTGGCCGGTTTTGAGTGGTTCGGCTGGGGCTGTCTGATATTTTTTGTACTGCTCACCATCGCCATGTTTTATGCCGGTCACAGTGCGGCCCGCAGCAGCAACAAAAACGATTTCACCAATGCGGCAATGGGTTTTTCCGGGGGCAAAATTTTTCTATCGGCCATCATCATCCTGATGTATGTAGAGTTGGCCGCCCCGACTTCTAAATTCTTTATCCTGCCGTTTTTTGCGCTGTACATTATATACACTGTCTTTGAGGTATATTTCATGTCGAAACTCGGCAGAATGAAGCCATAAGTAGTGGGGCAAAAATAAAGTGTTCATTTTCTTTAGGCCATAATTTATTTTCATCGAATCCATCCTGAATCATGGAACACGGACCATACAAAGCCATCGTCAACGGAGCGTTTGAATACGAAGACCTCTCTCCGGCTCAATTAGATGCCGCTTCTTCCGGCAAAGGAAAACACCATATCCTGAACGGGCCGGTTTCGCTTCATGCAGAAATTTTGGAGACGGATTTTTTCCAAAAACGCTACGTCATCAAGGTCAACGGCAATGTTTACGAAGTGAGGTTGCAGGATGCTATGGACCAGTTGGTCAACCGTCTGGGGCTTTCTATTAAAACGACGCATCGGGTCAAAGACATCAAAGCGCCCATGCCCGGCCTCGTGCGCCGCATAGAAGTATCGCCCGGCCAGGAAATCAAAGAGGGCGACCCCATCCTGATTCTGGAAGCCATGAAAATGGAAAACGTGCTCAAGTCTCCCGGCGAAGGGCGCATTGCTAAAGTGCTGGTTTCGGAAGGCGCGCCGGTAGAAAAAGGCCAGGTTTTGATAGAGGTGGAATAGTGCTGGCTACCTTATCAAAGTAGCATAGCCCTTGATTTCAAAAGGCTCGCCGCGCGGCCCCCAAAATCGCACATACACCACATACACGCCGGGCGGTGAATCTTGGCCCGTGTTGAATTTTCGGCCGTTCCAACCCTCATTCGGACTGTCGGTTTCAAAAACCATTTCGCCCCAGCGATTCCAAATACTCATATTGAAAGCCCGCGCCCCCTCCATGATGCCCACGCCTTTGTAGGTGTCGTTCAGGCCGTCGGCATTGGGCGTGAAGGCATTCGGCAGGTGAAAGCGCACTTCGGGCCTTATATCCACTATTTGCGTGGCGGTGTCGCGGCAGCCGCTGGGGTGTGTCACCACTTGTGTCACGACAAACATACCCGTGTCTCGATATACATGGCTGGGATTGCTCAAAATAGAGTTGGCGCCGTTGCCGAAATCCCAAAACCAGCGATTGGCGCCTTCCGACCGGTCGGAAAAAATGACGGTATTGTTGATGCTCGTGGGGTCATCCGGCGTGTATTCAAACCCGGCCACAGGCGAGGGCAGCACCCGTATCAGGCTGTTGAAAACAGTATCCGTTTGGCAGCCAATGGGCGAAATGATGCGCACGGAAACGGTGTAAACGCCTGTTTCTGTGTAGGTATGAGTGGGGCTGATGGCCGTGCCGGTAGCGCCGTCGCCAAACTCCCACAAGATGTCATAGGTCTCGTCAATGGGAAAAGAGAGGTTGTCAAAAAATATCTCTGCGGGGCGGCAACCGGTAAACGAACTGGGCGCAATGACGATGAGCGAAGGCACCGGGAAATAAGGCACCACTTTGGTAATGCTGGCCTGACAACCGTTGACATCCGTGACGGTGAGGGTGACGGGAATATTGCCGGGTATGCGGTAGGTATGGGCGGGGTTGCGGGCAGAACTTCTTTGGCCGTCGCCGAACTGCCAATCCCAGGCTACAATATTGCCGCTCCCCGACATGGATAAGTCTGTAAATTGCACAGGCCCGGCTACGCAGGTGTCGTAGGCAAAGGAGAAATCGGCACTGATGCTGGGGAATACATTGATGGTCACTCTGGCGGTGTCTCCGCAGTTGGTGCCCGGATTGAGAAACAACTCGCCGGTGTAGCGCCCCGGCCCCGGAAAATTGATGGTGGGGTTCCAGCTATTGGAGGTGACGGTATTGCCTGAAATATTAAACCTCCATAAAAAATTGGTCACAAAAGCCTGCTGGAAGCTCGTATTGACAATGGTAACGGCGGTATCTCCGCAGGCATTGATGAAGTAAGACTGCCCGTCGGCTATGGAATCGGACTGAATCTGGGCCACCACCGTAGGGTCGCAGCGCGCCACATTGAACTGAAAATCTCGAAATACCGTGCTCAGCAGCACGCCGTTGCGATACTCCAGCACCTGCACCCCCACCACATACTGCCCCAAATTGACGGGCGTTCCCGAAATCAGGCCCGTTTGAGAGTCAATGGTCACTACGGGGTTTCCGGCCATTGGGGCGGTTGGCGTATAAGTAGGAACAATAAATGATACCGGATTATAAGGCGGCGGGCAGCCCGGATTGGGATAGGCGCCGGCGCAGGTCTGGTAGGCCGGGGAGGTCAATAAGTTGCCTCCGCCCAGCAGCGGCGCCGAAAAACGATACACCAAGCTGTCGCCATCTGCGTCGGTAGCGGCATGGTCGTAATTCAATGGCAGCCCCCCGCAAATCACCGTAGGGGGAAATGTGTTGAAGGTCGGGCTGTTGTTGCAGAGTTGTTGGGCCGCCGAGGTGATTTCGACAGTATAGGTGGCGCCCACAGTTGAGGGGGCAAAGATATTATTGATGGTTTCGTTGCGGCAGCAGCGCTGATAAGTGATGTGGTAGCTGTCGGTAGTGGAAACAGGCAAACTTAAATTGAAGACATACTCGGCCTCCTGCACGCAGACATTGGGCGGAATGAGACAGGGATACGAGGGCGCCGTCACCTGACGAACACTCCCCAAGGGTACGTCAACCCTTCTGAAGGGCGCGCCTTGCGATTGGCCCGAACAGTTGCCTCCAGGGCAACGATACACTCCAACGAATGCTGTGGGGTCGAAATTGGCGCAATCCGTGCAGTTGCAATCCCGGTACATTTTGAGCGTAAACTCATAATTGCCGGGGCTGATACAACGGTAAGTCATCACGCCGCCGATGATGTGGCGGGCATTTCCTGTGGTGGTCAGGAAAAATAATACGAATGCCGCGATGGCGAATTTTCCGATAGTACGCATGTTTCGATAGCCGGGTGTGTGAATGAGTAAAATATCGTTTGCGCTGTCTATGTTCATCTTGCTGAACGAAAAGACCGCCTAACATCTTATCGAGGTGAAGCGACTGCCCCCGAAAGAAAAGGATTTTATCTCAGCAAGGCTACTTTTTCTTCTGATTCGCCTTGTGAATGACAGAAAAGCGACTCCCTGGCTATTTTTTGGGCGCCCTTTTGCTGCGATGTTTGAGCAACCACGGCAACAAATCCGGCTCGGCAAAGGCATTGTCCCAGCTATTGTGGTTCACGCCAGGATACTCCGAGTAGCGCACCTGACCGCCGGCTTGTTGTGCCGCTTCCACCATTTTTCTCGACAGGCGCACCGGCACCACTGCATCGGCATCGCCGTGAAACACCCACAGCGGCGTGTTCCGGGCATACAAGGATACGGTCAAGGCATTGCCGCCGCCACAAATCGGGAAGGCCGCCGCAAATCGCGAAGGCATCCGCGACAACAGCTCAAACGTGCCCATACCGCCCATCGAAAGGCCGCCCACATACATCCGCGAGGCATCCGTTTTGGTGTCGTTCATCAGCATGTCCACCAATTCCATGACTAAGCGCATGGGTTTTCCCGGCGTCTCAAACAAGGGGAACGCCCAGTCTATCCGCTCCGGATCGCGCTCCACTCTGGCCCAATACAGGTCTTTGGGGCATTGCGGGAACACTACAATGGCAGGGTATTTGGCCCTGACTTCAGGTTTCAGAAACATTTTGGCGCCGTGTACCAATTGCATTTCGTTGTCATTGCCCCGCTCGCCCGCGCCATGCAAGACCAATATCAGCGGGTACGACTTGCCGGCGGCATATCCTTCGGGAAAAAGGATTCGGTAGGGCAGCGAATCGCCGTCTGCATTGATGTACAGCCGACGCTCATAAGCGCTCAGGTCCTGCGCGCTCAGCAGGTTGAAAGAGAAAAAGAATAAGAAAAACAGTACGATGTATCTCATGGCAGTATTATTTACTCATTAAGTCAAAACGATCCACCTCCTCCAGCGTATCCGGGTCGAGGACTTCCACCTGAATTTTTTTGCCTTTCACATGAAAGAACACCAGCGCATGGCGGGTGGTGAACCCGCTGACGTAGGGCGTCCAGGGCGTTTGTTCCTGCGCATAGTACGGCGCGCCCGCTGCCCCGTTGTTGATTTGATAAATGGTGCGCGAGAGTGTAATTTTGGCAGGCTCATATTTTTCAGGATAGATGACCGTTTCCGGTGTGAGGCGCAGTCGGTTGTAGTTGTGTTCGTCGCCGGTGAGAATGGCGCGCACCTTTTTGCTTTTATTCACCAATAAATCCAGCATTTGGTCGCGGCGTTCAATGATGCCTTTTTCCATCGGCTTTCCGGCTACATACGGGCGCATGGCATTGTTGCCGCGGTACCACATATCGTCGCTCACATGGCCGCCGTTGGGAAAAAAGGGCGTGTGGGTGGTGACGAAAATATGGTCAACGGCCTTATTGCGCTCCAAATCTGCAACGGTTTTTTCCAACCATTTCAACTGCATGTCCATGATGTACCCGTGCATGCCGCCGCTGGTGTGGGGCAGTCGGGCCGTTGTGGGTGCGTACCAATAGTCAGAATTGAGCACTATGACAGCCACATTGTCGTAGGTGTAGAAATAGACGTTCTCTTTGTACGAAGGGAAGTCCGTCTGTGAAGGGTTGGGATCGTAAGGAGCGCCGTCTTCGCTGTCGGGGCCGTTGAGCGGGTTGACGAAATTGGCGGCAAAAACAGCCTCTGCGGATTCGGTTTCGTAAGGAAATCTATCTATCAGAAAAGCAATCGAATCCGTAGGCGTTTTGTGAACAAAGCGATGTACGAGCGCCTCGTGGTTGCCCATGCCCGCGTATATGGGCACGTAGTGTGTAAAAGGCTGCACGGCGCGTTTCCAGTTGGCGTATTGCAGGTGCATGTTGTCGGTGTTGTTGAGATAGCCGTTTACCAAATCGCCGGTAAACTGCATAAACCGGGCCTGCTTCATTTGCCCCAGCGCCATGATTTTTTTCATAATGTAATGGTTGGCGCCCCATACATTGCGCTCGCCGCCGCCCTGCCCCGCCCGCGAATCGCTGGCATAAGTAAAGCTAAAAGCAGTGCGGCTGCCGGGTCTCGGCGCGGTGCGAAACGAGAAGTGCTGCCGGCCGTCGCCATAGCGCAGGGTGTATTTGTATTCCGTGGCAGGGGCCAGACCGCTGAGGGCAATCTCATGTACGGTACAGGCTGCCGTGTCGCGAAAAATGCGCCCGCCGGCTTCCACTTCTACCACTAAAGGCATATTGGTTGTGAAAGAAATAACCGCGCCCTGCTCGCTGAGGATATTGACAAATGGCCCTTCCACGATGGTCGGCGCCACCTCAAACGGGCCTTTGCCCCTGAACTCCACAATGCCATCGTAAAACATCTGGCCGGTATCGTCGGTCACGCGATAGCCCACTACGCCGCGCTCGTTTTTCTGCCAGCCTACCATATCATAGCTGCCAGACATACCGATGATGCGAATAGCAGCCTTGCCGTTGACGATGTTGACCGGTGCGCGAAAGTAAACGGGGTGAGGGTGCCGGGCATCGCCATGCGGGATGAAGCCGTAGTATAATTTGCCGTTGAAGCCCGCCCCGAAGTCGAACGCGATGCCGGTATCGGTGCCCTGCGGCTGCCCCATCATGCGCTGAACAGAATAGGAAGGATGAGCCAGGTCTTCCAATATCCTCATGCCGTTGTACTCGATAAAGGCCCGTCCGTTGCTGAAACTGATGTTGGAATGTGCGCGAAAAGCGCTGGTGTCGGGCTGGGAATGTACCGTAACGGCCCACAAAAGCATTGCGGCCAGTGCAAAAGTGTGTGTTCCTCTCATGGTATGTGCAGAAATTGATGAGAGGCCAAAGATAGACAAAAGCAGGTGAATATCCTATCTCAGCCCCCGCTCCTGTAGCTTTTTGCGATAGCGGTCCACATTGACCAAGTGCTGGGAATAGGTCTCTGCAAAGGCGTGCAAGCCCGATTCGTCGCCTACTGCGCAAAAGAAAATGTAGTTGTGCTTTTGGTGGTTCAGCACCGCGTCTATGCCCGAAATAGAAGCCATGCCGATGGGGCCGGGCGGAAGGCCGGCATACATATAAGTATTGTAGGGCGAGTCGAATTTGGTGTGATATTCTGTCACGCGTTTGGTCTCAAAATCGCGGGTGGCGAACACGCAGGTAGGATCGGCCTGCAATGGCATGTTGATCTTCAGGCGATTGAGATAGGCGCCGGCGATGGTGGGCTTCTCCGAACGCTGCAAAGTCTCCCGGTCAACAATGGAGGCCAGCGTATAAACCTCCTCCGGCGTCATGTCGAGTCGGCGGGCTTTTTCGAGGCGGTTCTCTTTGTCCCAAAAAGCTTTGTGTTCTTTCACCATGCGCTCCGTGAACTGCTCCGGCGTGCTGTTCCAATACACCTGATAGGTATTGGGAATAAACAGACTCATAAAGGTTTCGGGCGTGTATCCGATGGATTGCAGGTATTCGGGGTCGGAAAACAGGACATAAATCTGCGCGGAATCCGGCTCTATGAAGCGGGCTATTTTGGCGGCCACGTTTTCGGGCAGGCGTTCATTGGTCAGCACCACGTTCACAGGGGCCTGTTCGCCGCTGCGCAGGTGCCGCACCATTTGTATCAGCGACATGCCCGGCGCGAGTTTGTACCTGCCGGCGCGCATGGGGTCGCGTTTGTACTTCATTTGCTCGGCAATGACGCGAAAAGCAGCCGCATCGCGGATGAAGCCCTTGGCGAGCAATGAGTCGGTCACCTGATCGAAATTGGCGCCGGTGGGCACCAGCAGGTGGTAGTCGTCCAGACCGCGGGGAACGGCCGTTTTGGCCACATATCGCCAGTAAACAAAGGCCGCCACGCCGCCCGCGAGGAGCAGCAACAGCAAGAGGGAACGTAAGAGGGAACGCTGCATGGTGTTTTAGTAGGCTTCTTTTTCGTTGGGAAATGATTGTGATTTGACGTCTTCGATGTACTGCTCGGTAGCGCCCCGGATGAGGTCGTACAGTTCCAGATAACGGCGCAGAAAACGCGGCTGAAAATCTTTGGTGATGCCGAGCATGTCTTGCGTGACGAGTACCTGCCCGTCTGCGCTGGGTCCGCCGCCGATGCCGATGGTGGGAATGATGAGTTCTTCAGACACTCTGCGGGTGAGTTGAGCGGGTATTTTTTCCAAAACAATGGCAAAGCAGCCCAATTCCTGTAGCAACTTGGCATCCGACAACAGCTTTTCGGCCTCAGCTTCCTCTTTGGCGCGCACGGTGTAAGTGCCGAATTTGTAAATAGATTGCGGCGTGAGGCCCAGGTGCCCCATCACCGGAACGCCCGCCGAGAGGATACGCGCTACGGATTCGGCAATTTCCTCCCCGCCCTCCAATTTCACGGCATGAGCGCCGGCTTCTTTCATAATGCGGATGGTGGATTTGAGCGCCACAGTAGAGTTGCCCTGATACGAACCGAAAGGCAGGTCCACCACTACCAGAGAGCGCTTGACGGCCCGCACCACCGAGGCGGCGTGGTAGATCATTTGGTCGAGTGTGATGGGCAGGGTGGTTTCGTGGCCCGCCATGACATTGGAGGCGGAGTCGCCTACCAACAGGATGTCGGTGCCGGCTTCGTCGAGGATGCGCGCCATGGAGTAGTCGTAGGCGGTGAGCATGGCAATTTTTTCGCCGCGCGCCTTCATGGCCTGCAAGACGTGGGTCGTCACCCTTTTGACTTCTTTGTGTACGGACATGGCCTGTTCCGCATGTTTGGTGAAGCGGCAAAGGTAGTTAAAACGATTGAATGAAATGCTCCAGGTCTTGTTCTTCCTGCAAGCCCAGACGCTTTCTCAGGCGGGTGCGCCCTTTCTTGACGGATGCCTCGGAGACGCCCAGAATAGTAGCTATCTCGTGACGGGTGAAATTGAGCTTGTACAATAAAAACAAGCGTTCCTCTGCATTGGTAATATCGGAATAATGAGTGCGCAAACGATGGATGAAGCCCGGATAAGAGCGTTCAAAAGAGCGTTTGAAGGCCGTCCAGTCCTTCTCTGTGAGGATGTGTATATCGTACAGCGCAACAGATTCAGGAGTGTCCGATTCGGCGGTATCCCCTTCTGGTTCAGCGGATTCAGTAGGGCGCTCCTGATTTTGCTCTAATTCCATCAGGCGGGTGTTTTTGGCTAACAACAACTGAGCGAACTCCTCCAATTGCTGCCGGTTTTGAGCCAGTTCTGCCTGCAATCTGCGGGCCTTTTCTCTTCGGAAATACAGCCATAAACCGATGGCCGAAATAGTAACTCCCCAGAGTGCCAGCGCCATGTTGCGCCGCGCCACTTCAATTTGTTGGCGGGCTTTGAGCAGTTGGTTTTCCCGTTCTTTTTCTTCGGTTTCATATTCGATTTTCAACTGCTGGATGGTGTTGTTTTTTTCTTCATTGATGACGGAGTCGCGCAGTATTTTGAAGGTTTTGTAAAGCTGCAACGCCTCTGCAATATTGCCGGTGCTTTCTTCGGACATAGACAACAATTGTACCGCTCTGGCGTGGATATGCACATACCCCAGACTGTCGCAGCCGGCGGCGGCTTCCTTCAGATATTTTTTTGCGGCTTCGTAATGGCCCAGATTTCTGTGACAGTCGCCGATGTTGAGCAACAAGCCAGGCAGTTGGTCCAAATACCCGGAAGCTTTCATCAACAACAAGGCCGAATCGAGCAAGGGCAGCGCCTTAGCCCAGTCTCCGGCGCCGCTGTAGGTGAAGGCCATTTGGTTGTAAGCTGCACAGCGTTCAATCAGCGAGCCGTAGTTTTTTAAGATTTCAAAGCCTTTTTGTGCCGTAGCCATTTGTTTTTCCGGTATTTCGGCCAAACCGTAAAACGAAGACAATGTAGAATACGCCCTGCCGATGCGGGTGGAATCGCCGCTGCGAATGAAGGCAGCCAGCGCATCTTCACCCAGTTCTATGGCTTTGGGAAACTCCCGGAGGCGCTCATGCACACAGGCCAGATCGAGTTGGGCATCGTAATAAGGGAACGAGTCTCCTTCCGCGGCGGCTATTTCCATGGCCTTTTGATAAAAAGTAATGGCGGCGGCGTAGTCACCAGCAGCAGTAGCGGAATCACCCTGATCGTTCAGTCTTTCTAAATAAGGTCGGTTGGCTTCCATCGCATCGTCATTTGTATTGCCGGAGATGCGCTCGGTAGCAGGATCGCAGGAAAAAAGAGACAAGAGGCAGGCAATGCCGAACAGGCTAAAAATGAAGACTTTGGAAGTTTCACTATAAATTTGTTGCATCTATCAGCGGTTTTTTGGCGCGGTGAAGATAGGTTTCCCGTCTTAAAAAACTTGATGGAATATTGAGCGCACTCAAAAAGTGTATTACAAATAAGCAACCTGAGATAAAATGGCGCACTGGAAGTCATTCCAAAAAACAGGAGCGAGCTTCATACCCCTCCCTATCGCCGCATCGCGTTTATCGCCATCTCAAATTGCCCTTTCACTTTTCATCACAGAATCCCTACCTTTGCGGCCTCTTTCATCACGCTATTCCAAGTTTCTATGAGTTCCAAGATGATACGTTCCGCTTTGGTATCCGTTTATTACAAAGACGGGCTGGAGCCGATACTCCGCGAATTGCACCGCCACGGCGTCACCCTGTACTCTACCGGCGGCACCCAACAGTTCATCGAATCGCTGGGCCTTTCGGCTACGGCCGTCGAAGACATCACCGGTTATCCATCCATCCTTGACGGGCGCGTCAAAACCCTGCACCCGGCGGTATTCGGGGGCATTTTGGCCCGCCGCGAACCGGAGCACCTCAATCAGTTGCAGCAATACAGCCTGCCCGAAATTGATCTGGTCATTGTGGACTTGTATCCCTTTGAGGAAACCGTAGCCGGCAGCGCATCCGAGCAGGACATCATTGAAAAAATAGACATCGGCGGCATTTCGCTCATTCGGGCGGCGGCCAAAAACTTCGGCGACGTAGCCGTTGTGGCCTCTCGACAAGAGTACGGCCTGTTTTTGGAAATGCTCCAATCCGGCAATGGCAGCCTCAGCCGCGATCAACGCCGCGAACTCGCCCGCCGCGCCTTCAAGGTATCGTCCAACTACGACATCGCCATTTTCAACTACTTCAATGAAGGTACCACCGACATCGCCTTCAAATACAGCATCCACCGCTCCGACATCCTCCGCTACGGCGAGAACCCGCACCAAAGCGGCGTATTCTTCGGAGATTTTGATCAGATTTTTGACAAAATTGCCGGCAAGGCCATCTCCTACAACAACTTGGTGGACATAGACGCAGCCGTGCAGATCATGCGCGAACTACGCAACACCGAACCCGCTTTTGCCATCCTCAAACACACCAATACCTGCGGCCTGGCCCTCCGCGACACCCTGCCCGAAGCCTGGCGCGCCGCCCTGGCCTGCGATCCGGTTTCTGCTTTCGGAGGTATTTTTATCTGCAATCGCCCGGTGGACCTTGAAACTGCCGGTGAAATCGACAAGCTGTTTTACGAGGTGCTCATTGCGCCCGGTTTCGATGAGGATGCCCTAGCGCTGCTACAAGCCAAAAAGAATCGCATTTTATTATTAATCAAAGACTTCTATGTGCGGCCCCGGAGTTTTCGCAGCTTACTCAACGGCGTGGTGGAACAAGACACCGACCTGCGCCAGGACACGGAAGACGACTATCAGACCGCTACGCTGCGGGCGCCTTCCGCCTCCGAGGTGAGCGACCTGCTCTTTGCCGGCACTGCCGTGAAACACCTCAAATCGAACGGCATTGCTTTGGTCAAAAACAAGCAACTCATCGGCATGGGATGCGGGCAGACTTCGCGCGTGGATGCCCTGCGACAGGCCATTGCCAAAGCCGCCGCTTTCGGTTTCGACCTCAAAGGCGCCGTCATGGCCTCCGATGCCTTTTTCCCTTTCCCCGATTGTGTGGAAATTGCACACGAGGCCGGCATTACGGCAGTGGTGCAGCCCGGCGGTTCGGTGAAAGATCAGGACAGCATAGACTTCTGCAATGCCCACAACATGGCGATGGTGCTGACGGGAGTGCGCCATTTTAAACATTAACATCCTCTTAAGTTACCGTCTGTTCGGCCTGCGTCTTATAAAACAAGCGTTCATAAATTTTGAGCAACTTAGTCATTGACATCGGCAACACCCGCACCAAAGCGGCCGTATTTCGGAACGACGAAATGACGGAGCGGCTGATGTGGGAACAATGCACGCGGGAAGAGATTTCCCGCGTGCTGGCCAACCATCGGGTAGAAAATGTCATCTTATCCGTAGTGGGGCCGCCGATGGAGGAAACTCTCCGGCATTGGCTGGTTGCTCAGGTTCGTTTTTTCGAGTTGACACCGGCCCTGCACCTGCCGTTCCGAAACTTGTACGGAACGCCCGCCACACTCGGTAAAGACCGGGTAGCCGCCGTTGCGGGGGCATTGGCCATGTTTCCGGGCCGTAACTGTTTGGTCATAGATGCCGGCACCTGCATCACTTATGACGTGCTGACGGCGGAGGGCGCGTATCTCGGAGGCAATATCTCGCCGGGTATAGCCATGAGATTCAAGGCATTACCAACTTTCACCGCCGCATTGCCATTGGTAGAGCGCGGTCCGATGCAAGATGCCGTGGGCAGCAGTACGGAAACCGCCATTCGCAACGGCGTACAATATGGGGTGCTGTGGGAAACGGAGGGCATGATAGCCGCCATGCAGCAGCGCTTGAACGACCTTAACGTAGTATTAACCGGCGGAGATGCGGATTTTTTTGTGAAAAATCTGAAAAGCCGCATCTTTGCGAACGCTAACTTAGTCCTGGAAGGGCTGAATAAAATTTTAAACTACAATGTTTGAAAATCTTAAAAGAGTTGTTTTGGGGGCTATCCTCTGTGTGCCGGCCTTTGCCTTGCTGAATGCACAAACCGCCGACATTGAGCCGAGAAGCAACTCGCCCTATTCCCGGTTTGGTCTTGGAGACATTGTCAATCCGCTTTTTGCAGCCCAAAGCGGCATGGGTGGTTTGAGCGCCGCATACCGCGACCCGTTTCACCTCAACATGGCCAATCCGGCGGCATTGGGCCACCTGATGGCTACCGATTTGGAAACCGGTTTTTTTGCCAAATACAGCAGTCTCAGCGACGGCAGCACTTCGGCAAGTTTGTGGAGCGGCAACCTGAATTATTTTGCATTGGGTATGCCCATCATCAATCCCATCAACCGGGCATTAGAGAAAAAATCAGACAAAATAGGCCTCGGCATGGGGTTTGTGCTGCAACCTTACTCCAATGTGGGGTACAATTTGGTCACTACGCAGGAACTCCCGGAAATAGGCGAGGCTGTTACGAGCTTCAAGGGCAGCGGCGGCGCCTACCGGCTGATGTGGGGCAATGGATTTCGTTACGGGCGCTTCTCGGCGGGTGTGAATCTGGGCTATTTGTTCGGCAAAATGTCTTTTGACCGCACCGTAGAGTTCAGCGATGTAGCCAACCAAGCGTACCTCACGCGCTATTTGGACGAACAGAGCGTATCGGGCTTTTTGTGGAATGCCGGCGCGCAGGTGTCCATTCCATTAGAAAAGAAACCGGAAGGAGTAGGCCGGTCCACCAAAGAAAAAAACCTGATTCTGGGCCTGTATGGCAACTCCTCCACCAACCTGAACACCAACAACAGCCGCTTTCACACCCGGTACAACCAAACTTACAATGACCGCGACACCATTCTGCTGGAAACGGATTCTATCAGAAAAGGAACATTGCCCGGCGAACTGGTCTTTGGAATCACCTACGATCAGTCGGACAAACTCAAGCTGGGCTTTGAATATGCCCTCGGCGGCTGGAGCGCGTATGCCAATCCGCTGCAAGGACAGACGCTCAGCAATACCCGTCGCATTTCGGCAGGTATAGAGTATGTGCCCGATATGTTTTCGTACAACAACTACTGGCAGCGCGTACGTTATCGCGGCGGCATTTACCATCGCACCGATCCGCGCTCCGTCAACGGCAAGCAACTCACAGAGTACGGAATTTCCGCAGGTTTGGGATTTCCTGTAATTTTGCCGCGCCAGCAAACTTCTTTTATCAACCTGACATTGGAAGGCGGGCGTTTCGGCGCCGGCTCGCCGCTGCGGGAAACATACATAAGAATGACGCTTGGTTTCACGTTAAACGATAATTCTTGGTTCTTTAAACGCAAATTCAATTAAAACTATGAAAATTCTGCGCAATCTGATTCTGGCTGGACTGTTGGCCGGCATTGTCAACGCTCCGCTCTTCGGCCAATGCGAAAACTGGAACAATTCGCCCAAGAAAGAGGATGCTGAAAATGCTCACGTCAACTATCGCCAATACCTCAAAGGTAAAGAGGTAGCCGATCTCGAAAAAATGGAGGAGGAGAACTTTAAAGTGGCTTTCGCCGAATGGCAAAAGGCTTACACACTGGCCCCCGCCGCCGATGGTCAACGCGCCAGCCATTATCAAGATGGACGCACCCTCTATCGCGCTATGTACAACAAGGCCACCGATGCGGCTAAACGCAAAGAATACGCCGACGTCATCATGCGCCTGTACGACGAGCAGATCAAATGCTACAAAAACGAGGGCTATTTGCTGGGCCGCAAAGGCTACGATATGTTTTACATGGAAGAGTATGGTCGCACCCAGGCCACTTTCGACGTGCTGAAAAGGTCGTTGGATTTGAGCGGCAACAACTCAGAATACATCGTTTTTGACCCCATCTCCGAAATGGTGGTGCAAAAATATCAGGCCGGCGAAATGAGCAAGGATGAAGCCCGGAACATCAACATCAGACTGATGGAAGTACTGGACCACAACATTGCCAACAATGCCCGCCTCAAAACTTATTACGAAACAATGAAAGCCCGCACGGAGATAACCTTCAGCGCCATAGAAGACGAAATTTTCGATTGCGCTTACTTCAAGGGCAAGCTCGTGCCGAAATACCGCGAGAACCCGGAAGACCACGAGGTCATCAAATACATCTACAACAAGCTCCGTCAGCAGGGTTGTGATGAAAACGAGGAAATCATGGTGGAACTGAAGGCCAAATACGGCACCATCGCTTCCGCCATCAACGACAGTCTCCGCCAGTCTTATTATGTTGACAACCCGGCCGTACACGCCAAAGACCTCTACGACAGCGGCGAGTATTCTAAAGCCATCGAAAAATACCGCGAAGCTGCCGAAAAGGAAACCGACAGCAGCAAAAAAGCAGAGTACTATCTGGCCATTGCTTCCATACAGTTCCGCAAACTTTCACAGTATTCGGCCGCCCGCGACTACGCACTGCGCGCAGCCCGCACACGCAGCGGTTGGGGACAGCCCTATATGCTCATCGGCGATATGTATGCTACCACAGCCCGCACTTGCGGCAACGATGGCTACACCCGCGGATTGGCCGTTTTGGCGGCCATTGACAAATACGCTCAGGCCCGCAACGTGGACTCCGGCGTAGCCGACGAAGCCGGCCGTCGCATAGGTCGTATCAGCGGCGCCAAGCCCACCGGCGAAGATGTTCACCTTCGCGGGAAAGCCGGCAAAACGGATGTTGTACCCTGCTGGATAGGCGAAACCGTGCGCCTCCCGAATTTGTAAAAGAACCACACAGCCCTGCCCGATAGAGCAGGACAGAAGAGGGGCAAGAGGCCGGCCAGACGATAACGGGTTTTTCCCGGCTCGTATGAACTGCTTCTTGCCCTTTCTCATTTTTAAACCAACTGTTTTTTCTCTAATCTTCCCAAAACACAAAAGCCATGCGTACCAAAAATTTTTTGTCCTTTGCCGCAGCCGTTATCCTGGCGTCTGTCATTGCCTGTTCGCCCAAAACGACGGCCCCGATAGTACAGGAAGAGGTAAAGCCTGTGCCGGCCACTCCTTTGCAGGATACCACGCTTAGTCCCTGCGCTAAATTTTCTGATGCCCCCAATAAGGAAGATGCAGAAACCAATTATGTGTTGTATAGAGACTTTCTCAAAGCCAGCGACTGGAATCAGGCCTTCGATTATTGGAAAAAGGTGTTTGCCGTAGCCCCTGCTGCCGATGGGAAACGCAATACCATATTTGCCGATGGCGTGCGCTTTTACGAACACTTCATGGCTCAAACACAGGATTCGCTCCAAAAAGAGCAGTATATAGACCGCATATTTCAACTGTACAGCGGCATTGACAGTTGCTACCACGAAGGAGGCTACGCCAACGGGCGAAAGGGTTTTGATTTATTTTACAAATACCCGCATCGCGCTACCAAAGAAGAAACTTTTCAAACGCTGCTGACTTCGGCCCAAAAGGACAACGGCATGATGCGGGACTTCATCATCAACCCCTTCACTGCATTGCTGGTAGAACTGCACGAGGCACAAAAAATAAGCGATGCCGACGCCAAAAAATACGAGCAGATGATCCGCGCTTCATTAGCCAAAGGATTGTCTGAATGTAAAGGCAAAGATTGCGACCGATGGAAGATTGTGGAAGAGTACGCCCCCCTGCGATTGGAATATTTTGAAACTGTGAAAAACTTTTACGACTGCGCCTACTACAAGGCCAAGTATTATAAGGAATTTGAGGCTGCGCCCAATGACTGCGATGTGATCCGCAATGTGTACAGCTACCTGCGCTGGGCCGGGTGTGCCGACGATGACACACAGGTAGTAGCAGTAGTGCGCAAAGGCAACGAATTGTGCGTGGAGCGCGAAAGAGGCCCCGCAGCAGTTGCCTATGAATGCCTGCGCAACGCCGATTATCGCTGTGCCATTGACGGCCTGAACAAAGCCGCTGCCGAAACCAATGACCCGGTGCAGAAAAGCGCCTATTTGCTCACTGTGGGCAAAATTTACTATGCGCACCTCAAAAACTTCCCGAAGGCTCGCCAATCTTTCCAACAGGCCGCCGATGCACGCTCCAACTGGGGAGAACCCTACATCTGGATCGGGCGGCTCTATGCCTCCAGCGGCCCATTGTGCGGCCCGGGCCGGGGCTGGGACAGCCAGATAGTGGTGTGGCCAGCCATAGATATGTGGAACAAGGCCAAGCGCATTGACCCGTCCACCGCATCAGAAGCCAACAAATTCATCGGCCAGTATGAGCAGTACATGCCCGACCGCGCTGAAGTTTTCTCCCGCCTGCTCAAAGAGGGAGACTCTTTCTTCGTAGGCTGCTGGATACAGGAGCGCACTACGGTGAGGGCGGCTAAGCAGTAGTTTTTAATATTCTATCCTGCCGGCAGAGGTTGGGCGACGGCTCTGGAGGGAGCGCGCTCAACCTCTGTTTTTTTATGGCATCATTTTCCCTTTTTCCGTACCTTTGCCCGCGCCAAAAAAGAACCAAATATGTTTTTTGAACTATCCGAAGAACACTTGGCCGTACAGGCCGCCGCACGCGACTTTGCCCAAAACGTCCTCAAGCCGGGCGTCATTGAGCGCGACAGCAAAATGCAGTATCCTTATGAGGAAATCCGCCAGATGGGCGAACTCGGCTTTCTCGGTATGATGGTGTCTCCCCAATACGGCGGCGGTGGCATGGATACGCTTTCCTACGTCCTTGCAATGGAAGAAATTTCCAAAGTGGACAATTCCTGCTCCGTCATCATGTCGGTCAACAACTCCTTAGTCTGTTGGGGCATTGAGACCTTTGGCACAGAGGAACAAAAAGCCAAATACCTGCCCCTGCTCGCTGCGGGCCAATGGATCGGCGCTTTCTGCCTCAGCGAACCCGAAGCCGGCAGCGATGCCACCAGTCAGCGCACCACCGCTGTGGATATGGGCGACCACTACCTGTTGAACGGCACCAAAAACTGGATCACCAATGGCGGCAGCTCCAAACTGCACATCGTAATAGCCCAAACGCACCCTGAAAAAGGTCACCGGGGCATCAACGCTTTGTTGGTAGAAACCGATCAGCCGGGCGTAGTGATAGGCGCCAAAGAAGACAAACTCGGCATCCGCTCTTCCGATACCCACTCCATTATGTACAACGATGTGAAAGTGCCCAAAAGCAATCGCATCGGCGAAGATGGATTTGGGTTCAAATTTGCTATGAAAACTTTGTCCGGCGGACGCATAGGCATTGCATCGCAGGCATTGGGCATAGCAGGCGGCGCGTTTGAACTGGCCACGGCGTACTCCAAAGAGCGTCAGGCATTCGGCAAGCCCATCAGTCAGCACCAGGCCATCGCTTTCAAATTGGCCGATATGGCCACCGAAATTGAGGCCGCCAAGCTGATGGTTTATCGCGCGGCATGGCTCAAAGACAAAAAAATGGACTACACCGCTGCCGGGGCTATGGCCAAACTCTACGCTTCGGAAGTAGCCATGCGCCATACGGTGGAGGCGGTACAAATTCACGGCGGGTATGGCTTTGTGAAAGAATACCATGTAGAGCGCCTCATGCGCGATGCCAAGATTACGCAAATTTACGAGGGTACTTCTGAGGTGCAGCGCATCGTCATTGCCCGCAATGTGCTGGACGGCAATTTGTATCTGCCCATTACCGGAGCGTAGGCTTTTATTTTACTCGTTTCCTGCTACCACTATTGCAATCTCTCCGCGTACTTTGCTCGCGTCGCTGAAGTATGCGCGGAGTTCATCGAGGCTGCCCCGATGCAGTTCCTCGTGCAGTTTGCTCAGTTCGCGCGCCACGCAGGCACGGCGTTCGGGGCCGCACACGGCCATAAGTTCTTCGATGCAGCGCAAAAGCCGGTGCGGAGATTCGTACAAAACAAAGGTATTGGGCAGGGTGGCCAAGTATTTCAGTCTTGTTTGCCGGCCCTTTTTGTGAGGTAAAAAGCCCTCGTAGTGAAACCGGTCGCAGGGCAACCCCGAAGCTACCAAAGCCGGAACAAACGCCGTGGCGCCCGGCAGGCATTCCACTTGAACCCCGCCTTGCACACAAGCCCGAATGAGCAAAAAACCTGGGTCGGAGATGCCCGGCGTACCGGCATCGGAAACAAGTGCTATGCTGGCGCCCGTCTGGAGTTGGGCCACAATGCCCTGCGTGACGCCGTGCTCGTTGTGAGCGTGGAAAGCGCGCAGGGGCGTTTCGATGCCGTGTTTTTGAAACAATACTTTTGTGGTGCGCGTATCTTCGGCCAGTACCAAATCAGCCTCCTTGAGAATGCGAATGGCCCGGAGCGTAATGTCCTCCAGATTGCCGATGGGTGTGGGAACAACGTGCAGCATGTGGGTTAAATCTTGATGAACCGAAGTGATAAGAAGTGCATTTTCATCCGGGGGATGATGCTGCCGGCTACAAGGTATTTCATGGTTTTCGATTGGAATGAACCCTGTCTAAAATGGCCGAAACGACGATATACGCCAGAATAATGGGCAAGAGCGCTGCCGACTGAAGCCAAACGAGCAGGCCGACTGACGCTGCCGCAAAAATAATCCTTATCTCATTGCCCTTCCATTGAAACGCTTTGAATTTGAGGCTGAACATGGGCAATTCGGCATTCATCAGCCAGGACAAAGCTACAATGGCTGCATAAATAAATTCCTTTCTGCCCAACGCTGCCCCCCATCCTAATGCGTCTGTATGAACAGCCAACAGCCAGCCCAGCACGAAGATGGTAGCTGCGGGCGTGGGCAAACCGATGAAATGCTCGGTTTGGCGGGTGTCCAAATTGAAGCGTCCGAGGCGCAAAACAGCAAATAAGGTGAGTACAAAGCCCGGCGCAGCCTCCCATGAGAATCCATCGGTTTGCGTGCCGCCGAGCAGGTAGAAAAAAACCGCGCCGGGCACGAGTCCGAAAGATACGGCATCGGCCAGGGAATCCAATTGAGCGCCAAGCGGAGAGTGGACATGCAGCAGGCGTGCCAGCGCTCCGTCTAAGAAATCGGCAAGGGCAGCAGCAGCCGTAAATGCCGCTACAGCATAGACATCGCCGCGAAAAACGGCGGTAAGCGCCATACAACCGAAGAACAGGTTGAGCAGCGTAATTGCGTTGGGAAGATGTTTTTTCATGGCCATTAGAGGACAAATGTCGCATTTTAGGTTTTTCTTAAAACTTTTACTTCATACAATTGCTAATTTTATCGTTTAAAGCAAAGAATAAAACCGATTCTGATGAGAAAACAAGTCCTCCTAAGGTCATTGCTCCTTATTTCTTCCTTTGTTTTCCAAATGGCCGTTTTGCAGGCTCAACCTGCCAACGACGAGTGTATCAATGCCATTGCACTAAACAATGTCAGTGGCTGGTGTTCTACCAACGGCCAGTTTACCACCGTGGGCGCCACGCCTTCTGTGCAGACCAATCCCAATTGCTTTCCCAACAACACTGCCTCCAATGATGTGTGGTTTTCGTTTGTGACGCAGGCCAATACAGTGAACATCAGTGTGGCCGGCACCACCACCATTAATGCAGGAGGCACCATTTCCAATCCTCAATTCGCGCTTTACTCCGGCACATGCGGCAATTTGACATTGGTGCAGTGCGCCTCGGATGCGATGAACGATCATATCATTCAAACCTTTGCCGGCGATCTGGTCATTGGCCAAATATACTACATCCGCGTCAGTGCCAGGTTTGCCTTCAGAGGCACCTTCAGGCTCTGTGTAAACAACTACAACGAGGTACCCAGCCCTTCCGGCGACTGCGGAACTGCCGTGGTTTTGTGCGACAAATCCTCCTTCACTGTTCCGAAAGTAGTAGGAACCGGCAGCCAAAACAATGAAATCGGCAACGTGGGCTGCAATGGCCCTTCCTGTGTCATCACCGAGAGTAGCTCTACCTGGTACAAATGGACCTGCCGCGATGCAGGCACGCTCACCTTCACCCTCACACCTCTCAACCCTGCCGACGACCTCGATTTTGTGGTGTATGAATTGCCCGGCGGTTTGGATAATTGCAACAACAAAAATCCCATTCGCTGTATGGCTTCGGGCGAAAACGTGAGTCAACCCATTGCTACCTGGCTGCCCTGTACCGGCGCCACCGGCTTGCGCAACGGCGAAACAGATACCAACGAAACCTGCGGGTGCCCATCGGGCAACAACAATTTCATTGCCCCCATCAATATGGTGGCAGGCAGGAGCTATGCCCTCGTTGTCAATAACTTCAGTAATTCCGGCGACGGCTTCACCGTGACCTTTGGCGGTACCGGCACCTTTTTGGGGCCGACGGCCGATTTCAGCATCAGCCCCCAGACGGTGTGTGTCGGGCAGCCAGTTACGCTCACCGACCAATCCACTTTCACAGGCGTCATCACCGACCGCACCTGGAGCTTCGGGCTGAATTCGACCCCGACCACCGCTACCGGAGCAGGGCCGCATACCGTCTCCTTCGACCGGCCGGGCATTAAGTCTGTCCTCCTCACCGTGCGAACCGACCGGGGGTGCCTTGTTTCTAAAGTTTTGACCGTCAATGTGGAATGCTGCCCGGATCACTTCACAAGCAATCAAAACATCACCGATGTACTCTGTGCGGGAGCTTCCACCGGCGCCATAGACGTGAGCATCGCGAGCAATTACCCGCCTTATACCTACACTTGGGGAGGAGGCCAGACATCGCAGGACATCAGCGGGCTGCCGGCGGGTAGCTATGCGCTCACCGTCACCGACCGGGCCACCTGTAGCCGGGAACTGAATTACATCGTTACCCAGCCGACGCCTGTCGAGACGGACACGATCATCACCATGCCCACCTGCAACGGAGGAGTTGACGGAGCCGCCACCCTACAGCCGAGGGGCGGGGTAGGGCCGTACCAATTCAACTGGCAAGGCACGGGCTTCAGCAGCAACAATACGCTGGCCAATATTCCTCGCGGCGATTATCCCGTCGTCATTCGGGATGCCAACAACTGCTTGTTGCCGCTCGTCATTCCGGTGCGGGAGCTGGAACTGATTCTCAATCCCACGGTGCAAGCCATTACGCAGCCTACCTGTACAGGCTTTTCTGATGGCTCCATTGTGGTGGACATTGCCAACGGACGAGGGCCGTTTCAGTACAATTGGGGAGCAGGTTTTGTGCCCGACAATTCGCTGCTCAATGTGGCCGCCGGCGTGTATAATGTGGAAGTGCGGGATGCCAACCTCTGTCTGGGTATTTTTCAATTTGATATGCAAGACCACCCGCCTTTAGCCCTCGGTTTCGATCCCACCAACACCCTCTGTTTTCAGGATGCCAACGGCAGTGCCGTGGTGACGCCTTCCGGCGGAGTAGGCAATTATACCTATGCCTGGCAAACAGGCTCTCTTACCAACACGGCCACCGGATTAAGTGCCGGAACCTACACCGTCACCGTTTTGGATGGCAACAACTGCCGCATTGAGGGCGCCGTCACCATCACCGAGCCGCCGCTGCTGCAACTCATTGTCACCGACAGCACCGGCCTGCTGTGCAGCTACGACACTACCGGCCGCATAGGAGTGATGGCCATTGGCGGTACCCCCGACTATGAATACAGCGTGGACGGCAACGTTTTCCAAATGGCGCCTGTGTTCAATTCCCTTCGGGGCGGCACTTACACTTTTACCGTAATGGATGCGCAGGGTTGTACGGCCACCGTTGCCGGAACCGTAAATGCTCCGCCGCCCATCGTCGTGGACGCCGGCCCCAATCAGATCATCGAATTGGGCTACACCGCCGATATCAGTGCTACGGTGAGCCAGAACAACCTGACCATTAGTTGGACGCCACCCATTTCATTAGACTGCCCTACTTGCCTGTCCAATACGGTGGCTCCCTTGCAAAACACCACTTATGTGCTTACCGCATTAGACCCCAACAATTGTATAGCCATAGATTCCGTCACCATCCTCGTTGTCAAAAACCGGCCAATTTACATTCCCAACGCCATCAGCCCCAACGACGACGGCATCAATGACGGCTTTACTTTGTACGCTGGTCCGGCAGCCCGGCAGATCAACCGCCTCCGCATTTTCGACCGCTGGGGAGAATTGATTTTCGACAAAAGCAACATCCCGCTCGGCGTCGAAAACCAGGGATGGGACGGCACCATCCGGGGGCGGCCTGCCAATGCCGGAGTGTATGTATTTATGGCCGAGGTGGGCTTTATTGACGATGTGAACGTGCTGTACGAGGGCGATGTGACCATCGTAAAATAAGGAACAAAGATTGTACCTTTGCAGCCTGATGAAGTCAATTACATTCATTATCATTGCTGCCATACTGTTGGCCGGCTGCCGGGAAGAAGCGCCCGAAACGCTGCCCGATGCGCTTTTGAGCAATCCCAACATGGAGCTGCTCGAAGAAGTGGAAATCCTGTACAGCGATTCCGCCGCGTTGAAAGTACGCGTGACCGGTCCGGTGATGCACTATTTTACAGAGGCCAATGACCCCCGACAGGAGTTTCCCTGCGGCGTGATTGTACATTTTCTGGATCGCGATCAACAGGTGGCCAGCATCCTGACGGCCAAATATGCCATTCGCCGCGAGAGCATCGGCACCATCATTGTGCGCGACAGCGTGGTGTGGCAAAGCGTGCGCAAGGAGCATCTCACTACGGACGAACTCACCTGGGACGAGCGCCGCCAAAAAGTGTTCACAGATCGCTTTGTCGTCGTCACCCGGCCCGGAGAAATCCTTTACGGGCGGGGCTTTGAGGCCAATCAAGACTTTAGCAACCTCACCATGAAAGCGGTGGAAGGCCGCGTGGTGGTGGATGAAGAAAAAAACGAAAACCAAGCCGAAAACAACTGATGGAACTCACACTGATTCTCATTTTTCTGGCCTTTTCGGCACTTTTTTCCGGCCTGGAGATTGCGTTCGTGACATCCAATAAACTCAAAGTAGAGCTGCGCAAAAAAAAAGGCGCCCATCGCAGCCAGATATTGGCCGGCTTTTATGAAAACCCCTCTGTTTTCATCGGCTCTATGCTGGTGGGCAACAACATTGTGATGGTGGGGCTGACTTATTTTGCCACCCAACTGCTCAATCCTTACCTTCAGCCATTTGTCGGCGACGGGTTCCTGCTCATGTTGGCCAATACCATTCTCATTACCATGGTGGTATTGATGTTCGGCGAATTCCTGCCCAAAACCATTTTCAGATTGTATGCCGACCAGATATTGTATCTGCTGGCATACCCCGTGCAGGTGTTGCTGTGGCTGTTGTCGCCGGTGGCCTGGTTGTTCAACAAACTGTCTTTACTCATCATCCGCTTGGTGATGCGTACGGAAACGGTAGTAAGCGATCCTGTTTTCACCCGCCTCGATCTGGAGCGATTCATTATGGAAAGCGGCAGCGATGCAGAAGGAGAGGTAGTGGATCGGGAAATGTTCGGCAATGCGCTCAATCTCAAAGAGGTACGAGTGCGCGATTGCATGGTGCCCCGCCCCGAAATTGAATGCATTGACATCAACGCCGGAGTGGAAGAATTGGAGCAATTGTTCCGTGAAACAAAACTCTCGCGCATTTTGGTCATTGAAGACGATGTGGACAATGTGCTGGGCTATGTGCATCATCAACAACTGCTGGAGCGGCCGTCCAATATTGACAAAATCCGCCTCGAAATCATTTTTGTGCCGGAGGTGATGCGCGTTTCCGATTTGCTGCACAAATTCATTACAGAGCGGGTCAATATCGTGTGTGTGGTGGACGAATTCGGCGGAGTGGCCGGTCTTATTACGCTGGAGGATATTTTGGAAGAAATTTTCGGCGAGATAGAAGACGAACACGATGAGGAAGAATACATCGAGCAGCAGATCAGCGAGACGGAATACCTCCTCTCCGGCCGCCTCGAAATTGATTATCTCAATGAAAAATTCCCCTCTTTGCATCTGCCGGAAGGCGAATACCACACATTATCCGGCTATTTGGTAATGACTACCGGCAGCATCCCTCAGCAGGGCGCCGAGATAGAACTCAACGGAACCCGCTTCATTTTGGAGCAGGTCAGCGAGACGAAAATAGAAACCGTGCGCATTTTGAAATAAGCACGGCCAAATAAAGCCAACACCATGCATCACAAAACCACCATCGAGCCGTTCCGCATCAAGGTTGTGGAACAAATACGGCTCAGTTCCGAAGAGGAGCGCCTCCAATACTTAGCAGACGCGCAATACAATCCTTTTCTGCTCAAATCAAATCAGGTCATCATTGACTTGCTCACCGACAGCGGCACTTCGGCCATGAGTTCCGAGCAATGGGCCGGCGTCATGCGCGGCGACGAAAGCTATGCCGGCGCAGTCAGTTGGCAGCGCCTCGAAAACGCCGTCAAAGACCTCACCGGCTACCCTTATGTGATGCCCACCCATCAGGGTCGCGCCGCCGAGCACCTCCTGTACAGTCGCATCGGCGGGCCGGGCAAGGTGTTTATTTCCAACACCCATTTCGATACCACCCGCGCCAATATTGAGTTTTCCGGCGCTACTGCCATAGACATTCCGATTGAAGAAGGCCGCCACCCCGACTGGGATCACCCCTTTAAAGGTAATATGGACACGGCTCGTTTGGAAGCGCTCATCGCCGAACATGGGGCTGCCAACATCGGCGCGGTAGTACTTACTGTTACCAACAACAGCGGCGGCGGTCAGCCTGTGAGCATGGCCAATGCACGTGCGGTGAGCGAAATTTGCCGCAGCCACGGCGTGCTTTTTATCCTCGATGCCTGCCGCGTGGCCGAAAACGCCTACTTCATTCGCCACCGCGAGGAAGACTATGCCGATAAATCTTACCGGCAGATAGCTCAGGAAATGTTTTCACTGGCCGACGGCTGCATTATGAGCGCTAAAAAAGACGCCTTGGTCAACATGGGCGGATTTTTGGCACTCAAAGACTTAGACCTGGCGGTACAATGCCGCACCGTGCTCATCATCACCGAGGGCTACAGTACTTACGGTGGCCTTTCGGGGCGCGACATGGAGGCCATTGCCATTGGTCTGGAGGAGGTTTTTGACGCTGATTATCTGCATTATCGCATCAAAAGCACGGGCTACCTTGGCGAAAAACTCCGCGAAATGGGCGTACCGCTGATATGGCCCATCGGTGGCCATGCCGTGTATGTGGATGCCAAAGCCTTTTACCCGCACATTCCGGTAGAACAGTTTCCGGGACAGTCTTTGGTGTGCGAGTTGTACCTCAAGGCAGGCATTCGTTCCTGCGAGATCGGTTCGGTCATGTTCGGCAAAACCGATGCCGATGGGCAGTTGGTACCGGCAGCGATGGAGTTGGTGCGATTGGCCATTCCGCGCCGGGTTTACACCCAAAGCCATATTGACTATGTGGTGGAGACCTTCCGGGAATTGATCACCGAAAAGGAAAAAGCGCCCGGCTATCGCATCGTGTATGAACCGCCGTTTTTGCGGCATTTCACGGCGCGGTTTGAGCCGGTGAAGGGATGAGACAACAACATTGTAATAAATACCGAAAGCAATGATGGATATCCTCGTCAGAAGAGCAACCCTCCATGATGTTGATGCTTTACAAGTAATTGGCAGACAGACTTTTGCCGAGACGTTTTCCTCTGGAAACAGCGAAGAAAATATGCGGCAGTATTTGGAGGAGAGCTTTTCTATAGAAAAACTGACGGCGGAGCTTTCGGATGAAAATGCCGAGTTCTATTTTGCCCTCATCAACAGTCGGGTAGTCGGGTATTTGAAACTGAATTTCGGAGCATCGCAGACTGAACTGAAAGACCACAAGGCAGTAGAAATTGAGCGCATCTATGTACTCCATGAGTTTCACGGTAAAAAAGTAGGTCAGGCGCTCTACGAAACCGCATTGCAAATATCTCGGCAAAAAAAGGCCGAATATGTGTGGCTGGGTGTTTGGGAGGAAAACCCCAGAGCCATTCATTTTTATAAAAAAAACGGTTTTGTTGAGTTTGACAAACATATCTTCAAATTGGGCGACGACGAGCAGACCGACATTATGATGAAACTGCAATTGACGTAATGTTTTAAGTAGCATGGCATGTCTTTGATGATCCAAACAGTTCACGGCGAGCAAATTGCGCCTTTTATTGACGACGTAGCCCGCCTGCGCATCGAGGTATTTCACGAGTTTCCCTACCTCTACGACGGCGATATGAGCTACGAACGGCGCTACCTGAAAACCTTCTCGCAGGCCAAAGACAGCTTGCTGGTACTGGCCCTGCACGAGGGCGAGGTGGTGGGCGCTTCCACCGGACTGCCGCTGGCACAGGAACCGCCCGACATGCAGGCGCCGTTTATCGAGCGGGGCTACGAGGTGGAGCGCGTGTTCTATTTCAGCGAGTCGGTGCTCAAAGCCGCGTACCGCGGGCAGGGCGCCGGACTGGCATTTTTCAGAGAGCGGGAGCAGTGGGCGCGCAATCTGGGCAGTTTTGATTTCCTGGCATTTTGTGCCGTGGTAAGGCCGGAGGAGCATCCGCTCAGGCCCGCCGGCCATGTTCCTTTGGATGCTTTTTGGCAACACCGGGGCTTTCAGCGCACCGACATGCTGTGCCGAATGTACTGGAAAGACCGCGACGAGCCGGCTGAGACGGAAAAACAACTGAGATTTTGGATCAAACCTCTTGATAAATAGCCGCTTATGGCACTGATGCACTTGGATTCCATCGCCGCAGATATCCATCTGGCATTCTGGAAAATAGAAGAGCCGGAGGAGTGGTTTTTGCAACAATTGGCCCTCTCTCCGCTCGAACAGGCCGAGCATGTCAAAATAGTCGCCGCCGGTCGTCGCATGGAATGGCTCGCTGCGCGGCATCTGGTACGAGTGCTGGCCTGGAATACCGGCGAGCCATACATTTTTCAAAAAGACGGCTACGGAAAACCCTACTTACTCAACTCCGGCAAACACATCTCCATCAGTCACTCGCACGGCGTGTGTGCCGCCATGATAGCGCCTCTGCCCTGCGGCATTGATGTGCAAAAAATAGTGGGCAAAATAGAACGCCTCGCGCCCCGCTTCCTGAACGAAACTGAAATGGCCTGCATCACAACCGACCATAAACTCCTGCACTTGCACCTGTTTTGGGGCGCCAAAGAATCGCTGTACAAAGCTTACGGTCGCAAGGAACTCGACTTCCGGGAACACATTCCCATAGCCCCATTTATACCAAACCCTGCCGGCGGAACATGCAGCGGCAGGGTTTGTAAAGATGACTTCGAGGCCGATTTCGATATTCGATATGCCGTATCGGAGGGCGACTTTGTGTGGGTGTACGCGGTGCAACGAATGGAAAAATTGGCGCGGTGAATCTCCGGAATGCCAGATTGGCTCATCAGTTCTCCTTCAGCTTATCCTTGAACACCTTCCTGAACTTCTGCACTTTCGGTGTGATGACAGCCGTGCAATACGGATTGCGGTCGCCCACCGTGTTGTAGTAATCCTGGTGGTAATCTTCCGCCTCGTAATAGGCTTTGAAGGGCGCAATTTCCGTCACGATGGGTTTGTCCCATAATTGTGTGGCCACCTTCTTTTTCGACTCCTGCGCAATGCGTTTTTGCTCTTCGCTGTGGTAAAAAATGACCGAGCGGTACTGCGGCCCCACATCGTTGCCCTGCCGGTTGAGGGTGGTAGGATCGTGTACATGCCAGAACACTTCGAGGATGTCGGCAAAACTGACGACTTTAGGGTCGAAAACAATCTGAATCACTTCTGCGTGTTCGGTTCGGCCGCTGCCCACCGCTTTGTAATTGGCGGTTTCAGCCGTGCCGCCCGAATAGCCGGAAGAGACGGAAAGCACCCCGGCGAGGTCTTGATAAACAGCCTCCACACACCAGAAACAGCCGCCGCCGAGCGTGGCGATTTCCGTGCCTTCCTTGGGCAATTGATCTTTGGGCATATCAGCGTTGGTTTTCATGGTTTGATTTTGTTGAGCCGTGCAAGCACACGCGAAAAGGCTAAGAAACAATACTAAAGAGCGCATGTTCACTGTGTTTTTTTTGAGTGAAAAATGAATCATTTCCCGACATAAGAGATGCGGTAAATGGCATCGGCATAATCATCAGATACCAGCATAGAGCCATCGGGCAACAGTTCAATGTCCACCGGGCGGCCCCAGACATCGTCTTTGGCGACATCCAACCAGCCCTCCGCGAACGGCTCGGCGCTGACCACTTTGCTACCGTCTAAGCGGAGCAACATCACGCGGTAGCCGACTTTTTTGCTGCGGTTCCAGGAGCCGTGCTCTGCCACAAAAATCTGGTTGCGATAGGCTTTGGGAAACTGCTTGCCGGTGTAAAACTCTATGCCCAACGGCGCCGTGTGCGCGCCCAACTTCTGAGCCGGCGGCGTGAAATCGAAGCAGGGCCGCAGCGCGCCGAATTCAGGATCGGGTGTATCCCCTTGATGGCAAAACGGGTAGCCGAAGTGCATGAAATCGCGGGGCGCATGGTTGACCTCGCAGGCCGGCATATCGTCGCCCATCCAGTCGCGGCCGTTGTCGGTAAACCAAAGCTCCTTTGTTTCGGGGTGCCAGGTGAAGCCCACCGTGTTGCGAATGCCGCGCTGTACGACCTCTAATCCCGTGCCGTCGGGGTTGATGCGGGTGATGGCAGCGTAAATTTCCTCCGGGCGATTGCAGATATTGCAGGGCGCGCCTACCGGCACATAGAGCTTGCCGTCGGGGCCAAAGGCGATGAATTTCCAGCCGTGATGGGTTTCGGTGGGGTACTTGTCATACACCACTACGGGGGCAGGCGGATTGTCCAAACGGTTTTCGATATCGTCGAAACGGAGGATGCGGCTCACCTCGGCCACATACAGACTGCCGTCGCGGAAGGCCACGCCGTTGGGCATTTTGAGACCTTTGGCAATGACGTGCATCACATCGGCATAGTAGTCGTTGTTGGTGTCGCGGAGGGCATACACGGAGCCTTTGTCGCGGGTGCTTACAAAAAGCGTGCCTTTGGGCGTCCATTCCAAAGAGCGGGCATTGGTCACATTTTCAGCATACACGTCTATCTGAAAGCCTTCGGGCAGTTTGATCTGGCTCAAAGGCAGTTCCGTAGCTTTCCGAAGTATCTGCGGCTTGGGCGGATTGATGTTTTTGCAGGCCGTCAACAATCCGGCGACAGCCATAAAGGCAAGGATGAAATGGATTTTCATGGCAGTGGTGCGTTGGTTTCAGGTTAAGAAAACTGCCGGGGGTGGGAGTTGGTTGCGGAAAGCGCTTTTTTGTTGCCGCGCTTTAAAGTAAAATCCCGCTTCATTCGTCTTCCTCGAAAAAAGTTGCATCTTCGTGACAGATAACTCATCTATGGCCCAACGGCAGAACATCTTACAAATCGTGCGTGGCTACGGCCAACGCCTCTTTGGCTTCATCCGACAGCGGGTGCCCAACGACGCCGATGCAGAGGACGTGCTGCAGGATGTTTGGTTTCAGCTCAGTCAATTGGTAGATGTGGAGTCGGTAGAAAATATCGGCGCCTGGCTTTTTCGCGTCACGCGCAACAAACTCACCGACCGCTCCCGCAAACGCCTGCCCGAAAATCTGGACGATTTTGCCTACGAAGACGAAGACGGTGAAACCCATTTTGCCGGCGATCTTTTGTTGGCCGATTTCGTCACGCCCGAAGATGAATACCTCCGGGGTTTATTTTGGGACACCCTTTTCGCCGCCTTGGACGAACTGCCCGAAAATCAGCGCAACGTATTCATTTGGAACGAATTGGAAGACCAGACTTTTCAACAAATTGCCGACCGCACAGGCGACAATATCAAAACGCTCATCTCGCGCAAGCGCTATGCCGTGCAGCATCTGCGCCGCCGCCTCGAAGATTTTTATCAGGAACTCATTAACTATTAAGCCATGTACAATCTGCAAAGGAACCGCCGCCACAAACTCTTTTTCTTTTTCCCACTGCTCATGGCAGCCGTCGCTTTTCTGTTCGGCGGAGTAGTCATGTGGCTTTGGAATGCCATTTTGCCGGCAGCAGTCGGCGCCAACCCACTGAACTATTGGCAGGCGCTGGGGCTGCTCGTATTGAGCCGTATTTTGTTCGGAGGATTCCGCTTCGGCGGCAGACCACACCGGCACACACCGGCTCCCTGGCGCGACAAATGGGCGAATATGAATGCCGAAGAGCGCGAGCAGTTCAAATCGGAATGGAAAAAAAGGTGCGGACGAAGCGAAGACTGAGTTTGCCCCCGGCGATGAACAGATGCAGAACGGGCAACTCCCCCCTCTTGTCACACACCCGGAGTTGCAGGAATATTCCGCAATTCTCAAGACATTACAAAGTTTTCAAAGCCGCGTAGTGTCTTCCGCCCTCCTCCTTTTCCCGTTTTACGCGTACCTTTGCGCCCTCAAAGCACATTCTGATGAAAAAAGTGATTTTCCCGGCTTTATTGGCCGTTTTGGTTTTCGGCGCCTGCTCTACCGATTTTGAATTAGAGGCCCCCTGGAAAGACATCCCCGTGGTGTATGGATTCCTGAATTTGCAGGACACTGCCCACTACATCCGGGTAGAAAAAGCCTTCCTCGAACCCGGCGGCAATGCCAACAGCATCGCGCAAATCGTGGACTCGCTCTACTATGATCCGGCACAGATCACCGTTCAATTGCAAAAAAGAAGCACCGGACAACGCTTTACGCTCCAAAGGGTGGACGGCAATGCAGAAGGCTACCCGCGCCAGAGCGGCCCGTTTGCGCAGGCCCCCAATTATTTGTACAAAATCAGAGCTTCTGCCCTCAATCTCGTTGCAGAGCAAGACATTCGCCTCATCATTGAGCGGGGCAACGGGCTGCCCTCAGTAATCGCCGATGCTACCGTGCTCGGCCCCCTGACGCCGCGTCCCAATCTGCCCGCTGATCCGCTCAACTTAGACTACACCCGCACCCTCGTATTTCTGTGGGATGTGCCGGTTTCGGGCGCCATCTTCGACATCCGCATGAACATTCATTACAGAGAGGAGGAGAGCGCCGGCAATTTTGTGCTCAAAACACTGGAATGGACCCTGAAAAGAGACATTGAAAAAGCCATAGCGACAGAGACCAGCCTGCGTTTCGATCAGCTAAAAGGAGAGGATTTTTATCGTTTTGTAGGCAGCAGCCTTCCCAATATCGGCAACCGCCGCCGCATTTTCGACAGCGTGGATATTGTTTACACCGCAGGCGGCAGCGCGCTCCGCGAATTGATTCGGGTAGAGCAGGCCAATACCGGCATTACCAGTTCGCAATCCATACCTGTTTACACCAACCTGTCGGAAGGGCGGGGCGTATTTTCCTCGCGTACGCAGGCACGCCGCACCGGGATCACCCTCAACGGGCCATCACTCGATTCGCTCCGCTTCGGCATTCATACCCGGCAGCTTAATTTTCAGTAAAATCAGCCCCACTTGCGCAACAACAGCGGCAGCAGCAGCAGGTCAATAACTAATGCGCTGAATAAAGTGGCGCTGATGATGATGCCGATGGCCACGCTGGGCGGGCTGATGGAAAACAACAATACCAAAAAGCCGAAGAACAGCAGTATGGTGGTTTGAACAATCGGCTTACCGGTTTCCATCATAGTGGCATGGATGGCCTGCTCTCTGGGTATGCCTTTCCCCATCAGCAGGCGGTACCGGCTCAGAAAGTGAATGCTGTCGTCCACGGCTATGCCGAACACCACCGTAAAGATAATGGAAACCCCGGCCTCCAACTCAATGTCGAAAAAGCCCATCAGCGCTCCGGCTATCAGCAACGGAATCACATTGGGCACCATCGAAATGAGCAACATGCGAAGGTTTTTGAAAATCAGCCCCATCAAGCCGCCGATGATAAGGATAGACATCAGCAGCCCCTGAAAAAGGCTGCTGCGCACATACGCTGCATTTTTATCAATGATGATGCCCGTACCGGTACGCCGGAATTTGACCACATTGGGGTCGGTATGCGAAGCGATGTATTGGTCTATTTGGTTGTAAATCCGCTTGATGCTGTCGGCGCCGCAGTCCTTCACCCGTGAGGTGATGCGCGCTTTTGTGCCGTCTTTGCTGATGAGAATATCGGCGCCCGATTTGGGGATTTTGGAAGCTAAGCGCCGGTACGATTCGTGTTGCTCCTCGTCGGGCGGCAAGCGGTATGCAGCGGGATCGTTGTTGGCCTTCATCCGGTGAATGGATTTATACACCGTAGTAATGGAGTTGACGGCGTGAATGTCGGGGAAGCTGCGCAGGTATTGTTCTACCGTATCCAATTGCCTGAGTACGGCGTAGTCGTCGGCCTGGTACCCTTTTTGTACAAAAACTGCAAATTCGACCGGCCTGAAACCGGCCATTTCCCGCTCAAAGAACAGGAAGTCCTCGGTGATTTTTTTGCCGCGCGGCAGGTTGTTCACAATGTCGTAGTTCGTCGTTACCATCGAAATACCGGCTATTGAAACAGCAATGACGACAAGCGTTCCCCAAACGATACTGCGTTGCTTTTGTACAGTAAAAAGATAGATGCGGTTGAGCAGTTTGTTCCAGTTTTCCTGGCCTTTGCCTAGGCGGCTGATCTGATTGGCATCAAACCAAGTGAGCAGCGTTGTGGTAAAAACAATGACTGTAACAAAGGCCAGCATAACTCCCACTGCGGCATTCACCCCAAACTCGCGAATGGGCACAATGCGACTGGTAAACAACGACAAAAAGCCTACCGCCGTAGTGGCAGAGGTCATAAAGGTAGCCAACCCGATTTCTTTGATGGTAGTGGTGATGGCCGTTTTTCGGTCGTAACCTTTGAGCAACTCATCCTGATATTTAGACAAAATATGCACCACGTCGGAGGTACTCACAATAATCATCAGCAGCGGATACAGGGCCGACAACATGCTCAGTTCGCGGCCGGTAACGCCCAGAAACCCCACGAACAACAACATGCTCAACGCTATGGAAATGAGCGATATAAACACGCCCCAAAAGCGCCGCAGCAACAACCACAACAACAGCGCCACCAACAAGCCCGAAATGAGCGCCGACACCAAAATTTCGCGCTGCTGCATGGCCACCAATTCGCGCTGAAAATAAGGCCGCCCCAAGTAGTGATACTCCTCAAATTCATACTGCTTCATCAGTTTGTCTAATGCGCGCATGAATTCCCGCGACTCCTTCAGCGGGATGTAGTCCATCATCTTGAGGGCCACCGTGAGGGTGCGCGCATCGGGGGTGATGAAGTTGTAAACGAAGCGCTCGTCGGCCAGTATGCGGGCCTTGTCTTCGGCGTAGTGATCGGGGTCGTCTCGGTGAATGGCGGGTATGGTGGTAATGATAAATGGAGTTATGATCGGATAGCCCCATTTGGTCAACGACTGACTCTCTACAACGTACGGCAGGTGGCCGGCTTTGAGGGTCAGATCATGTACTTTTTCTAAAAACTCCTGCTCGAACACCCCGTCCTCTCGGCGCACGGCAATGAGCATGAAGTTTTCATCGGATTCAAAATCCTTGACAAACGTTCGGAAAAACGCCAGTTCTTCATCTCCTTCCGGGAAAAACTGCTCGAAGTCGAAGGAAAACCTGACCTTCGTGCCGTAATAAACAGAAAGCCCGCCCAACAGAGCAAAGGCGGCCACCACCATGACCTTGCGAAAAGTTGCTATTCGTTCCATACTCGCCGGCTTAACCGCTCCGGCTGCGAAATGTTTATAAAAAAAGACTTGTTATGAACACGCTTCCTACGGCACTCGAAAAATACAGCAAAAAAATAGGAGCTACACAGCGCCCGTTTGTTCGTATTCATCTGGAACAGGCCGACAACCTACTGCCCTGGAACAGCAAAGTAGGCGGCGCGCCTTACCTGCCCAAAGGTATTCCTTTCCCGGTGAATGCAGAGGGTGTACAGTTGTTTTTTATGGCGCAGGTCAATTTTGCCGAAATGCCGCCCCTCGAAGGTTTCCCCCTCAAAGGCATTCTTCAGTTCTTTATTTTCGACGATGGGCTGTACGGACTGGATTTTGACGAACCCGAAGCGCAACACAATTTCCGCGTCCTCTACTACGCCGATCCCGTGACTGACTCTGATGCGCTCATCACCGACTTTACCTTTCTGCGCAGCTACGGCGACGATATGCCGCTGAAGGCAGGCAGCGAATGGGCCATGCGTTTTCAGCCGGATACCGGGCTGATGCCGGAGTCGGATTTCAGGTTTGACGGCATTTTCGGTGAGGACTTTTTTGCTCGTTTCGGCACTGATGAGTGGAGCATCGCCGAGGCTTACGGAAAAATTTCCGATGCAGCCGGCCATCGCGTGGGTGGTTATGCCGAGTTCACGCAGGAAGACCCCCGGCAGCCGGAAGACCTCATGGAACTGCTCTTCCAGTTGGACACCGACAGCAAACACGGCATCCTCTGGGGCGACATGGGCGTGGCCAATTTCTTCATTCGTCCTGAAGATTTGGCACAGCTCAACTTCTCCCGCGTTCTTTACAATTGGGACTGCTACTGACCACACTCACCCCTCACGCACTCACCACTGTACCCCTGCATCAGGCCTGCGCCATGGGCGTAAAATTCATCGGCGGGAACGGCGGCGCGTCGGAATCCTCGATGGGGCCGTACTGTGCCTCGTATTTTTTCACATTGTCGGCCAGCGCTTTGAGCAGGCGCTTGGCATGGCCCGGCGTGAGGATGATGCGCGATTTCACTTTGGCTTTGGGCACGTTGGGCACCAAGCGGATGAAATCCACCACAAACTCTGAGTGCGAGTGCGAAATAATGGCGAGGTTGGAGTATTCGCCTTCGGCGATTTCTTCCGGCAACTCAATGTTGAGTTGGCCGGGAGCAGGTTGTTTCGGATCGTTCATGATTACTTATTTTGTTGTTTTTTTAGACGTTGATTTAGCTGCGGCTTTTTTGGCCGGAGCCTTCTTTTTGGCGTCGAATGCGCCGGGCACTTCTGCAATGATGAGCGCTTTGGCTTGTTCCAGCGTCAGGGCGGCGGCATCTTCGAGGGTGGCTTTTTTGCCGTCGGCGCCAGGGATTTTTACAAAAGACTTGCCGAATCGGATAAACGGTCCCCAGCGGCCATTTTCCACGTCAATGCCTTCGTCGGGCCAGCGCTGTATGAAGCGGTTGGATTCTTTGTCCAATTTAGCCTCGATCAACTCCTTCACATCGGCTTCGCTCAGGCGGTCGAAATCGTATTTTTTCGTCACGTTGATGAACATGTCGTTCCACTTGATGAACGGCCCGAACCTGCCCTTGCCTTTGGTCACCGGCTGCCCTTCGTACATGGCTACCGGCGCGTCTTCTTTGAGCTTGGCCTCTACGATTTCGATGGCGCGTTCCAGCGTTACCTCCATCGGGTCTTCGCCGCGGGGCAGAGAGACGAACTTCTCGCCAAACTTGACGTAAGGCCCAAACCTGCCCGCGCCCACAATGAGTTCTTCGCCTTTGTACGGCCCCAGGGTGAGCGGCAGTTGGAAGAGTTTGAGCGCCTCCTCGTAGCTGATGGTGTCCAATGACTGGCCGGGCTTGAGGTTGGCGTAGCGCGGTTTTTCGTCTTTGCCTAATTCTTCGGGCGTGCCGATCTGGATGACCGGCCCCCTGCGCGACATGCGGGTGAGCAGGGTGCGGCCGCTGGCGGGATCTTTGCCGAGGATGCGTTCCCGCGATGGGCGTTCGGCATTTTCGGCGGTTTTTTCCACCAATTTTTGGAACGGCATATAAAAATCGCGCATCATGGCCGTCCAGTCTCTGCCGGTGCTGGCAATGTCGTCGAATTGCTGTTCGATGCCCGCCGTGAAGCGATAGTTCATCACCTCCTTGAAGTGCTCGTCCAAAAATTCGATGACCGTGATGCCCATATCGGTGGGAAAGAGCACGTTTTTCACGGCGCCGGTATTTTCGGTGCGGCTCTCGCTGCGGATGGCTCCTTTTTGCAAAGTGAGCACTGTGTAGGCGCGTTGTACGCCCTCGCGACTTTCTTTGACCACATAACCGCGACCTTCTTCCATGATTTTGGAGATGGTGGGCGCGTAGGTGGAGGGACGGCCGATGCCGAGTTCCTCCAATTTTTTTACCAATGCGGCTTCCGAGTAGCGCGCCGGCGGCTTGGTGTAGCGCTGCGTGGCCGTCATTTGGTTCAAATCCAGCATTTGCGACACCTTGAGCGGCGGCAACATGCCCTTGGTTTCTTCCTCTTCCTCGTCTTTGCCTTCGAGGTAAACTTTCAGGAAGCCGTCGAATTTGAGCACTTCGCCCACTGCCTGCAAGCTGCCGTCGGGTATGGTGGAAATGCCGATGCTGACGATGGTTTTTTCCAACAATGCATCTGCCATTTGGGAGGCGATGGTGCGCTTCCAGATCAGTTCGTACAGGCGCTGCTCGTCGCGGTCGCCCGATACGTTTTGTTTTTCAGCATAAGTGGGGCGGATGGCCTCGTGCGCTTCCTGAGCGTTGGCCACTTTGTTTTTGAAGCGGCGGGTTTGGGAATACTGCGCGCCATACTGGTTTTCAACTACCTGCGCGATGGCCGCGATGGCGGTTTCGCTGAGGTTGATGGAGTCGGTACGCATATAAGTAATGTGGCCGGCTTCGTAGAGGCGCTGCGCCACCGACATGGTGCGGTTGACCGAAAAGCCGAGTTTGCGGCTGGCTTCCTGTTGCAGGGTAGAAGTAGTGAAAGGCGCGGCGGGGCTGCGTTTGACGGGCTTCACCTCGATGTCGGAAATGCGGAAGGCGGCGCCGTTGCATTTTTCCAGGAATGTGCGCGCGTCGTTTTCGGCATCGTAGCGAACGGGCGATTCGGCTTCCAGAGCCACCGTTTTGCCCTGGCCGTTGGGTACGTCGAAGATGGCTTCTACCTTGAAAAACGGCGTGGTCTGAAACTCGTTGATTTCGCGCTCGCGCTCTACAATCAGTTTCACGGCTACCGACTGAACCCTGCCGGCGGAGAGGCCGCCTTTGATTTTTTTCCACAAAATGCCGGAAAGATCGTAACCCACCAAGCGGTCGAGGACGCGGCGGGCCTGCTGCGCATTGACTAAGTTGATGTCGAGTGCGCGGGGTTTTTGGATAGCCGCCTGAATGGCCGGTTTGGTGATTTCGCGGAAAACGATGCGTTTGGTTTGGCGCTCGTCCAAGCCCAAAACCTCGCACAGGTGCCAGGAGATGGCCTCGCCCTCGCGGTCTTCGTCCGTTGCGAGCCATACCTCGTCCACCTTCTTGACCCACTCGCGCAATTCCCTGACTACCTTCGTTTTATCGGGTGTAACGACGTATCGCGGGCGGAAGTTGTTTTCCACTTCTACGGCGCCGTCGCCTTTTTCCAAATCGCGTACATGGCCGAAACTGGACTTTACAGTGAAGTCTTTGCCAAGAAACTTTTCGATGGTTTTAGCTTTTGCCGGCGATTCTACTATTAATAAATTTTTAGACATGAGTCAGCTACATTTGTTCTTTGGAACCGCAAAGGTATGTTTTTTTGCGATTCCGAATTTTTGAGGGTTCAAAACAGGGCTATCAACATGGAGAAGGGAAAATTGGTTGAGTGCGGCTGGGTTGCGGGCTGCAAGCCTCAAGCTACAAGCGGCAAGCTACAAGCGGCAAGCTACAAGCGGCAAGCTACAAGCGGCAAGCCGCGGGTTGCGATCTGCGGGTTGCGTGAGGGGGCGGAGGGAGGTGACGACCAAAGCACCCGACGGTGGCGCCTTTTGCCTGCCCGTTCCTCCAGGATAAAAGAGACAGCGCCACCGGCACGCCCAAATAATCAGGCACATCATTACATCATGGAATACGACATCATTTTACTGACGGAAACGCGCTTCACTGCCGAGGAGGCGGAAGCTGGGGACTGGTACCTGCGCCAGATATTGACCGACGACCGCCTGCTGGCCGATGCCCTGCGCGCGCATGGGCTGCGGGTGGCCCGCAAAGACTGGGCCGATCCCGATTTCGACTGGACGCAGACGCGCGCCGCTGTGTTTCGCACTACCTGGGATTATTTTCACCGCTTCGGCGAGTTCTCGGCCTGGTTGGAACGGGTGACGACGCAGACGCAATTGCTGAATGCACCGGAGACCATTCGCTGGAACATGGACAAGCACTACCTGCTCGATCTGGAGGCGCAGGGCATTCGCATACCGCCTACGCGCATGGTGCATAAGGGCGAGGTCACGACGCTGGAGGCTTTGCACCGCGAGACCGGTTGGCAGGGGCAGGAAACGATCCTGAAACCCACCATATCGGGCGGGGCGCGGCATACTTACCGGCTGAATCCAGACTCTTGGGCGGCGCATGAGGAGGTGTTTCAGCAGTTGATCGCGCAGGAGGACATGATGCTGCAGCCGCTCCAGCACCGGGTGCTCAGCGAGGGCGAAATGTCGCTGATGGTGATGGGCGGGCGTTTCACGCACGGGGTGTTGAAAATAGCGAAACCGGGCGATTTCCGCGTGCAGGACGATTTTGGCGGCACGGCGCATCCGCATACGCCTGCGCCCGAAGCCATAGCGCTGGCGGAACGTGCGGCGGCGGCTTGCAGTCCCTTGCCCTTGTATGCGCGGGTGGACCTCATCACGGACAACGACGGGGAGTTGGCGGTGATGGAAATGGAGTTGATAGAGCCGGAGCTGTGGTTTCGTTACCATCCGCCGGCGGCGGAGGTGCTGGCGGAGGCGATTGCGGGGGTGCTGGCATAGGGTGGAGAGCAGAGAGCCTCTACTCGCAGCCAGATGAGGGAGTGCCTGCGCCTGCCCTCACTTCCGGTTGTACTCTGCCGAGAGCACCTCTGTATCCTGCCGTACCAATTCGAGCATAGCGGGCGGGTTGATGACCTTGGTGCTGTAGCTCACGATGATCTTGTTGTTGGTGGGCCACACTTTTTTCAGGAGTTTCATGTCCTGTTTGGCGTAGTTGCGCAGCCAGGCATCCTGATCGGTTTCTTCGCGCAACTCCACCACCAACTGGTTTGCAATGACGCCCGCCGGCAATTGGTAGTCGGGCGCATCGCGGAGGGTCCAGCCTTCCGAGTTGGCCAATGTATTCAGGCGGCCTTCCAGTTCGATGACGGCTTCGGGGCGGGTTTCTTTGCCGAGTATGGACTTGGTGCGCTCTGCTTCGTGGTAGGTGATGTTCACGGCGGGCAGGTCGGGAAACTGGCTGCGATATACGTCCGGATATTGCCACAGATCTGCCTTTTTGAAAGCCAGTAAGAGCGACTCTAATTCCGATTTGGGCAGGCGCTTCAGGTAGAGGCCCATTTTGTCGGTGTGTCGTTCGCCTTTGTAAGCGGCCACGCCATTACTATATATGGTGAGCGTAAACACCGGGCAGCGCCCGAAACAAGCGCCTTTGCTCATTTCGATGACGGGAGCCAGTTTGTCGGTGGCTACCAGCGAAAGCGGCGGATTGCAGGACGTGATCGCGGCGGCCAATACCAGCACAGGCCAGAGTAAAACAGGGTTTTTCATAATGATTGTGTTGTTGGTGAATAAGTGTTGTTTTTTACTCAATGACTACCTTCCCACTCCAAAGCACTCCCTCCCCCCCGATGCGCAGCACATACATCCCCGCGGACAATCCCGACACATCAACAGATTGAAGGCCGGCGTGGATCAGTAAGGTTCCCTGGCGCAGCGGCGCGCCCCACATCGAAACGAGCTGCCAATGGAAGCGCTGTCCGGCCGGCGCCATGGTGCGCAGCAGCAGGCTTTCTCCTGTTGGATTTTGCAACAGCTCAAAAAGGGCCTCCTGTTGAGGCGCCTGCACCACCGAAACCGGGCTGCAAGCCTGCGCCGCCAGCATCAGTCCGGGCCGGGCCGCAGCGATGGCCGCCCAAACCCGGTTTTTTTGTCCGTTGCTGAACATAGCCATGCAGGCGTCGTCGGTGTAGTTCATAAAATTCATAAACATATCGGCGCTGCCGCAACTGATCTGAGGATGCGTGGGGCACTCGCCGAGGTAGCTTCTCGATTGCAGGGGCGTATCGGCCACCTCATCGCTTTGGGTGCAGGAGCCGGTTTGACCCGGTCCCCACAAGTGGTACAGGTTGAAATAATGCCCCAGTTCGTGCGTCAGGGTGCGGCCCAGGTGGTAAGGCTGGTTGGAGGCCGCGCTGCCCGTCGTTCCTACAAACGGCGGACTGATGATGATGCCGTCTTCCGCTGCTGCGCCCATGCCGGGAAAACTCGCCTCGGCAGGAAAAAACTGCCGGCGCGCCACCCACACGTTGACATACCTGCCGGTATCCCAGGCATCGCTGCCGCCCTCGGCGGTGTAGCACACGCTTTTGCGCCCGTTGGCGATGCGGTCGCCCATAAACGGGAAGGAGGTTTGCCGGCGCAGGATGCCGTTGGTGGAAGCTCCGTCGGGGCTGCGGCGGGCGAGACAAAAATTCAATTCCATGTCGGCAGCCAGCGACTGAAAAAGGGACGGAATGAGGCCCGCGCTGTTGTTGGTTCTGCGAAAGTCCCGGTTCAAAACCTCCAACTGAGAGAGGATTTGCTCATCGGAAATATTCTCCTCGGCGGTATTCCAGACAACGTGAAACACCACCGGAATATCTATCGTGCTGCGGGTTTGAACGGCCTGCTGAAGCTGAATGAAATTTTCCAGATCGGCCCGGGCTGCCTCCGCGTCAGGATGCTGTTGCAAATAGGCCGCCAGCCGCTCCTGCGAAACGCATCGCTGCGCCCACAGTTCCGACGAAGACAACAACCCGACAAGGCATCCGATGAGTATAAGCCGCAGTGCCATGCGTCATTGACCGAGGAGTTGCATCACTCGTGTCATGTTGGGAGAGAGGATGATATCCGTTTGATTCACAACGGCTTTGATGCCAAAGGCTGTACTGAATTGAGGGCCTTGCCCTGCCGCCAGGATTTTGCCGGGCTGTACGCCGCCTGCCGCCAGAAAACGCCCCACTGACGATGCCCGCTGTATGCCATATTCCCAGTTCACGTCGGAAGCGCCGTAGCTGTCGCCGCGCCCCACCACCAGCACTTCCACATCGGGAAAGGAAGCCAATGCGGAGGCTATTTGCTGAATGACTTGTTGGCCCTGCGTTCCGGGCTGTATTCCGCCGTCGGTAAAGAGCAGGCTGTGCTGGAGCGAGACGTTCAATCGGTTGTTGTCGGTGCGATTGATTTGCACGGCTGATGCTCCGTAAGGCGCCAGTATGCGGCCGAGGTTTTGCTGCAGCTGGTTCATTTGTCTTTGTTGGGCATCCAGCAGGTTGTTCAGTTCCTGTTGAGAGGCCGAGGTCGTGCCTTTGGCCGTCATTTGATCGTAAGTTTGCACGGCGCCGAGGCGTTCTTCTTTCGACTGAATGGCGTACTCCATGGCCGCCGCTTCGCGTTGTTTGCGGTCGAGTTCGGCCTGCTGGGCGGCGAGGCGCTCGGTGAGGCTTTGCTTCTCGTAGGCGCTGCTGGAGAGTACGTCGCGGTTGGAGGTCACTACGCGGTTGTAATCCGTCAGCAATTCGTTGTAATTTCTATGCAGGGCGGCATTGGTGATGCTTGCGTCGTTGATGGCCATCTCGGCTTTATTGAGTTCGGCTTCGAGGTTGCGGTTGCGCTCGTACAGGGTATTGTTGGCTAAACGAAGCGAGTCGGCGGCTTTGGATTCCTGTTTGTAATAATTGCGGGATTCGGTCAGCTCTTCGTAGGATGCTTTGGAAATACAGCCTGAAAGCAGGGCCAATACGGCAATCAGTGGTAATAATCTCATGGTTGAAATGTTTTGGAACAAACAAAAGTAAGGCTTTCCTGCAATGCAAACAACATTAACGTTCCGATTGAAAAAATACTGCCGGAGATATTAATAATTTCGCCCCCTAAAAAAACAACATGAACAAGATGATAATAGTATGGATGACGGCGCTGCTGCTGAGCGCTTGTGCCGGTGAGGGAGGCAATTCCAAGGCCGTTCGCCAGCAAGCCAAAGAAGCCATTGAGGCAGGAACGGCAACGCCTGCCGCGCCCGCTGAAGAAGCAAGCCCGCAAATAACCGGCAACATTGTGATGACGTTGCCCAAAGGCACGCTGGCAGCGGGCGCTACGCAATGTTTCGAGGTAAAAGTATCGGGTTTTAAAGACATTCTGGCCACGCAATACACGCTCAACTGGGACTCTAAAGTTATGAATTTCAAAGAAATCAAAGAATTCAAGTTGCCGTTTATGACCAAAGAAAACTTCGGCATCGCGCTGACACCCAACGGAAAACTAAGCTCTGTGTGGATCGAAAACTCGCTCAAAGGAGCTACCATCCCCGACGGCGGCGCTATTTACCAACTGTGTTTCGAGGCGACGGGCAAGGCCGGGCAGTCTTCGGAACTATGGGTATCGGGCACACCCACTGCCATTGAGGTAGTGACCAAAGGCGATCAGGTGTGGGGCATTAATTCGGTGAAAGGGAAAATTACGGTAGAGTAGATCGGGCCTGCGGCCGTGGGGCGGTTTGTGAGAGAGTAGGTCGTATAATTTTCCCTCCCGACTTTTACCCCCGTCGCACCAATCGCTGATAATCCAAAAAGTAGATAAGCTTGATGGAGAGGCTGTTGTTTTGCGGCGCGTCGAAGAGATTGTCCAAGTTGGAAAAATAATCCTCGCCGGCCAGCGCATCGGCGTGCAACACCGAGTTTTTCCAAATCACAAACAAATCGCTGCCGGGCGCAAATCGCCAGCGGAAAATCATGTCCACATTGAAGGCATTAAAATTGGCATCGCGCTCGGGGTTGTGGCTCGTTTCGCCCAAGTTACCGTCCTCCGTCAGCAGGTGGTACCGGCTGTACTCTACGTTGGTCCAGTAGTGCCGGGCGCGCAGGGTGAGGGCTGTATTGGGATTGAAGGTGTAGCTGGTATTGAACACATTTTCCACCGTTTGAATGAGACGGCGACCAAAAATGACGTCGGTGACGCCGGTGGCCGGGTTCTCTATTTTGTCGGCAAAGCCCACATCGTTGTACCAGTGTCCGTAGTATGTACTGAGGCTGAGCGTGAGTTTGTCGTTGACGCGATAGCGGGGCGATATGCTCGTATTCCAGCGGTAGCGGCCCTCGTCGGCAAAGGTGCGGAAGTTGCTGTTCATGGAAATGCGGATCTGCTTCCTATTGTCGGTGCCGAACCAGAATCCGACGTTGTTGTTGGTGGGAAAATGATAAAACCTGCCCGACGTGCGCGCTTCAAAATAGTCAAAGGTTCTGACAGGTTCGTGATAGGTAAAGACATTAAAATTCCAAAAGGTTTTCGTTTGCGCCCATGCCCAGAAATTGATGCCGAAATCTGTAAACACATTGGGCTTATACAGGCGGTTGTAGTTGACATAAGCTCCGCCGCCCGCCGAGTTGAATTTGCCGAAAGGCTGGTATTGTTGGTAGTTGATTTCCGCGCCAACACTGCGTTCGTTGTTGTTGTACAAAAAGCCCAGATCGTTGGGATTATAGGTGTCGCTTTCTTCCACATACGACAGCCCGCCCTGCCACTTGCCGCTGATTTTGCCGATGCCGATGTTCCAGGAATGCCCCAGATCAACCTGGCCGGGGTGGTACAACTGGCTCAATACCCCGCGACCGCGCAGCCCCCAGGAGTTGCCTTTGTTGCGAAAATCGAACACCGCCGCGCTCACATTGGCGTCATAATCGGCGCCCGAACGCCAGGCCGTAGTATTGACCAGCGACACAAAGGAGTTGTTTTTCAGGTTTTGATCGGCTACCATGACGGTGTAGTTCGTCAAGGGGTCGGTTTCCACTTCGCGCTCTAAGCCCTCGGCATTGCGAATGACGGCATGGCTGCGCGCCGAGGTGGCATTGAACAGGCCCAAACCCAGCCCTTTGGCCGTGCGGCCCGATATTTTGCTGGCGTTGATGAGCTTGGCCTGTTGCGGATTGGAGACTATGGTTTCGCCTTCCTGTAATTGATCTTCTACGTCCCAATATTTGATGGGCGTGCCCCCGATGCGGCGCGAGTAAAACAGGCCGCCTTTGTTGAACAGCTCGGTGCCTTCTGTGAAAAACTGCCGGTTTTCGTTGAATTGTACCTCGAACGGCGAAAGATTGAGTATCTGATTGTCCGACTGCGCCTCCCCGAAGTCGGGAATGAGCGTCATATCAAGGGTAAAGGCGTCGCTGATGCCGTACTTCACATCCATGCCGCCGTTGAACGAGTAGCCGAGGCTGTTTTTGGGGTCGCTGTTTTTATCGTGGTAATGCTGGCCGTACACCGCAACAAACGGAGTCGCCTGAAGGCGCAGCGGCGCTTTGATGTTTTCAAACCCCTCAATGATGCCGGACTGAATGAGGAAACCGTTGACCTGCGGGTCTATGTAGTTCCAGAAGCTGTTCTCATTGAGGCGCTTAACACTTCTCCCGAAATTGATGTGCCAGCTTTGGACCGGCGTTTTGGGAAAGCGCAAGGCCGCAAAAGGAATGTGAATTTCGGCCGTCCAGCCCTTGTCGTTGATGATGGATTTGTTGTACCACACGGCATCCCAGTTGATGTCTTCGCCTTGGGTGACGATCTGGTTGCCGTCGTTGTCGCCGCCTGAAACGGGAGCAATTTTCAAGTCCACCTGAACGCCGGCGGGCGTCACCAAAAAGCCCAGCCCGTTGAGGCCGTCCTGATAGGCGTCAATAAAAACGCCGAACACGTCCGTATTGCCGAGGCGGTCGCGTTGGGTGAGTTCCTGCAGGATGCTGTCGGGGCGCGGGTCCAACATTTGTGCGCCGATATAAATGCCTGAGTTATCGTAAATTACTTTGATCTGAGTGGTAAAAGCCGAAGCTGCGCCGGGAACAGGAGAAGTTTGGACAAAGTCCGCAGCTATGGCGGCATTTGCCCAAACCTGCTCGTTCAATACGCCGTCTATCGTTATGCGTTCCTCTGTTCGGAGGGCAGTCATGCGGCGTTTTTGAGGCGCGGACGACTGAGCAAAAGCAGCTACTCCGGCGAGGAGCATAGCGATAAGGAGAAAGGCGTTGCGTTTCATTGGGTGACTTCTTAATGGTAACCGGCTAAAAAATTCGAGTTTTCCGATAAAGGGAAATCCCAAATACCGGCAACCGGAACGAACAGACTGTGCTTTTTTGTAAAGGTTGCACAAAAGGGGCATCAAAAAAACTGTTTTTGCCCGCTACAAAAGGGCATCAAAAAAACAGATTTTCATTTTCGTCAAAGGATTAGATAAGTAAACGCTTCATTTTAAGTGCCTTATCTGATCCTTTGGCCTTAATAAAATGAAAAACTGTTTTTGCCCACTACAAAAGTAGCGAGAAAAAGGCAGGGCTTGTTATTTTTGCCCGGATATGGGGCAATGAAAAAGCAGATTTTCATTTTCGCCCCGCTACCATGTCATGCCGGTGAAAAATCTTATTCCACATTTCATTCAGGATCAAAGTCTTGCAGGCAAAACCTACGGGCGCATGCAGGCTTATACCATGTTTGTGGACATGTCGGGCTTCACGGCCCTCACCGAAACCCTCATGGCGCAGGGGGCGCGCGGCGCCGAACAACTCTCGCAGGCGCTGAACGACATTTTTAGTCCATTGGTGCGCCTGGTGTATAGCCGGGGCGGCTTCATTCCGTACTTTGCCGGAGACGCCTTCACGGCCATTTTTCCTGCCAACAGCCCCCGCGTTACTGCTACCGGATTCATACAAACGGCCATCATAGCCCGCGATATGTTTGCCGGTAAAGAACTTCATCTTGGCGCCTTTTCTATCTCTATCAAAATCGGTTTGTCGTTCGGCAATGTGGAGTGGGGCATTGTAGGCGGCAACCGGCAAGCGTATTATTTTCGGGGCTTGCCGGTAGATCACAGTGCGCAGGGGCAGTCCATGGCCGGGAAATTGGAAATTGTGGTAGATGCCGCTTTGTGCAAGATGCTGGATGGGCAGGGTTTTTCTTTGTCGGAACTCAGCGGCGGGTTCAAAAAACTCAACGATACGCCTCCCGTCAGACTTCATTCTGGCAAAGCTGCCGAACTGCCCGAACTGAACGAGGCGGTCGGCTTGCGGTTTTTGCCCCGCGAAGTGCTCGATTTCAACCAAAGCGGAGAATTCCGCACGGTCATTGCGGTTTTCCTTTCTTTTGACGGCGTGGACAACCACGAACTGCTCGACCGGTTTGCAGGCATCGCATTGGAACAGGCCGACAATTTTTCGGGCTATTTTAAAGAAATTGACTTCGGCGATAAAGGCGGGGTCATGGTTGTCTTTTTCGGGGCGCCGGTTTCTTTTGAAAACAATGTCAGCCGGGCTTTGGAATTTTTCTTTGCCCTGCAAGCCGAAACCGAAGAGCTTCGCCACAGCAGCCCTTTGCAGTTCAAGGCGGGCATCACCATCGGCACGGCCTACACAGGCATCGTGGGCGGGGTGGAGCGCTGCCAATATGCGGCGGTGGGCAATCGGGTGAATCTGGCTGCGCGGCTGATGAGCCATGCCGATTGGGGCGAGGCTTTGGTGGACAATGAACTCCGCAAAAACCGGCAGTATCGTTTCTACCACAAAGGCGATATTAAATATAAAGGTATAAAAGGCAACGTGCCTACTTATTTGCTGTTGGGTCGCAACCTTGAGTATCAACATAGTTTTTCGGGGCCTTTGGTGGGGCGTACACGCGAAATGGAGCAACTCCTCCGCTTTTCCGAGCCTTTGACCAAAGGGGTAAGTCCCGGCACGGTCGTCGTTTATGGCGAGGCCGGCTCCGGCAAAAGCAGGCTTTGTTTCGAACTGCGCAATTCTTTACAAAAAAGCGATCTGGCAGAGTGGTACACCTGCGCCGCCGATCAGATACTTCAAAAGCCGCTCAACGCTTTCCTCTTCTTTCTGAGAAATTACTTCGACCAGTCGCTCGAAGCGGCGCCCCGCGAAAATCGCCGGAGATTTGAAGCCGGTTTTGACGCGCTGATAGCAGAGCTGGAGCAAAAAAAAGCCCCCGGATACGAGTTCATGCAACGCGAACTGTGGCGCATCCGATCTGTGCTGGCCGGCCTGCTGGGCATTCACTACCCCGATTCTCTGTGGGAACAATTGGATGCCAAAGGCCGCTATGAAAACACCACCCAGGCCATCCTGCACCTGCTCAACGTGGAGGCAGCCCTCCAGCCCTTTGTATTGGAAATAGAAGACGCACACTGGCTCGACGATCAATCCGCCGAACTGCTGCACGAGATCGTCCGCCGTTTGCACAAATGGCCCATTTTGATATTGGTCACCTCCCGCTACCGCGACGACGGTAAAGAACCGGAAATCCTGCCCGAAGCTGCGCAGGCGGAACAATTAGTGATTCGGCTTTCTCCGTTGGAAGCCGAGTCGGTGCGGCGTTTTGCCGAGCTTCACCTGCAAGGGAAAATAAGCCCGGGATTCTACGAGCAGCTATTGCGCCACACCAACAGCAATCCTTTTTATGTAGAGCAGGTTTTGGAGTATTGCGTCGAGCGGAATCTGCTCCGGCAGGAAAACGGTGTGTGGCATGTCACCGCCGAAGACATTGACCTCTCCGGCTCCATACAATCTATTCTGACTGCCCGTATTGACCGGCTTTCTACGCTGGCGCGCGAAACGGTGAAAGCCGCTGCGGTGATCGGCAGAGAATTTGAAGTGCCCGTGCTCAATGAGGTCATGATTCATCAGGAAGACTTCCTGCGGGCCGAAGGCAACAGTCAAACGCTGCTTCAGGAGCAGATCAAAACCGGCGAACGGGGGCAAATCTGGCATGCGCTCACCGAATTGAGGTACATTTTCAGGCACTCGCTGCTTAGAGAAGCCGCCTACAACATGCAATTGCGTTCGCGCCTCAGCCAATTGCACGCCCTCATTGCTCAGGCCATAGAACAACTGCACACCGCCGACTTGCAGGAACGCTATGCCGACCTCGCTTTTCACTACGAACAAGCCGGCATTGTGGGAAAAACCTGCGAATACCTCCTCAAAGCCGCCGATTATGCCCGCCGGAATTACCAAAACAAACAGGCCCTGCACTATTACGACAAGCTGATTGCCCTGTTGCCTCGCAAAGCCGAGCCGGAGCAAGTCATTAAGGCGCATCTGAGGCGGGGCAAAATTCTGGAGCAAACCGGCCGCTGGGAAGAGTGTCGGCAAAGTTATGCCCGCGCGCTCCGCACTGCTCAACGCACGCATCAGGAGGCATGGCTGGGGCAGGCACACAATCATTTGGGGCAGGTCTTGCTGCTGCTGGGAGATTACAACGGCGCGCAAAAACACTTTGAAAAAGCATCCGAACTGGCCGAGGTTCAAAACGACGTCATCGGGCAGGCCCGCGTGTACGGCAATCTGGGCAATCTTTTTTTCAGGCTTGGCCAATACAATCGTGCCAAAGACTACTACACCCGCAGCATTGCGGCTGCCCGCCGTTCCGATCCCGCCGCCGTGGGCGCGCAAACAGTGGCGCATTTTGCATTGGCCTGTATGAACCAGGGAGATTTCGACAATGCCGTCAACATCATTCAGGAGCAAATTCCGCACTCGCGCATACTGGGCGACAAACCCGGCATGACCTCGCTCTACACCAATCTGGGCATCATCTATTTTGAAAAAGGCGATTATGATGCCGCCTTAGACAGCTACCGGCAGGGAATAGCCCTGAGCGAAGAATTGGGCAACAAGATGTTTACCGCCATCAATACCGGGTGCATCGGCAGCGTATATGAACGGCGCGGCGAGTACTCCAAAGCCATGCAGCATTTTGTGCGCGATCTGGAACTGGTGGAAGAAATGGGCGACAAACAAGGCATTGCCATCGCCCTGACGCTGATCGGCGAACTGCTCAGCTACATGGGAGAGTTTGGACAAGCGATAGATTATTTGCAAAAAAGCATCATGATTTGCGAAGAACTCCGCTACCAGAAAGGCCTGGCCAAAGCCATAAATACATTGGGGGACGTATTTTTTTACACAGGGCAACACCAACGCGCCATAGAATACTACGATCGGGCCATTGAGGTCAGCCGCGAGATTGACGCCAAAGCAGTATTAGGTATTTCATTGGTGGAAAAAGGAGCCGTACTGGTAGAAACGGGCCAAACGGAAGACCTGGAAAACATTGTATCGGAGTCCTTGCAGCTTGCCTTGTCTCTGGGGCACAGCGAGCTTGAATTTGAAGCGCGCCTGCTCGCTGCGCAGTTGCTGAATCTCCAAAACCGGAGAGAGGCCGCCATTCAGTCGCTTCAAGACCTTGCCCAAAGCCCCCTGCCTCCCGAACAGCAAGCGGCGTTGTATTATCAACTACACCGCATGTCTCCCGATCAGGACAACCTGCGCTGGCGCGCCCTGGAACTATACCAAGGCCTCTGCGACCAAACGCCTAAGTACTTATTTAAAGCGCGGCTGAGCGCACTTGGATCGAAAGATGATGGGGAAGGATAAAAAAAATATTTTTTTTGCGACAATAATTGCACATTTTAAAAAAAGCTATATCTTTACCCCGCAAATTAATCTCGTGACTTCCGACGGCCTTACCAACATCCCCCTCCGGTAATCGTCGAGAAGCATTTTCAATAAGAGGCATACCTGACAGCTTTGAGATTGCTATCGCGCATCCGCCGTGATAGAGCATAATTATTTTGCTATAGAATCATCTTTATTTGTTCACACTTAAATTCGGCTTAGACGAATGAAAGCACTTCACATTCTCTCCAACCTGAGCGGAAAGACGTTGTTCTTGCCCGTTCTCATGGTCATGCTCGCTCTGACTACCAGCTTAGCTCAAGCGCCTGCCAATGACCTCTGTTCCGGGGCAACTCCCATTGCCTGCGGCCAAACTCTTACCGGCAGCACCCTCAGTGCTACCATTGACCAGGCTCCTGCCTGCGGACTTTCCCTTCCCAAGTATGGCGTGTGGTACAGCATCGCCGGTACGGGCGGCGACATTACACTGTCCACATGCGGCGGCGCCAACTGGGACACGCAGATCGGCGTTTACTCCGGTTCTTGCGCAGCGCTTACCTGCGTAGCCGGCAACAACAACTTCTGCGGTCGCCAGTCAACCGTGACGTTCAGTTCTGTATCTGGTACCACCTACTACATTTGGGTAACCGGTGTGATTGACGCTCGCGGCAACTTCAGCCTGTCGGCAACTTGCGCCAACGTGGCTCCGGCCAACGACCTGTGCGCCAATGCACAAGCCCTCACTTGCGGCCAGACGGTAAGCGGTTCTACTACCGGCGCTACTGCCGATGCAGTAGGTACTTGCACCACTGCTCTTGGCACAGCTCCCGGCGTATGGTACACCCTCACGCCTGCCAACAGTGGCTCCGTAACCGTGAGCCTGTGCGGCTCCAGCTATGACACCAAAATGGGCGTGTTCAGCGGCACCTGCGGCGCATTGGTTTGCGTTGCGGGCAACGACGACTTCTGCAGCCTGCAATCTCAGGTGAGCTTCACGGCTACCGCAGGTACTACCTACCGCATCCTTGTAACCGGTTTCAGCTCTGCTTCCGGCAGCTTTACGCTTAGCACTACCTGCCCGGCCGGCCCGCCGCCGGTGGTTTGTAACTGCACCAACACTACCTCGTTCGGCTCGGCAAACGCGCCCACTACTCCTACTCCTGCAACCATCAGCACCGTTCAGTATGCAGGTGAATACGCTACCATCAGCAATGCCGTAGCAGGTAGCACTTATGTGTTCACCAGCTCGAACGCTACCGACTACCTGACGGTCCGCACCGGGTCTTCTTCCGGCACAGCATTGGCTTGTGGCGTAACGCCGCTCACCGTAACTCCTACTGCCAGCGGAACGCTCTATCTGCACATCAATACGAACGCTGCATGCGGCACTCAATCTGTGTCTCGTACAACGACGGTAGCATGTTCTTCCTGCATTGCACCTCCAGCTCCCGCCAACGATGACTGCTCCGGCGCTATCGCTCTGACGGTAGGTACAACTTGCTCCTTTACGCAATACACAACTGCTGCGGCCACAGCCTCTGCAGGCGTTCCGGCACCGGGTTGTGCTAATTATGCGGGCGGCGACGTTTGGTTCAGTGTAGTAGTTCCGGCCAGCGGCCACCTTATCCTTGACTCGCAGACAGGCGTTATCACCGACGGCGGCATGGCTATCTATTCCGGCTCTTGCGGTTCTTTGACGCTCATTGAATGCGATGACGATGATAGCGCCAACGGCTTGATGGCTCTTATCAACCGTACTGGTCTTACTCCTGGTTCTACCATTTATGTGCGTTTCTGGGAGTATGGCAATGATAACCCGGGTACTTTCAGCATTTGCGCGCGCAACGGTACTCCTCCGACGCTTACGGCGCCCACCAACACCACCGCTGAACTTGCCGGTGAAGTGGTAGGTTTGCCCGAAGGCGCTCTCACGGTAGGCCAGGTGTTCCCCAACCCGATGGTGGGCAGCACAGCCAATATCCGCGTGGACTCTCCGAAGGAAACCGAAGCCATCGTTCGCTTCATGGACCAAATGGGCCGCGAAGTAATGATGATCGAATCTGACCTGAACGTAGGCGACAACCTGCTTCAGTTGAACATCAGCCGTCTGCCGGCAGGTACCTACTTCGTGATGGTACAGGTAGAAGGCAAAGTGATTCCGCGCCGCTTGGTGGTGCCGAGATCATAATACCGCACCAGGTTCGCAAGAACCTTTGATTTGAAAAAACACAGGCAGCGTCCGGCACTCGTCGGGCGCTGTTTGTTTTTTGGGGCCGGGCGGAGACGTCGGTCAAATGACAATAACTTTTTGTTAAGATCTCAGAATTGGTGATAAAAAAATGATTTATTTATATGCTATATAATTGATTAAAAGGTAATTGAATCAATTATTGATTGATATTATCAGGAAAGGCATCAAAAAAACGACATTGAATCCCCTCTGCGCAGCCCGTACCTTTACATTCGCAAAAGGACAGGTACCATTTATGAACAGCTACTATCGAATAAGAATTATTGCGGCAACGACTCTGTTGTGCCTGAGTTGGGCCTGCATTCGGGGGCAAAACGCCATCCTGCCCGGCGACGCCAACAACAACGGCCGGGTGGACTATTTAGACTTGCTGCACACCGGCTATGCTTACGGCAGCATCGGCCCTGTGAGGCTCAATGCTACCGGCGGCCCTACTGTACAAGGCATTCCCCTGCTCTGGCCTGCCGTTTTTCCCGATGGCGTCAACTATGCCTATGCCGACGCCGACGGCAACGGCGTGGTGGACTGGCACGACTTGCTGGCCACATTCCTCAACTATGGCGTTCAATTGGACAGCGTGGAGGAAGTTGTTTTGCAGCAGGGTATCCCCGGAGTGGACGCTCGGCTGGGATTTCAGCAGAGCAGTTCGGCTTTTACCATTTTCCCCGGCGATATGCTGGAGTTGCCCATTTTATTGGAATTTTCGCCCAATATGCCTGCCGCCGTCAACGGTCTGGCCTTTAGGTTGGAGTTTGACGACCGGTACTTTGAACAGATAGCCATTAGTACGGAAGATAGTTGGATGACCTCCGATGACGGCGCTTTTGTTTTTCAGACGCAGCCCTATTTTACCGACCTCACCAGTACAACGGATGTAGCCATTACGCGTTTTGGGCAAAACCCCGTCACAGGTATCGGGCCGGTGGCCAAGGCCGGCATCATCATCGAAGACGACCTGATCGGGTTGCTCATCACGCCGGCAGACACCATTGAAACCTTCATTCGCATCAAGGACGTATTGGTCAAAGACGGCGAGTTTGGCGACCTCCCCATTGTCACCGACAGCATTCGCATCGTTATTCGACACCCTGAAAGTCTGGTTCGGCAACGCGAGCCGCAGCGCCCTCAAATGTTGCATGTTTTTCCCAATCCCACCGCCGGTACGGTATGGATATCATCGCCTCAGCCTTTGCTGGAACTCGCGTTGTACAACAACGCCGGGCAGTTGGTTGCGCAGGAATCCCTGAGCGGGCAATACAGCCGTCAGTGGCGTCTGGAGCATTTGCCTTCCGGGATGTATGTGGCGCATGGCCGCACCGAAGGCGGCATTTTTCATCAACGCATCATCATTTCTCATCACCCATAAAATCGCTTTATTATGAAGAGCATCTTATTGTCAACCATTTTTGCGTGCCTGTCCGCTATGGCCTGGGCGCAAATAACCGTGACGGTCAGCGGAACGGTTGTTTTCGGGCAAGACCAACAACCTGCGCCCGATTATCCTGTGTGGATCAATTCTCCGGTAATGGACAGCACCGGCGCTAATCAAAATGTGGTGTTTACCAATGCCAATGGCGTTTATACCGGCATTGCTGTTATTGGCGCAGACATGAGCCTCATCGTTTCCACTTTTGACTTTTGCATTGGACAGGTGCTGAATATTGAACTGCACATCGCCAACCCTGCCGGCGGAAATCTCAGCAACCTGAATTTCCATGTATGTCAGGACATCCTGCCCCCGCCGCCGCCCGACGGCTGCGCTGCCTTTTTCATAGCCGAACCGGCTGACAGTGCTTCGCTGACGATCCTGTTTCACGACTTGTCATTCAGCGAAAGCCCCATTCAGAGTTGGGTATGGGATTTTGGAGACGGCGCTGCCGCTGAAGGCCCGGCACCACAGCACACCTATGAAGAAGAAGGTATGTACATTGTGACCCTCACCATCACCTCCGATTCATGCACCGCCACTTTCACCGGAGTGGTGTATGCAGGCGGTGACGGCGAACCCTGTATCTGCCCGGATGTATATGACCCGGTGTGCATTGCCACTCCGGCTGGAGGCGGCTTCATCACCTTCAACAATGCCTGCGAGGCCGAGTGCGCCGGATTCACGCCGGATATGTTTGTGGAATGCGATACGACCGGCTGTCTTTGCCCGCCGTTCTTCGATCCGGTTTGCGTCATTGACGAGGCAGGCGATACGCTGACGTTCACCAATTACTGCTATGCCGAATGCGAGGGCTACACTGCCGACGATATTTTTAGCTGCAATCCAACCGATCCCTGCAATTGCCCATTGGTTTATGATCCGGTATGCGTACTTGGCCCGGACGGGCTGGAACTGCACTTCCCGAACGCGTGCTTTGCTGAGTGCGCCGGGTTCACAGCCGTCGATTTTATTGATTGTGAACCGGATACCACCTGTGTTTGCCCACAAATTTATGCCCCGGTTTGCGTTATGTCTGCCGCAGGAGATACGATCACTTTCATCAATCAGTGTTATGCCGAATGTGAAGGCTATACCGCCGACGATATTTTCAGTTGCAACCCAAGCGATTCCTGCAATTGCCCCTTGATTTACGACCCGGTCTGTATCGCATTGCCGGGCGGCCCTGTCATGACTTTCACCAACGCCTGCTTTGCAGCGTGTGCCGGATTCAGTCCCGATGCTTTTGTGGACTGCGACAGCCTGCACTTCCCCGACTGTTATGCCGCGTTTTATACAGAAGGGGCCGACCCTGTTGGTCTGGCCGTGCAATTCACAGATGCTTCTTACGCTGGAGACGGTACGATTACCTCCTGGAACTGGCATTTCGGCGACCCAGCAGGTACAACAAGTACGGAGCAAAATCCCGTGCATGTGTATGATGCTCCCGGCGTTTACGACATCACCCTCACCATCAGCACCAGCGATTCCTGTACCTCCACCACTACGCAGCACATCTGCATTGGCGGCGGTGGCATTGTGGACAGCATTTCCTGCCAGGCCATGTTCTTCTTTACGCAGGCAGACTCGCTCGGCAGCGCCTTCCAGTTTCAAGATATGTCTTTTGGGAATATCAACTCCTGGCTGTGGAACTTCGGAGACGGGACTACCAGCACCGAGCAAAATCCGGCGCATACCTATACCGGCAACGGCGCGTATGTAGTGACGCTGACAGTGAGCAGCGACGACTGTCAAAGTACAGTTTCCATGTTGGTTTTTGCAGGTGACAATATCTGGTATGGCAATGGTTTCAATGCCTTGTTTGTGCCTTTTATTGACGGGCTACAGGTGTTCTTCCTCAATCTTACTTCCGGCGGATCACCTTCTTACACTTACGAGTGGAATTTCGGCGATGGCAATACCAGCAGCGAGTTCATGCCCGTGTACACCTACGCCGAAGCGGGCGTTTACACCGTAACGTTGACGGTGACGGATGCGGCGGGCGTTGAAAGCGTATTCACTGCCACGCTGAATCTGATTACCAATGAGTTTACCGGGCGCCCGCAATTCCTGACAGCCAGTTCGACGAATGAAACCGTAGAACGCGTATCGGGGCTTCGGGCATTCCCCAACCCGGTTTCCGAACAACTGACCTTAACTTTCGAGGCTCGCAGCCAGGAGGTTTATCGCATCTCCATACTGACGCTCGACGGCAAGGAGGTACAGAGCGCTGCCGCGCAAATGCAGGCCGGGCGCAACCAAACCACCTTCGACACCCGAATGCTGGAGAGCGGAATGTACCTGCTGCGCCTGCAAACAGGTAGCGAAGTGCGCACTCTGAAATTCGTCAAAGTGAAATAGTGCATCATGTATAAAAACAAGGAGGGCCTTTCGAGAGAGAGGCCCTCTTTTTTTGTGTCCAACCTATTTGTGGGCGGCGGTGTTTCTGCGTTGAATCAACATCATCAAGCAATGTCGAAACGATCTTTGCCCAAGTGGACCAACTGGATACTCCCCGTCGCCGTCGTGCTCATATTGGCCGGTCGCTATATTTATTTCATGCCTCAATTGGATTCGGGTGAAAACGCTCCTGCATTCAGCGCCACGCTTCCCGACGGTTCCCGGTTCCAACTCGATCAACTGAAAGGGAGGTATGTGTTGATGCACTTCTGGGGGAGCTGGTGCGGCCCCTGTCGTTCAGAGAATCCACAACTCGTAGCACTGTATCAGCGTTTTGGCGGCGAACACTTTGAAATAGTAAGCGTGGGCATTGAAAAAGACCCTGCCCGGTGGGAGCGCGCCGGGAAGCAGGATGGCCTCAACTGGCCCTTCCAATTGGTAGAAATTACGCCGAGTTTTCGTTTTTTCGACTCGCCGATAGCCAATCAGTTCAGCGTCAAAAAGTTGCCTACTTTGTTTTTACTGAATCCGAAGGGCGAGATAGTACTCGTGGATGTTTCCGTGGAGAAACTGGCTCGCTACCTTGAGGAAAAGCTACAGTAATTTTTGAGCAATTTCTTGAAAAAGTTTGCATGATTACTTGCAAAGTGCAGCATTTGCGCTTATCTTTACCGCCGAATTAAGGCCCGGGTATTGATTTTTCTTTTGAGAGCTTTTTTTGGCACACTACTTCCATTTGTTTTGCAGCCATTCTGGCTGAAGTTTGTACATTTGCCCCCCAACAAAAAAGGGCAAGTATATGAACCTTGACAAATTGGTAGCCGTAAGCGGCATGTCTGGAGTATATCGGATGTCGGCTAATCGCAGCAACGGCCTTATCGTGGAAGAAATTCCTACCGGCAAATTAAAGTTTGCATCTGTGCGTAAGCATCAGTTTACGCCCTTGGAATCTATTGGAATTTATACAGACGATGGAGACACTGCTGCTTTGAAAGAAGTATTCGGCAAGATGCTGGAGCAAGTCTCTGAAAATCCGCCGGTGGATCCTTCTTCCGACACTCAGACGCTTTTTGAATACCTTGCCAAAGTACTTCCCAACTTCGACCGGGACCGGGTACACGCCGGTGATGTGAAAAAACTCATTCGTTGGTTTTCTTTTCTCCACGAGCATGGTTTGACACAAGCTGTTGAAGAAGAGGTTGAAACCACCAAAGAAGAGGAAGAACCCGAAGCGTAGTCTTTGCAAAGACGCCTTTTTACTCCGCACTCGTACCGCTGAAAGCTACCCTGACGAAATACAATGAATGCTCGGCACAACACCGAATGTCATTGATTAATTAGCTTGATGCAAATGTATGCTATGAGTGCCATTACGATTACACAACCTAAAAAGGGCAATTTTGTACCTAAGGACTTCCAACTGACCACATGGTCGGATCTGGAGCCTTATTTCGAGGAATTGCTGCACAGAAATATTTCCTGTTCTGAAGAGCTGGAGCAATGGATATTTGATAAAAACCAGTTGGACATGGCGGTCGGCGAGGCTATGTCGTGGCGATACATTCGCATTACCGTCAACAGCGCCGATCAGGATGCCGCGGATGCTTACAACTATGCCGTTGAACATTTGGCGCCGCAGATTACCGCCTACGAAAATCATTTGGACAGCAAATTGTTTGAGTGCCCGTGGGTAGATCAATTAGACCACCACAGGTATTTCATTTACCTGCGCAGCACTCGGAATGCCATCCATATTTTTAGAGACAGCAACATCTCCCTATCCACTGATATTCAGATCAAAAGCAAAGAATACGTCAAACTGTTTTCCGAAATGACCATCGGTTTCAACGGGCGACAGATGACACTTCAAAAAGCTACCGCCCTGCTTGAAGAACCAGACAGAGCCTCCAGAGAAATCGTCTATCACCAGATTCACCAGCGCATACTTCAAGACAAAGACAGTTTTGAAGACCTCTTCGATATTTTGCTTCAGAAACGCCATCAGATGGCCCTCAACGCCGGCTTTGAAAACTTTAGAGATTTCAAATTTCAAGCATTGGGCCGCTTTGATTATTCAGCCGCTGATTGTCTCGATTTTCACGACTCTATCGCGGCAGAGGTGTTGCCGGTGGTAAATGATCTCAATCACTATCGCAAACAAATGTTGGGATTGGACGTCCTGCGCCCCTGGGACTTGTTTGTGGACCCCTCCGGAAACGAGCGCCCGCTGCGTCCGTTTCAGTCTATGCCGGAGTTGATTACCAAAGTCATTCGCTGCCTTTCGGAAGTACACCCGTCTTTTGGCGTGTATATTGCCAAAATGAATGAAATAGGCCATTTGGATCTGGAGTCACGCCCTGGCAAGCGCCCCGGCGGCTATAACATGCCCCTGATGGCGACCGGTGTACCGTTCATTTTTATGAACGCCACCAATTCTTTCAACGATTTGCGCACGCTCATGCACGAGAGCGGCCATGCCATACATTCTTTCCTCACGAGGCATTATCCCCTTAAAACCGCCAAACGAGTACCTTCGGAAGTAGCCGAACTGGCTGCCATGACTATGGAACTCCTCACTATGGAACACTGGGATGTTTTCTTCCCTGATCAGGAGGACCTTCGGCGGGCAAAATTTGCTCAACTTGAATTTGTGCTGAAGGTCCTTCCCTGGATCGCTACCATTGACAAATTCCAACACTGGCTCTATCTGAATCCTCAACACAACCGGGCCGAACGCAAAGCTGCCTGGATGGAGACTTTGTTGGAATTCAGTTCGCCCGAGGTGGCCCCCAGCGAAGTGGAGGGATACTCTGAGTACCTGTGGCACAAGCAATTGCACATTTTTGAGGTGCCGTTCTATTACATCGAATACGGCATGGCTCAGCTCGGAGCTATCGCCATCTGGAAACAATACCGGGAAAACCCCGATGCAACTATCTCCAATTTTATCAACGCATTGAAGTTGGGATACACCCGCCCTATCGGAGAGATTTACGAGGCCGCCGGCATTCGTTTTGATTTTTCGCGCGAGAATGTGCGTAGCCTGGGCGAGTTTGTACGCAAAGAGCTGGAGCTTTTGATGAAGCCCTAAAACAAGAAAGCCGCACAGGATAAATTTCCGATGCGGCTTTCAACAGATACCTATTGCAGGCTAAAATCAGGCATAAACAGACTGTTTGCCCAATTTCTCTACCAATAAGTAATAAAACACAGCGCGATGCTTGAAGCGCTTGTCGTATTGACTGCACACTGCACTCAGCGCCTCATCCAACTTCGGACCGTCGCTGAGACCCAATTTCCCGATCAGGAAATTAGTCTTTACGCGAGCCAATTCTTCGGCATCCGAACAGGCTACCATAGAGGAATCCTGATTGTAGATAGAAGGGCCTAAACCTTTGGTTACGGCCGACAACAATTCAGCGTTGAAAGCAACGCCGAGATCCTTCAGGTCTGCGGAGTATTTTTCTACCGCTTCATCAAATTTGCTCATAATACTTTGTTTTTGGTTTATTTTGGTGGGCAAATTAGGAAGAATTTTATAACCGACCATTCTTTTTCAAACTTTTTATTGGACAAAATGACTTCCTGAGTTTTACAACACTTTGAAACACCTTGAAAAAATCACTGATGGAGGCCGCCGGCACGCTGGCCGCCGCTCGCAACAAAACATCTTTGGACGGGCCTCTCTGGATGTCGGATTTCAGAATATGGGGTCTCCCACTGTCGGAAACCTCTGACGCTGAAACGCTTTGCGGCTACCTTTTTGCTGCACAAACCCCGACAGGTTTTCTGCCATCAGGCAACCGGACGGGAGCTGCTGCCTTGCCGATTCAGGGTTTCATTTTGGAACAACTCCGGCAATCTTCCAAAAAAAGCGCTGAGTTTTTGGCGCCGGCCCTTCGCACAGCTTTTCATAGGGCCATAGCATACCACCGCTATCTTTACGCACATCGCGATCCAGCCGAAGAAGGCTTGCTCGTGATTGAGCATCCTGAAGAAGATGGATTCGGCAATGCACCGGGCTATTGGTACCGGAACTCTCCCACGCTTCAAATACAAGACCCTTTTTTTAATACCTGCTTAGCCGCTTCCAATGAGGCGCTGATGGCGCTGGGGCATTTTCTGAAAGAAGACATCAGCGAGGCGGCGCACTGGTACGAACTGACGGTGCATACCATGAACGAGAAGTTGTGGGATGAGGAAGCGGCCTCTTATCGGGCCTATGATTTGAGTACAGGCCGATTTATCAAGGTACCTACATTAGCCGGCCTCTTGCCCATGCTGGCAGAAATCCCCGATCAGGCGCAGGCCGAGCGTATGTTGGCATTGCTCGAAAGCCCGGCATGGACCGACCCTGCGTACAGAATGTACCCATCGTGCAGAACAAGCCAAATAGCTTCAGATCATTGCGGGGGATGGAACGGCGCCGTGTGGCCGGCCCTGAACTGGATGTTGTATAAAGGGCTGAAACGGTATGATTTTAATGAAACGGCAGAGCGCCTGCGTCGCAGCACTTTGCATCTGGTTTCAGAATATGGGTTTCATGTAGCTTACGACCCTCGCCAACAAAAACAGGGCCACCCCGGCATTGGCACGCCTTCATCGGCGGCCGCTGCTGCGCTGGCCCTGCATTGGTTGTTGAAGTGACGCCTATTTTATGTAGCATCAAAAGTTTTAGGACCTTGAGCCACATCATCGGAGTGCGGCACATCGGGTGCGTGCGGATTGGTGAGTACCCGGTAGAAAAAGTACCCGGTAAAGCCCGTGACCGTAATGACGGAAGCCAGCCAGGTGATAAGCGCGATGGTATTCATAAGTGTGAGATATTAATGGTGAAGAAGCAGCGCCGATTCAACTGCCGACGCTGCTTTGTTTTTTGAAATAAAATCAAATCTCCGATGTAGTGAAGCGGCCTTCGCGGCGGCGTTTGGCGTAAGCCTTATACACCAAAAACGCGATGAAGCCCCAAACAGCCACCAGCAAAATGCGCGAGATATTGACGAAGAAAATCTTGCGTTTCAACTCCTCTATGACTGCGCCATCGGTTGCTTTTCCAATTTGTTCGTAAATCGCCTTGTTGGTGATCGCATCCCAGATGCCCGGCAGGCTGCCCACGAATACAAAAATAAGAATGGCCGGCGTCACAAACTTGATGATGTATTTGAAAATGATCGGCACCGTCATGTCTGCGCCGCGTGTAATTTCCTCCCAGCCTTTGTCTATACCGAATACCCAGGCGAAGAGAATAATCTCGAACATGGCAAACACCACCAGCGAGACCGTGCCCGCCCAGTAGTCGTACTCATCGAAAACGCCGTATTTGAAAAACAACACGGTAGGAAGTCCCAGAATGAACACGATGGCCCCGAATGCCCATGCTGCCGAAGTGCGTTTCCAGCCAAACTCATCGCGCAGGAAGCCCAATACAGGCGTACCCATGGCCAACGAACTGGTAATGCCGGCAAAGAACAACAGTCCGAACCACAGCACACCCGCCACAACAGCCAACACCGGCCCCCACTGCTGGAACAGGTAAGGCAGCGTGCGGAAACCAAGCCCCAAACCGCCGGCCTGCTGCACTAAGTCTTTCATGCCATCAATGCCGAAGTAGCCCACCGTGATGGGAATAACTATAGCGGCGCCCAGCACTACCTCTACAAATTCGTTCATCCAGCCGGCGCTCATGGCATTGAGGGCCACGTCGTCGCGTTTGCGCAGATACGAGGCGTAGCACTGAATACTGCCCATGCCCACCGAGAGGGTAAAGAAAATTTGTCCGGCGGCAGCCAGCCACACTTTGGGCGTCCAGATGGAGGAAAAATCGGGCGTCCACAGGTAGTTCAGGCCTTCGGTGCCGTCGTAAACAGCGCCGGCGTTGCCCGACTTGAGCGTAATGCCCCGAATGGCCAGCAGCACCCCAAAGGCAATGAGCAAAGGCATGCCCACTTTGGCCACTTTTTCTACGCCGCCGCTGAGGCCGCGCGAGAGAATATAGGTATTGAGCGCCAGACAGAACACCCAGAAAGCGACATTAGAGTAATCGTCGAAAGCAGTATAACCGCTGAAAAAGTCGGCTACCTGCGCGCTGTCCATACCCTTGAAAGTGCCGGATATAGAGTGCCAGATGTAGCCCAGCGTCCAGCTTTCCAAATAGCAGTAGTATGCGGCTACAGCTACATTGGTAAAGATGCCGAATACGCCGATGTACTTCCAAAGGAACTGTTTGGGCGCCATAGAATCGAGGATAAACGGCGTGCTGTGGTGGCCTCTGCCGCCCCCAAAGCGCCCCATGCTCCATTCTACATACAAAAGCGGAATGCCCATCAAAAGGAAACATACCAAATAAGGAATGATGAAGGCGCCGCCCCCGTTTTGGACTGCCTGCACAGGGAAGCGGAGGAAATTGCCCAAGCCCACGGCGTTGCCCGCCATAGCCAGTACCAGACCTACCCGGCTGCCCCAGGATTCGTTGTGTTTGCTCATAAGAGAAATATTTCGTTTAGGCGCAGTGAATGCGTGTTAAAGGTTTTCGGGGCGTTAAGGTAGGCTATTTTTGTTTTTAGCAACAAGTAATTGCCGTTTTTTCTCTCCAAAAGCCCGGCTATTTCTATTTTTGGCGCTTCAGAAACACCCGAATGCTGCGTTCAGAAATCACCGACAACGAATTGATGCAGAGGCTGGCCACAGACGGCGAAGCGGCCATGGCGTTGATATTCCGACGGCATTACGAACAGGTATGCCGTACGGTGTACAGGGTTGTGCCACAGGCGGAAACGGCCGAGGATATTGCACAGGAGGTTTTTTTGGAGCTTTGGAAAAGGCGCAATCAATTGACAATCAGCACTTCATTGGGCGCCTATTTGCGCAGGGCCGCTTTGAACCGGGCGCTCAACTATGTGCGCGACCAGAAAATGAAGTGGAGCGATGATGCGGAATTGCCTGCTATGTCGGACGGCGCTCCGGGCATACCGGAACAATTGGAAGCCAAGGAGTTGCAAAAAATGGTGGATCAATACATAGATCAACTGCCTGAAAAGTGCCGCTTGGTTTTTGTGTTGAGCCGGTTTGAGTCGCTGTCGCATGCGGAAATTGCCGAGCAGTTGGACATCTCGCCCAAAACAGTGGAAAACCAGATAACCAAAGCGCTTCGGTTTCTCAGAAACGCCTTGGGGCCTTACATCGGGCTGCTTATTTCTGTATTTGTCAAAATCTGCGTAGGGGCATCGGCCCTGATTGGTGTCTTTGGAGATGAATTACCCAAAATATGAGTTTGCCTGAAAACATAACGCTGCTGCTCACTCGCCAATGGAACGGAGAGTCGCTGACCGATCTGGAGCAATCTGCGCGCGATCAGTGGCTTGCCGCAGCCGATCATGCCGCAGAAGCTGATCGCCTGCACCGCGTGTGGCTGGCAGCCGACAACTACCCCTCACACTATGAACCTGACTTTGACGCCGGCTGGAACAAGCTGAAAAGCCGCATGTCTGATTCTAAACCCGTTCAAACGCCCGCTGCCAAAGTCGTTCTGATGCGCCGCATCGTGGCTGTGGCAGCCTCTGTTTTGCTGCTTCTCGCCGCCGGAATCTGGTGGCTGCTGCCCGATGCCCCCACCGAGCCGCCCTACCGCATTGTAGCCGCCCTGTCGGGCAAACCGATGGAGGTGGCGCTGTCGGATGGTTCGCTCATTGTGTTGCAAGACGGTGCCGAGCTGACATTCCCGGAAACCTTTCCCGACAAGGGTGCGCGCGAAGTAGAGCTTTCAGGGGAGGCGTATTTCAAAGTGACGCGCGACGAGCAACGGCCTTTCCGGGTGCAGGCGGCTTACACCCTGACCGAGGTGCTTGGCACCACGTTCAATGTGAGGGCCTGGCCGGGTGAAAATGCCGTAGAAGTAACGGTGGAAACAGGCCGGGTGCGTTTTTCTCCGGTCTCACAGCCGGGCGAGAGCCTGACGCTCCATCCCGGCGAGCGCGGGCAATGTTTGACGAATGGTAACCTCGTCAAATCCGGCGACATGGAAATCAATGCCCTGTCTTGGATGACCGGCCAATTGCGCTTTCGCAGAGCCAAGCTTTCAGAGGCGCTTCAGGCCATCGGGCGCCATTATGAAGTAGTTCTGGACTTGGAAAAAACTGCGCTTGGCGACTGTTCCTACACCGGTTCCTTTGAAAAAGCCGAACTCAAAGACGTGCTGCTCACGCTGGAACTCAATTATGGAGTGCGCATTTCCGAGGTCTCCCCCAAGCGATATGTGCTGCGCGGCGGTTCGTGCCGATAAGGAACGGGGTCCGAATAAGCTACATCCCACCAGAGATCATACCGACTCTGCCCCATCTGTCCTGTACGGCCTTCCCGGTCTGTGCGGCCTGACTTTTTGTCTTATCCACGACCATGTACTCCGAATGTGGAAAAATAGTCGCCTCCATGGCTGGAATACTTGCTAATATTGCGCCTGCAAGTGCCTTGTAATGCTGCAACGGAGCAAAAATGCTTTGTTTCGGCATGGAAATTGCCCTTTACGAGGTTCTTATATCAATGGGCGCCCTGCTGTCATATCGGCAGGATTCGTCCGGGTTTCATCTGCTCCGGGACGCATTCCGAAAGCAATTTAATAAATATCGAAACAAAGCAATGTTTGAAGAAATATTGGCACACAGAGGCATAGAGGAAGAAGGCGATTTCCTGCCCATGATCTCCATTGAAGACGAAGAAGAGCCGGTCAACGGTGAAGGCATCCCGGAGGTATTGCCCGTTCTGGCACTTAAAAACACAGTGCTGTTTCCCGGCATCGTCATTCCTATTACGGTGGGGCGCAACAAGTCCATCAAAGCCATCAATACAGCTTACGAGGAAAACAGGCTCATTGCCGTGTTGTCTCAAAAAGATGCCAACATAGAAGACCCTGCCGCCGAGGACCTTTACAGAGTGGGTTCGGTGGCCCGCATTCTGAAGCTCCTCAAAATGCCCGACGGCACCACCACTGCCATATTGCAGGGCCGCACCCGGTTTTCGATGGAGGAAATGCTCGGCGAGCACCCGCTGATGACCGCCCGCGTTCGCACGCTCGGCTATGTACAAGCATCCAATGTACTTGAGTATGAGGCGCTTATTTCGTCTATTCTCGATCTGGCCAAAGATATCATAGAGCTTTCGCCGAATATTCCTTCGGAGGCGGCCGTCATGCTGCGCAACATCAGCAACCACAGCTTCCTGCTCAATTTTGTTTCGTCGAATCTCAACGCCAAAATCCAGCTCAAGCAACAACTACTGGAAACCGATGACCTGCGCGAAAAGGCATCGCTCATTCTGCAACAACTGCACGCAGAACTGCAACTGCTGGAACTCAAAGACCAGATAGAGTCGAAGGTGCGCGGAGATATTGAAAAACAACAACGCGATTATTTCCTCAGTCAGCAACTGAAAACCATACAGGAAGAACTGGGGCAAAACCCGCAGGAAGAAGACCTCCAAAACCTGGTAGCACGAGCCGAAAAGAAACGCTGGGGCAAAGGTGCGGCGGATGTTTTCCAACGCGAACTCAACAAGATTCGCCGCATGAACCCGCAGGTGGCTGAGTACTCCATCCAACTCAATTACCTCGAACTCATCCTCGACTTGCCCTGGGATGAATTTACCAAAGACAATTTCAACCTCAAGAAGGTGAAAGAGGTGTTGGATGAAGACCATTTCGGCTTGGAAAAAGTGAAGGAGCGCATCCTCGAACACTTGGCTGTGCTGAAACTGAAAGGCGACATGAAAGCGCCTATTCTTTGCCTCGTAGGCCCTCCTGGCGTAGGCAAAACCTCATTGGGCAAATCGGTGGCGCGCGCGCTCAAGCGCAAATTCATCCGCATGTCGCTGGGCGGCCTGCACGATGAGTCGGAAATTCGCGGGCACCGCAAAACCTACATCGGCGCCATGCCGGGCCGCATCCTGCAATCGCTCAAACGGGCGGGCTCTTCCAATCCGGTTTTCATCTTGGACGAAATTGACAAAGTAGGCAAGGATTTCCGCGGCGACCCCTCCAGCGCCCTGCTGGAAGTACTCGACCCGGAGCAAAACTCCACTTTCTACGACAACTATCTGGAGATGGAATACGACCTCTCCAAAATTCTTTTCATCGCCACCGCCAACTCCCTCAGCACCATACAGCCGGCCCTGCTCGACCGCATGGAGATCATCGAGATCAGCGGCTATTCGATGGAGGAAAAAGTGGAAATTGCCAAACGCCACCTCATACCGGAACAACGCGCCGAACATGGCTTAGAGGGCAAGCACGTCAAACTGCGCCCGGAGGTCATCAGCCGCATCATACAATCTTACACCCGCGAATCGGGCGTGCGGGCGCTCAGTCGCGAAATGGCCGGCGTGATGCGCCACATTGCCAAAAACGTGGCCATGGAAGAACCCTACAACGTGACGGTGAAGATAGACGACCTGCCCAAAATACTGGGGCCGGAGCGCTACTCGAAAGACATGTACAAGGAGGAGAAGATCAGCGGCGTGGCCATCGGCTTGGCCTGGACTTCGGTGGGCGGCGAGATTCTTTTCATCGAATGCAGTCTGCACAAAGGCAAGGGCCATCTCATTCTCACCGGCAATCTGGGCGATGTGATGAAGGAATCAGCCACTACGGCGCTCAGTTTCATCAAAGCGCACAGCGAAAGCATGGGTATCTCGCCCGATCTGTTTGAACAAAAAGATGTACACCTGCACATACCCGAAGGCGCCATTCCCAAAGACGGCCCCTCGGCGGGCATCACCATGCTCACCACCATCACCTCCGCCTTCACGGGCAGGCCGGTGAAGCCTTTCTTAGCCATGACGGGCGAAATCACCCTGCGCGGGCGAGTGTTGCCGGTGGGCGGTATCAAGGAGAAAATCTTGGCCGCCAAACGCGCCGGCATGAAAGACATCATCCTGTGCCGCGAAAACCAAAAGCATGTAGCCGAAATCAACACGGCCTACATCGAGGGCTTGCAGTTCCATTATGTGGACCGCATGGAAGAGGTACTGGAGTACGCATTGGAGGGGTAGAGGATAAAAACGCCACGGGCCCGATCTCTTTGCGAGCATCGGGCCTGTGTGCTGCCTCTAATTCTTCATACAAACAAAAGCGAATTCAGAAAGCGCGATTTGCAGATAATCAATCAGTTATCTATTTTAAAAAACAGCCCCTCATTTATCTCTTCCGAAAATGCAGTTCCTCCACATGCTCGTCATTGTCGTCGCGGAGGCGGATGAGCGTTTCGGTGCGCTCCACGATGATCCAATCGTCGTTGAGTTCTTCAAGCGGGTCGGCGGCACCGGCGAAGAGGATGAGTTTGCCGGAGCCTTGCACCCAAGTGCCCACAGTCGTACTGCCCTGTCGGATGGAACGCAAAACGCCCCCGTTTTCAAAAACAAAAGAATAGCCGCTGAATTTGTGGGTCTCGTCTTTGGTCTTATCCCAGAAGTAGCTCACCTCCCAGTCGCCATTGGTGATGACGCCGGAAACATCGTTGGAAGGCAGCGAATCGTCGGAAATGTTGGTGCACGCTGCGCCGAGCAAGATGGTGAGCACGGCGGGCAAAAGCAGATTTTTCATGGCAGTTACATTTGAATGGTGAATGAATGATTCAAATGTACGCCCCCGAAGGCGGGCATTGCAAATGGGATGCACCCGGCAGGGAAACTACCCTTCCGAAACGGGATTTTGGGGTGCCGAAGGAGACGCCTCGCTTACTTTGTTCTGAAACAACTTACCGGAACCTATGCCCAGACTGATGACCGAGCGCATGGCATCTTCGGTGCCGGCATCCACCATCGTCACCTTGTCGGGCGGCAGGTGAAAAATGAAACCGTTGGTGGGATTGGGTGCGGTGGGTACAAATACGGTGAAAAATCCATTGGGCAACTCCGCGGTTACAAAACCGGTCATCAGAGCGCCGGAGCCGAAGGGGTCCACCAATGCTACTTTGGAAAACGGCATTTTGTCTTTGCTGAAAAGCTGCTGCACCGTTTCCCTGATGATGGTGTAAAAAGGCAGCGGTTTGAGCCATTGTTCCTCTAAGTTGTGGAACAGCCGGCGGCCTACCTCGGTGCGCACGGCCAGCCCGATGAGGAAGAACAACACCAAAATGATGGCCAGCACCAGCAAATTGATGAGCCACGCATTGACATGATCGGAAAAACCGAGCAAACTGCTCAGCGGGCGAATGAATCCGATAAGAAGGTTGAACAAAAGGCGGATGAGGAAACCAAGTAAAGTAAGCGGTAGCACTACCACCAATCCGCCGAGGATGGTGGTGACGACAAAGCGCTGCGCCCGGCGAATGATGGGGCGCTTGCGTTGGAAAAAGGTCATTGTGTCGTGGTGATTTTGTTGTTGTTCAAAACACGGCAAAGGCCGGGCCGGTTGCAGTGTCAGCGCTTGAACTCCCGCAGATTGGTAGAAATACTGAGGTGATTCATGCCTCCCGCAAGGTGGTAGTTGTTGCGGCCATAGTCCAAGCGGAAGCGGCTGATGCGAATGCCCGCTCCGAAGGTGAAGCCCGACAACGAGCGGTAGTTGTTTACGCTCAGTTCCTGCCGCATGAAGTGGTTGTAGCCAAAACGGAGGCGCAGCGATTCCCGTTGCCCGATGAGCAATTCCCCGTTGAAAATAAAATGCCGGAAGAGGTTGTCAACAAAAAGCGAAGCCTTACCAGGTTCTACGGGTTCTTCATCGAAGATATTATTGTCTTCCGTTTCGTAAGGGTTGTCATAGAGCAGGTTCCAGCGGTTGAGGTGGTGATAAATGACGGAAAACCGGAACGGAATGTGCTTCAGCCGTTTGGAAACCCCCGCCTGAAAATCGTAGGGCAAATCTTCCCGGTTGCCGCTGCGGTAGGTACTGAGTTGGGTACCCACATTGCGCATCACCAAGGTAAAGACCAATTTCCGGGCGGTATCGGCATACACGGCTGCCAGATCGGCGGCCAGGCCCAGCGAGCGGTAGCTCTCCATTTGGGAGGTAATGAGTTTGGCATTGACGCCTACCGACAAGCGCTCGTCAACGCGGCGGCCTGCGCCCAAGGTGATGGCGTATTCGGAGGCTTTGAAGGAGCCGTTGACCGTGCCGAACTCATCCGTTGCGGCAAATTCGCCATAGCGCACATAATGCACGCCGCCGTGCAAGGTGGTTTTCCAGGCATCGGCGTGGTGGGCAAAGGAGGCGTAGCCGTGTTGAATACCATTGCTGAGAAAGGCGTGGTTGAACGACAATTGCTGGTGCATGGCGGCATTGAGCAGGCTGGGATTGTGGTAGGCCAGCGCTGCGTCGTCGTCCACTACGGTGATGAGATTGCCGCCCAGCCCGGTGACGCGCGCCGAGGGAGAAAGTTGTAAAAATGAGTAAGTGTGCAAGCTGCCCAACTGGGCGGTAGCGATGTGTGAGAGCAGCAGCAGGCTGAAAAGTGTATAGAATATTCTCATACGGTCAACAATGATTGGGAGAGTGGAAACATTCAGGATGCAAACAAAGCGAATGGTTTTTAAATTGTTCGGGAAAGGATAAATAATTCGCAGTTGTGTCGGGTGAAAGGCGGTCTATTCTTTGCTACTTTTGCCGAAAGGCACATTAATTCGAGACAAGATGAGCAACGTAAAAATAGAAGCCGGCTGGAAGGCCGCGCTGGCCGGGGAGTTTGAACAGCCTTATTTTGAGGCCATTGCGTCGTTTTTGCGCAGCGAGAAGGCCGCCGGCAAGGTCGTTTATCCTCCGGGAGGCTTGATTTTCAACGCATTCGACTCCACGCCTTTCGATCAAGTGAAGGTGGTGATACTGGGGCAAGACCCCTACCACAATCCCGGCGAGGCGATGGGGCTGTGCTTCTCGGTGCCGCGCGGCGTGAAAGTGCCGCCTTCGCTCGTCAATATTTACAAAGAATTGCAGGCCGATCTGGGCATTCCCGCAACGGGGCACGGCGACCTGAGCAGTTGGACCCGGCAGGGTGTGTTTTTGCTCAACGCCATGCTGACGGTAGAGCGCAACCGGCCTCAAAGCCACCAAAATATAGGCTGGCAAACCTTTACCGATGCGGTGATCCGCACTTTGTCGGAGCGGCGCGAAGGATTGGTGTTTATGCTGTGGGGCAATTTTGCGCGCAAGAAGAAAACATTGATTGACACGGAACGGCACTTGGTGCTGGAATCGGCGCACCCCTCGCCGTTGGCGGGCAATGCCTTTTCGGGCTGCCGGCATTTCTCGAAAGCGAATGCGTATTTGGAATCAAAGGGGGTGGTGCCGGTGGATTGGAGGGTGGAGGGTTGAGCGGCGCCCGCCTTGCGCGCGAGGGATAGCAGCGGAATGGCGGCGGCGTAGATACGTTGCGCGCAACGTTTCCGAAGAGAACGCCGCCATGCAGCGGATAGCCCGGCCCCACCGCCTGTTTCGATCGGATGGCAAGAGATGAGACTGAGTGGGGCGCGCCCTGAAACAATGCTATATCTCCGCCTCTACCGTTTCCCGACGGCGATTGCGCCACCAGATGTACCCGATGCCGCCCACCAGCAGGTAGGGCATGGCCAGCAGATAGAGGATGCCGGTATTGAGACCTTTGCCTTCGGTGCCGCCGTTTTCGAGATTGCTTTCGGCCGACATGCGGCACATGGGGCATTGGGCTGAAACCGTAGGCGAGGCAACGACGCTGAGTGCGGCTATGAGCAAAACGGAACCGATGATGCGGGAGAGTGCGGTGCGCATATTGTATTGATTTTTAAGGATAAAACGGCTTCAGCATCCAATAGCATACCGGGCCGGTGACGGCTACATACAACCACAGTGGGAACACCCAGCGGGCCATGCGGCGGTGGCGTTCGACCTGATCGGTGAATCCGCGGATAAAGGTAAACAATATGAGCGGAAGGCTGACGGCTGCCAATACAATGTGGCTGAGCAACAAAACGAGGTACGCCGTGCGCGCTGAACCAACGGCGGCCAATTCGCCTGCATCCAAGCGACCGTTGCCGTCCACATCGCCGTAAATGGTTTCGGGCGTGGTGAAGTGGTAGGCCACATAAGACAGCAGGAACAGCACCGACAGGCTCATGGCCACATAGATGGCGCGACGATGGGCGGCCACGTTTTTCTGTTTGATGAAGTACAAGGCCAGCAGCAGCACAACGGCGGTGAGGGCATTGACGCCGGCGTGAAACGGAGGAAGGAAGGAGAAGTCCCAGCCTTCGGGCAGGGGGATTTTGATGCGCCGCATGGCGCCCACGAGCAGCAGCACCACGGCGGTAAAAATCCAGGCGTAAGTGTTGAGTTTGCGGGCGATAGAGAGGTTGACGGATTCCATTGGATGTTATTTTTCGGTGGGTCTTTTTAATACGGGTTTGGGACTGCGCTTGGACGGAATGACAATGACCAAATGATCTACGAGGCGGCGAATGTCTTGCGCGTTGCTCAGGTCATAGACCTGCCGCACCATGAGCGAGGTGTCGGCGAGTGCAACGTTGGCGGTGCCGCTCAAAGACATGTTTTTGCGAAGCTGTGCTGCCTGTTCCGAGCCGTTTTTGAGCACATGAAAAAGGCCGGGCCGCTCCTGAGTTGCCGCCTGAAACGGGGCCTGCATGGCAGTGGCATCAGCGTCGGGGGCCAGTACGGCAATACTGACGGCGCCGCTTTCGGCAAATTGGTCGCCAATGTTGCGGAGCGCTTCCAAAGCGGCGGCGTCAGTGGCTTCAATGTCGGCAAGCACTAAAGCTTTGCCACGAAAATCATCCAGACGAATGAGCGAATCGCGGTGATCGGGCAGTTCTACAGCAGGCAGGCTGCTCAGGTTTTGCAGTTGGTCCATGCGTGTCTTGCGGTAGTTGTACCCTTTGTTAAGGTAGTACCAGGACCCCAGCGGAAGCCCCGCCAGCAAGAGCAGCAGGACGAGTGTTTGAGTGATGTTTTTGCGATTCAAGTGTGCAGTATTTTTTAGCTCGAACAACCAACGGCGGCACAATAGGTTGTCGAAAAAGTGCCATTTGTGCGTCAGGACGAGCGAATTGACATTTTCTCCATCAGCTCCACCGCCATTTTGTACGTTTCGGCAGCCGAGGCCGACATGTCCATTCGGGCGTATCGGGCGCGCTCGGCGGCCTGTAGGATGCGCTCTACCCCATCCATCAACGCAGCCTCGTATCCGTGTTCCGACATAGCCTGCCGGATCTGCCGGCGTGTCCATTCCGAAGGGGGTAGGCCCAATTGACCGCCGCAAAATTCGTACATCGCCGCCGATATTTCGGTATAAAATGCCTCCGTATTTCCGGTGTGCAGGTATTTGGCCGCCAAAGACAGGCGCTCTCGCGGGTGCAGTTCCGGTGAGGACTGCTCGTGGGCGGGCATTTTTTTGCGCCGGCGAAGCAAGAAAAAAACAAGCGCAGCAGAAACGAAAATCGCGGCAGCGGCCAACGTCGGCAAGAGCCATGCAGCCCGTTTTCGGGGAGCATCATTTTCAGATGAGGAGGCTTCCTGCTCGTTATCCGCCCGGTTGTTGCCGGGACTTACCTTCAGCGAAAACGGGCCTGCACTCAGCGTGACATACCGGGCGCTGTCGGTATCGAAATAGACGAACTGAGGCTGTATGGTATAATCACCGGGCTGCTTGGCCGTGATGAGGTACTCGATGTCTCGCTGCGCGGTTTGTTGTTCGTAAGACTTAGGCGCGGGGGCCTCGCTCGTTTTGGGCGGATACCCCTGCAAGCCATCGGGCAAACGGAGAGCGGGCGCTTCCACCCGTTTCATGTCGCCGTTTCCGGCAATGGTCATTTTCAAAACAAAAGTCTCGTCCGTGCTGCCGGCGGTTTTGGGCCATTCGCATTGCATCACAAAGCGCCCCACTGCCCCGGTAAAGTCGGCGGGCGCGCCGGCGGGCAGCGGCAAAACCTCTATTTCGGCGGGTTCGGTGGCAATGCTCATGCGCTTGGAGGAGTGGCCAAAGGGGCTGAATTGATCGCGCTGCCATTCCATCACATCCAAGTGGAGCGGCCCGATGGTGTGCTTCCCCGATTGCTGCGGGTACAGGCTGATGCGCTCGGTGAGGGTGTTGTACTCCGTGCCTTTGATGCGCTCTTTGCCCTGCGTGGTATTGCCCCAGGGAACAGCTACCATGCCGTCGTAGTCGGATTCCTTCGCGATGCTCACCGTCCAATCGGGGTCGGAGAGATAGATGAGATAGTCGAGTATCAATTGCTGGCCCACCCATACTTTTTGCTGAGAAGGTCGGGCTTCAGCAAAGGCTTCTCCGCGGGCGGTGGTTTTGCCGGGCTGCACCTGAATTTGGATCGGCTTGGTGCGCAGCGTTGTGTTGCCTGCCTGAATAGAGGCGCTGCCAATGGTGAGCGTGCCGGTGCGACGGGGGCGCAGCGAATACACATAGGCGCTTTCGCTGGATGCCTTGCCGTTGACAAAAGAGGCATTGATGCGGGTGGCGGGGCCGTAATCTATGTCAAAATCGGAGAAGTCGGGCGCCTGAAAACGCGTGCCTTCCGCGTCGAACAGAGTGAACGACACCTCAAAACTGCTGTTCAGATTCACCTTGTTCACGCTTGCAGAAGCCTCAAAGCGCGGCGCCGATTGTGCCCGGACACTCAGGGCGGCCCCAAGGCAAAACGTAAAAACGAATGAACGAAGCAAAAAACAGCGCATGGCATACCTGATGTGGAAAGCTCGAAATCTGGGCAAAGTTAGGAGGTAACTTCGAAGTTACCTCCTAACTTCTTCTGTAGTTTTTTATTCACTTGGGTTTGCGCTACAAAATATCCTCTCCATCTTTGCGCAATGAGTACAGAAGCAGCAGAACGCGAAATGATTGTTTCGGCCATTGTGGCGGTGGCCCGCAACGGCGTCATCGGGCACAACAACCAAATCCCCTGGTACTTGCCCGCCGATCTGCAATATTTCAAACGCACCACGCTCAACCATCACATCATCATGGGGCGGCGCAGTTTTTTGTCCATCGGCAGGGCGCTGCCGCACCGCACCAACATCGTCATCACCCGCGATCCGTACTTTGCCGCCACGGGCTGCTTGGTAGCTTACAGCGTAGAAATGGCGCTGGAAATGGCGTTCGACAACGAAGAAACCGAGGCATTCATCATCGGCGGCGGCGAAATCTATCGCGAAAGTATGCCGCATTGGGACCGCATTTACCTCACCGAGGTGGATGTGGAACTGCCCGGAGATGTGTTCTTCCCGCAACCCGACTGGCAGGACTGGCAGTTGCGGTCTTCAGCGCAGCAGCAGCCGGATGAGAAAAATGAGTATGCGTATTGTTTCAAGGTTTTTGAAAAGATTTAACATCACCACATGCCTGTACGTCCCTACATCCGACCCATTGCTTTCTGGATGATGCTCCTGGCCATCTCCGCTGCCTTTTTCGGCATGATCGGCCCTTTTCTCATGGCGCTCTTTTGGGCCGCTATGCTGGCCATGATCTTCAGTCGGCCTTATCGTTTGTTGCGGCTTCGGCTCAAAGGCAAGGAGAATCTGGCCGCCTTCATCACTACTATTTTTATAGTATTGCTGGTGGTTTTGCCCGGCTTTTTCATCGTGCTGGCCTTGGTCAACGAGAGTGTGGGCGTTTACAACAAAATCAATTCCGGCGAGTGGGATCTCACCGGCATAGTTGATTATATACAAACCGAAACGCCCCGCCTCGAAAGCCTCCTCCGCGAAGTAGGCATGACGCCGGAACGCTTGAAAGCCGACTTGGCCAACTTCGCCGTCAATGCCGCCCGCACCGTAGCCGACCGCCTGCTGAGCTATACCCAAAACGCCATTGCGTTCACGGTGCAGTTCTTCCTCATGCTTTATATTCTGTTCTTTTTCCTCCGCGACGGCCGTCAGATTGTACATTCCGTTATGAACGCCCTGCCTTTGGGCAATCGCTGGGAACGCATCCTCATCGAGCGTTTTTCGGGCGTAGCGCGCGCCACCCTCAAAGGGACGCTTATCGTGGCTATGGTACAGGGAACCATCGGCGGGCTGGCGTTTGCCATCCTCGGCATAGAGGGCGCCATGTTCTGGGGCGTTATTATGACCATTCTTTCCATCCTGCCCGTAGGAGGCAGCGGCCTCATATGGGGGCCTGCCGCCATCATGCTGGCCACGCAGGGTATGTGGGGCAAAGCCGTCGTGCTGGCCTTGGTGGGGGCTTTGGGTATTGGTTTGATAGACAATGTATTGCGCCCCATTCTCGTAGGGCGCGACACCAAAATGCCCGACTTCCTGGTACTGTTGGCCACCTTGGGCGGCCTGGGTTGGTTCGGCCTGAGCGGCTTTGTACTCGGCCCGGTCATAGCGGCGCTGTTCCTCACGTTTTGGGAGGCTGCGGGGAGAGAATACGGCGGAGCAGAGACGTAGTCCTGCATTTTGTATAAAAATCCGTCAGGAAGCCATTTCCATCAAAAACGCGCAAACCAAGGCGCCGTAAGTACCCAATGCATAGCCCAATACGGCCAGCAGTACGCCCACCGGCGCCAGCACCGGATCGAACGCGGTGGCTACTACCGGCGCAGATGCCGCACCACCTATGTTGGCCTGACTGCCCACTGCGGCGAAAAAGAAGGGTGCCCGTATGAGTTTGGCCACTACGAGCAAAGTCACGGCGTGCGTGAGCATCCAAACCAAACCGACCGCGAAAAGCCCCAGGTTTTTGAACACCGCGCCCAGGTCCATTTGCATGCCGATGGTAGCTACCAGCACATACAAAAATACGGTGCCCCAACGCGAGGCGCCTGCGCCTTCCAGATTGCGCGCCTTGGTGAAAGACAGCAGCAAACCGAATGTGGTGGAAATGACCACGATCCAGAAAAACGAAGAATTGATGGACTCCAAGCGCATGGCCACCAATTGCTCCTGATATGGACTCAAGGCTTTGGTAATGAGCTGCGCGCCCCAATGCGACAAGGCTACGCCGCCGAAAGCTGCGGCCAACAGCTTGAACATATCTGTATTGTTGGGGATGCGCTCCACGCCGGCCCGGAATGCGCGCACCCGCTGCACCAAATCGTCAATAGCGCTGGTATCGGCCTTGAAAGCCCGGTCTATGCGCTCCCGAATGCCCGCGCCGTACAGCAGCACTGCCATCCAGATATTGGCCACCACCACATCCACCACCACCATAGTGCCGAAGAGGTTTTGGCTCACGTTGAAAATTTCCCGCATGGCCGTCTGGTTGGCGCCGCCGCCTATCCAGGAACCGGCGATGGTGGAAAGCCCTTTCCAGAGGTCTTCGCGGGGCACGCTGATGAGATCGGGCGCTACCGTGGTGACTGCCAGCAAAGCAATGGGGCCGCCCAAAATGACGCCCGCCGTAGCGGTGAGGAACATGATGAGGGCCTTGGGGCCTAATCGCACAATGCCTTTGAAGTCAATGCCGAGACACAGCAAAATAAGGCTGGCCGGCAGCAGATACCGGGAAGCGACCATGTACAATCCAGAGCCTTTTTTGAAGGGTTTGCTCACTTCTTCGGCCACGTTGTTGTCCAACAGAAAGCGCTCCATTTCTGAAAAAGAAGCGGCGGAGGGCGGGTTCAGGCCCAATTTGCGCAACTCGTCCCAGAGACCGGCTTCATACCAATCGTTGGCAATGATGCCCAGGGGCCAATGCAGCAGCGCCGGCAGAAAATAGCACATCAGCAGCGGCGGAAAAATGCGGTAAAACCCCTGCCAGGCTTTGTGTTTGCTGCCCGATGTGATGAAAACCAAAGCCAACACTGTGAACAAAAGTCCGAGTACAATGGCGTCGTTGCTGAAAAAAGGTTTCATGCTTTTGATGGTGTTTTTTGACAGAATCAGGGCTAAAGATACCCGTTTGCCGGAAATTGTATAATTTTCCGCCCCATTCGCACCCGATATGAAAAGATACCTGTTGGTCATTGCGCTGTTATTGCTGAGCGTCGGCTTAGATCGCTGGACGAAACTCTTAGCCATCGAGCACCTGAAAGACCAGCCCATGCGGGATGTTGCCGGTCGTTTTTTTCAGTTGGTTTTTGTCGAAAACACCGGTGCGTTTCTCAGCTTCGGCGCCGGTTTTCCCGATGCAGTCAAGCTGATTGTGCTCACCATTATGCCTTCCGTATTGTTGGGCGCTTTGTTGTTATACACCTTGTTCAGCACGCAACTCAATACCTGGCAGGTCATAGCTTTCAGTCTCATCAGCGGCGGCGGCATCAGCAATCTGTTCGACCGCATTACCGAGGGCAAAGTAGTGGATTTTATGATCATGGGCATCGGGGCGCTGCGAACGGGCGTTTTCAATACCGCCGATGTGTGCATTATGATCGGCCTGTTTATGATGCTGCCATACATGCTGGGCTACGGCCAACCTAAAAACACTGCATAATCGCGCCTTATTAAATGTGCTAATTTGACAATATGCTAATGTGCTGATTGCCAATCGAGAGCGACCAAATTTGTGTCAATTGATGGAAGTCAAGCACTTAGGCAAATAATACCAACCGATATGAAACTCACGCCACCTGTCATCCTCGCCATTATGCTCGGCTACTTCCTTGTGTTGATAGCCGTGTCTTATTTTACCAGCAGGAACAAAAGCACCAACCTGAACTTCTTTCTCGCAGGCAGGCAGGCGCCCTGGCCTTTGGTGGCTTTTGGTATGATAGGCTCCACCATTTCCGGCATTACATTTATATCTGTGCCGGGCGCGGTGGGCGGCATGGGGGCCAATGAGGCATTTTCCTACTTTCAGGTGGTATTGGGGTATTTGTTGGGGTATGTGGTCATTGCTTTTGTATTGTTGCCATTGTATTATCGCTTGCATCTTACTTCCATCTACGGTTATTTGGAGCAGCGATTCGGTTTTTTTTCTTACAAAACCGGAGCCGCGTATTTTCTGCTCTCGCGCAGCATCGGTTCGGCACTGAGGTTGTTTTTGGTGGCTGTGGTGGTTTACAATTTCGTACTAAAACCTATGGAGGTACCATTTGCGCTCTCCGTTTTCCTCATTTTAGCCCTCATCTGGACTTATACGTTTAAAGGCGGCATCAAAACCATCATCGTCACGGATGCGCTGCAAACGGCCTTTTTACTCGGCGCCGTCATACTGACCGTCATATTTATATCTCAGTCCTTAGACCTTGGCCTCGGCGGGATGATGGACATGGTGTCCAACAGCAAGTATTCCAAAACCTTTTATTTTGAAGGCGGCTGGAGCGACCCCAACAACTTCTTCAAGCAGTTTTTCAGCGGGGCGCTCATCACCATCACCATGACGGGCTTAGACCAGGACATGATGCAAAAAAACCTGAGCTGCCGCAATTTGGGCGATGCACAAAAAAACATGCTCTCGTTCAGCACGGTACTCATCGTGGTCAACCTTTTGTTCCTTACGCTGGGCGCACTGTTGTATATCTATGCCTCGTCTTTTGGCGTAGAGGTGCCGGCGAAAACCGACCAGTTCTACCCCATGATCGCATTGGAGCATCTTTCGCCCATCGTAGGCATTTTGTTCATTTTGGGCCTCACGGCAGCGGCCTATTCCAGCGCCGACTCTGCCATGGCGGCGCTGACCACCTCTTTCTGTGTGGACTTTCTGAATTTTGAGAAAAAAACCGGATTAGTGCCCGAAGAAGACCTCCGCAGAACGCGCATCATCGTACACCTCGGTGTCACGGTTGTAATGTTTGTAATGATCCTCATTTTTGAGACCATGAACGATCAGGCGGTTATTACCAAGCTGTTCCAAATAGCCGGATACACTTACGGCCCGCTCTTGGGATTGTTTGTATTTGGCATGACGACCCGCCTCAAAGTGCGCGATCATCTGGTTATGGTGGTGTGCATCCTGGCGCCCATATTTACCTTTGGTTTAGACACTTATTCGACGCAGATTCTCGCCGGTTTCAAATTCGGCTTCCTCACCATTGCACTCAACGGCTTGCTGACTTACCTCGGCCTGCTGGCTATTTCTTATTGGGATACGGAGGTGGCGGTGAAGGAGTGATGTTTTTTATTCATTTGAGTGAGTGGAAGACCGGCCTTACCCCCCGATAAACCGGCCTCCCTCACTCCCTGGAAAAGCGCAAGCGCTTCTGCCAGGTTTGTTTGATTGCTTGTGCAAAGTTGTTTTATGATCGCGTAGTGATCTCTGATCTGTGTATTGCGATAAGGGGGGCTTGCTTCCACTTGCACAAACTACCCCTAAAAGCATTGCCTCCCTGTGCCAAGCGCAGAAAAACAATGAATCAACTTATGTTTTGGTATGTAGATAACTAAAGCGGAAATGCTTTAAACCCAAGCTCCGAATGATTTTCGGTCATCTCTTTGGGGTAGTACTTGCGTACCGCAACGCCTCAATTAGTGTGTAGATGCTGCAAAGATAAGTCCTATATATTTATGGTGCAAATATTTTTTTTCAGACAATTTGTCAGTCAGTCAACAATGGCACAAGGTTTGACAATGCCTCTGAAAAAAAATGACCGCCATGCAAACAGGACGCATATCTGTTCAGACCGAGAACATTTTTCCCATCATCAAGAAGTACTTGTATTCCGATCAGGAAATCTTCCTGCGCGAATTGGTTTCCAATGCTGTTGATGCTACCGTAAAACTCAAAGCGCTGGCCGGCAAAGGCGCCGTGCAGGGCGACATCGGCGATACCACCATTGACATTTTGCTGGATGCCGACAACAAAACCCTCACCATCCGCGACCGGGGATTGGGCATGACCGCCGAAGAAGTGGAGAAGTACCTCAATCAGGTGGCTTTCTCAAGCGCCCACGATTTTATCGAAAAATACAAGCTCGATCACAACATCATCGGGCAGTTCGGCCTCGGCTTCTACTCTGCATTTATGGTGGCCGACCGCGTAGAGGCCGTCACCAAATCGTACATCGCCGATGAGCCGGGCGTTACCTGGTCTTGCGACGGCAGCCCGGAATACACCCTCACGCCCAACGACAAGCAGGAGCGCGGCACCGACATCGTGTTGCACATCAGCGAAGACGCCGTAGAGTACCTCGAATCGTCCCGCATAGAGGGGCTGCTCAAAAAATACTGCCGCTTCCTGCCCGTTTCCATCCGCTTCGGCACCCGCACCGAAACCACTTATGAAGGCGAGGGCGAAGACGAAAAGGCAATAGATACTGAGGTAGAAAACATTGTGAACAACCCCAGCCCGGCTTGGAAAAAGCAACCCGCCGAGCTGAGCGATGAAGACTACCAGAAATTCTACGAGGAGTTGTATCCCTTCAGCACGCCGCCCATGTTCTGGATACACCTCAATATAGACTATCCGTTCAACCTCACGGGCATTTTGTACTTCCCCAAAGTGGGCAACTCCTTTGAGGTTCAAAAAAACAAAATCCAACTCTACTCCAATCAGGTGTTCGTGACCGACGACGTGAAGCAGATCGTGCCGGAATTCCTCACGCTCCTGCACGGCATCATTGACTCGCCCGACATCCCGCTCAACGTGTCGCGCAGCTACCTGCAAGCCGATACCAACGTCAAAAAAATAACCGGCTACATCACCAAAAAAGTGGCCGAAAAACTGCACGACCTCTTCAAAAAAGACCGCAAGGCTTTTGAAGAAAAATGGGGCGATCTGAGCATCTTTGTCAAATATGGCATGATCTCAGACGACAAGTTCGACGAGCGCGCACGGCAGTTTACCCTCCTCAAAAATGTGGACGGCGAGGCATTCACCATCGAGGAATACCGCGACAAGGTGAAGGAACTGCAAAAGGATAAGTACGACAAAATCGTGCTGCTCTACACCAACCATGCCGCCGACCATGCCGGACTCGTGCAAGCCTGCAAAAACAGAGGTTACGACGTGCTCAACCTGCCCGACATCATAGACAACCACTTCATACAGCACCTCGAAGCCAAGCTCGGCGACGTCACTTTTGTGCGCATAGACTCCGACACCATTGACAACCTCATCCAGAAGGACGACAAAAACGAGTCGGTACTCAGCGAAAAAGAGCAGGAGACGGTCAAGGGAGTGTTCGAGCGGGTAGCCCAAGCGCCCGGCGTATCGGTTTCGCTCAAGGCCATGTCGCCCGACGACCTGCCGGTTCATGTCGTCAAGCCGGAATTCATGCGCCGCTTCAAGGAAATGCAGATGTTGCAGGGCATGGGCAACGGCGAGGCTTTCCCCGATATGTACAACGTGGTGGTGAACTCGAATCACCCGCTCATTGCGCAAAAACTCGCCGGCGAGCAGGATGCTGCCCAACAGGAGGACTTGGCGCAATACCTGTATCAGTTGGCCCTACTGTCGCATCACATGCTGCGCGGGGAAGACCTGGCCGCTTTTGTACAAAAGAGCGTGGCCCGAATGGGGTGATCTTAGATCGTATAAATAGAAGGAAGCGCCTCTCTGCCGTGCTTAGTGCCGGCGGGGAGGCGCTTCGTGTTTGCAGGCAATAGGGGGCGATAAAAAAATAAAGTGATCATTTTCGCCAAAGGATTAGATAAGTAAACGTTTCATTTTAAGTGTCTTATTTAATCCTTTGGCCTAAAGAAAATGAACACTTTATTTTTGCCCCACTACTATGTGTCTATTTTTCTACCAAATTCGTTTTACACTTTCATTTGCAAAATATGAATCTGCTATTTCGTCCGCAGAAAGTAAAACCATGTTTTCGGTAATTGCTTGCGAAAATAGCAACCTGTCAAATGGGTCTTTATGGTGAAATTCCAATTCTTGCGTTTTTAGGATATGAACCATCTAGACCGGCAAAATAAAAATTCCATTTTCCGTTACGTCTTCTATGAAATTTCCAAGAGAAACACCCAAATTCATTTTACCTAATTTGATTTTAATTGCCATTTCCCAAACGCTTGCCAAACTTATGAAGCACTCATTTTGAGTATTTTCTATTATTTCTCCTGCTTTTGGGCTAAGTCGTTCATTGCCCGAATAAAGCCAAATAAGCGTATGACTATCCAATAGTATCCTCATTACATGTAGTCTTTAAAGTCCTCTAAAGGCGCATCAAAATCCTCCGAGATTTCCACCTTGTACTTGCCAAATCCAAACTTTGGTTTCTTCACAGTTTGAGAAGCCGAAACGACAAAAGGACTCTTCAAAAAACGAATGTAATTGAACACTTGGATTTTCAAATGTTCAGGCAAAACGTTAAGTTCCTTTAAGATGAATTCGTTTGACATAATTCAAATTTTCTCCAAAAGTATAAAATTCTCTTGAATTATCCAACTCAAATGTTGAGTTCTCCTCATACCGAAGTAAGTGTGCGTGTGGCAAGTCGCAAGGCGTTTTTTATTTTTTGACAATTCCGTGAAAAACGAAATTTGGAACGGTCATAGCTTTGTGGCCGAAAGTTTGGCTCGTGAAGAGCTTTTTTTGTAACACTCAATTGTATTCCAATGAAATTCATCAAGACATTTCCTGTCATCGCATTGTTGGCTGTTGTGACCGCACTGTTCTTCAGCTCCTGCGGCAAAGACGAACCGGCCAAAACCCGCGTTTACGGCACCATCACCATAGACAATACCAACCTCTGGGCCACCTGGAAAGACAGCGGCGAAGTACAGGTAACCATATTTCCCAAGTTCAGCCTCGATCCGCTGGCAGGCTGGGGCGTCGTTCCCACGGGCACTTTCGGCCCCAATGTTCCCGGCGGCACCTTTGCTGTGGGTGCGCCGTACAATTCTCAAAACCCGGTGATACTCACTTATGTGCCGGGCAAAAATGCCTACGAGTACGAAATTGAGTTGGAGCCTGGCACTTACTCCGCGCTGGCATTGGGCTTCCGCCATAATCGCGTGACCGACCCCAGCCTCAAAACAGCTACACTGGGCGTACACTGGAACACGCCCGGCACGGTGAGCCACGGCGTTGTTATTGCTCCTTTCTTCAACTATCCCGCACCGGTAAGTTTCGACATTGCCGCAGGCGAAGAGAAAGAAATCAATTTCAAGGCCGACTTCGGTTTCGTCACTACCTGGTACCGCTAATTCATGCTGCGCACCGTACGTTTTCAGTTGTTGCTGTCGGGGCTGCTGTGGTGGCTCCTGGCGACCTTGTTGCAGGCCCAGCCTGTCGCGTCTGTGGCTGCACAAGCGGCATTCGGGAAGGTGAGGGGCGGCATAGAAGGCGTGGTGCGCGATGCGCAAAGCGGAGAACCGCTGCCGTTGGTAACCCTGATGGTTTCGGGAGCCAACGGCGGCGGGTCTTCCGACTTGGACGGCAGCTTTCGACTGGAGGGTCTGGCGCCCGGCAAATATGTTATAACCGCTTCTTATCTTGGCTACCACGTCACGCCTTCAGAACCCATCGAGGTACTTCCCGGCCAGATCGTTCGCTTAGAACTGCGCCTGACGCCTGAAGCCTTGCTCATGGGCGAGGTAGTGGTGACGGCAACGGGGCGCTCGCAGGCGGTCAAATTAGCGCCGGCCAGCATAGGCGTCATCACCGAGGAGCAATTGCGCCAGCGCCATTTGGTCACCTTCGATCAGGCTTTCGATGAGATGCCCGGCGTGGTGGTTACCCGCTCCAGCGGCGCCAATGTGCAGGCGTTTTCTATTCGGGGCGCATCGGAAGTAGCCGGTGGCGGCATCGGCAACAGAGTACTATTATTGATAGACGGGCGTCCTGCGCTCAGCCCGGAATCGGGCGGTGCGTTGTGGAATCTGGTTCCCCTTAGTTCTATCGAACGCATCGAAGTGGTGCGGGGCGCCTACTCATCACTCTATGGCTCCAGCGCTATGGGCGGCGTGGTGAATGTCATCACCCGCAAACCCGGCAATGAGCCGCAAACCCGCCTGCGCCTCAACTATGGCGCTTACGATCGGGCGCCTCGCTCAACTGGGTACAGCCGTTACAACGACTTTTACTCCTTAGACCTGAGCCGCAGCCGCAGTTTCAAAAAATGGTCATATTTGGTGGACGGCAGTTGGAAATCGGACGACGGCCACCGGGAGAAAACGGGGTTCGATCTGTACAATCTCTACACCAAAATCACCTGGGAACCCGCTCCCAAGCACCGCCTGCAATGGTCGGCCAACGTCAACCGGATGATCAGCGACGCGCCCGCTACCTGGCTCAGTCGCCGGCAGGCTTACAGCGTGGCGGAATTTAAAAAAGACGACTTTCAGGATCGGCGGGAATTCAACACCGACTTGTGGTATCAGGCAACTGTGGGGCAAAACCTGCGCCTGTCCTCGCGCCTGTATTTTTATTCCAACTACTCTCTTTTCTCTTTCAACAGCGACCCCGGCAACGACAGCACCAATGTCAACATCGGCAAACAAATCGTGGAGCAGTACAGCGTACGCACCCGCCGCCTGGGCAATGTCTCGCAGGCGGAATGGGAACTGGGGCGGCACAACCTCGTTGCCGGCGTGGATGTAAAACGCGATTATGTGTTGGGCCTGCCCGATATTTATCTCTACGGCGAGCACCACATCAACAGCCTGGGGGTGTTTGTGCAAGATGAGCTGAACATCGGCGACAAAATAACCGCCACCATCGGTGCACGCTACGACGATTACCACATTTTGAACGAGGTGCGCGAATCGAATTTCAGTCCCAAACTCGCCCTACTCTACCGCATGAAACCGCACTGGTCATGGCGCATGTTGCTGGCCCAGGCTTTCCGCGATCCGCCGGTAGCCGAGCGCTTCGTCAAGTTCGAGCAGGGCGGCGGACTGGCATTCCGGCCCAATCCCGATCTGCGGCCCGAACGCTTGGTGCTTTCCGCCGAATTGGGTACGCGCATAGACATAAAAAAGGCCGGCGCTTTGGACATGGCGCTGTTTTACAACCGCTACAAAAATCTCATCTCGTTCCAGCAGGTTTCACAGCCGCTCGAACCCCTCACCTATCAGGTCGTCAACCTGAAAGAATCGTTGATGCAGGGCCTCGAAATTTCGTGGCGCCGCCAATGGAGCGAGGCACTCAGCACGAGTCTTTCCTATACTTTTTTGGATGCCCGCGACATCTCGCCCGAACGCTTCAACGACGCCCTCGCCTACAAAGTGCGGCATACTCTGGGCGGCTCGGCCACGCTGCGCCACAAGGGCTGGATGCTGCATTTGGACGGGCGCTACCGCAGCCGCGTCGAGGAGGTTTTCATCTACCCCGGAAGCGAACCCGCCGCTGCGCTCATCGGCAATGCCCGCCTGAGCCGCCAGATCAAGGAGCGCCATTGTATTTACTTCTCTGTCAACAACTTCAGCAATACCCAGTACGAAGAATTGGAGCGCTACCGCATGCCGGGACGGAGTTTTGCGGCGGGCGTGGAGCTGGCGTTTTAAACGCAGAGTTCGCTTCATCCGGTGCTTCCTGCGGCGGCCAATTGCTCTTTCAGCCATACTTTTTCGGCAATCGGTTGCTCCTCTATTGCGCCGGCGAGGCGTTCGAGTTTGCCGGCAGCATCAAAACGGCGGCTGCCCGACGCGAGGGGTTGCGACATTCTGTGCCGGATGCCTGCCAATTGGCGAACGGTACGCAAAAAGAACAGCGTCATGCGCGCCAGTTGGGGGTCTAAATCATCGAGGCGAAGGATGCGTTTTTCGGCGGCGTCTATGGTGCGGAGTGTGTGATCGTCGTCGTACAGGCCGAGTTCATAGCGGGCTTTGAGGTCTATGCGCACGGCCAGCAGCAGGATTTGGGGGTTGTCCACGCGGCCATACCATTCGTAGCCGATGAGTTCGTTGGCGGTTTCCCGGAAGCGCCCCTGGTGGAATAAAAGATTGGCTTTGTTGATTTTATAAACCTCCCGCGGTGTTTCTGTGTGGGCAATTTGGGCCCCGTTTTCAAACTGTTGCAAAAAGTCCTCTGCCCAGGCATGGTTGTGATCGCCCAGTCGCAGGGCATCGCTCAGCAATCCGCACAACTGAACCGCCGAGACGCCACCCCGATTGAGCAGCATTTCCTCTGCAATATGCTCCTGAAACAACTCGAACCGCTTTTGTAAAAAATACCCATCCTGTCGGCGGTTGGCCATGATGCCGCAATAAAATCGCAGCACCGCTTTGAGTCCTTTTATCTGTTCTGCCGGTAACGGCAATTGCTTGTTTTTTAATTGATTATCTAAATATTCAAAAGCAGCCGTGCTTTCCGGCGCGTCAAAACTTTGGAGCATGATGAGCGCCTGTCGGTACAGTTCCAGTTCGATGGGCGTATCGGATAAAACGGGCAAAACGGGCTTCCGACTGCCCACGACCTCCAGATAATGGAGAGCGGCCCGCACAGAGTCTTCCTCCTGAAGCGTGTTCATGCCAAGCAAACTCACGCGCAGCGATACTTGCCGGTCAAGGCGTTGATAATGATACAATTGCTCCAACTCCAACACTATATCCAGCAACTGCCTGACATCTGTTGAACCGTTGAACAGATGATGCACATGCCACTCGTGTGCCGCCTCTAAGCGGATGTTTCGCATTTCCAAATATTGCCGGGCGGTGAAGGTTTGGGCCGCTTCGGTTTGGAGGCATTGCGTTTTTGCTGTGATGCTGTTGTAGGTTTGAGCTACCAGATCATCGGTTTGTTTGGCTTTGCGACCAGATACATTGGCGCTCGATTTTTTTTTGGCGGCGCTCAAGTCGAGGCGTTCGTTGCAAAAGCGCATCAGTGCCAGATCGGTGCGAACGGCCGTCAGTTGAGCATCGGGGCCGTCGTCGTCTGTAAGGGTTTGTTGCAACAAAATGAGCTTTCGCACCAAAGTATTCAGGTTGGACATGGCTTTGCGCAGCTCGGCTTCGGGCTGTGTGCGATGCCCGAAAAGCGCCTGGGCTGCCACTTGGCGATCCATTTCCAGAGACTCGTATTGCGGGGCAAAAGGGCGCAGATATTGCAAAAGCTCTACTGCATCCTGATGCCGGTTGCCCAATTTGAACAGCGGCGATGCGGCCATCAGTTCTAAAGCTGCCCTTTCCTCTTCCGTCAGAAGCCTGAGCGTTAGCAATAGCGTACTGCCTTTCATAGCGTTTCGTGGAATAAGTACGGGACAAATATGCTCATTTTCCTACAGTTATTTACCCCGATGGAACAAACCCACTTTTTTGTCTTTGGTAATAGCCACCCCCGCCTTGCATCTTTGTGTCATCATTCATCAACGAGTTCATACTAAAAACAACACTATTATGAAAACCACACTCAATTTCGCGTTTCGTGCCGGCATCATTCTGGCCCTATTTTTTACCATGATCGCCTCAGTTGTTGCGCAAAAAACCGCGCTACCCTGCCACTGCCCTGCGCCTGTCAACTCGCAGGTGCTTTACCTCAGCTCCGTCAGTTATGCCATTACCTGGACGCCGCCCGCCGATGTGTCTGCCGTCAACGGGTACACAGTGCGCACCACGCTGCTGCCCGCCGGCACGGTAGTGAGTGAAGATATAGTGGCCGGGCCGCCTTACGTCAAAACCGGCCTCAGCCCCAATTCCCGCTACCGGATTGAGGTATTCTCGCGCTGTCGCTGCGGCCTCAGCACCTCGCTCTCTACCATCATTGATACCCCCGTAGGTATTATTATGGAAGACATCATTGTGCAAAGAACCTCGCCCAACAACCTCGGCCCGGCCAAAGAAACCAGCAATCTGTTCATCGAATGGTCAGGCAGCGGTACACAGGAGTACGTCAAGGTTATTTCGGGCGGAAGCCATATCTGGATCAAAAAAGGCGCTGATGATGTCATTGCCCTTGTCAATTCGGCCGGTTTGTTTGGCGTCATAGACAACACCCCCGTATATCACTCCAATATTGTGGTGCGCTCCAACACAGCAGGCACAATAGCTACTTTGCACCTCACGACCAGCGGGGTACTCGTAGAATCCGGCAATGTGATATTGGAAAGATATTAATTCCTCCATGAACAAATGGCGGGCGGCGCCGTAAAAACCGGGCTGCCCGCATACTCCTCTTCTTTTCACTTCTTTTAAAATCCATTGATTATGAAATCACTACGCTTATGCGTGGCCTGGCTGTGCCTTGCCTTTTCGGCAGCAGCATCGGGCCAGAGCCTTGGACCGGTATTGCTGGGCAGTGCCGGCGCTCAGGCAGAAAACAGTTCGGCAGGCAGTCTGTACTGGTCGGTAGGAGAACCCGCAACGGCCACCTACAGCCAAAATGCCGCCATGCTCACCCAGGGTTTTCACCAGGTGTTCGTCACGGTGAGTACCGCCGTTGAGTCGCCTGCCGAGTTGCTGACAGAAGTACGGGCCTTTCCCAATCCGAGTACCGACCGGCTCTACATCCATTCAGAAACGCCCGTACAGATCAGGCTGCTTCATTTGCATGGCATTGAGGTATTTGCCTCCGCCCAGCCGGATCATCACCACGAATTGAAAACCGCCGCCCTCCCTGCCGGCCTGTACCTGCTGGAGGCCCGCGACCCTGAAACGCGCCGTTTCAAAACCTTTAAAATTGTGATTACTCACTGATTCTCAATTTTTTAAAAACCAAAAAAAACACAACAACCATGAAAAAGATAATGCTCGTTTTCAGTTTCCTGCTCTGCCTTCTGGCAAACATCTCTGCTCAATCGCCTCAACAATTCAAGTATCAGGCCGTTGCCCGCGACGCCTCCGGGCAGCCTTATGCCTCCACGCCTTTGCGTCTGAGGTTTTTTATAGCCCAAAGCAATGCCAACGGCCCCGCCGTATATGCCGAGGAGCATACCGTGACGACTACTTCGCTGGGCGTTTTTGATCTCAATATAGGCAGCGGAACGCCCATTGGCGGCGGCAGTCTGGCCAATGTTGACTGGAGCGCCGGCCCCTATTTCCTGCGCGTGGAACTCAATCCCAACGCAAACGGCGGCGCTTTCATCCCTATGGGCACCAGCCAATTGCTCTCCGTACCCTACGCGCTTTATGCAGAAAGCTCCGGCTCCGACCGCGATGAACAAACCCTCAGTGTCAACGGTACGCAACTCAGCATTTCGGGCGGCAATACCGTCTCTTTGCCTGCCGGACCGCAAGGGCCTACGGGACCCGCCGGACCGCAAGGTGCTACCGGGCCAATGGGGCCGCAGGGACCTACGGGGCCAACGGGTGCTGCAGGGCCGCAAGGGTTGCCGGGTATTGCGGGGCCGCAAGGCGCTACCGGACCAATAGGACCGCAAGGACCTGCCGGGCCAATGGGCGCTACCGGGCCGCAGGGGCCTGCCGGGAACTACACTGCCGGCTCGGGCATCAGCATCAGCAATGCCGTCATCAGCGCCGCCGACAACAGTCCGGTCAATGAATTGCAAACGCTCTCGCTCAACGGCAACGTACTCTCCATATCGGGCGCCAACGGATCGGGTACACACGGCGCTACCGTGACATTGCCTTCCGGCGGAGGCAGCAACTACCTAGGCGGTTCGGGCATCAGTATCGTGCCGGGATTTTTGGGAGATTTTATCATCAATAATGCAGCGCCCAGCAAATGGACGGAAAACGGGTCAAATATTTATAACACCAATGGAGGCACTGTCACCATCGGCACTACCACGCCAAGCGGGCACAGCCAATTGACCGTAGTGGGGGATCATCCCAATACCGGTTACGGCATTACCGGATCGGGCACATCAACAGGAGTTGCCGGTTATGGAGGCGCTGCGGGTGTTGCGGGCGGCAGTGAAAATGGCGCTGCCGTTTTGGGCATCAGTAATTTTGGCTACGGCGGTTTCTTCTCCTCCCCTTTTGGGGGCCATGCTTTGATAACTGAGCAGGGCAATGTGGGCATCGGCACCAATTCGCCCCAGTACAAACTCGACGTATGGGGCACAGCGCGCATCGTGGACGAACTGACTGTGAACAGCGACATCACTTGCGGCAATATTTTTCCCGCGGCAGATAATGCTTACGATCTGGGCGATTTCGGCTTCCGCTGGCGTTCCATGCACACGGGTGAACTAAGGGCGATTGTCACAACAGCGCCTCAAACAGCGATTATCGGTATGAATACCGACCCCAACGGCTATGCGGCTGAGTTTTTCGGCGATGTAGAAGTAATCGGCAATCTGGCCAAATCGGCCGGCACTTTCAAGATTGACCACCCGCTGGCTCCGGCTGATAAGTACTTGTACCACAGTTTTGTAGAAAGCCCCGACATGATGAACATCTACAACGGCAACGCCACAACAGATGCCGCCGGAATGGCTACGGTAGAACTGCCGGCTTATTTCGAGGCGCTCAATATGGAATTCCGCTACCAACTCACCTGCATAGGGCAGTTTGCGCAAGCCATTGTGAAGGAAAAAGTGGCTGGCAATCGCTTCGTCATCCAAACCGACAAACCCGGCGTGGAAGTGAGCTGGCAGGTGACGGGCATCCGCCAGGACGCCTATGCGAAGGCCAACCGGGTGGTTCCTGAAGTGGAAAAGAAAGCCGACGATAAAGGCAAGTATCTGCACCCGGAACTGTTTGGCGCCAAGCCCGAAGACCGCATCGGCAGCCACCGCGCAACGGGCGCCGCCTCAAAAGAGTAGTATGACTCCGAAAGGATGATATTTTTCTGAAGGTCGGGGCGGCAGAAACGCTCCGACCGTTTTTGAAAAAATTGAAAAAATACACAGCCATGCCGCGAAAAAAAATCTTCTTTTTGCTCCTGTACGCGCTCCACCTGTGGGCTGCCGGGCATTTGGTTTTACTTCCTTAAATCTTAAAAAAAACATCCACATCATGCTACTACGTCTTTCTTTTATTACCAACATCCTCACCGTGCTCGGCTTCCTGTTCGCCGGCTCGCACGCCCTTCAGGCTCAAGCCTTGCCCGGCTCGCCCAAGCCCTATCGGGTTGTCTTTCAAGCCAACAACGAATGGCAGGGACCTTTGGTCAACAACCGCCGCCTGACGCACACTTATGACGCGCAGCAACGCCTCAGCCAATCCGTCAAAGAGGTGTGGAGCGAATCGAATCAACAATTTGCCGTCTCCGAACGCACTGAATACGACTATGCCGACGATGGCCGCCTGCGCGAGATCAGAAACGGATACTGGAACGCAACCAGCGCCGTCTGGCAAAATACATCGCGGGAGCGCTACTATTACCACTCCGGCCTGCTCGACTCGCTGTGGACGCTCGAATATTTCAACGGCCAGAGCTGGAGCATCGCCCAACGCCGCCGAACCTCCTATACAACAGACCTCCAGATACTTTCTCAGCGCGAGGAAAACCGCAGCGGAAACGCCTGGATTGTGAGAACAGAAATCCTGAACACTTATAATACCCAGGGTAAACGCATCGAAAACCTGCGGCATTTCAACTCGGAAACAGGCGTTCCCCAAACTTCATACCGCTACCGCTACGAGTACGATACCGCCGGCCGCTTGGAGTCCGAAGAGTATGAGGCGGTGGTTTATTCCATCAGCAACGACTGGGCCAAACAGCACCGCGACGAGTATTTCTACACCGATGCCGACGAGCGTGTGGACGAGCGCCGCCGATTCGGATGGTTCGATCTTCAACAGCAATGGGGCCTTGTTTCGGTCATAGCCTACACCTACACGCCCACTGAAACCATCGAACTGGGCGATGCAACCGCTTCGCACCCCAGCTACCGCCGCAGCACTCGCTACAATGCCGTCGGACAACTGACCGCCATGACTTTTGAAAACTGGAACAATGCCCTCGGCAGCCTCAATCCCATCAACGAGAGTACCTGGGCCTATCGCCCCGACGGCGCTCTACTGGAATTTCGCTCCTTTTATGCTGAAATCAACGCTCCGAATCTCCTGCTCTATCCCGGCACAGCCGAGTTGTACGAATACGATGCAACTACCGCCGTGCGCGAAAGCTGGAAAGATTGGGAGGCAATTGTTTTTCCCAACCCGGCCACAGATGCGGTCAGCGTGACGAGTCGGGGCGCAGCGATTCAGCAAATTGTGTTGCTCGATGCCGCCGGCAAGGCGCTTCGCACCATTCCCGTTGCCACCCCAATTGCCCACATCGAGCGGGGAACACTGCCCGCCGGTGTTTATACGCTGTTGCTGCACAGCGAGGCAGGCGTGACGGCGAGAAGGGTGGTGTGGAGGTAACACACAAAAATCCCCTCTAAACATCCCAACATTCCGCCGGGCAACATACCTTTGTAGTGGGCAAAAATAGATTTTCATTTTCTTCAGGCCAAAGGATTTGCCAAGACACTTGAAATGAAGCGTTTACTTGGCAAATCCTTTGGCGAAAATGAAAATCTATTTTTTTAGCGCCCTTTTACACCAACTTTGGTACATCCGCTTTAAAAGGTTTCAGGTATGCGAAAATACTTTCCGGCGTCGGTTGCTGCGCTGCTCTTTTTCACTCTCATCATTTTGTCGGGTTGCCGGCAAGAATCGGCGCCCGCGCTGCCCCCGCCCTCTGCGGATAACACCGATCAGGCCGCTGAATCTCCGGCCCGCAAGCCCGGCATTGCAGAAGACTACCTCAATACCAACCGCGTGATCTGGCAAAAGCCCGATCTGGTGTTGCAGCAATTGGGCGATCTGAAAGACAAAACCGTGGCCGACATCGGCGCAGGCACCGGCTTTTTCTCGCTCCGTATGGCTACCGTTGCCCAAAAGGTAGTGGCCATTGACATTGACCCGCGCTTCGTCAGTCATTTGGACAGCCTCAAAAAATTGGAATTGCCCGCCGATATTCAATCGCGACTCGAAACCCGCTTGGCCAAGCCCAACGATCCCAACCTTCGCCCCGGCGAGGCCGATGTGATTGTCATCGTCAATACTTACATGTACATCAAAGACCGGGTGGGCTACCTGCGCAATCTCAAAAACGGGCTTTCCGACGGAGGCCGCCTGCTCATCGTGGACTTCAAGAAAAAACGTATGCCGCTGGGGCCGCCGCAGGACATTCGCGTACCGCTTTTCCAGGCCGAAGATGAACTCTACGAGGCCGGCTACCGCGACATTGCCACCAATGATACTTCGCTCGATTATCAGTACATCATCACCGCCCGAAAATAATGAAAATCGCACTGGCGCAAATCAATGCCCACATCGGCCATTTTGAGGGCAATGTAGCCCGTATGCTCGCCGCCGTAGAGGAGGCTAAATTGCAGGGCGCCGACATCGTGGTGTTTCCTGAACTCTCTACCTGCGGGTATCCGCCCCGGGATTTTCTCGAATTCGACGACTTCGTCCACTTGGCCGATGCTGCCGTACAGCGCCTGGCCGAGGCCGCGCGAGGCATTGCCATTTTGGTGGGATCGCCGACGCGCAATCCGGTGCCGGAGGGCAAAGACCTCTACAATTCCGCTTATTTTCTGGCCGAGGGTGCAGTGCGTTTCGTACAGCACAAAACCCTGCTGCCCACCTACGACGTGTTCGATGAGTACCGCTATTTCGAGCCGGCTACGCAGTTCAGAGTGTTGGAGTTCAAAGGAAAGCGCATCGCCGTCACGATCTGCGAAGACATCTGGAACATCGGCAATGAGAACCCGCTTTATACGGTTTGCCCTTTGGATGAAATGGCGCCCCTGCAACCCGATCTCATCATCAACCTCTCGGCCTCGCCGTTCAATTACGCACATTCGCATGGCCGCATTTCGGTGGTCAAAGCCAATGTGGAGCGCTACGGCATCCCCATGTTTTACGTTAATCAGGTGGGTGCGCAAACCGAGCTTATCTTCGACGGCGGCTCGATGGTAGCAAGGCCCGGCGGAAAGATTTTTGACGAACTGCCTTATTTTGAGGAATGTGTGCGCACTTATGATCTGAATGAGGTGCTCACGCAGCCCGGCCCAGGCGAACAGCCCAAAGAAAAATACCGCCTCATCCACGATGCACTGTTGCTGGGTCTGCGCGATTATTTTGGCAAACTCGGCCTCAGACAGGCCATCCTCGGTCTCTCCGGCGGCATTGATTCTGCTGTGACGGCTGTACTGGCTGCCCGTGCGCTCGGCCCCGAAAACGTGCGCGGACTGCTGCTGCCTTCTCAGTTCTCCTCCGGCCATTCGGTGGACGACGCCCGACAATTGACTGAAAATCTGGGTATGCGATATGACGTAGTGCCCATTGGCCCGGCTTATGACAGTTTTTTACAAACGCTGGAACCGTTCTTTGAGGGTCGGCCTTTCGATCTGGCAGAAGAAAACCTTCAGGCGCGCATCCGGGCGGTGCTGCTGATGGGATTTTCCAATAAATTCGGGCCGATCCTGCTCAATACCAGCAACAAAAGCGAGGCCGCCGTGGGCTACGGCACTTTGTACGGCGACATGTGCGGCGGGCTTTCTGTGCTGGGCGATGTGTATAAAACCGAGGTGTACCAATTGGCGGAATACATCAACAAAGACGGCGAGGTCATTCCGCGCAACAGCATCGTGAAGCCGCCGAGTGCCGAGCTGCGTCCCAACCAAAAAGATTCCGACAGCCTGCCGGAATACGATATCCTCGATCAGATTCTCTACCAGTATATAGACCGGCATCAAAGTCCGCAAGACCTCATCGAAATGGGATTTGAAGAAGCGCTCGTCCGGCGCGTATTGCGCTTGGTGAACATCAACGAGTTCAAGCGGCACCAAACGCCTCCGATTCTGCGCGTGTCCGGAAAGGCATTCGGCGTGGGGCGGCGCATGCCTATTGTGGGGAAGTATTTGGCGTGATGGGGGGAAAGAACACCCTTGCCTAACGGTCACAAATATTGCTCCATTCCTCGCGCATTGAAAGGGTGTGCTCATCAAAACTTTGAGCGTCTCCCGCAGAAAAGGCTCCTTTATATTTGTCGGAAATATTTTTTTCGACAGATAAGGCATGAGAATTAATCAACACGTCCACAATATTATCCCCAACGGCTTGTATCAGAGGCACAACTACTGAATTGCCGAATTGGCGGTAAGCTTGGGTGTCGGAAACCGGTATAATAAAATTATCCGGGTAACCTTGCAATCTGGCACACTCTCGCGGGGTTAATCTTCGAGGATTTTTGCCTGCTTGAGGTATTAATATCTCTGAACCATCTTTGTAGTATCTCGCACTTATTGTCCGTGTAACGCTCTCAAAGTCAATTAATCCGAATCCGAATCCGTTACCTTTTTCTTTGTGTTTGGCGGCATAGTCTTGTAAATATTTCCAAAGTTTATCTGTCAGCGTATATTTAACTGGAACATCATATTCCAGAATATTTTTTATCATCTGCACTTTGTCAGGATTGTCAGGGAATTTAAATTGTTCTTGGCTATTAAATATTTGCGAGTTAAACCCGACAATAATAATTCGCTCTCTATGTTGGGGGACATAGTATTTCCCATCAAGCACCTGATAATAAATAGAGTATCCCAGCTCAGACAAAGCACCTTTTATCACTCTGAATGTATTCCCCTTGTCATGTGACACGAGGTTTTTTACATTCTCAAGCATAAATGCTTTTGGCTTCTTAGCCTCTAATATCCTTACAATATCAAAAAACAAAGTGCCTTGTGCTTCATCTTTGAAGCCATGCTCTAACCCAAGGCTTTTTTTCTTGCTCACGCCTGCGATAGAAAACGGTTGACAAGGAAAACCCGCCAGCAATATATCATGGTCGGGAATATGGGTTTCATTAATTTTGGTAATATCCCCAAATGGCACTTCGCCAAAATTGGCCTCATAAGTCTTTTGCGAAAACGGGTTCCACTCAGAAGTAAACACGCATTTACCTCCCAAACGTTGGAATGCGAGACGAAAGCCGCCAATTCCTGCAAATAAGTCAATAAATTGAAACTTTGGGGGCTTGGGAGGAGGAAAAGGCACATCCCAATCAATAGGCAATTCATACTGAATATTTAAGTCTTCTGCAACCATTTGAGCCTGCTCAATAAATTCGGTTGCAAAATTTTCAAAATGGCGTCCACTTCCATTATCCTTATTTTGTAGATAATGGGTAAAATTTGCCAGCTCCGTGTTGTATTTTGTTTTCGGTTCTCCGATTCTCAATTTACTTCGAATATCAGAGTACCTGACAGCCTGTCTCTCCATGATGACTTTAGTGATTTTTGAAACACAACTATCTGTGTTCTTTTTGATTTCTTCCCCCCAAAACCTGAGTACAACCCAACCTTCTTCCTCTAACCGCTTGTTGACCTCATGGTCGCGAATTATGTTCGTCTTAATTTTTTTTAACCAAAACTCTTGATTGCTTTTTATTTTATTTTTAGCCGTCTCCCAGTCTTTTCCATGAAAAAACTCGCTGTCACAAAAAACAGCAATCTTGTATTTAGAAAAAACCAAATCAGGTTTCCCAAAAATTTTACTGTTGTTTTTCGTATATCTAAACCCTCTGCTCCATAATGCTTTTGCAAGAATAATCTCGATCTTGGTGTTTTTACTCTTGATGGCCTGCATATTTTTTTTGCGCTGCTCCTTTGTTAACACATCCATAAAGATCGCTTTATTATTCGTGAGATAAGCCTAAATCCAGTGTTTTGTTGACAAGATTATGGCTGTCTTTCAGAAACGAGATGGATAAATTCCGATAGATTCATTAGCCAAGATTGTTGTATAGGCAAGTACGTACTACGCAATTTTTCAGGCAAAATGAGTTGAAGATTATTACTCCTCATCTCATCTGTCTGGTTCTGGCTTATACCTGTCTCCAATGTAAATAAATGTTTTGCATCAATTAGTCTTGCTTCCGAAAGCACCTGCCTCCACCTGTCTTTACATGTTGATTTAGCGCCTAACATAGTAAGTCGCTCCGCTGGAAATACAGGATTATGATAACAATCAATATTGGGAAAAATAAAATCCGGACGGGCTTTATTTTCGGTAACTTGACCTCTTGAGAAGGTGATCTCATTGGCTCGAAAAAGCTCCTCCAAATGATGTTCCAAAGCTAATCCTACTCTTGACTTTCTTCTATTATGAACACTGAGTGAGAAGGCAATAAAATCATCTACGTTATCAAAACCTTGAGTAACCCTGCCTTGTACAATGTGCCTTTCTAATGTTTTAAACAACTTTTCTTCAAAGTCAATCCATGTCAATATTGCATTATCCGGCTCCTCAACAGGCGAAACTTCACGGCCGGTCAATTCTCTGGCAAATGCAGAAAATCTTCGCGTTGAAGGAAAGGACTGCCCAAATCTCTCAATGATTTCAGGAAGCAAATCCGTTTCGTGTACTTGAATTTCTACGCCAATCGATTCTAATATTGTTCTTTCAACATAGCCAATTTCCTTATTGCGATCTCCTTCAAGTGGAACGACAGAAAAAGTATTGTTTTCATTGGTAATGCCGAACAGCCATAATACCTGCCTTTCAAATGTACTATCCTGCCTGATTACAATAACGAGTGCGTTACCCTCCGGCCTCCTGCCAATAATAAGGATATCCCCTTCCGAAGAAAGTTCAGTTACACAGTTGCTTTGAAAATACATTCTGTACTCCGTTCTACTCGGATGTCTTTCTCGCGCATCATACCACGTCAAAAAACCGTCGGCTACAGCCGTTTCTTCTTCATAATTTCCCAAATACAAATATCTGCAAGGCATCGAGGTCCGGTCTCTTCCGAAAATTGCGGCCATCTGAACCACCCCGTTAAACTCATGCTGATTCGAGGTATTCGGATCCGTTTCGACGGCACTCAACCGTTTTACAGCAATGCCCGTGAAGTAATTTGAAACTGTAGCCATTTTTTCGGTACTATTTTGAGTGTAAAAATATTGCTCCGAGATCACATCTTTCTCATCCTTCCCAATTTTTTCAACAACAAAAACAGCTTCACATTCAGCGTTTTGCCGGCGTTGAAAAAGTGTCCGTTGACGAGCATCCAGTCGGGTTCCATGCGGATGCTCTCCAATTCGGGGTACATGATGCGGCGGGCGGTATGCAGGGGCGCTTTCCAGTACAGCGCGTTTTCGGTGAGGGCAAAACCCTCGCTGCCGGAACCCAGCACGCTCAGGTCGCCGATGAGGAAAATGCGCTCGTCGCGATCGGCAAAGAGGAAGTATTTGGCGGCATTGCGCAACTGCTCTACCGGCATTTTGAGCATGTCGGTATGGGTGGGCAATTCCTCGGAGGCAAGGTCAAGATAATCCAAGATCATTTCCTGCATGTCGTCGCGGGCGGGGGCGGCCATTTGCCAGGAGAGGATGTCTTCGGGCAGAGGAAACGGGAGCAGATCGGCACAGTGGCGCACTAAGAAAAAGTCGAGCAGGTCTTCCAGCAGGTTTTCGATGAGATGGTTCAGTTGGTCGTTCGAGCGGGGTTGATGCTTGATGCTTTGGGCAGTTTGCGCGGCCCGGCGCTGCACCATATCGCGGAAGCCGGAACTGTACACGCGCTCCAAAAATGGCTGATTATCAACCGATACGCCCAACAGGTCGCGGAGGCGGTCCTTCAGTGCCGGAAAAAACAAGGCGGCAATTTCCTGATCGGCGTGTTCCCCTTCGGGGTGGATGTTGTAGCGCAGTTCCACAGGCCGGGCGGCCCCGCAATACGGGCAAAACCGCGCATCGGCAGGCATGGAACGGCGGCAGGAAGTGCATACAATCATAAGTGTCGGCGGTGGCCGGTATCGGCGCTGTTTTTGCTGCTAAGGTGTCAAAATCAATGTCTTGGGGCAAATATACGCCGAACTGGTCAGATATGGTGGTTTAATCAATTTCCGCCATCACTTCTTCATTGCCTCTTCCTTCGTTTTTCCTGTATCAACAATCTGAAAAGCAACACTTTGCACGCCCGGCAGCGGATTGACGCGCATGTATTGCTCTATGGTGAAGACATATTTGCCGGTTTGCTGAAACCAGGCGCCTTCCTGAATGGGCACCCGAAACCGGCAGCGTTTAGAATTGCAATCCGATTGCCATACGCCGCCCTGATCGGCGAGTTCGAGGGAGAGCGGGCTGCTGAGGCGACGGCCATCGGGGAAGAGCGTGTGTACCTGCACATAGAGGTTTTGCCATTCAAAATCAGGCGAGTGATCGAGGCTCAACCACAGATCATACACCGTGGAAGTGTCGGGTATTTCGGCCTCAAAACGCAGAGAATCGGCGTAAGCCCAGGCGCCGGCAGCAATGTCCCGTTTTTCGTTGACGATGTAGTTCGGCCCGCAAGCATGGAGCGTTATCAGTCCGAGGAAGCTAAAAAAAAGGACAATTCGCTGAGACATATTGACTTCGTTTCGATATAAGGGATGAATCAGGCAGCTTCGAGCCGCGAAGTTCGATTGGGTCAACTAAACATCTCCCGCATCTTATCGAAAAAGCTGCGCTCCGACTTGCCCGGATTGGGCTGGAAATTTTTCATTTCGCGCATTTTTTCCAGGATGCTGCGCTCCTCGTCGGTCAGGTTCTTGGGCGTCCAGATGTTGACGTGGATGAGTTGATCGCCGCGTTCGTAACTTTGCACGGAGGGCAATCCCTTGTCTTTGAGGCGGAAAATCTTGCCGGCCTGTGTTCCGGCGGGTACTTTGATTTTTACTTTTCCGTCCAGCGTGGGCACGTCAATGGTGGAGCCGAGGGCAGCGTCCGCAAAATTGACGAACAGTTCGTACACCACGTTCATGCCGTCGCGGTGGAGGATTTCGTGCGATTTTTCCTCGATGGTCACGAGCAGATCACCCGCCGGGCCGCCGCGTCTTCCGGCATTGCCTTTGCCGCGGAGGGTCAGTTGCATACCTTCCTCTACGCCGCCGGGTATTTTGATTTCGATGGTTTCCTCGCCCTCCATGGTGCCTTCACCCCGGCACTTATTGCAGGTGGCGGTGATGGTTTTGCCCGATCCGTTGCAGGAAGGGCAGGCTGCGGTGGTTTGCATCTGGCCCATGAAGGTATTGCGCACCTGACGCACATACCCTGCGCCCCGGCAGGTAGAACAGGTAGAAACGGAGTTGTGGTCGCGGGCGCCGCTGCCGTTGCAGGTATCGCAGGTAGTCTGTTTCCTGACCTTAATTTTTTTGGTAACGCCGGTGGCAATTTCTTCCAGCGACAGCGCTATTTTGACCCGGATATTGGAACCGCGCTGGCCCTGTTGCGTGCGCCCACCGCCGCGTCCGCCGCCGAAAAACTCGGCAAAGGGATTGCCGCCGCCCGCATCGCCAAAGATGTCTCCGAAGTGCGCCATAATATCTTCATACGACATGCCCCCTTGAGGCCTGCCGCCGCTCATCTGATCCACACCGGCATGGCCATACCGGTCGTAGGCAGCTTTTTTGTCGGCATCGCTCAGCACCTCGTAGGCTTCGGCTGCCTCTTTGAATCGGTTTTCCGCCTCCTTGTTGTCAGGATTGCGGTCCGGGTGGTATTGGAGGGCCTGCTTGCGGTAGGCTTTTTTTATGGTGTCGGCATCGGCATTGCGGTCCACGCCGAGCACTTCGTAATAATCTCTTTTGGCCATGATAATGAATTATTTACCGATGACGACTTTGGCGTGGCGGATGATTTTGCCGCCCAGCACATAGCCTTTTTCAATGGTATCTATGATTTTGCCTTTCAGTTCGTCAGCGGGGGCAGGGATTTCGGCCATCGCTTCGTGCCATTCGGGATCGAAAGGCTGCTGATGGGTTTCCATGGTTTCCAAGCCTATATTTTTGAGCGTGTTGTGGAGTTTTTGATAAACCAATGCCACGCCTTCGCTGAATTGTTCGGGACTGTTATTGGCTTCGGCGCTCTTTTTGGCCCTGTCAAAATCGTCCAAAACCGGCAGCAGCGCTGTCATAGTGTCCTGGGCAGCTGTTTTTATCAGGTCCAATTTTTCCTTCATCATGCGCCGGCGGAAGGTATCGAACTCAGCATAAATGCGAAGATACTTGTCTTTCAACTCTGCATTTTCTGCTCTCAACGCCTCGTAATTGCCTTCATTTATTTCCACAATAACTTCATTATCAGATTTTTCCATACTTTCAGAAGCTGTATTCGGCTCCATATCGGGCATTTCAGGTTGCGCCATTTCCTGCTCTTGCAATTGGTCTTTATCGTTCATTGTCAACTTTGTTAAAACTTCTGTTTTGTAACGCTGCGAAGATATAGCAATAATATTGCCGAAAGGAAACTCAAGCCATTTTGTCAGTTGGCATGGCAAGTTGTAGCCAGGAGCGTTTATTGACGCTGCCAGAACTCTGAAAGCGTAGGTTTTATTTGGTTTGCATTTTTTATCCAAGTAAATTGATAAATGTATTTTGTTATTTGCTTGGTTAAATATATCTTAGCGGCATGATTTACCGTATTGCTCACGACCAAATTATAGACGATATTCAGTTTTTCCCCGCATTGGCCATCATTGGTCCGAGGCAAGTAGGAAAGACAACTCTTGCACGTAACCTTCGTATTCCGTCAGGGAAGCCCTTGTTATATCTCGATCTGGAATGGGAGGAAGACCGCGCCAAGCTGTCGGATGCGGGGGCTTATCTGTTGCAACACGAAGACAAATGCGTCATCATTGACGAAGTACAGATCATGCCTTCTTTGTTTCAGATTTTACGATCGTTGGTAGATCGAAAAAGAGAACCGGCAAGATTCATTCTTTTAGGCTCAGCCTCCCCGGAGTTACTGAGAAATTCTGCTGAATCATTGGCCGGGCGTATTGCATACCATGAACTATGCCCTTTTTCTTTGCTCGAGATTTGGGAAGAAAATATTCTCAGGCGGCACTGGTTTTGCGGCGGCTTTCCGAATGCTTTTCTTGCCCCCAGCGAGCAAGTAGCCGGAAAATGGTTACAACAGTTTTACACAACCTACATAGAACGAGATATCACTCATGTTATCGGGCGGGACGTGAACAGTGCCAAAATGCTCCGTTTTGTGCGTATGCTGGCGCATATTCACGGCAACATTCTGAATCTGTCTGAACTGAGCAACTCTATGAATATCGCGACACAAACCCTTTCTTCCTATTTAGACCTTTTGGAAGGTTCTTTCCTGATTCGACGCTTGGAGCCTTTTTATGTCAACGTAGGCAAAAGGCTCACGAAGTCGCCCAAATTTTATTTTCGGGATTCTGGTTTCTATCATGCCGTGGCGCGTTTTCGCGATATGGAGGATTTATATGCCAGCCCGGCCATTGGCGCATCTTGGGAGGGATATGTGATCGAGGAAATTTTTCGGATAGCGGGCAACCATTGTGAATATTACTTTTACAGAACGCAGAATGGTGCAGAAATAGATCTACTGCTCATTACCCCGCGTTCTGAGAAGGTGTGTATCGAAATAAAAGCGGCCAACGCACCCAAAATCTCCCGCGGATTTCACCACAGCGTAGCTGATTTACAGCCTGAACACCAATACGTCATTACCCCTGAAAGTGAGAGATACCAACGCTCCGATGGTATTGTGATGATCGGTTTATACCATTTTTTGAAATATGATTTACCTCTTCTTATATCTTAGCCGACATATAAAGCATCTGCATTTTCCTTACCTTTGCCCCATCAACAATCACCCGCCGACATGCCTGCTTTTAGAACATTGGCCGAGGTTCAGGCCGCACTGCGCTCCGGTGCGCTCACCATGGAATCATTGGTCGCATCCTATCTGGAACGCATTGAAGCTACCCGCCATCTCAATATTTATGTAGAGGTTTTTGAGCAGGAAGCGCTGGAGCAGGCCCGCCGACAAGACGCTGCCAAGCCCGCCGGGAGGCTATTGGGTATGGTGTTGGCCATCAAAGACGTGATTTGTTACAAAGACCACGAGGTGACCGCCGGTTCCAACATCCTCCGGGGTTTTCGTTCTCTGTTTTCCGCTACGGCGGTAGAGCGTTTGCTGGCAGAGGGCGCCATCATCATCGGGCGGGTCAACTGCGATGAATTTGCGATGGGTTCCAGCAACGAAAACTCCTGCTACGGCCCCACGCGCAATGCTGCCGACCCCGAACGCGTGCCGGGCGGTTCATCGGGCGCCTCGGCAGTGGCGGTGCAGGCGGGTACTTGTCTGGCGGCCCTGGGCAGCGATACGGGCGGATCGGTGCGGCAACCGGCAGCGTTTTGCGGCGTCACCGGGTTCAAACCCAGCTACGGGCGCATTTCCCGGCATGGACTCATCGCGTATGGTTCTTCGCTCGATCAGATCGGCACTCTGGCCCACAGTGTGGAAGACACGGCGCTCTTGCTCGAAATCATGGCCGGCCCCGATGCTTACGACAGTACGGCCTCGGTGGAACCCGTGCCGGCTTACTCCCGCCTCGCTCCGCCCGACCGGCCCATGCGCGTGGCGTATTTCCGCACCGCCATAGAACACCCGCATTTGGACGAAGGCATCCGGGCTTTGACCCTGCGCTTTGCCGACCGGATCAGACAGGCTGGACACACAGTGGAAGCCATTGATTTTGAATACCTTGACTACATCATCCCGACGTATTATGTATTGGCCACAGCCGAGGCATCGTCCAACCTGAGCCGGTACGACGGCGTGCGATTCGGGCATCGCAGTCAGGCGGCCCACGATCTGAACAGCACCTACAAACGCTCGCGCACGGAGGGCTTCGGCGCCGAGGTGAAACGCCGCATCATGCTGGGAACCTTTGTGCTCAGTTCCGGCTATTACGACGCTTATTATACCAAAGCCCAACAGGTGCGCCGCCTCATTCACGACCGCACCAAAGAAATTTTTCAGCAATACGATTTCATTCTCATGCCGGCTGCGCCCACTACGGCCTGGCGCTTGGGCGAGAAAATTTCCGACCCGGTAGAGATGTACCTCGCCGATGTGTTTACCGTGCAGGCCAACTTGGCCGGGATTCCCGCCATCGCCCTGCCCATCGGACAACACCCGGAAGACGGGCTGCCCGTAGGCGTGCAGCTCATGGCCGATGCCTTTCAGGAGGAGGCCCTGCTGGGATTTGCTCATAGTTTGTTTTAGGGTTCTTTTCAGCACATCGGCACATTGCCACATCAGCACATTGAATAAATGGACTTCAAACTCACATCGCCTTTTGTGCCCACCGGCGACCAACCGCAGGCCATCGAACAATTGGTGGCAGGCATACAGGCCGGCGAGCGCGCGCAGGTTTTGCTCGGCGTCACGGGTTCGGGCAAGACCTTCACGATGGCCAATGTCATTGCGCAACTCAACCGGCCCACGCTGGTGTTGACGCACAACAAAACCCTGACCGCCCAACTGTACGGCGAGTTTCGGGAGTTCTTTCCCGAAAATGCGGTGGAGTATTTCGTCTCTTATTACGATTATTACCAACCGGAGGCCTACCTATCCGTCACCGATACTTTTATTGAAAAAGACCTGCTCATCAACGAAGAAGTGGACAAGCTCCGCCTGCGCGCCACCTCCTCGCTGCTGTCCGGGCGCCGCGACATCATTTTGGTGGCCTCGGTGTCCTGCATTTACGGTATGGGCAACCCGGAGGATTACAAAACCGGCATCATTCGCATTCACAAAGGGCAGGTTATTTCCCGCAATTCCTTTTTGTACCAATTGGTGGACAGCCTCTATTCCCGCACCGAAACCGACTTCAAACGCGCCACTTTCCGCGTGCGCGGCGATACGGTGGACATCAACCTGCCTTATGTGGACTACGGCTACCGCGTCACTTTTTTCGGCGATGAGATCGAAAGCATCGAACGTTTGGAGGTGGACAGCGGCAAACGCATTGAGGGCATGGACAACGCGGCCATCTTTCCGGCCAACCTCTACATTGCGCCCCGCGAGCGCCTGCATCAGATCATCAAATCCATAGAGGACGAACTGTACGAACAAGAAAAGTACTTTGAACGGGAGCGCAAATATATGGAAGCCAAACGCATACGCGAGCGCACCAATTTCGACCTGGAGATGATCAAAGAATTGGGCTATTGCAGCGGGGTGGAAAATTACTCGCGCTTTTTCGACGGCAGAAAGGAAGGCACCCGCCCGTTTTGCCTGCTCGATTACTTCCCCGACGACTACCTGATGGTCATTGACGAGAGCCACGTCACCCTCCCGCAGGTGCGCGGCATGTACGGCGGCGACCGCTCGCGCAAGCTCAATTTGGTCAACTTCGGCTTCCGGCTACCCAGCGCCATGGACAACCGACCGCTCAATTTCACGGAGTTTGAGGAATTGGTCAATCAGGTCGTGTTTGTCAGCGCCACGCCCGCCGATTACGAACTGGAACAAACCGGCGGGCTCATCGTGGAGCAACTCATCCGGCCCACCGGCCTTTTAGACCCGCCCATCGAAGTGCGGCCCAGCATCAATCAGATGGACGACCTGCTGGAGGAGGCCGACGAGCGCATCAAAAAAGGCGAGCGCGTGCTGGTAACGACCCTCACCAAGCGCATGGCCGAAGAACTGACCAAATACCTGTCGAAACTCGGCATCAAAGTGCGCTATGTTCACTCCGAAGTGGACACGATGGAGCGTGTGGAAATCCTGCGCGACCTGCGGCTCGGCGAGTTCGATGTCTTGGTGGGCGTGAACCTCCTGCGCGAGGGCCTCGACCTGCCCGAAGTATCGCTGGTGGCCATCCTCGATGCAGACAAGGAGGGCTTCCTGCGCAATGAGCGCTCGCTGACCCAGACGGCCGGCCGCGCTGCCCGCAACGTGAACGGCTTGGTCATCTTCTACGCCGACCACATCACCGATTCGATGCAAAAAACCATAGACGAGACCAATCGCCGCCGGGCCATCCAAATGGCGTACAACGAAGCCAACGGCATTGTGCCCCGCACGGTGAGCAAAAGCGTGGAAGACATCATGGGCCAGAAATCCATCCTCGATGTACGCGGCCCCAAAGCTGCCAAGGCTTACATCGAACCGGAACAGCCGAGCATAGCAGCCGACCCGCTCATCAGCTACCTGAGCCGCGATCAGATCGAAAACCTCATTCTGGAAACGGAAAAGAAAATGAAACAGGCCGCCAAAGACCTCGATTTCGTAACGGCCGCCATGCACCGCGATGAGATTTTTGCACTGAAGGGGAGGTTGAGGGATTGAGAGGGGGGGACAATCGCTATCAAGTAGATATTTCAGAAACTAGTAGTCCTTTCTATTTGGAATGACACCTCTTATTCCACCTCTTGGGTGTTCAACATCACCTTCATATCGTGGGATCAAATGAACATGAACATGAGGGATCGTTTGTCCTGCCGCTTCTTTGATATTAATACCAACATTAAATCCATCAGGATTAAACGTTTTCTGTATGATTTGCTTAACTGTGTTTAACATGAAGATACATGCTGACTGCTCTTTGAAAGTTAGATTGAAATAATCTTCGCAATGTCTTTTAGGAATAATCAAGGCATGGCCATTACTTACAGGAAATTTATCGAATATTGAATATGCAGTAGCAGATTCAACGATCAGTTCTCTTCCTGAGTCTGGATTACAAAATGGGCACGTTGGATTTTCCTTTCGTTGCAGTTGATTGAAATGACAGTATTCATAAATTTCACAAAAATCATTTTTGAAAAGAGACTTTGAATTTAAGTTAACCACACACTGATAAGTTTTCTTCTGATGTAGTTTATGAGTTCTGAAACCTTCAAACTGTAAATCTCGTCTAACCGCAATAAAAACTTTTCCGCTTGGTTTGACCAGCCGAGAAAGTTCCATGAGTACCATTGCCTGTTCTTCCGGGAGCAAAACATTAAGTACATACAAACACATAATGGTATCAAACGTGCTTGTTGGGTATTCCGGGAAATAGTATTTATCGTATCCAGTGATGTTGATTTTTTTTGACTTTAGTATCTCAACATCTTTACCGAAGCCACAGCCGAAATCCAAAATATCGCCAACTAAAAAATTATTTTGCAATAAAAACTTAGCGGGAAAAGAGAGGGAGTCTCTTTCCTTAGCTGTTAGATGGCTGTTCGGGTTAGATTTCAAATTTTCCATTCTTCGTAACCTCTATTTGAGATCAAATACTCACAACTTTGTTGAAGTTGCTTAATCGCGGTTTTCTGCCAGTCATGGAATGTTTTTTTTCCCAATAGCGCAACTTGAATTTCCTTTTGGAATCTCTGAGGCTGGCTTTCATTTATCAATTCCCAGTAGTGAAGAATTAAATCCTTTTGTTCTTCAATCAATTCTACAGAAGGAATCTTGTCCCTTTTCTTGTTGTTTATGCTGGCCTGTGAGGGTAGTAAATTCCATAAATCATTGTTTTTCCAAACTGAAAACGGGATCAAGTGATCAACATCGTAACTGGTGATAGACTTTCCAGTCCAAACGCAAAATACTTTGCCCTCTCTATTTAAAATTGATTTGTATATCTTTTTTGATTCCTGAAGTTCTCTTTCAGTTATGGGGCTTTTCAATACTTCAGTTAGAACTTTTTCAATTGATATATTCTTTCCTGAAGCATTTACTGAAAACTCTGCCCATTTGAAAAATATCGAATCTTGGCCATTAATGAAACTGCCGAGTATCTGAAATGCTTCATAGTATTCCACAGGTATTGAGAAAGAACCAAAATTGTTTATCAGGTATTCAATATCAACAATTTTTCCACCTTTCCTTTTGTCATTTTCAAAGTTAAATATTGAATAATAATCGTCACTGATCGACCTGCCAATATATTTCATTGGCATCTTCGTAATCGTGTGATGCAATTTTTTCGATAGATCAAAAAAAATCGAGTGTACTTTTTGAGGGATTCCTTTATTTCTCAGGTCGTTATTGAAAGCGGAGAATCCTCCAGTCTCACTATAGGCATCAATGATTTTCTTGAACTGAGATTCAAAAGCAAGTTGTGCTTGGCCATTTATTTGAGGGATAACTGTTAAGGACTCCAAAATAGGATAATAGTAAAGTAGCCACTTGTCAATCAGCAATCCAGTAGGGAAATAAACCCTGTCATCGGAACGAGATATAAAAGGGGAATTATCCTGTATAATATCAATCACTCCCCGTAGGAGAGCAAATTTGTACGTTGTAGTTTTGCTATCTCGCTCAATGATTTTGCTAATATTGAAAAAAACGTCGGTGTTCATTTTTTTGGCAGTTTTTTAGGGCTTTCATAACCTTTTTTCAGCCACAAATGCCGGCACTGAAAAGTCTCATGGCCAGAAAAAACAGGGCGGGTTGTTGCGAGCATAATAACTTCTGTAATGATAGTTGATGTGGACATTGTTGCGTCAATTAGGGAAAAGTAGGTCTAAAGTTGTACTTTTGAAATCGCAAGTCAATCGTGCAACTTTGATCTATGACAAAGGTAGCTACTACGGAACAAACGAACAAATCAGTTGAGCAAAAAGCGAAATGTCGCTTAATGAACCGGAACGATGATGACGCCACCCTCCCTCCAACACCAACAAAAATGCACACTGCTTCATGAAAAACGACAACAAAAACGAGCTTAAACCGGCGGCGGGCGGCGCGACGCCTTTCGCTCAGACTTATTTCCACGGAACTAAGGCTGATCTGAAAATCGGCGACTTCGTTGAAACCGGTTTCAACTCCAACTATGGGCAACAGAAAAACGCCAAATACATCTTTCTGTCCGCAACCCTGGACGCGGCTATTTGGGGCGCCGAACTTGCAACGGGCGACGGGCGCGAGAGGATTTATCTGGTAGAACCCACCGGAGCGGTTGAAGACGATCCTGATCTGACAGACAAAAAATTTCCGGGAAATCCAACAAAATCGTATCGTTCCACAGAGCCTTTCAGAGTGGTAGGAGAGGTTTCCGCCTGGCAAGGACACCCTGCCGAGCAGGTGAGGGCTATGAAAGACGCCTTGGAACGGCTCAAAGGGCAAGGGGTTAATTCCTTGAACGACTGACAAGCTTTAATTTAAAAAAGACAACTATTTAAGACCATCCCCAAAACCGCAAGCTGTCAGCTACGGCGGGGTCGTCGCTATTGGCTCATAATGGCGCGATGAAAAATTTGTCCCCCTTTTTGTCCCCCTTCGATTTTGCCGCTCCGGCACGTTGATTTATACTTTTGCAGATGTGTTCTCCTTACTTCATCACACGAAACAGGCTTGATAACATGGACATCCGAAAAATAGCGACGGTCGTTGCCCTGACAGCAGGGCCTCTTTTTCTCTTCTCACAACCATCTTTTTCCACAGGCCGCGATACTGCCGATTATCCTTATTGGTTTGATATGATGCAGGACCCGGCGGTCAATTTTTACGCCACTCAAAGCGCTTTTTACAAATACTTTGCCGGCCGCGACACCACCGCCAAAGGTACCGGGTTTAAAATTTTCAAGCGATGGGAATACGTCAACCGGCCCCGCATAGCCCCCGATGGAACACGCCCGGCCCCCGACTATGTAGCCCGCATTTACAACGAATACATGCGCAATCAGGTAGCTTTTCGCTCATTAGAGGGCAGCTGGAGCATCGTGGGGCCTGTCGCTTACCCTGCCAATGCCACCGGCCAGCCGACGGGCATGGGCCGCGTGAACGCCATTGCATTCCATCCCACCAATGCCTCTATCATATATGTGGGCGCACCGGCCGGCGGCATTTGGAAAACCACGGACGGCGGCGCCTCCTGGGTTTCTCTGTCTTCCGACATGCCCACACTGGGCGTGTCGGCCATTGTGGTGCATCCCACCAATCCTGATATCATTTACATCGGTTCCGGCGACCGGGACTCGGACGACGCACCGGGCATGGGGGTATTTAAAAGTACAGATGGAGGCGCTACCTGGGCAGCCATTAATACAGTTTCCAATTCCGGCACCTTGTCAAATGCTACTGTAGGCGCATTGGCTATGAGTCCCGTCAATCCCAATATTATTGTCGCCGCAACAAGTACAGGGCTGTTTTTGACAACTGACGGTGGATCTACTTGGCGAATTCGCGTTAGTAGCAATTGGAAAGATGTCAAATTTAAACCAGGTGACGGCAATGTAGTCTATGCTGCGGTAGGCGGTGGATTGTGGCGTTCGGTAAACGCCGGCGAAAATTGGTCCTCAGTTTCACTACCCGTTTCCGGCGCCCGCATCGTTATCGGTGTAACTCCTGCCAACCCCGACTATGTGTATCTGACCCAAACCCAAAGCACTTCGCCCCGCATCTTCAATGGGCTGATGCGCTCTACCGACAGCGGCGCCACCTTTACCACCATGTCCACCACGCCCAATATTTACGACTATGCCTGCAACGGCAGCGGAACGAGCAGCCAGGCCACTTACGACTTGTGCATTGCTGTGGACAGAAACAACGCAGATGTACTGTATGTGGGCAGCATCAACACCTGGAAAAGCACCGACGGCGGCGCCATCTGGAGCATCAAAACGCACTGGGTGGGCAGCGCTTTTGCCCCCGGAGACCCTACTGCCAATTGCGCGGCATCTGTTCATGCCGATCACCATGTACTGGAATGGTCGCCACTCACCGGCGCGCTCTACCTGGGGCACGACGGCGGCATCTCGCTCACCAGCGACGGCGGCGCTACCTGGTCTGAAATCACGTCCAATCTCGCCATTGCGCAGGTATATAAAATAGGTCAAAGCAGCAGCAACCCCAACCTCTCCATCAATGGGTATCAGGACAACGGCTCGGCGGTCATTGCAGGCGGAGCTTCTACCACCGTTCGGGGCGGCGACGGAATGGAGTGCCTCATTGATTATTCTGACAATAACTACCGCTATACCACCGGCCCCAACGGTAGCCTTTCCCGCTCTTCGGGTGGAGGATACGGCAGCATCAAGAACAACATCACCGAAAGCGGCGCATGGGTAACGCCCATTACGTTGCACCGCAGCGATCCCAATACCATGTTTGCGGGGTATAAAAATGTGTGGCGCACTACAAACGTCAAAGTATCTTCTAGATCTTCTATCAGTTGGTCGGCCATTTCTACCGGAGAGAGTGACAACTGCATTGCCATTGAGCAATCTCCCGCCAACCTCGACATCCTGTATGTAGCCCGCGCCGGCTCGCTCAAACGCAGCGACAATGCCAATGCCGGTTCTGTTGCCTGGACCACCTGCAACCTGCCTGGCGCCGATGCGCCCACCGACGTAAAAGCGCATCCTACCAATGCCAATATCGTATATATGACGGCAGGCAGCGGCGTGTTCAAATCTACCGACAAGGGCATCACCTGGACGAACATTTCCTCCGGGCTGCCGGCCTTGCCCATCAACTGTATCGTGTATGACCGCAACAGCGACGAGGGGCTGTATATCGGCAATCAGGCGGGCGTGTGGTACCGCGACAACAGCATCGGCGGCTGGGTGCATTTCAGCAATGGCCTGCCCGTAGTGGATGTACGCGAACTCGAAATTTATCAGGATGTCAACCCCGCCAACAGCCGCCTCATGGCTGCCACCTACGGAAGGGGGGTGTGGAGCAGCGATTTGTACGTCACCTCCGTACTGCCGGTTACGCTCAGCGCTTTCGGCGCCAGGTGCGAGGGGGCTGCAGTAGTCCTCGATTGGGAAACGCAAACGGAGCGCAACAACGACTACTTTGCCGTAGAGCGCTCTTCGGACGGCAAAGTGTGGCAAACTGTGGCCACCGTCAAAGGCGCGGGCAATGCAACAGAGCAGCAAGTGTATCAGGCCAAAGACCACCGCCCGCTGAGCGGCGTCGCTTATTACCGGCTGCGCCAAACGGATTTCGACAGACAAACGGCGCTCAGCAATGTGGTGAGCCTTAGCTGCGAGGGGCTGCCGGCGCCGGAGGTAAAAGTGTATCCCAATCCGACAACGGGCGAGGTTCAAATTCAAGGGTATGGCCAGGCGGCTCGTTTGAGAGTCTATAATGCTACCGGACAGTTGGTACACACATTAATGCCGGCCGATGATGCGGACGCTCTCTACATCGGATTCTTGCCCAAAGGCGTGTATGTCTTCGAGTTTTCATCGGAAAGAATGACGGAGCTGCACCGGGTCGTACTCAGGTGATGGAGCGGTATGATTGGGAACCGGGCAGTTGAATTTTCCATAAATCTTCATTCCCCCCAATCTTTCGCGTATTTTCGCCCCCTCAAATACGCATACCTGCCGCCGTGAACTACCTGACGATAGACAACATCACCAAAACGTACGGAGAAAAAGTCCTTTTCTCCGGCATTTCCCTGCAAATCAGTAAAGGCCAGAAAGTAGCCCTCGTGGCCAAAAACGGCACCGGCAAAACTACTCTCCTGCGCGTCATTGCCGGACAAGAGGCGCCCGAAGGCGAAAATGCCTCCGTGTTCGTTCACCGCGATGTGCGCGTGGGCTACCTCTCTCAAGACCCCGAATTTTACGAGCAGAGTTCTGTACTTGATGCCGTTTTCGACTCCGACACCGAACTCACCCGCACCATCAAACAATACGAACACCTCCTGATAAAGCCCGGCAGCGACGCAGAAATGCAGACCATCCTCTCGCGAATGGACGACCTCAAAGCCTGGGACTTCGAGGCCCGCGTGCGCGAAATGCTCACCCGCTTCAATCTCCACAACTTCGACCAAATCGTGGCCACGCTCTCCGGCGGGCAGCGCAAACGCTTGGCCTTGGTGCGCCTCATCCTCTCCGAACCGGAATTCCTCATCCTCGACGAACCCACCAACCACCTCGACCTCGACATGATCGAATGGCTCGAAGGCTACCTCTCTCAGCCCAATTTCACCATCTTCATGGTCACGCACGACCGCTACTTCCTCGAACGCGTGTGCAATACCATCGTCGAACTCGACCAGGGCCAACTCTACAAATACGCCGGCAACTACTCCGATTTTTTGGAAAAAAAGGCCATCCGCGAAGAAAACGAAAACATCGCCTTCGACAAAGGCCGCAAACTCCTCGGCAAAGAATTGGACTGGATGCGCCGGCAGCCGCAGGCTCGCACCACCAAAGCCAAATCCCGCATTGACGCTTTTTACGATCTTCAGGACAAAATGTCCAACACCCGCGACAATACCGAACTGCAAATTGACATCAAAGGCCAACGCCTCGGCAAAAAAGTGCTGGAACTGCACAACGTGGGCAAAAAATTCGGCGACAAAGTCGTGCTGGAGCCTTTTTCCTACAAGTTCCAGCGCCACGAGCGCATCGGCATCGTAGGCCCCAACGGCGTCGGCAAGTCCTCCTTCCTCCGCCTCCTCACCGGCGAACTGCGCCCCGATTCCGGCAAAGTCGTGCAGGGCGACAACACCATTTTCGGCTACTACTCGCAAGACGGCCTCCAACTCCCCGACGACAAACGCGTCATCGAGGTCGTACAAGACATCGCAGAGTACATCCCCCTCGAAAAAGGCCAAAAACTCGGCGCCGCCCAATTGCTCGAACGTTTCCTCTTCAGCCGCAAACAGCAATTGGTCTATGTCTCTCAACTCAGCGGCGGCGAAAAACGCAGGCTCTACCTGCTCACCGTGCTCATGCAAAACCCCAATTTCCTCATCCTCGACGAACCCACCAACGACCTCGACGTCATCTCCCTCAACATCCTCGAAGAATTCCTCATGGAGTTCCCAGGCTGCATCCTCATCGTTTCTCACGACCGCTTTTTCTTAGATAAACTCGCTCAGCACCTTTTCATCTTCGAAGGGCAGGGCCGCATCAAAGACTTCAACGGCGATTACACCGAGTTTCGCGAAATACAGAAAGAACAGGAGCGCGAACAACGCCGGCAGGAACGGAGCGAACAGCAGAAAATCAAGGAGGCCCAAAAACCGGCTACCGTCGGCGGTCTCACACAAGAGGAGCGAAAAGAACTGCAACGCATCGAAAAAGACATTGCCAAACTCGAAGCGCGCCGCAAAGACATCGAAGCACTCTTCTCCGATCAGGAGGGCCTCAGCCCACAAAAAATTGAGGAACTGGGCCGCGAACTCTCATCGCTCGGCAGCCAGATCGAAACTAAAGAAATGCGCTGGATGGAGCTGGCCGACAAGGCTTAATTACACCGCCACATTATACTCTCGCAGCGCCTCATTCAGCGACACCTTTTTATCGGTGCTTTCCTGACGCTTCCCGATGATGAGCGCGCAAGGCACCTGATATTCACCGGCAGGAAATTGCTTGGAGTACGACCCCGGAATCACCACCGAACCCGCAGGCACGCGGCCCCGGTAAGTAACAGGCGCTTCTCCCGTCACGTCAATGATACGGGTGGACTGCGTGATGACCACATTGGCCCCCAACACCGCTTCCCGCTCTATGCGGGCGCCCTCCACCACAATGCAGCGCGAGCCTATGAAGCAGTCGTCCTCAATGATGGTGGGCGCAGCCTGCGGCGGCTCCAGCACTCCGCCGATGCCTACCCCTCCGCTGAGGTGTACGTTGCGCCCTATCTGTGCACAGGAGCCTACCGTAGCCCAGGTGTCCACCATCGTACCGCCGCCTACATACGCTCCTATGTTCACATACGAGGGCATGAGGATGGCGCCTTTTTCAATGAAACTGCCGTAGCGGGCCACTGCCGGCGGCACCACCCGGACACCGAGCGCCGCGTAGTTGCGTTTCAGTGGAATTTTGTCGTGGTATTCGTAGGGGCCAAGTTCGATGGTTTGCATTTGTTGCAGCGGAAAATAAAGCACCACCGCTTTTTTGATCCATTCGTGTACGCGCCAGCCACCCTCTCCATCGGGTTCGGCAATGCGGACCTGACCGGCATCCAGCATTTCCAATACTTCCTGTACGGCAGTGATGACGGCAGGATCGGCCAGCAGGCTGCGGTCGTTCCAGGCGGCTTCTATCGTGCGTTGTAGTGATTGCATGTCTGTAATATTTTTTGCAAAGGTACGCAACATCCCAGGCCGACACACAGTTTCCAATCAAAACCCGATATGATGATTCGAAACATTTTAATCCTGTTCCTGGCATTCAGTGCCATGCAATGCGCTCGCGTGACGCCCATCGGCGACCTGCTGGAAGCGCCCGAAGACTACCAAAAGCCCGGCTCGGCCACCATCAAAGGCACGGTGACCTCGAAGCTGGATTTCATGGGGCTTTCCACCTTCAAAGTGATGGATGCCGATGGCGACGAGATTCGCGTGGTGTCCAACCAGAGCTACAAAAAAGGAGATGTAGTGAAGGTAAAGGGCCATGTGGAAAATCTGGCGAGCTTAGGCAACACCCAAATCCTCGTCTTTCAGGAAGACGGCCCGCCGGCCAAAGAGTGATAAATTAAAAAAGCCGTCTCACATTGCTGCGAGACGGCTTTTTTTGCTATTAAGCTAAGAGAGTGAAGGGGTGACTGCGAGTCACCCCTTCACTAACAAACAAAATTAGTTCTGCTTCAGACCACCCAGTTCCACATCGGGAGCAACGGCAGAGCGGCGGTTTTTCGCGCGGCCTTCCTTAGTGGCATTGTCGCCTTCGGGCAGGTTTTCACCACGGCCTACAGCAGCTACCTGAGCCGGCTTCACGCCTTTGCGAATGAGGTAGCGCACCACGCTCATAGAGCGGTTGACGCTCAACTGCCAGTTGTCCATACCGGAGCCGGCGGCAAATTGCTTATTGTCGGTGTGGCCCTCTACGAGCACTTTCACGTTCGGGTTGTTCTTCAAAGTCATGGCCAATTCGTCCAGAGCTTTGCGCTGGTCGCGGCTGAGGCTGGAAGAACCGTTGCCGAAGTTCACGGGAGCCGTCATCACATACAAACGGCCGCTGCGGTTTTCGAGCGTCAGGCCGCTGTTTTTGTACGTGTTGAAGATGCCGTCAATTTCAGCGCGGAGCTTGGCGAGTTCAGCCTCCGTCATAGAAAGCTTGGATTGCAGTTGGCTCATTTGGCCTTTGGTAGCATCCAGGTCTTTGCGGATGGCAGCGATTTCGCCGTTGAGGCGGGTCTTCTCGGATTCGAGAGTGGATTGAAGTTCGGCATTCTGGCCTTCCAGAGCTTTTACGCGAGTTTGGGTTTCAGCCAAAGCGCGGTCAACAGCTTCTTTGGAAGCCTGCAATTCGTCGAATTTCTTCTTGGAAACGCAAGCGGTAAGGGAGCCGAACACAAGCGTGAGAATGAGTAACTTGGCAATAAGACGCATGTTTTTTGCAATTTAATGAAGAATGATTTTGTTTTCGTCCCCGGTTGTTTTGACCGGCTGTTTTCAGCACGCAAAGCAAGGCATTTTTTATGATTGCACAAAGTTTGGCGCAGCATTTTTTGTCTTTTGGGGCAAAACCTTCATTTTAGTAACACAGATTTACATCTTGCGTTTGCCGAAACTACGAAAAAAGCTATTTTTGCAACCGTCAATGACCGAAGCTACGATGAGTGTCGCAGCATTTTGCAGTGGCCATTGAAGAGTTACATCACTGTTAAACTTCTGAAGATCAATCCTTCATGAATCAGCAAATCCAAAAGGAGGGGCGTTTCAAGTACATCGAGAGCGGCGGTAGCGGCGACAATCTGCTGTTGTTGCACGGCTTGTTCGGCGCATTGAGCAATTTTGAGTCCATTATTCGCCATTTCGGCGAGCGCTACAACGTGGTAGTGCCCATCTTACCCATCATGGAATTGCCGCTGCGCAAACTGTCGGTCATGGGGTTGGTGGAATATGTAGCCGATTTTGTAGAGTTCAAAGGCTACGATGGTGTGCATGTATTGGGCAACTCTTTGGGCGGCCATGTGGCCCTGCTGTATGTGCTGCAACATCCCTACAAGGTGCAATCGGTCATTCTCACCGGCAGTTCAGGGCTGTTTGAAAGCGCGATGGGTACCAGTTTTCCCAAACGCGGCGACAAAGAGTTTATCAGAAGAAAAACACAGGGTACTTTTTTCCGCCCGGAAGTAGCCTCCGAAGAACTCATTGACGAAGTATTCGATATTGTAAACGACCGAAATAAAGCCATTCGGGTCATTGCCACCGCCAAATCTGCCGTAAGGCACAACTTGGGCGACAACCTCGGCAGCATCACTGCGCCTGTTTTGCTCATCTGGGGCAAAGACGACCAAATAACGCCCGCCTTTGTAGCCGAGAAATTTCACGAGCTGCTACCCGATTCCAGGCTGCTTTTCATCAACGAATGTGGCCACGCCCCTATGATGGAGCACCCGGAACTGTTCAATCAGTATTTGGAGGCATTTTTGGTAGAAGTAGCCGCTGCAAAAGTACCCGCTTAGTGGCGGCGTTTGCAACATTTGCCCCTCCTCCGTCGTTCTGCCTTGCATTTTCCAACCCTTTCACATTCAATATTTTTTTATGAAAAAATTCTTGCTGCTCTTTGGCATACTCATCGCTTTTGCCGCTTGTAATACCTCCAAAAACGCCGTCATAACCAAAGTGCCCGATAATGCACCTGAAATTGCCCTTGATGCAGATGCTGAGGAGGAAGCAGAATCCGAAGATGAAATGGCCGACGACCCCGGCAATTATGTCGCGGACGTGTATCAGGCCACCAACCGCAGAGCGCATGATCTCATTCATACCCGCCTCGACCTGCGTTTCAACTGGGCAGAGGAAAAAGTAATAGGAAAGGCAGAACTGGTGCTGCGTCCGTATTTCCACGCCTCCGACAAGGTAACGCTGGATGCCAAAGGGTTTGAGTTTCAAAAAGTGTCCCTTTCGGGTAAAAACATGCCGCTGAAATACACCTACGAAAACGACCAGATCATCATACAGTTGGATCGCAGCTATACCCGCAAAGAACAGTATAGCATCCTGATAGAATACACCGCCATGCCTTCCGCTTCGGGCGGCAGCGATGCCATCACGTCCAACAAAGGTTTGTTCTTCATCAATCCCCGCGGCGAAGAGGCCGGCAAGCCCATGCAAATCTGGACGCAGGGCGAGACCAACTGGAACTCCCGCTGGTTTCCTACCATTGACAGCCCCAACGAGCGCTGCACGCAGGAGATTTATCTCACCGTGGAAGACCGCTTCAAAACCCTCTCTAATGGCCTGTTGCTGAAACAAACCAAAAACGCCGACGGTACCCGCACCGACTACTGGAAAATGGATCAGCCCCACGCACCTTATCTATTTATGGTCGCTGTGGGCGAATATGCCGTTGTGGAAGACAAATGGCGCAATGTGCCGCTGCAATATTATGTGGAGCCGGATTATGCCGCCGACGCCAAAGCCATTTTCCCCTACACGCCCGAAATGTTGGAGTATTTCTCCAAAACCTTCAGCTACGACTACCCCTGGAAAAAGTACGCACAGATCGTCGTGCGCGACTTCGTCTCCGGCGCCATGGAAAACACCACCGCGGTGACTTTCGGAGAGTTTGTTCAAAAACACAAAATGGACCTGGTGGACGAGCGCACCAATGAAAAAATAGTGGCCCACGAAATGATGCACCACTGGTTTGGCGACCTCGTGACTTGCGAAAGCTGGTCCAATCTCACACTCAACGAGGGCTTTGCCAATTACAGCGAATACCTGTGGTTGGAAAACAAATACGGCCGCGACGAAGCCGACTACCACCTGCTGGAAGAATGGCAGGGCTATTTCAGTTCTGCCGATATGAGCATCCACCCGCTCATCCATTTCAGCTATGCCGACAACGAGGACATGTTCGACGCACACAGCTACAACAAAGGCGGCTCGGTACTGCACATGCTCCGCCACTATGTAGGCGACGAAGCATTTTTTGAGGCGCTGAAATTATATTTGAACAAACATGCCTATTCCGCAGTGGAGGTGCATGATCTGCGCTTGGTTTTTGAAGAAGTTACCGGCGAAGACCTCAACTGGTTCTTCAATCAGTGGTTCCTCAAAGCCGGCCACCCCACGCTCAACATCACCTACGGATTTGATGCTGAAGCAGGCAAAGCTACCGTGACCGTAGAACAAACGCAAGACCCCGAACTGATGCCCGCCATTTTTGAACTCCCCACCGAAGTGGACCTCTACTTCGACAACGGTACCAAGCGCCGCGAAAAAATCCACATCACCGAGCGGGGCCAAACCTTTGAATTTGAAGTGCCCTCGCGCCCGGCCCTCATGGTGTTCGACCCTCAAAAAGTGCTGCTTTGTATTCGCGAAGAGGAAAAATCGGAGCAGGAGTATGTGTTCCAGTATTTCAATGCACCCTCTTTGTCGGATCGGATGGATGCGCTGCAATATATTGTGGAGAATGAGAGCGAAGAAATGCCGCGCGTCTTCAATGCCGGATTGAACGATAAATTCTGGCTCATCCGTGCCGTTTCCACCGCTTATGCCGATTTTGAGGAAGAGCCGATCATCAAAACCATTCGCGGCATGGCCAAATCCGACCCGCACTCCGTAGTGCGTCGCGAGGCCATGAACAACCTCCAGCAATGGGAAGACGAAGAAGCGCTGTTGGTGGCGCGTTATATTCTGGAAAAAGACTCCGTGAACAGCGTTCTGGCATCAGCCCTCTCTGTACTGGTAGCCCAGGATTCCGACGCCGCCATGGAATACGCCCGCAAGTGGGAAAACACTCAAAGCGAAGACATTCTGTCCATCATCGGCGAGTTGTACAGTTCCAAAAAAGACCCGGCGCATCTGCCGTTCTTCGAGCGCCAATTGGCCAAAACCGACGGATATGCAGCCCTTTCCGTTTTCGGGGCATACCAGTCTTTGGTAGCGGAATTGGATTTGGACAAAGCGGCTCCTGCTCTTGAAAAAATTGAAACCATTGCAAAAGGAGAAAAAGAATCTCTGTGGCGCCGTTTTGCAAGCTTCAAATTTTTGGTGGACATGAGCAATGCTTATGCCCAAAAGGTTGATTCTCCGGCACACACCGCCAAAGCTGCCGAACTGCGCAAAAAAGCAGAAGCCCTGCGCGACGCTGAAACCGACGCCGACATGAAAGGCATTTATGAGCAGGTATTGCAGGGCGCGGGAGGCGAGTAAGGGATTGTGCTTTCAACGGCGTGGCAAACATGCCCGGCGACAACCAACGCTTCGATCACACGAAGGCGAACGCCCGGTGGCCAATGCGGCGGTGAGGCGGCAGGCTGTAAAATGCCCCGCCCCGGATGCCGCTACTGTTTTATAAAACGAGCTATAAAAACGTCATTCCTTTGATGCATCGTCAGCACATATACGCCTGCGGACAGATGCCTCACGTTGAGGACATTGCCCTCCATGCGTACATCGCCATGCGTGCGGCCATATAGGTCGGTGATGACCACTTCTGCTGGGTACAGCACTTCGTTTTGGATGATGAGTTGATTCTGAACAGGATTGGGAAAAACATGCAATTTGTTGAAGGACGGGAGCTCTGCCACCCTGCTGAAAACGTCAGCCGGGCAGACCAAGTCCGGGTAAAGATTTTCTTTGTCGCCTAATTGGTAGCCTTTAAAAGTAAGGATTTCGGCAGCGCTGTTCGGCCCGCGGACATCAACCCTGTTGGAGGCCGGGCCGGGGTATGCTCTGGCAGAGAAAGACATTTTGTCGTCCACAAAAACCTCGACAACGGAATGGTCAAGAAATACCCGGAGTTTGACGATTCCCGATGGATTGAAATCATAGCTGTGGTAGCGAATGTTTTCAACCGTTGAATACGGGGAAGAAACACTTCGGTCAAGCCCGATTTGCCCATTCAAACGGTCTAAAATGATGCTGGTGCGCTCCTGATTGTTTTCGCTTTTAAAGACATCCACATAGGTTTGGCCGTTGGCGGGCACGCGTATTTCTATATCCAATTCAGCCTGATTGCTCCTAAACTCACTCAGATTGCCCGGGGTATTGGCCAGGATACTCCGGTTGGTTATGACAACGGAGTCCAAGCGAAGCCGGCACAGATGAGGATGCGGAATAGCAGCCAGGGTACGATGATCCTCCAATAAGCGCAATTGCCTGGGAATGCTGAAAATATGACGCCAGCCTGCTTCAATTTGTAAATTCACGGCCCTGTCGTCGGGAATAATACCGATGCTGGTCCATTGGCCGTTTTGGTCACGCCCAATGGCCGGGGCCAGTAAGTTTTGAGAAATCAGTTCAAAGTTGCGCGCGGTATTGTCATAAGGCGTAAATCGCTGGCCGTCAAAACTGCCTACCCAGTAAATGACATCTGCCGGTTGCCCCTGGAACAGTGGCGTCACTACAAACGCATAATCGTTTTCATTCATCGGAAAAAAAGAGGGCATCTCCCAAAAAGTGCCGTGATGAATGAAGTCGGTGCTGCTGAATATGGGCTGCGCCATGGTCCAGATGTTCAAATCAGTAGAAGTGTAGGTAAATAAAATACCGCCTCCGTTATTGGCCAGGCCAGACCCCACCACCATGTAGTACAGTCCATTCCGCTGAAAAATATAGGGGTCCCGAAAGTCGAGATGAGGAAATCCGCCGGGAGCGGAGGGAATGACCGGATTGCCGGGCACGCGCTGCCATCTTCTCAAATCCTCGTCTATGGGGCGCGCCACACCGATGCCGGCACTTGCCCCGTTGACGCCGGTGTAAAAAATGGTTGGTTCGCCGTTGGGATCAAAGGCTGTTGTGCCCGACCATACGCCGAAGCTGTCGAAGCCTGCAAAGGGCGCCAACGCAATGGGTTCTTCCGTCCAGGTGATCAAGTCGGGGCTGGACAAGTGGCCCCAATGCATAAAGTAGAGGTAAGGCCCGTTGGGATTTTTTTGAAAAAACAGGTGGTACTTGCCATCGTAATAGGTCAATCCGTATGGTTCGTTGGTCCATGAAGTATTGGGCATTGGGTGATACCGCGGGCGCAGGTAGTCGCCGGCATGGCGAACATCGGGGTCAATAGAAAGCGGGGCCTCCAACTGGGTAGCTTGTGCGTAATGCGCTGCGATCTCATCAACGGTAAGCGCAGTATTGTACACTTTTAGATCGTCCAAAGCGCCATTGAGCGTATTGAGCGAAAACCCTGCAAAAACCTGATTGAGGGCGCTTTTTCCAACCCATAGGGTGGCGTCGGCTGAGTTGATGGTCGAGTTGGGACTGAAGTTGGAACTGAGCCAGCTTTCGTTGTCAACATAAATGGTTACATTACCGATTATGCCGTCAACTACTGCTACGATATGGTGCCAGCGGTAAGGAGCAAGGCGGCTGTTGGTGACCAAATTGCGCAATTGGCCGTTGAAGGAAAAAGAAAAAGCTACCGCACCGATGGAGTTGACCTGCAACTTGAATCCGTTGTTGCCCGATTGGCTTTGGATAATGGCGCCCGGCTCGAAAGTAAAAGCTTCGGTGGCATACCAGGCCTCAACCGTGAGCCGGCCGGCATATCCCTGAATGGGAAAACCAGTATTGCGAATGTAAGTAGAATAACCATCTAAGCGGAGCGCCTGGCCAAAGTTGGCGGGTATTCGCTCCGGGCGATTAAAGGCATTAAAAATAGGGAGATTGGTTCCGGAAACCAATTCGGTAGTCGTCACGGAGCCGGATGCTTCATTGAAATCGAGATGAAAAATGGGGGCCTGCGCTGTGGATGTAGCCGCAGAAACTGCTAAGAGCAGTGAGATGGAAAGGTACATCCGCATGTGGTTGGTTTTTACAGGTTATCAAAATCCACAAGAAACCTTCGCCGGAGTGATTGGCCAAACGGTCATGTCCAGCACCTGCAAGCTACCCTTTTGTATAACGAGTTCGATTTCATCGCTTACAGGATCGGTTGTAAAAAAACGGGTAGTAAACGCTTCTTTATTATTCACAAAGCCCTCCAGAACGGAACCATCCACAAAGATGTGCAGCAAAAGCGGCTCTTGTGGGCGGTGGTGAAAAATACCTGTTTCTTTTCGTTTTTCAAACAGGGGGTTCAGACTGCTCTTGTTGTGGTCTATGAGTAAAGCAGCCGCCTCCAGATCAAAGTGCAAGGAAGTGGCTTCCCCATTGTGTGCGTTTTTCCCGACAACGAGGTTGAATGAACTCGTCCGGCTGATGTCCAGCTTCAGCAGCAGCTCTAATTGCTGTCCTTTGGCTATGGCAAGTGTATCGCCCTCCTGGAGGTGGAGTTTGGATCGCTGCAATGGCGTGCCGCGTAGTTTTTTCAATGCGGGATGCGGAGATTGCAGCAACACGGAGTCTTTCAGTTCCCATAAGCGGGGTATGCTGTATAAATGCGTCCATCCCCGTTGATACTGCATTTCGGCGGGGATCAAATCCGGAATGATGGCTATGGCAGTAGTTCTCCCCTCCTCATCGTATGCCACAGACGGGGAGAGCAGGCGGTTGATGATTTCAAGATGCCGGGGCTGCTCGTGGTCGGGTACAAAGCGCTCTTGTTTGAACTCGCCGACCCAGTAAATGGCTCTTGCGGGCTTTTTTTGATAGGGAACAGGATTGACCAACAAAATGTACTTATCGCCCATTTTCCAAAATACCGGCATTTCCCAAAATATACCGGGAGTTTCGGGCCAGGGCTTGTGATGGAAAAATATCCCCCTGTATTCCCATGCGGTTAAATCCTGAGAACGATAGAGCAATAATGCGCCTTGTTCTGTGCTGTCCTCCAGAATACCATAACCAACCACCATATACCATGCGCTATCCTCTTTCCAGACATAGGGATCGCGCAGGTCGGCCCGGTGATATTGAGGCGGATTGCCTTTGATCAAAGGGTTGGCTTTGCTTTTTCCCCAGGATAGCAAACTACTGTCTTGTGGGGATGCACGGCAAATGCTGAAAACCGTTCCATCACTGCCGGTATAAAAGATAACCGGTGAGCCTTCCTCGTCAGGCACTACATGCCCTGACCATATTCCCATCTGATCGTAGCCGGGGCCGGGGGATAACACGGGGCGATGCTCCGTCCAATGTATCAGATCCGGGCTGCTGAAATGCCCCCAGTTGATGTTTCCGAGAAATACGTTGGCGCCGTTTTTCTGGTTGAAAATGTGGTACCGCTCATTGTAGTATAGCAAGCCATGCGTTTCATTGGTCCAATTGGCAAGCGGCAAGAGGTGGTATTGGGGCCGGGTGTGATCGTGGGCAAAACGCCCGGCGGGAATACACAAATCTGCATCCAGGCCTGTTTTTTCCATAGATATCCACTTCGGCAATTCGGTTGGCTGCTTGGCGCCTTCCCAGATGGTCACTTCATCCAGGAGGCCATTGATATGCATGGTTGGAAAAATGTGAACAAAGCCGGCAGCAGCATCCCGCCCCAGATAAATATGTGTATAAGCGGCTGCTCGTCCATTTGCTGTTGCCGCAACGATCTGCCCGTTCCATACTAATTTCGCGCTGTCTGCATCAACGATCAACGCCAGATGTTGCCAGCGGAATTTCGGCACCATCACATCGGCTACGACGCGCCCACCCGAGGTTCTAATGTATGGCTGCCCAAAATTGGTGATACCCGCTGTTATGTATGGATCAGAGTCGCTTACCAGTGAAAAACATCCCGCGGGGTGCGTCGGATAGGTTTCCAGAGCCACCCATGCGCTTACCGTTAAGGGCGCCGTTATGGCGCGTTTCAGCTTAGAATGCACGAAAGTAGAGTAGCCGTCCAGTCTTAGTGCCCGGCCGATCAGCCCCTCCGCCAATTCAGGCTGTTCGGATCTTCCCTGCCATACGTGGCCCGATACAGGATTGGTCCAGCCCGGTTCAAAGCGGCATTGGTAAATCGGCTGCTGCTGAGCCTTACAAACATGCCATGCCAGCCCTAGGGCGGCAAGAAAAATCAGGGTAGTTCGCATGGTAAGAAATTATCAAAAAAGAAAAGAGGATGCCCCGTCCCAGACAGACGCAGGCATCCCTTCTACTTCTATCAGATTACAATCCTTTCAGGTAGTCAATGGCATTTTTATAGATGGTACGGATATTTTGAGCATAGGCATTGGGGCGCCCGTCGTTCATACGCCACTCCATACCGCCGACGCCAAGCGTAATAATGGTACCCCGGAAACGCCCGCTTGGATTCCAAAGGATGATACCGCCCGTTCCCTGAGAAGCTACGTTCCAGTCCCACGTAGCCAACACTTCCGCATTGTAAAGCGTGGAGAAACTGCCATACTTGGGCGCGGCCAGCGGGTCCATCGTCCACATGGAATTATGGTCTTCTTTGAAGCCTCCGTCAATGACATTGACCTGCCCGTTGGCGTTGAAAGCTACACCGTTTGTAAGGATATTGGCAATGGGTGAATTCGTAAAGCCGACGGCCCAGGTATCGGCATTTGGCCCGCCTGCGCCCGTGCCGATGATCGTTCGCAAGCCGGACCGATCGCGGCCGAGCTCTTCAACAATCCCCGTACCATGCTGGCCGGCCAGTATCTTGCCGCCTTGCACATAAAACTTGGACAATACGTTGAGTTTTTCCAACAGAGCGGCCGGTTGTGCCGAAGACCCCACTTGATCGTGCATGTAAAAGATAACATTGACTCCCAGAAGCGCCTCATCGTCGAGTTCGGCATACGGGATATAAACGAAATCATCACCGTAAGTTTGTTGGGCCCACTCAGCGGCTTCCTGAACGTCGTCATCTGAAATCTGGGCTATGGTGGCCCCATCACCCAGACAGGCAATTTTCGAGGGCAGCAAAGTGGCTACGATGCGGTAAATACGCCGGCTGAAACCGTTGTCGGCGGTGACGGTTACGGGCTGCTCCAGATTGAGCGGAGTACCGCCGGCCGGGCTTATCGTCACTCCAGCCGGGGCCGTAGCGACATAAGTAACGTTGCGGAGGTCGGTATTGCCGGGCAAGCTGACCTGAATCAGACCTGAAAGGTGATCAATACTGGCCGGTTTGTTGTTGATTTTCACCTCCTCGATGATGTCGAGTATCGAAGGCCCTTCAATGTAGTTTTCGCGTTTCGAGCACGACCACGCGCTGATGAACAGCAAAAGGAATGTGCTGATTTGAACTAACTGCTTCATCTTATCCATGTTTTATAAGGTTCGCAAATAGTCAATGATATTGCGCGTGAATGTTTCCAGATTATTTTGATACTGGTTCACGGTGCCGTTCGAGTCAAATTCGTAGCCGATGATCGTATTCTCCAATGAAATGATACGGCCGTCGAAATTGGTAGGGATATTGAAGTCGAAATCTGCATCCAAAGAGCCGCTTGTCGGGAGGTATTCGATGGCTCCCACGCCGAATCCATCGCCAATCCAGCGAAGGGTACCCAACTTGACGGCGTTGAATTTTTTCTCCATCACCAGCACGCCCTCTGTTCCGCAGCAGGTGTAGCCGTTGATGCGGTTGTCAAAATGCTGCCACCAGATCAATCGAGCCTCGCGGGTGCCGGAATTTTGCAAATACAATTCTCCGTCGCCGGCAAGCGAAAGCCCGTTGAAAATAGGGTGGCCACGGCGGTCGGATGAAGTGTTGGCCACTTTTACGCTCAGGCCCCAGATGTCATCCGGCGGCTTGTTCATGTCCACGCAACCTCCTGCGCCGGCACAACCATATTCTGTGTATTGATAATTGCCGGGGCTGGGAGGTACGGAGTAATCGGCAGGGATGCGCCCGGTGACATGGATGAACGGCGTGGGGTCGCCCGCAATAAAGAGGTGGCCACCGTTTTTGACATAATTCGTCAGCGCCTGACTTTGGGGGGCGCCCGGTCGAAGTTGAGGCGGCAACATGCTCATCACATTGTCGGACGATGCCGAAAAGCCAAGATTGGGAAGCGGTGTCAGGTAATACAACATGACTACTTTCATGCCCATTAATGTCTGTGCAGAAATATTGGAGAATGGAATGTAGTGAAAGTCATTTTGGTAGGTAGCCTGCAAGAAAAGCGCTGCGGCGCGCGCGTCGTCATCCTGAATGGAATTTACATTGGCGCCGTCGCCGATGAATGCAATGGGCAGGCTTCCGGCTGTAATGTTCACCGTGTATTGTGCCGTAAGTCCTTCTGTATTTGTGACGGTGTAAGTGAGCGGGCCTGCTGAGAAATCGCGGGCTACCCCGCCGGCTGGAGAGATGGTCTGGCCGGGAGGTAAAGTGATGACGGGCGCGAGATTGCTCAGGTTGGTTCCGGGAGGCAATGTCAGCGAAATCATGCGCGTGCTGTTGAAGATGGTGGCCTCCTCGCCGTTGACTTCAAACTTCGTGATTTTGGGCCCTTCAATTTGAGTCACCGTCGCAAAATAAGACTTTCCTGTAAAGCCGTCATTAGAGATGACCGTGTACTTGACAGGATTGGTGAAGTTTTGGGCTACGCCCGATTCTGGTGTGGCAGTAGTGCCGCCGGGGATGGTGTACAGCGGCGCAAGCCGGGTTATATCCGCCTGACTGCCGACGGTGATGGCAATGGCGCCATTGGCCTGGTCAATAACGCCCATGTTGCTGCCAATGGCGAAGGTCATGATCATCGGGTCGCCAAAAGCAGCGATCGTGACGGTATATTTTCTGGCTATACCATTGTTGGTGACCGTAAAAACGACAGGGCCTCCGGAAAAGTCAACGGTTGAACCGGAGGCAGGCTGTACAACGGCTCCTTCGGGCAGGGTCATATTCACGTTTACGGTGGCAAGATCGGCGCCGGCAGGAAGCGTGTGCGTCACTACGGCGTTGGTGTGGTTGATTTCGGCCAACTCGCCATTGGCTTCAAAACTCCTGATGATGGAGTACGCATAGTCTGGTACAAGATCTGAGAATTTGGGATCCTGATCGCAGCTATGCAGCATCAAGCCGGCCAGCCCCAATACAAGCAGGTAGCTCAGCTTCGCCTGGTTTAACAATCGTTTCATATCAAGTTTGGTTAAAGTTTGAAATATTTGAATCAATAATTCGGGCGTTGCACATATACGCCGCCGGATGCGTCTATCTCTATCTGCGGCACCGGCAGGTACTCATCCCGGTTGGGCGTAAAGGAAGCGCCTGCATAATAGGTTCGCTTAGCGCTTTCTGCAGCCATATAGTTGTTGATCCATTGGCTTGCTATTCCCCAGCGAACGAGATCGTAGAAGTGATGGCCTTCGTTGTGCAATTCCAGGCGGCGCTCCATGCGCAGGGCTTTGCGCGCATAGTCCTGGCTGACCGTAGCAGGGTACAAATTGATTTGGTAGTTCGCTGCAAGACGCGTGTCATCTATGAAGTCGCGTACATAAGGCGAATTTTTGGCGCGCTCGCGAATCTGGTTGATGATGCTCATTCCGGTAGCCGTGTTGCCCAGTTCAATTGCAGCTTCTGCCTTCCACAGCATGACGTCGCTGATCTTGATGAGCGGAAAATCCAAAGCGCCCTTTGCCCAGGGGAACCCTCCGGAGGCCCGCTGGTCGGAGTTGGGATCAATCTGGTTTTTCTTCAGCACATAGTAGCCATAGGTTGGCACGTCCCGGCTCCAGTTGTCTTGCTGCGCCATCCGGTTCCAGGACTTCCACTTGATGCCCGGGCGGCCAACGGCATGATCCAGGCGGGGGTCCACGGGGGTTGTCACATCGCGGGGCGCCAGATCAGCGTTGTTGTAAGTGTCCAGCAAGGGCAAGCCGTCGGCATCTACCTTGAAGGCATTGACAAGATTCTGAGACGGCTTGTGGAAATCATCCCCATTGAGATACGGATGATTCACATCGTCGGCGGGCGAGTCCGGCGAGTTCAGCAAATTGCCGAAATTGAGATTGCCGTATTCAGAACCGTCGTTGATGGAGTACTGGATGGCAAAAACGTTCTCACTGTTGCCATATCCCGGAATGGAATAAAGCCGCTCTATATCTTGCGCCAGGCTATATGGCCCTGCCAGCACCCGGTCTGCATGCGCTATCACTTCGCTCCATTGCTTTTGGAAGAGTTTGGCCTTGGCCAAATAAGCATAAGCTACCAATTTGTTGACGCGGCCAAGCTCAGGTTGGGTTTCGGGTAAAATGGGAATGGATGCCAGGAGGTCTTCTTCAATTTTGCCCCACAGGAAAGCCTGATCAAAAGAATTGGGTACTTGCGCCATCTGGTCCACAGGCGTCTGATCGCTGACATAGGCGAAAGTGCCGAAATTCTTCATCAGCTCAAAGTAGAAATGCGCTCGCAGTACGCGCAATTCGGCGATCCGCAGTTCTTTTTTGTCAAAGCCGGTAGCGGCATTCAGGCTCCGGATGGCGTTGTTGACGCGGAAAATGGCAAAATATAGTGCCCTCCACAGGTTGTACACATTTTCGGAAGATGGGAACACCTGATGTATTTCCAGCGCGTGCATGCCGCCGCCGGGATTGTCGCCCACGCCGCCGCCGCCTTTGTAGGCATCGCCGCTGCGGATGTCTGAAAACGCCCAGTTGGAGGGCGCATGGTCAAATGGCCAGTGGTCGCGGAATTCGCCGGTGTTGTACCGGTAGTCGAGCGCTCCGTAGGCATTCACTACCAACTGCTCTATATCCAGATTCTCTTCCGAAATGACATTTTCGGGTTGTACGTCCAAAAAATCTTTGGAGCACCCGGCCAGCAGGAAGAGTGAGAGCAGTATCGCCGGAATAGATGATAAATTTTTCATAATCATTGCTGGTTTTTTTTGTTAGAAATCCAGGCTCAGACCAACGGTCATGGAGCGGGTGTGCGGATACAGATTCAGCCCTGCAATACCGATGCCTGTGCGGCTCAACCCCCGCACCTCATAATCGAATCCTGTAAAATTGGTCAGGTTGATCAGGTTCTCGCCCTGCACATAGATGCGCGCATTGCGCAAGCCCATGCGGCCTAGCGACGCGCCCGGCAGTGTGTAGCTCAGGCTGATGGTTTTGAGGCGGAAGAAAGAGCCGTCTTCTACAAAATAGGTAGAGGGGCGCGTCTGGTTGTTGATGTCGGCCGTGTTCAGCGCAGGTATCAGAGAATTGGCATTGTCGGGCCTCCAGGCGTCAAGGGTGTTTCGACCGTGGTTGAAGCCGAAATAGGGGAAGTCGAGCAGGTTGCGCTGGGCATTGTACATGTCGTTGCCGTGGCGCCCGTCGAAAAACAGGCTCAATCCCCATTGTTTGTAGCTCATATTGGCGCCGATACCATAGGTAAAATCCGGGTGCGGATTGCCGATGATGGTTCGGTCTTCCTGGTCTATGACGCCGTCGCCGTTCAGGTCGCGGTAGCGTATGTTGCCAAGCGCCTTGCCGGGTTGGGCGGCGTGAACGGCCACTTCTTCCGGCGTTCTGAATATGCCGTCCGCTACGAAGCCGAAATACGAGCCTATGGCGTAGCCGACGCCGGTGTAAGACACGCCTTCCAGGATGAAATCTTCCGAATTATTCAGCGATGTCACCTTGTTGCGGTAAGCAGAAAACAGTACATTGAATCCGTAATTGAAATCCGACTTGCGGTTGGACTGGTAGCCGAGCACGAGGTCAATACCTCTGTTCACCATGTCGCCGGCATTGTAAAAGAGCGTTTTTCCTGCCTCGCCCAACACGGATGGCTGCACGGTTTGCAAAAGCAGGTCGGTGGTGTTCTTCTCATAAACATCCATTGAAAAATTGACCTTGTAGTCAAACAGGGTCATGTCCAGTCCCAGATTGGTTTGGTAGCTCTGCTCCCATTTCAAATCCGGATTGCCCACCTGACTGGCCGAGACGCCGGTGGCGATGTTTCCGCTGCCTGTTCCGGCGAGGTCATAGTTGCTGTATTCAATAGCCGAAATGAAGATGCTGTACTGGGCATACTCGGCGATGTCTGCGTTGCCGTTGCCCCCCCAGGAGAACCGGAGTTTCAAGTCATTTATGTTTTTGTTGTTGGCCAGAAAGGCTTCCCGGCTCAGTGTCCAACCCAAAGAAACGGTCGGAAAAATGGCATAGCGATTGTTGCGCCCGAAGCGGGAGGAGCCGTCGCGGCGCAAACTGGCAGAAACAAAGTATTTGTCGGCGAAATCATAGGAAGCTTTGGCAAAGAGCGAACTGCGGCGGCTGTCGGCGCCTACGCCATACGCGTCCAGAATGGAATTGTCGGCAATGACGTCGTATTGCTCAATGTTGTCATAATCAATCTCCGTGCCCACGGGCACTTGTATCCGGTGAAAGACATGATCCTGCTTTCGCTCAAATACTTCCTGGCCTACAAAGGCATTGATGGTGTGGTTGCCGAAGTCCCTTCCATAGGTCAATAGGTTGGTCCATATATAGGTGGCGGCATTGTTGCGGTTTCGGGCAAAACGGGAAAAATCCTGGCCATTGAGCAGTATCCTGTTGCCGAGCAGACTTCCATTTTGATTGAAGAACTCCGTTTTTTCGTCGTATTTGAAATTGTTGTAATCAAAATTGTACTTGGAGCTGAAAGACAAATGGGGCGTGAGCGCAAAATCGGCATACACGTTGCCAAAAGTGCGGAGGGTTTTCTGGACGTTGTTGCGGTTGATGTACAGGATGGCCAGCGGGTTCCACTTGTCCTGCAGACCAGCGCCGGTGGGGCCTCCCCAGGAGCCGTCTTCTCCGTAAACGGGGATGAGCGGGTTTTGCAGCAGGGCATCTTCGACCACAGGCGCATTGTCGCCTCCATTTTTAACCTCATTGAATTGCGAGACAGTCAGATTTTCTCCGATGGTCAAAAAATCGCCGAACAGCTTCACGCTTGAGTTCAGGCGCAAGTTTCCACGGCGGTAGTAGGTATGTTCAATGATGCCGTTGTCGCCGGCATAACCTGCTCCGGCAAAGAGCCTCCACTTGTCTTTGGCAATCGAATAACCCAGATCGGTGGTGGTAGAAATGGAATTGCGCAAAATCACATCCACCCAGTCTGTGTTGGAAAGACGGAGGTTTTTGCCCGCATCCAGAAATTCGGGCAGTTCCGTACCCGGTGTGTAAGAGAAGTTGCCTGCAGTCACCGGGGTCTTACCCTGTGCCAGATAGCGAACATCCAGCCACTCCTGAGCGCCCAGTACGCTGAAATTTTCGCGCACTCTGTTGGAAGTCACCTGTGTATTGAAGGTAAAGCCGCTTGCTCCCTTCCGGGCTTGCCTGGTAGTGACAATGATGACGCCGCGCGCCGCCTCTGTACCGTAGATACCTGCCGAGGCTGCGTCCTTGAGCACCTGAATGCTTTCAATTTCGTTCGGATTCAATCCCGAAGGATTGGTGGTCTGTACGCCGTCTATGACCCACAGCGGGCCGGTGCCCCCGAATACGGAGGTGAGCCCCCGGATGGAAATTTGGGTGTCGTTGCCGCCGGGCACCCCCGAAGAGGTGAAGGTCAGGCCGGGTACTTTCGATTGTAATTTTGTAATGACGTTCGGGGTGGCCACATCGGCAAGGTCGGCGGCATCCACGATGGAGATAGCGCCGGTGATTTCCCTTTTTCGCTGGGTGGTGTACCCGGTTACGACAACGGTTTCAAGCAAACTACCCGTCGTGAGGGCCACGTTCACGTTTTGTACGCCCACAATAGACACCTCTGCCGGCTGGTAGCCTGTGTAGGAAATGGTGAGCGAAGCGGCGTTGTCTTGTACTACAAGGACAAATGAGCCGTCCACTTCAGTAGTGGTACCGATGGAGGTGCCTTTCACCAGTACGTTGGCGCCGATGAGCGGTTCGTTCGTTTCTACGTCTGTTACTTTTCCCGTCACAGTTCGCTGGGCCAGAGCGAATTGCGCCGAAAAAAACAGCACAAAGAGCGAGATCAACTTCATTTTCATACATTTATGGTATTAATGACTGATTGAATAGGCAGATGTTCCGCTCAGGCGGACATCTGCATTTTGTTCGGCTATCGCCAGATGGAGCGGAGCCGGAAAGCCTCCGCCTTTAATAGTTTTACGCTGCCTTTCTCGGAATACAGTGCGATCTGATGGAAGTCTTCGCCGGGAAAGAAGATATCTGTCAATACGGTAGCGCCGCCGTCGGCAAAGAGTTCGGCGGAAGCGGCATCCAGAAACAGGTGCATCCGGATGGTCTTTTCTTCTGAAAGCCGGGGCGCGGAGTGATTGCTTCGGGCAAATTTGTCGGAGAAGGATATATTGCCTGTATTTCTGCGGTCGCTGTAAAACTGTTTTGCAGCGGCATTGTACCCTACGCGGTATTGCTCGCCCTTGCTGTTGGAAAGTTGTACGCCAAAGTCGGGGTAGGCGCCGGCGGGTAGTTCAAAGTCCAGGACCAGTTCCATTTGCGCCGGCGAGGTAGCCCCGATTTGTGCTGTGATATCCAAGAAACCTGACAGTTCAGCGCTTTCCAACCTGCGAGCCGAAGCGCGCAAGTTTTGCAGTTCTTTCACAGGCTCCGAGAACACGCGGTAGCCTTCACCGGTCTTCCGAAGTGTGAGCGTTCGTGGAATGGTAGTCGAGCTGCGCCATTTTTGAGTGGGTACGCGGGTGGCGTAGTCCCAGTTGCTCATCCAGCCGATAAAAATGCGGCGGCCGTCTTCTTTGGGAATATCCGACCAGGTGACCCCGGCATAGTTGTCACGGCCATAGTCGAGCCAGACAGCTTTTTCTCCGCTCACGTCGGGAGCGAATGTGGGGTCCAACTCCAATTTTTTACCGTCAAAATTTCCTACGAAATATTGTGTGCCGGAGCCGCCGTTGGCAGCGCCCGGATTGATGCTGAGCAGCAGCACCCATTTTTTTTCGTTGCTGCCCTCTACCTGAATAGGAAACAAATCCGGGCATTCCCACACGCCGCCGTGTGATCCCCACTCCTTGCCGAAATCGCTGAGGTGCGTCCACTCGGTCAGATTATCCGATCTCCATAGTTTTACATGGTCGGCGGCGGCAAATACCATCACCCACTGTTGGGAGGCTTCATCCCAGATCACTTTGGGGTCCCGGAAATCTCTGATTTTCTGAGTGTTGGGCACTACCGGATTGCCGGGATATTTGGTCCAGGTGCGGCCTTTGTCGTTGCTGTACGCGATGCCCTGATATTGAAAATCGGAGCGACCGGCGCGTTCTGCATCCGGGTTGTGATAGGTAAAGATGGCCACCAACGGCGGCCGACCGTTTTGGCCCAATCCACTGGTATTGTTCCAGTCCACTACTGCGCTGCCGGAAAAGATGTAGCCCAGCGAATCGGGGTACAGCGCAATGGGCAGATGCTCCCAATGTACCAAATCAGTACTGACGGCATGGCCCCAGTGCATAGGCCCCCACACGTTGCTGTCCGGATAGTATTGATAGAAAAGGTGGTATTCCCCATCGAAGTAGAACATCCCGTTGGGATCGTTCATCCAGTTTTCTGCCGGTGAAAAATGGAACTGCGGCCGGTGTGGCTCTTTGTACATGGACTGCTGTCTGCTCGCAGGTGAAAGCGCACAGGAATGCAGCATCCATCCAGCTAAAATTATAAAAACTGTGTTGCGTAATGTATTCATGCCAAACGATTTTCAAGACAAACCTTACCCTGCACTCTTGCCGCTTGCTTCGGCGAATGCTGAAAGGAAGTTCGGGCGGAATCTCCCGAACTCCGGTCAAACTCACGAAAGTGATGTATGAAACTTATGCTTTTCTACCTGTCATCTGTACCTCCAGCGCTTCCAGCGATATGCCTTTCGTTTCGGGCATCATCCTCCATACGAAGATCAATTGCAAGACCATCATGAAGGCAAAGATGCCGAACACCGGCGCAGCGCCTATACTTTTGAACAACACAGGCACCAGCGAGGGAATAACGGCAGCCAGTATCCAGTGTACCGAACTCCCGAAGGCCTGACCGGCGGCGCGCAGGTGGTTCGGAAAAATTTCAGAGATAAAAACCCAAATCACCGCACCCTGCCCAACGGCATGAGAAGCTATGAAAAGGAATAAAAAAACAGGCACGGCCATTCCTTTGATATTGAGCATGAAAGCCAGCGCCACCAATGAAAGCGATATGACATAGCCCACCGAGCCTATATACATGAGTTGCCGGCGGCCAAAGCGATCTATCAGCGAGAGTCCGATGAGGGTAAATATCAGGTTGATGACGCCGATGCCTACGCTGCTGAGCAGTGCGGAGCTTTTCTCCAGGCCGGCGATCTCGAAAATGCGGGGGGCGTAGTACAAAAAGGCGTTGATACCTGAAAATTGATTGAAAAAAGCGACCAGAAAGGCCAGCGTCAGGGCAAAGCGGTACTTTGGCGTAAAAATCGTTTCGCCTTTTACGACGTCCACCTGATCTGAAAGGATACGGTCCATTTCGGCTTCCACATTCATGCCGGGGTCTATGAGCCGAAGCGTCTTGGCCGCCGCGTCGCGGTCGTGCTTTTTTACCAACAACCAACGCGGGCTTCGGGGCACGCCCAGCACCATCACCGTATAAACAAGCGCCGGAACAGCTTCCACGCCTACCATCCAACGCCAGGCATTTTCGCCCAGACCGCTGAGCAGGTAATTGCTCAGAAAGGCTACCAATATGCCAAACACGATGTTGAATTGGTACAAAGCCACCAGCTTGCCCCGGTCATTGGCAGGAGCGATCTCGGAAATATAGGCCGGCGCTGCTATGGTGGAAGCGCCCACGCCCAGACCGCCGAGAAAACGGAAAAAAGCAAAGGTGAAGGGATCGGCGGCGAGGGCAGAACCTACTGCCGATACGAAATAGAAAACGCCTATCCAAAAAAGCGTCTTTTTGCGGCCCAGCTTATCGGTGGGAATACCGCCCAACAAAGCTCCCACTACCGTGCCCCACAGCGCCGAGGCCATGACTACAAAGCCGTGAAAGACTTCACCGCGGGGCCATAACTTCTGTAGCGACAAGTCGGCTCCGGAAATGACTACCGTATCGAACCCGAATAAAAAACCCGCGAGCGCTACGGTAATTGACCAAGTAAAGATTTTGCGGTGATTCATACTTTCAGAATTTTGCACCACAAAAGTACTTGTCAGCACAACAGGCCGGGCTTCAGGATTGGTTCAAAGTTTCTTTAAAATTCGCGCATGTACCGAATGGCCACCAAACTGCTCATTTTCAATAATTTAAAGTTGTTGTAAAAAATACAAAATCCCTGCCCGGTCTTTGGTATTGTTGCGCGCAGTTGTAGGTTTGTTGCATCAACACCTTGAGGAAAAGCCGTCCTTCAGGTGTTTGCTTCCCGCCGGAAGGAGGACGGAGGCACCCCGTAACGCGACCGGAATACCGTAGAAAAATAATCGGGAGAGGAGTATCCAACCTGATACGCGATTTCAGCCACCGGCAAATGGCCTTCAGCCAGCAATACCTCCGCTTTTTTGAGGCGTATATTTTGAAGATAATCGCTGATGCTTTCGCCCAACAGTGCCGTTACTTTCCTGTAAATCTGAGACCTCGACAAGCCAAATTCCCGGCATAAATCTGACACTTGGAAATCTTGCCTGGCATAATGCCTTTCCATATAGTCTGCAAACTGCCGCACAAAATCTACATCCAGAGCGTTGGCGCTCCGTTCAGCCGGTAAGGCGGGCGCATCTGCAGTAGAAAAAGCCGAAATGCCTTTGCTGAAATGCTCGCGCAGCATTTGCCGGTTGAGCAGCAAAGACCGGATGCTGGCTTGTAAAAAATGAATATTGAAGGGTTTGGTCAAATAAATATCCGCACCGGCCTCGGCCCCCTCAATTTGTTGCGCCGTCGCACTGCGGGCCGAAAGCATAATGACAGGGATATGAGAACTGCGCAAATCGGATTTCAGCGCACGGGTGATTTCTATGCCGTTCATGCCGGGCAGCATCACATCGCAGATGATAAGGTCGGGTGTGTGATCCAGCGCTTTTTGAAGCCCTTCGTTGCCGTCTGTCGCTTGCAAAACCTGATAAGAGGCGCTGAGCTTCTTTCGCAGGAAGAGCTGAAGGTCTTCATTATCTTCAATAATCAAAATTTGCCGGCCGGCGCTTTCATTTTCCATCTCGCCGGATATTTCCTGCCAGTCGGTATCCGGGGCTTGGAGGAAATCATGGTGCGATAAGTAAGCGGTATTTTCGCTCGTCATTTGGTCTGCCCGCAGGTGTTTGTTGCCCAATGGCAACGAAACCAGGAAGCGACTGCCCCTGCCCTTGGTGCTTTGCACGTCAATGGCGCCGCCGTGTAGTTCTACCAGCGCTTTAGCCAGCGCAAGCCCCAGGCCGGTGCCTGCCTGCGGCCGCTCTTCCCCCTGATAAAACGGCTCGAAAATATGCCTCAAATCCTCTTCCTGTATGCCTTGGCCGCTGTCTTCAACGGTGATTTTTGCCCGGTTTTCAAAAACGTCCACAGCGACCGTCAGGTAAATTTTGCCTCCATCGAGGGTAAATTTGAACGCGTTGGAAAGCAGGTTGAACAGTACTTTGTCCATCATACCGGCATCTATCCATACTGGGAGTTGCTCGAGGCGGCTCAATAATTGAAAATCTATACCTCGTTTTTGGGCGGTATTGCCAAAACTCTCCATGATTTTTTTTACAAACGCGATCAGGTCGTTTTCCGCAGCCCGCAGCTTCATTTGACCGCTTTCCGACTTTCGGAAGTCCATCAATTGATTGACCAAATGCAATAAGCGAAAGGCATTCCGTCGGATGTGGGCCAGACTCTGCTGTACGTCTTTGCTGATTGTGGGCGAGGGCAGCAAGTCTTCGGCAAAACCTAAAATGAGCGTGAGCGGCGTCCGAAACTCATGGCTGATATTGGTAAAAAAATCTACTTTGGCTTGCGTCGCCTGTTTTACTTCATCCGACATAGCCATGATTTGCCGCTCATGCTCCAGAATTTCTTGGTTTTTGCGTTCGAGGCTGTCAAGCGCGGTCTGTTTTGCCCGCAAGGATCGCCATAAAAACACGCCCAGTACCAAAGACAGCAGGAGGCTCGACAACAGAATGAAAATATATACCCGCTGATTGCGGTAAATAGATTTCAGCCCGGCCAGATTGCTCATTTGTTCGTCTATGCTCTCTTGCAGGCTTTGAACTTTCTTCATTTGGTTGTGCAGAATGCGGGCGTTGTCTTTATTGATGACGATGGTCTCCAGATTATTTTGCTTTTCGTAAGGTAGTCGGTTGAGTATGGATACGGCAAGCCGGATGGCCTCCGCTCCGCCCGTAGGATACAACAGGGATGCGTCCAGAATACCGTCTTCCACCGCTTGTATGCCTCGGCCGGTGCCGGGTATGCCGTCTATCCCCACAAAGAACATACGAGTTCCCCGCCCCTGCTCTTTGGCTATTTTATAAGCCGTTTCAGCCAGCAGATCCGTGTGCCCGAAAATGGCACTGACGTCGGAATGTCGTTTCAGCATATCCGGAAATCTGGCTTCAATGTCGTTCAACCCGCCTACCGTTTCCAGCACTGCGGCGATTTCCAGGCCGGGAGCTGCGGCAATACCGTCTTTGAAGCCCCGGCTGCGCTCTATGGCCGGCGAAATCGCGAGGGGCAATTGTATTTCTATGATCTTACCCCGGCCGTTCAGCCGGTTGGCGAGGTACCGGCCCGCCGTTTTTCCTATTTCGTAATTATCGGCGCCTATGTAGGCCGTATATAATTCCGAATCCGTTTCCCGGTCAATCAGAATTACCGGGGTTCCTGATGTATAGACCTCCTCTATGATGTGGGTGAGCGGCTTTGACTCATTGGGAGATACGATCAAAATGTCTATGCCGCTCGCTACGATCTCCCGAATTTGTTCTACCTGTTTTTCACTTTCGTTGCCGGATACGCGCATTTCAAATTCCAACTCCGGATGAAGTTCCAGCTCGCGGTACATCTCGCTGTTCATTACATCGCGCCAAGGATCGTCGCAGCATTGGGCAAAGCCGACGCGGTATTTCTTCTCCGGGGTAGTCTCCTTACAGGCAGGACAGAGCCACAAAAAGAGAACCGACACCCATATTGCGATGCTTGCAAATAGCTTCATTTGAGCATATACTACTTTCGACACACAATATAAGACAACTTGGCCTAAGGAAGTGGTAAAGAACTCAAAAAAAGTAGCGGCATATCTATCGGTAAAGACGTAAGGGAGGAAAGAACATCCGTAATTGGTATTCACCGGCTGATACTGGCGGCTCCCTACATCAAAAACCCACTCTGTGCCTTCATCGCCGGCGGAATATCCGTATCGCCGATCATTTCGCGGAGGTCAATTTCGATGGCGCGGGCGATGGAAGAGATAGGTACGTCGTTGTAGGAGCCTTCAAATGGGTTTTCGGAGTAGTCGCCGATTTTTTCCATCAGGAAGAAAATCCAGATGATGAGCGCCGACATGGGCACCGTGAGCCACACCCACCAGTCGCCCAGTTGAGCAAACGTGTCCAACATGCCGAAAGGAGTGAGCACGCTGAAAACCATGCTCAGCCACAAGGCAGTAGAAGCATACTGGCGCGGAAAGGGGAAGTTTTTGATGCGTTCACTGCCCCCCTGTTGTTCATAAAAAGACGTGATAAGTGCCTGCAACTCCATGTGGCGAAAGTCTTCAAAACTGCCCGCATCTCTCAGTTCCTGCAATCGTTCAGACTGTTTGGCGAGTATCTGGGTGGCGATGTTGGTCTTGCTTTTGTAAAATTGAAATTCCTGTTCAGAGATAAAATGGATGATCTCATCGTCCAAGCGGTTGAAATATTCCTCGCACACTTCCGGCAAATACAGTCCCTTGATTCGTTCCTCGGCGTGTTCCCACTCCCGACTGAGGCGAAGCTGGTGCCGCAGGGCTATGAGCCAGGCGATATGCCTGTAAATGAGTTCCTTGCGATGCTCCTCTGCCTGCGGCCCCTGCACGAAAGCCATGAGCGCGGCCCCAAACGAGCGGCTGCTGTTGACGATGCCGCCCCAGATTTTGCGGGCCTCCCAGGTGCGGTCGTAGGAACTGTTGTTTTTGAAACCCAGGTAAAAGGCCACCGCTATGCCGATGACGCTGACGGGCTGCCAGGGCAGGGCCACGTTGATGTGTGCAAAATGATACACCGCAGTGATAACGGCAGCGTACAAAAAACCGAGTATGAAGGGCTTCTTCGACCAGTTGAAGGTCATCCAGAAGCCGTAATTGCGTTTGACGTACATGATAGAGTAGGATTTTGAGTGCCAAAAGTAGAAAAATCGGTTAAAAACATATCTTCGCGAAGCGGACGGGCCAAGATGCCTCATTGCTGCCACTTTGACAAAAAAAAGCCTCGCCTGCCTGTCATTTTTTGCCTTACAGCCTCACCATTATTCTTACATGCCTCCGAAAACCGGGAAAATTCGTTTTTTTGTCGAAGAAAAGCCGCTGTACCTGGTATTTGGCCGCGTCTTTGTAGTTTGGAAAGCCAAGCTTGCAGCTTGAGACTTATGGCTTGCAGCCCTCCGCAATATTTCAAAAATTACATCTTCACAACCAACCGCATCATGACGTACGACAATTTCACCATAAAAGCCCAGGAGTCCATCCTCAAGGCCCAACAAATTGCAGGCGGCTTCAATCAGCAACAGGTGGACACCATCCACTTGGTAAAAGGCATGCTGGAAGCCGATGAAAACGTGCCCAATTTTCTGATGCAAAAACAGGGCGTGAACATCCCGCAGCTCAAACGCCAGTTGGACGAAGCCATCGCTTCCTACCCTCGCGTGGAAGGCTCCGACAAACAATACCTTACCAACGACGCCAATGCCGCTCTGGCTGCCGCCAAAAAGATGCTCAAAGACTTCGGCGACGAGTACATCTCTATTGAACTCATGTTGCTGGGCATTCTCAAAGGCAACGACCGGGGCGCCAAACTGCTCAAAAGCCTCGGCATGACCGAAGACGGCACCCGCGCCGCCATTCAGGAACTCCGCAAAGGCCGCAAAGTGCAGGACCCCGGCGCCGAAGACACCTACAACGCGCTGAACAAATACGGCGTGAACCTCAACGAACAGGCCGAAAGCGGCAAGCTCGACCCCATTGTGGGCCGCGATGAGGAAATCCGCCGCGTTTTGCACATCCTCTCCCGCCGCAAGAAGAACAACCCGCTCCTCATCGGCGAGGCCGGCGTGGGCAAAACCGCCATCGTGGAGGGCATCGCATGGCGCATCGTCAAAGGCGACGTGCCCGACAACCTCCGTGAAAAGAAAATTTATGTGCTCGACATCGCGGGCCTCATTGCCGGCGCCAAGTACAAGGGCGAGTTTGAAGAGCGCCTCAAGGCCGTTATTCAGGAAGTGATCGAATCGGCGGGCAAAGTCATCCTTTTTGTGGATGAGATTCACACGCTCATCGGGGCCGGCGGAGGTCAGGGCGCTATGGATGCCGCCAACATCCTGAAACCGGCATTGGCTCGCGGCGAACTCCGCACCATCGGCGCTACTACTTTGGACGAGTACCAAAAGTATTTTGAAAACGATAAAGCTCTGGTGCGCCGCTTCCAAACCGTCCTCATTGACGAACCCAGCGTGGAAGATACCATCTCCATCCTGCGCGGCTTGCAGGAGCGCTACGAGGTGTATCACAAAATCGAAATTTTGGACGAGGCCCTCATCGCCGCCGCCGAGCTTTCGCATCGCTACATCGCCGACCGCTTCCTGCCCGACAAAGCCATTGACCTCATAGATGAATCCGCCGCCAAGCTCCGCCTCGAACTCGATTCCGTGCCCGAAAAAATTGACGAGTGGGACCGCAAGGTGCGCCAGTTGGAAATAGAGCGCGAGGCCATCAAACGCGAAGGCGACAAAAAAGTGCTCGACCACATACAGGAGCAAATTGCCAACGCCCGCGAAAAACGCGATGCCCTGCGCGCCGCCTGGCAAAGCGAAAAGGAAATTGTGGATACCGTTCAGGAAATCAAAAAGGAAATCGAGGAACTCGAATTGCAGGCAGAGCGCGCCGAACGCAACAGCGACTACGAAACGGTGGCCAAAATTCGCTACGGCGAACTCCAAACCCGCCAGGCCATGCTCAAGGCCGCCGAGGAAAAATTGGAAAAGCTACCCGAAGAAAATCGCTTCACCAATCAGCAGGTCACCGCCAACGACATTGCCGATGTGGTTTCCCGCTGGACGGGCATTCCGGTGGCCAAAATGCTGCAAAGCGAAAAGGAAAAACTCCTCAAATTAGAGGATGAAATCAGCCAAAGGCTCATCGGGCAGCAGGAGGCCGTCGTGGCCGTGTCTGACGCTGTGCGCCGCAGCCGGGCCGGTTTGGGCGATGCCGACCGACCCATCGGTTCTTTCATCTTCCTCGGTCCTACCGGTGTGGGCAAAACGGAACTTGCCAAAACCCTCGCCGAAATGCTCTTTGATGACGAAAAAGCCATCACCCGCATTGACATGAGCGAATACCAGGAGCGCCACACCGTTTCCCGCCTCGTGGGCGCGCCTCCAGGCTATGTGGGCTACGAAGAAGGCGGCCAACTCACCGAGGCCGTGCGCCGCAAGCCTTACTCCATCATCCTCTTGGACGAAATCGAGAAGGCGCACCCCGACACGTTCAACATCCTGCTGCAGGTATTGGACGACGGTCGCCTCACCGACAACAAAGGCCGCGTGGCCAATTTCAAAAACACCATCATCATCATGACCTCCAACATGGGCGCCGAGACGATTTTGGAAAATTTTGAAGACTTAGACGCATTAGGCGACAAACACCGCGCAGAGATCATCGAAACCACCAAAGTGGAAGTCCTCGACCTGCTCAAACAAAACCTGCGACCGGAATTCCTCAACCGCATAGACGAGCAAATCGTATTCCTGCCGCTGACCAAAGCCGAGATCAAACAGATTTTGCAACTGCAACTGCGCAAAGTGGAAAAAATGCTGGCCCGGCAGCGCATCGTCATCAAAATGAGCGACACAGCCATGAACCTGCTCGCCGATCTGGGCTACGAACCGCAGTTCGGCGCCCGCCCCATGAAGCGCGTACTGCAAAAAGAGGTCATCAACGAACTCTCGCGCCTCGTGCTGGCCGGCACATTCGGTCCCGGCGACACCATTTACATCCACACCGATGCCAAGGGGCTTACGTTTTCAAAAGACCCCTTCCCCGGCGCCATACATATACCCGAAGCCGCCGGCGAAGACGACGAGGCCGAAACAGCATCGCCCATTTCGGATGCGCAAATTGCCGATTCCACCATCCCTGCCGAAGACCGCAAGCGCCGCTTAGAAGATTTGGACAAAGCCACCAAAGACCTCCTTGATGCCATAGACAACATCGAACCGGATGAAGACCCGGAGGGCTGAGAAAAGTAGGGAGCAACCAGACTATGGGTAAAGACCAGCAACGGTAAGCATTGCCCTGATTTCGACGCGCTCTCGAAGGTTAAATTCAAGGAGTTTCGAAGTGGCTTTCCCAACTTGTGTTTTCGGCATTATTTGAAACGGCTTTGGGAATTCTGCAATACTCGCAGCGATTTCCAGCACGTTCAATCACAAAATGGCGGACTATGCGTGAAATATAAGCACTCATTTTTCGGCAATTCGCAGTAGTGCTTTGGTTTTCGCCATTTGAACAACATGCTCGATAAGCATAAACTGTTCCATCTCGCGGTTTTCTTCTGGCGAAAGCCCTTGGTCGGTATTTTTAGACAAAAGAAAATCCATTCGTTCCTGCCACCTCTTGGAGGTTTTGAAGGCGAGAACTTTACGAGGGGAAAGGTTTGCCAAAAACTGCGCGAGTTCTTCAAATGCCATTACCGGTTCTGCTGTCATCTGCTTATGGTATTGAATGTTTTACAAAGTTACAAAAGGTTGCCCACATCAAGTCCCTACTCTCTCACAAACCGCCCCACTGCCACCGCCCCGCCCTCGCTCCGATACAGCAGCAGGTACATGCCCGCCGGCAAGGCCGACACCTCCAATGGCCACACTTCCGGCACAGCATCCAAGTATTGCGTTTTCAGCAGTCTGCCCTGCGCATCGTACAGCGCCAACTGCCCCCTGCCGCCCTCCGGCAATTCCACATTCAGCGACTCCCGCGCCGGATTGGGATACAGCATCAACTGCTCCACCGCCGCCTGTGCCTCGCCGGTAGCCGTATAAACCCCGCAGGGCTGCCCGCCCACAAAATTGAAAATGCCGTGCGTGGGGGATTCGTAGCAGTTGAAGGTGTGCAGGAAAAAGTCAACAGTCTCTCCGGATCCCCAAAAAAAATAAATCGCCGGCGCACTGCCGATGCCCTCATATATTTTGGAATGATCCACATAATTAAACCAGGGATGTGTCCAGGTGACGTATTGTGTGCGAATGGCCATGCCGTTTATATCGGTAAACCCGACGGAATCCACAAAAATTTGCATCGAGTCGGCAGGTGTCTCTCCGAACCAATAACTGCAAACCGGTACTCACCAAGATTCGCCCGCTCCCTTGTTGAAGTCAAAAACCAGCCCGAAACGGCCCGACTCTTCGTCGTATAAATAAACGCGGCCTTCCTCTTCATAAGTGAATTCCCTGCCTTCACATCCGGGAAGCCACCAGGTATCCAACACTCGGCAGTTCTTCCCGGCAATGATGGTATCGCCGACCACTTCCGAAATATATACGCTATACGGAGAACTACCACCACCCGGCATAAAATCTGCAACAGAATGATAATACTTCGCCCCTACGGGCGCCCACTCCAATTGCGCCTGCGCCGGAGCCAGAGCGATCAGCATCAACAAGAGGAAAATGAGTTTTTTCATGGTTGTGTGTTTTTGTGACGGTTCATCAATATTCCATAAGACGCAGGTGAAAAAGACTATATTTGCAAGGTCTAAAAAAACCTTAAAGCCATGAAGCATTTCATCCTTTCAGCCTTTTGTCTGGCGTTTTTGAGTTGCAATTCCGTCAAAAAAGCCGAACGTGTTTTCGGAAGCGAACTCTTCGCGCACTGGGTACACTCGCACGAAGAAGACAGCGCCGATTACCGCGTATTCCGCCGCGCCGATTATGCGTTCCCGCCGTCTCGTGGCCGCGAGGGGTTTGAAATCAAATCCGACGGCAGTTTTGCGCACCATCAGATCGGGCCTGTTGACGCGCCTGTGATGGTGGCGGGTAAATGGAAATTGCAGGGCGACAACATCCTGCGCATCAGCCCGCAAACCGGCGATGCCTGGACGCTCCAAATTGTAGAGGTGAGTAAAGACGTACTGAAGGTAAAGTAGGTCTTGTTACGGGAGGGGCGACCGCCTGCCACCCCTCCCATACTGCCGGAACAGCCGCCCGGCTTATTCCGTCCGGCGATCCCCGGCCATCCTTTTGGCCCCGCCGATCAATGCTGCACGAACAAATGGATGTTCTCTGCTGCCCGCTGCACCTTGGGGTAGTCTATCCGGTAATGGATGAATTTTCCCTCGCGCTCGGTGATGACCAATCCTGCCGATCTCAAAATCTTCAGGTGTTGGGAGGTGATGGATTGCTCCAGATTCAGAGTGCTGTAGATTTTGTTGACGTTGATGCTCTCGTGCTCGTCAATAAATTTCAAAATTTGAAGCCTCAACGGGTGCGCCAATGCGCGCAATAACTCCAACGAATATTGGAGCTTGTCGTTGTTCACAACAACTTTAGCCTTACTCATAGCGATGTTTGTGTAGTTTTCAACAAAGGAGATAAAAAAAATCGTCGTCAGTACTTACTTGGGGGGAAAGTATGTCGAAGTAGAACCGCAAAACAGGCGCAGCGCCCTTTTTGCTCAGGCCAGCAATTCCTCTACCAGATGCGATATCTGCGAAAGGCGCTCTTTATTCAAATGGTAGTGAATGAATTTGCCGCTGCGCTCGGTATAAACGATACCGGCCCGGCGCAAAATGGCCAAATGCTGGGATGCCACCGACTGCTCCAAACGGAGTTTTACAAAGATATCGGTTACATTCATGCCCTCGCCCTCTTCCAAAAGAGCGATGATGCGTTGGCGAAGTTTGTGATTGACGGCCCTCAGAACGAGCACCGCTTTACGAAGTTCGGCATAGTCTAATTGTACGTCGTTCAGCCCCTGCTTGAGTACAACCGACTCTGTTTTTTGTTTTCTCATGGCGAAAGTATTGGTATCGGCATTATTGCCTCTCAAAGTAGTATTCAAAGACTGTACCAAAAATTTCAAATCTTAATTTTTGTAAGTCCGTAGCGCTCTGGCCGCAAAGTTACAAAAACATTTGAATAATACAAATATGTACAAAAACATTCTGCCGTTCCATAACGCAATGGAGCCGTTCGCATTGCATTTGGGGCATTTTTTTGCCGGAGCGGGCAAAAGTTTCTACCTTAGCCGACGCAAATCGAAATAACCTTATGGATACGCAATCACTTTGGTATCTTGAAAATATAGACGTCAACGGCATTTTTTGTCCGCAAAAATTAGGTCGTGGCGACATGGACAATCACCCGCATCGGCAATATGCCAAAGGCGAGTACATCTATTTGCAGGAAGATGAAGCCGACAAGATTTTTTTTCTCACCGAAGGCCGCGTGAAAATCGGTACCACAGATGCTGCTTCCGGCAAGGAAATCACCAAGGCCATTCTCGGCAAAGGCGAGGTGTTTGGAGAACTGGCCGCCATGGGAGAGGGCAAACGCCGCGATTACGCCTGCACAATGGAACCCACCACCGTGTGCATCCTCAGTGCAGAAGACATGCAATCGCTCATGCGCGAGCGCTCCGGCCTTAATCTATTCCTGATGCGCCTCATCAGTTCGCGGGTACTGGAACTGGAACAGCGGCTTACATCTCTGGTTTTTAAAGACTCCCGCACGCGCGTCATGGAGTATCTGTACCATCTGGGGCAAACCAAAGGGCGGGCCATCGGGTTTGAGGTCTTGGTCAATAATTTCCTCAATCAGGAAGAAATTGCACAACTGACCGCCACTTCCCGGCAAACCGTCAACACCGCGCTGAATGATCTGAGAGACAAAAAAATACTGAAGTTTGACCGCCGCCGCCTGTTGATCCACGATATGGAGCGCTTGAAGGGAGAGATAAAGGGGGCATAGATAAAGCGGGCTGCAAACTTGATTTTTGTAAGGAAATCAGATATTCCGATTGGGAAACCATATAACGCGAACTGCTTAAACTGTGAACGCAGACCATTCATTATAAAATAGCAACTCAGATGAAAACAGGCTTTTTGTCCATTTTTGCCTCCTTGACCATCCTGCTGGGCTTGGCGGGCTGCACCGAAATACCGCCCGTTGTCAATCCGATCGTAGAGCCGGATGGACGCAATGTACTCATTGAGGAGTTTACCGGAGTGCGTTGTGTCAATTGCCCGGCCGGGGCACAAACCATTGAGGCCCTCTTGGAACAGTACGGTAATCGTTTAGTGGCCATATCTATTCATGCCGGCTCTTTCTCGCCGCCATACCCCGAAAGCCTGTACGATTTCCGCACACCCGCCGGTACACAGATACTTTCCCTCTTGGGCGAACCCTTCGGTTACCCCACGGCAGTAGTCAATCGCCGCAAGTTTCCCAACGAATTCGACCTTCAGTTGTCACAGGCTCAATGGCCGGGCTTCGTTGCTCAGGAACTCAATGTGCCGCCCAAGGTGCAATTGACCATCAACAGTTCTTTCAATTCCGTTACCCGCGAAGTCACTGCGGATATTGACGTATCTGTAGAAGAAACCATCACCGATCCCGATGTGCGCATCAATGTGGCCGTAGTGGAAGACAATGTGGCGGACTACCAACTCACGCCCGCCGGTAAACAGTCCGACTATGTACACAAACACATCCTGCGGGGTATGCTCACCAATGCCACCGGTAACCTGCTGCAAGAAGACCTAACAGCGGGTAGCCGATTTTCGAAACGCTATGTGAGTACCATTCCGGCTGCCTGGAAGGCCGGCGACTGCAAACTCGTGGCGTTTGTGAGTCTGGGCGGCTCGGCCAAAGATGTGCTGCAAGTGGTGCAGGTGAAGATGGTGCCTTGAGTGCCTATCGCGCCGCCGCCACCCGCCGCACTGCCGCCCGTGCCGACGTTTAGGAGGCATGGCGGCAGCAGAGGGTTATCATCGCTTTCCTTGCTTTTTGATTGGAAAAGCAAGCGTGAGGTTATATCGATTTTTTTCGGTTGTATTATAAAATAATGTATTATAAAATAAAACATTATTAGCCTTGAAAATTTTTCGCGCGTATTCTAACTTCAGTATAAAAAAACGAAAGTCCGCGCTTAGAGCAGAGTGAACTCCATATTGAAATCCATTAACAGAGTAGGTATGTGATTGACCGTAAATGTTTCCTAAAGTATGTAAAGAAGAATTTATTTTTCTTATTATGATGGGGCCTGCCCCGATGTGAAATGTTTTTGTAATTTTGTAGTTTACACTAAAATCAATGTTTAAATCATTATATTTTAATTCATTAATATAATCTTGTTTAAAACTGTGATCTGTCCATTTGAGAGTTTCTCTCCGAATGTACGAAACTCTCGTATTAATATTCCATTTCTCGCTGAGCATTAAATTCCCAGATATACCAAACAAATAATCAATTCGATTAGACTGCGCTATTGAATTTGCACCATATATGGTAACCGGCAAATAACTGATCCCAATTTCAGGACTTACAGTAACCTGCCCTATACACCTCGCCGTAGCCGCTAAAATTATAGTAGCCGCTATGATAATTATTTTTTTCATCGCTTTTGTATTTAAAGGCAGAAAAGAGAATCGGCATACTCGCGATTCCCTTTTCTGCATGTTGATTGACGTTAATACATGAAGACTTTTTCCGACTTAACGAATCCGCCATTCTCGGCCCAGTAGGTCAATATGACTATTCTTGGCGTAGTTCCCTGATTGCTTTGCAGGTGTTCTTTGGAAATATTCAATCTGTTGCCCATGAGGTCATAGACAATGATTTTTAACGCCTCCACTTCGCCTGTTATATCTTCGGCAATTATTTCTGATGGCAGCAGGGGCGAAACATTTGTGTTGCTATGAGACAATGCTTGAATTTCATAATATTCCCTGCACGTTGGGTCGTCTCTGTCGCAATCAACAAGTATAATCCTTTGCGAAAGCGTCTGTCCTATTCCTTCATGCCAATACTGAAATGTAAGGACTTGGGGATAAAACGGCATCGTCGGGATATTGGTGATCGTAATACAACTCCCCCCTTGCTGAATGTTTCCCTGCATACCCAATTGGGATTGAAAATTCACAGAGTTTCGGCCGGTTATTGACCATTTCCCCTGATTCGTATTCAAGCCTGAGTTAGGCGACAAGCATACAAAAAAGTAATTGTTTTCTTCGCATGGGAATGAATTACTGGCCGTCAAGAATGCACAAGGAACAGTGGCGGTGGCCATCCTATGGTTGGTGGGTACGCATATCTGCTCCCATGCTCGCAAAATCGTAAGGAATTGATCGGAGCAGGTGCCGAAAACTATTTCTGCCAAATCAATTGTAGCGTTCATCAAATCCGGGTAATCGGGATTACTGCCGACATTAGGCAAGGCCTCAAATACCAGCATCATAACCTGGTCTATATTCATGGCAGGAATGTTGTTGGCTGCATCTCCGTTTACGCACAAAAAGAACCAATGCCCCAATGCCTCGCTGCGATCATGTGGCCTTGTCAGATTGGCAATATCCGTAAAACAATTTCTTGTTGTGTTTTCCAAGTCACGTCCAGTCACATCAGGAACATCATCACCCATTTGCCAGTCGAGAGCGTCTAATTTAGACTCTATGTATGTGCCGAACATATCGGCTATGCCCTCATGCAGCGAAGCGCCTTCTATTAAGACCGAGGTGAAAAACTCTCTAATAACCGAATGACCTAACTCATGCGCTATGACGTCGTATTCAACTAACGAAAATCCATCTATTTGGCCAAAAGCATATTCTGATCGGATATGGCGCGTAACCACAGCATTAAGTGTGCCGCCAAAACTAATCGCGCCTCTCGCAGTAGGATGAACCCCGATATGCACATCCGCAAAGTCAATGCTCAACTCTGACTGATAAGCATCAAGTACCTGATCTGCCATCCAAAATGCCTGAAATACATCCGTTGGTGCATCTGTTACGTCCCAGTCTCTGACTGTAGGCGATGTTGGTATTTGATTGGCGTTAAATTGGTTTCGCAATCCATTGACATCAACAGCCGCCACATTGGCCATATCATAAACCGCCAACCGATCATTTCTTAATACCGTATTGTTGCCCACCACTTGATCGTTCATATTTCGAATACCCCAGTCCGTAGTTGGTCCGCCTTTGTGGTCATGTCTGTCTTTTTGAAACAACATTTCGCCCGTTTGCGCGTCTATCCACCCAACCATTGCTCCATCCACCTGATCATTATACAGAACCTCCCAGGCCAAAAGGTATTCGCAATTTCCTTTTATATTGTTGATGATTTGAAGCCGGTTGGATTCAATCGAAGCAGGGCTTCTTGGCAAATAGCTCGCAATGAAAGCCTCCTGAATGTTTGGGGTATGAGGTATTGTGATTTTTATATCCTCATAAACATGTGGCGCAATCATGCTCACCAATCCACAAGGATCAACCGGGGGGCATCCAACGCAGGGTGGTCTTGCAATAAATTGAGGATCATCTGTCTCCACAAACACAGTGAACCCGCCATTCACTACCGGAATTCCCTGAAAATATTGTTGGTATCGGTAATAATGCCCTTTGAGCAATCCACCCTTCGTAATACCAACCAGTTCATAGGTATTGCGATTGTCATTGGTAAATGCCTGCTTGAAGGCCTCCCAGCCGCCAATTTCCTCCATTGTAAAAGGATGAATTTTCAGGACTCCTTTCCTGTCCTCGTTCACTAAATAAGGATAAAGAGGGTTGTTGGCGTCAATGGATTTCAGGGTAGTATTTACTTTTTCACATTCATTGTTGTGAAAAACCCTTCCTTGTCCGCTCAAATTTACTGCAATAGCAAATAAAGTCAAAAATGTGATAATAATTCTCATTTTTCAGGATTTAAATAGTTTATTCCTACTTCTTTTTGGGGAGTTTCGGAATCTCCTCCCGTTACCTTCACAATTGAAAACTCCTTTGTCATTTTTCGCAGGCATCACACGAATACTTGCCCTCCGAGTTTTAATTATGATAATTGATGACAATTCAATACTCTCCCACCGCTGTAACCGCAGCGATAAAATCATGTAGTACACTCAAAGCGCAATCGTCGCCTCCAATGTCTTGTTCCACCTTTCTAAATGTTGTTCGTTGATCCGGGCCTTATCTTTACTTCAATGCTAAAACTGTCGGAGCCTTCGGATTTGTGTTTGTTTTTCAATGATGCAAATGTGCAAAAAAAAAAAAACGATCTTCCAAATTTTTTAACATTTACTTTTAAAAAAAACAAAGAATGAGGCATTAGTAAGTATTACTCTACCCAACTAAAAAATAGTGGGAAAGAAAAACGGGAAAAAGAGAACTTTG